>Ga0228535_1000793_pt1 | contig 71081 bp, 67 predicted proteins | sample SJ1metagenome_FD_168457 | JGI IMG/M metagenome (GOLD analysis project Ga0228535, IMG submission 168457) | Enriched culture of PCE-dechlorinating microbial communities from Ithaca, New York, USA - SJ1 | ecosystem: Engineered > Modeled > Simulated communities (microbial... > Unclassified | place...
AATGGGGTATAAACCAGTACCTGAAGATGGACCGGCTTGAGGAGGAGGCAGCAGGGGCAACACGATAAAAGGCAACTACCATGAGATGAGGTTGCTATGAAAAGTGCGAAAGATTCTTGACAGTACCCTTTTGATTTTAATAGATTATCTACTATATCTTCAAGTTTTACTTCAACATGCTTATAGTACTCATTGATCTTATTATCAACCATGGATAAACTCTGTTTTTTAGTGAATAAAGTATTGTAGCATAATTTCATTTTTTTAGGTGCAAATAATTTAGTTGACAAAGAATATAATTGCATATATTTTTTACTTGTATTGTATACTGTATACATTTTAGAAACTGAGCGGAAGGAGCGGTGATTTGTCTGGCCATATAATATATCTGTATTCTTCAATAGTTATTCAAAACAAAAAAATGCCAAACATAACGAGGTACTAAAATATGAAGATAGAAAAGATCGATCATATCTGCTTCGCGGTAAAAGACCTTGAAGAAACAAAAAAAATATACAAGGATCATTTTGACCTGCTGCCCGCCTGTGAATATGTTGCTGAATCAGAGAAGATAAAAGTAGCCCGGTATTATATCGGAGAAGTGGCTGTTGAGTTTATGGAATCAACCTCTCCTGGCGGAGAAGTTGCTAAATTCATTGACAGCAGGGGGGAGGGCGCCTTCCTCATATCCTATAAAGTAGACAATCTTGAAAAGTCAATGCGGGAGCTTAAGGAGAAAAACGTTAAACTGATCGACGACAAGCCAAGGGAGCTTTTCGGAACCCGGTATGCCTTCGTTCACCACCCCAACAAGCTTCACGGGGTATTAACGGAGCTTCTGGAAGGGGATTTCGATATCAATAAATAAGCTGAAGGGAGGAAGAATGCGGGCATTGGTAATAGGGGGAACGGGGGGTATGGGACAGGGAGTTGCCAGAGACCTCATCAAACAGGAACAGATTAAAAGCGTGATCCTCGGCGACATCAATACAGACCCGAACCGCGTGCAGGACAAGCTGCGCGCCAGCGAAAAGGTTTCTCTGGTGAAGATAGATGTAAATGATCACAGCGCCATGGTTAAGACAATCAGTGATGTTGACGTTGTCATCAACTGTGCGGGGCCGTTCTATAAGACGGCGGTCGCGGTAGCCAGAGCGGCAGTTGAGGCAAAGGTTAATTATATAGATATCTGCGACGATTATGAGGCTGTCCCCATCCTTTTTTCTTCTGCAGACATCGATAAGGCAGCCAAAGAGGCAGGTATAACCGTTCTGACGGGCATGGGATCAGACCCGGGGACAAATAACGTGCTGGTAAAATGGTATGCAGATCAGATGGACCGTGTCGATGAGATACACTTATTCTGGGTGGTAAGTATTGCCGAGCTTGCCGGCGCTGCCTGGGATCATAGCCTTCATATGGTTACCGGAAAAATACCCCAGTATCTGGATGGTAAGTTAGAGTATGTAGAAGGCGGCACCGGAGAAGAGACCGCTGAATTTCTCCCGCCTCTCGGCACCTGTGTAGTACGCTATGTAGGCCACCCCCAGCCCATAACAATACCGAAGTACATTGAAGGGGTAAAGAAAGTGGTTATTAAGGGGGCGCTCATACCGTTATGGGTAGATGAGCTTATCAAAGAGCAGAAAGAAACGGGCTTTCTTAGCACGGAGGCCGTAGAGATCAAGGGGACGAAGGTTGTGCCCTATGACCTGACATTACGGCTTTGGGACACAATCCCTAAGAACAGGGATAACGGCCCTGCCGCTTCTGGCTTGAAGGTGATCGTAAAGGGTGAACGACAGGGGAGGGGGGTCACATATACGGCAGATATAGTGGGGAGGATGGCTCCGGGGACAGGGCTTCCGGCATCGATCGCGGCCTTAATGATGTTTGCAGGTGATGTCAAGGTAAAAGGCGTGGTGGCGCCGGAGGGCTGCATCGATCCGGAAAAATTCCTTAAAGAATTGCTCAAAAGAGGTGCAAAGATACATCAGACAGAGACCATATCGTCTTTATTTAAACTGTAAATATAAGGAGGGCCCTCATGGAAGAAGCCAAGAAACTGAACATAACAAAAAGCCTGGAACTTTTTGAAGAGGCAAAGACGCTGGTTCCGGGAGGCGTCCTGGGCGCGAGGAAGCCGGGTGATTTTATAATGGGAGAGTACCCGATCTTTCTTGAATATGGCAAAGGCTGCAGGCTGACCGATGTCGATGGGAACGAATATATAGATTTCCTCTGCGGCTACGGGCCTATTATCCTGGGCTATAGAGAGGAAGAGGTCGACGACGCGGTAATAAAACAGATAAAGGACAAAGGTTTCTGCTTCTCCCTGACCCAGCCCTATCAGAACGAGCTGGCAAAGAAGCTGAATCAGCTTATCCCCTCTGCTGAACTGAGCATTTTTCTTAAGACCGGTTCAGATGCCACGACCGCAGCTATCCGCATTGCCAGGGCATATACGGGGAAAATAAAGGTCATGCGCTGCGGATACCACGGCTGGCATGACTGGTGCGTAGAAATGAAAGGAGGCATCCCTGAAAAGTTCTATGAGGATGTCCATGAATTTCATTATAACGATCTCGGCAAGCTCGAAGAGCTGATGGCAAAGCACGGCAAGGAGACAGCGGCTATCATCATGACCCCCTTCGGGCACCCGCTTCACCAGAAGATGCAGACGCCAAAACCGGGGTTCCTTGAGGGAGTACGGGAGCTTGCAAATAAGTATGGCGCCGTTCTTGTCTACGATGAGGTCCGCACCTGTTTCAGGCTTAGGATGGGAGGTACTCAGGAACTGTACGGCGTGACGCCAGACCTGACAGTCCTTGGCAAGGGAATGGCTAACGGATATGCGATAAGCGTCGTTACGGGAAAAGAGGACGTTATGATGGCAGCGGCGTCGAAGCTTTTCATCTCCTCAACATTTTTTCCTAACAGTGACGGGTATATAGCGGCCCTGAAAACCATTGAGATCATGGAGAGGGAAAAGGTCATTGAAAAGATCTGGGAGAAGGGCGAGCGTTTTATGAAAAAGATCCAGGCCCTCATCGACAAGTATGACATCGGCGCCGAGCTGAGCGGCGTAGCACCAATGTTCTTCGTAACCTTTTCAGACAGCGACCCTGCCATGCTGAAGGGAAAACGTACAGATTTTTACACCCAGATGATCCGTAAAGGCTTCTTTTTTACCCCTCACCACCATGCATATATCAGTTACCGGCATACCGAGGAAGACCTGAGCCAGGCGCTGAAGGCGATAGATGAATCCATGGCGTACGTAAGCGAAAAATATAAAAAATGAGTTTAATATGAGCTGAAGGAAAGGTAAAATATGCGATGTCCACGTTTTTTAAGGGGGTATCTATGAAGGATAATTTTAACATTGTCGGCAAAAGGGTCGTGAGAAGCGACTCTCTTGACAAGGTCACCGGCGCGGCGCGGTATACCGCTGATATAAAACTTCCGAACATTCTCGTTGGGAAGGTCCTGAGGAGCCCTTATCCTCACGCAAGGATCATCAGTATTGATCTTAAGCGTGCGCTGAAGGTCCCCGGCGTTAAGGCGGCCATCAGCGGTTTTGATGCATACGGAATAAAGTGGGGCGTTTTCCGGTACACACAGGACCACGCCATGCTTCCGACTGACAAGGTCCGCTATATCGGGGAGGACGTGGCGGCTGTTGCTGCAGTAGACGAAGAAACGGCGCTGGAAGCCCTTTCATATATTAAGGTGGACTATGAGCCGCTGCCGGCTGTCTTCGACCCTATAGAGTCCATGAAGGAAGGTGCGCCGCAGATCCATGCGGAGCATAAAAATAATATCAACATACACATTCACATCGATGTGGGCGAAGTGGACAAGGCGATGGGGAAGGCCTTCCTCGTCCGTGAGGACACTTTCAAGGCGGCAGGTGAGGCGTACGCAATGATGGAACCATACGCAGTCGTAGCTTCCTATGCAAACGGCTACCTCGACCTCTGGATGCCCAATGCCGGGCCGCATGTCCGCGCAAAAGCGCTTTCAAACCTCCTCAAGCTGCCTCTCAACAAGGTGCGCATCCGCCATATAAATTCCGGTGGAGCCTTTGGGGGCCGTTCTGAAGTTGCGCCTGGCGACCTTGTTGCATCGCTTCTTTCCATTAAAGCCGGCAGGCCGGTCAAGCTTGTGCTGTCGCGCGAGGAGAATGCCACCAGCTCGCGGCAGGTGCATGATATCATGGCAACAATAAAAACAGGCATGAAGAAAGACGGTACCATTGTAGCGAAGGACTACCGGGTCATCTACAATGGCGGTGCCTATAGCTCGACGGGCCCGATAGCAACATCCATACCATTTTATGTTTACGAAGAGTGCTATCGCTTTCCCAACGTACGGTATAACGGGTACAGGGTGTTCACAAACAAGGGTATCCGGGGTATGTACGGCTGCCATGGAAGGGCATTTCTTGCCGGCAACGAGGCCCAGATGGACCTTATGGCGAAGGAGCTCGGGATCGATCCTGTAGATATACGCCTAAAGAACGGGCTGAAGCCCGGCGAAGTAACGGCAACAAAGTCGAAGATCACAAGCTGCGGGCTTAAAGATACGATCAAAGCGGCTTCAGAGAGGACCAATTTCAAAAAAAGATGGGCAAGGAAAACCGGCCTCAAAGGGATCGGCATGGGATGCATCGCGATCATGTGCGGTTTCCCCATGGGCTTTCGGTCAGGTTCGTCGTGCTATGTCAAGATAAACGACGACGGACAAGCGACGCTCGTTACGGGCCTCGTCGATAATGGGCAGGGGAATGAGTCTATGGTCATCCAGGTTGCCTCTGAGGTGCTCGGCATTCCCATGAAAGACATCAACCTCGTGTGCGCCGACACAGAGGTAACAAACCTTGATCCGGGTGCATATTCCCAGGCCGCGGCCTTTGTGGGAGCCAATGCGGTGAGGGTTGCCTGCGAGAATGCGCGCAAGAAGATCGTCAGTATCGCAGCGCAAAAACTGCGCGTAAAAGCGGCAGATATAGGCTTGAAGGATGGGTTGGCATATTCAATGAAGGAGCCTGACAAAAAGATGCCTATCTCATGGGTAGTGAGGGAGGCATTTTTCAGAGGCGAGCCGGTCGCAGCGACAGGTTCTTACTTCCCCAACATCGATTTCGAGAGGGAATGGGTATCAAGGCCCTGGGGGCAGATGGCAGGAACATTCTCATTCGGAACCTCTATTGCAGAGGTCTCCATCGATCCAGAGACGGGGAAGATCGCGATGCCTCGATTTACAACGGCACACGACTGCGGACGCGCGATTAACCCTATGGCGGTGGAAGGGCAGATGGACGGCTCGGTCCAGCAGGCAGGAGTGGCGGCGATCACGGAAGGAAACCTCTGGGACAAGGGGCACTTACTGAACCCCGACCTTCTGGAGTATAAAGTACCCCTTGCGTGCGATATGCCTGATATCGATACGATCATAATAAGCTCCCTGGACCCTGAAGGGCCTTTCGGAGCAAAGGAAGGGGGGCTTACGGTCCGCATGAATGCATACAGCGCGGTCGCTTGCGCCGTTACAAATGCTACGGGAGAGCTCTTTGAGGAGCTGCCGCTGACGCCCGACAAGGTTTTAACAATGCTGGAACGGAAGAAGGGGGTGAAAGGATGATCCTACCGAAATTTGAATATAAAAAGGCGAAGAGCGTTGCCGAGGCAGTTGCCTTTTATCATGATCATAAAGGGCGGGCACGATACCTTGCAGGCGGCACAGACCTGATCCCGTTAATAAAACTGAGGTTGTCAACGCCAACGGCCGTCATAGACCTGAAGGACATTGAAGAACTGAAGGCTGTTTCCCGCAATAATGGCGGATGGTTGACCGTAGGCGCAAACGTGACCCTCTTCAATCTTAAGAACGATCCCGTTGTCAGGGAATATTTCCCTGCGCTTTATGAATCGCTTGACGCTACTTCCTGCGAAACGCTCCAGATGCGAGGGACCATCGGAGGAAATATCCTCCAGGATACGCGCTGCCTCTTGTACAACAAATCCCTGGAGTGGCGGATAGCGAGAGGGTTCTGCTACAAGATGGGAGGGGCGACATGCAACGTTGTCCCCAACGCAAAGGCATGTTTTTCGAACTACTGCAGCGACAACGCGCCATCGCTCATAACCCTTTCCGCACAAGTAAAATTGGTTGGGCCGCGGGGCGAGAGAACAGTAGAACTGGAGAAAATATTCAGTGGAGATGGAAGAAGTCCTTTTTCAGTAGAACCCGGCGAGATCCTTACGGAAATCCTCATCCCATTGAAAAAGACCCAGGGGGCATACGAAAAGTTGCGGGTAAGGGATTCTATGGACTATCCTTTGGCCGGGGTTGCGGTATCTGTAAAAGGAGCCGCAGGAAGGGCCTGCATCGGCGGTATTGGGTTGGCGCCGCGCTTGTATGACCTTAAAAATATTAACGAAATCACGATTAAAGAGGCTTCCGACAGGATATATGCTGACGCCAAGCCTGTGTCGAACACTGTACTTTCAGCTATTTACCGTAAGAGAATGGCAGGAGCACTCTTGAAAAAGGCGATCAGGAGAGTTCTTAAGGAGGGATGGAAATGAAGACAATAAGGGTTAACATTCAGGTAAACAACGAAAAGAACGTGCTTCAGGTAAGACCCTACGAGACCCTCCTCGAAACCCTTAGGGAAAGGCTTAACCTTACCGGGGCGAAAGAGGCCTGCAGTATGGGAGCCTGCGGGGCATGTACGGTTGTTGTCAACGGGATACCCGTACGGTCATGCATTGTATTGACCGCCGAGGTTGACGGCGCAGTTATCACAACCGTAGAAGGCCTTAAAGAGAACGGAGAACTCCATCCGCTCCAGGAGGCCTTCATGGAAAAGGGCGCTGTTCAGTGCGGCTTCTGTACTTCAGGTATGATAATGACCGCAAAGGCTCTTCTTGACAGAAAAAAGAGGCCGACAAAGAAGGAGATCGTAAAGACAATATCTTCAAATATATGCAGGTGCACAGGCTACAAAAAGATAGTCGAGGCTGTCGAAGAGGCAGGAAAAAAGATGGCCTAAGGCCACTTAAAAGGCTGCTGGCTTGACACCGGTTTGAGTTGTAGTTATATTTAGTTACGCGTTAAGGTGTTTTCATGAAGATAAAGGTAAAGGTTGAATCAAACTTAAGAATAGCCAATGTTTTTGAACCTCCCTTAGATATGGAGCTACAAGACGGAGAGAATACCTTGCAAGATGTCCTTCAAAGAATATACGAAATGTATCCATACTTAAGATTTATCGATAAAGGAGAGATGGGAGACGACCTCCGTAATCTTTATCTCAATGGAAAAAGCCACTTTATTTTTTCAGAAGGACTCAAGAAAAGGGTAAATGAAGGCGATACTGTCAGGGTGGAAGCATATATGGACCCTCTGGCAGGCGGGTAATTAGAAGGGTCGAAGAGCCAGGACTCACACCTTGCAAATTCTAAGTTAAATTTAAATGTTCTGATAAGAGATATTATGTTAACTATTATCTTATTTTAAACAGCTTACTATGTCTCGCTCTTTCCGGCCTCTTCCCTGCCAACATCTTACACAGTATCTGTCGCCGAACTCTGAACGAATGACGCCGAACGTTATTTATTGTCTTTTAAGGCATGAAGTTCCTGAATATATCCCTTGCGATGACGATCCTCTGGATCTGGTTCGTCCCTTCGTAGATCTGTGTTGCCTTCGCATCCCTCATCATTCTTTCAACGGGATAATCTTTCGTATACCCGTAGCCGCCGAGTATCTGGACCGCGTCGGTGGTAACCTTCATCGCCACGTCTGCTGAATAAACCTTGGCCATTGCAGATAATTTATCAACCCCGATAGCGCTCATCTTATCCCTTTCGTAGACCTTCATATCAAGGAGGTGCGCCGCATCGTATACAAGCGCCCTGGCCGCCTCCACTAAAGTGGCCATGTCTGCTACCATGAATTGTATCCCCTCGAAGTCGGCAAGCTTCTGGCCGAACTGAACCCTTTTCCACGCATATTCTGTAGAAAAATCCAAAGCTCCCTGTGCAATGCCGACGGCCTGCGCTCCAACGGCAGGCCTTGAAAGATTCAGGGTGGACATCGCTATATCCCATCCCTGGCCTTCTTTGCCCAAGAGGTTGTCTTTTGAAAGGCGGACATTATCGAATATGATCTCTGTGATATCGGAGCCTATCATTCCCATCTTATCTTCGCTTTTCCCGATTATGACGCCCGGATAATCCCTCTCAACGTAAAATGCCGATATTCCCTTTGTCCGCAGTTTCGGGTTTGTATTCGCAAAAACCGAGTAAAGTTGAGCATTTGCGCCGTTTGTGATCATTGATTTCTTGCCGTTCAAATAATAATATTCTCCATCTTTTACGGCAGTTGTCCTCATATGCGATGCGTCAGATCCTGCTTCCGGCTCGGTTAAGCAAAAGGCTACTAAGTAAGGCTTATCAGGGTCGGCTATTTTGTTGTATATGTATTCTTTTTGTTCCTCGTTTGCCGATACCATGATGGGCATTATGCCCACGTTATGGGCAAGCGGCACGAGTGAAGACGCTCCAGATATTTTTGCCAGCTCTTCGATGACGAGGCACAGAGATGTGATGTCGCCGTCAAGTCCGCCGAATTTCTCCGGCAGCATGAGGTAAAGAAAGCCATGTTTTTTGTATATATCAACAAGATCCCACGGGAAAGCGCCTGTTCTGTCTATCTCTTTTGCCCTCGGGGCAACCTTTTCCTTTGCCAGTTTTTCAGCTATCTTTTGGATCATAATATGCTTTTCGGAAAGATTCAACATCCAGCAAGCCTCCTTTTAGGTTGACAAAATCGCTCTACTTCTAACATAATTTTCCTATAAATTAAATAAAAAAGGAGCCTGCAATGTCCACTGTCTATTTTACTGATTTCAGGGCAACACCTAAAAGAAGTATCCTTGATAAGGTTGGAGACCTCTTGAATCGTGTCAAGCTCAATACGAAGATCAGGAAGAATGACCTCGTTGCAATAAAGCTCCACTTCGGTGAGATGGGCAATACCGCATACCTGAGGCCCATATTCCTCAGAGTGGTGGCGGACAAGGTAAGAAGCGCAGGCGGAAGGCCTTTTCTTACCGATACGAATACCCTTTACAAAGGCTCCAGAAGCGATTCCGTTGACCACCTTACGACCGCCGTGTTGAACGGTTTTGACTATTCCTGCGTAGGCTGCCCTATTGTCATCGCAGACGGCCTCAGGGGCGGCAGCGGGATAAAGGTCCCGGTTAAAGGAGAGATCCTTAAGGAAACAAGCATCGCGAAGGATATTGCCGATGCCGACGCGATGGTCGTCGTTACACATTTTAAGGCTCATGAGCTTTCCGGGTTCGGCGGTACTTTGAAAAACATCGGCATGGGCTGTGCAACACGTGAAGGCAAGCTCGTTCAACACAGCGGCGTTGCGCCGCAGGTAAATGCCCGGACCTGCATAGGGTGCAAGACGTGCGTTCCCTACTGTCCCGTTGAGGCGATTTCCGTAAAGGATAAAAAGGCATCTATTAACGCTAAGAAGTGTATCGGCTGCGGCGAATGCATTATCATATGTCCGACAAAGGCGATCGAGGTCCAGTGGCAACAACCGGCTGACGTCTTTCAGAAAAAAATGGTCGAATATGCCTGCGGCGCACTTAAAGGAAAAGAAAAGAAATCGGTTTTTCTGAGCTTTGTCATGCAGGTCAGTCCTGCCTGCGACTGCTACCCTCACAACGATGCACCTATCGTTAAGGACGTAGGCATCCTCGGGTCAATAGACCCCGTTGCCATCGATGCAGCAGCCTGTGACCTTGTCAACAATGAGGAGTCTGTTCCAGGCACCGCGATCAAAGTCCGCCTGAAGAAAGGCGAGGACAAATGGCGGGCCATCTACCCTTCCATCGACTGGAACATACAGCTTGACCACGCCGTAAAGATGGGGCTCGGGGAAAGAGAATATACGATTGTAAAGATCTAATACTGTGAAACGTGAAAGGTGAAAAGTGAAAGGTTGTAAACCCGAACGTTATACGAAATACGATATACTATCGGTAATATACAATGAGAGCATGGCGTCGGGATATCCCGGAGCAAACCGTCGTGAGGCAAGGAAGCTCGGTCTTTTGCGAAGCAAAAGTTCCGAAGCCGAACGCGAGCGAATGTAGCCGCAGGAGCGTAATGAGCGTGTTTGCGGGGGATGTTCCGACGCCATGCTCATCCTTATGGATTTCACTTAGCCTTTATTTCCCGAATACCTGCTTCAACAGCTCGGTCGTCCTTGCCGCGGGGTTGGTCCGTATCTTCTTCTCTTCCTCTCCTACCATGAAGAAAAGCCCGTCAAGGGCCTTTGTGGTGACGTAATGGTCAAGGTCGACGGATTCCATGTTCCCGAAAGGAACTGATGAGGTGTATTTCCCGGTCATCTCCTTGTAAGAGCGCGTTACCCCGACCTTGTTCATGCTTGCAGAAACAGACGGTTTGAACTCAGCATAGATCTTGTCAAATGTCTTCGATTTGAAATATTCCGTTGCTGCCGTATCATTGCCTCGAAATATCTTCATCGCGTCATCGAAGGTCATCTCTTTGATGGCGTCGACGAAGAATTTACGCGCCTTCGGCGCAGCATTCTCGGCGGCCCGGTTCATGCTTAATATAAAATTGTCCACCTGCTTCTGGTAGCCAAGCTTGCCGAGGACGTCCGCTGCCGTCTGGATGTTCTTCGGAAGCAGTATCTTGATCAGCTGGTTCGTAAAATATCCGTCTAATTTCGAGACGGAGGTGACTGCATTCCCGGTACCGATCGAAAGGGCCTCTTTAAGGCCTGATGCGGTAGTGGCCTCATCGGATCCGCCGCCGGCGACAGTTGGAACCTTTTTGATCCCTTTCATAATATCATCGAGGGGACCCGCTGAACAGACAGAAGATACTATTATCAAAATACCTGTGAACAATAAAAAGATGCGTTTCTTCACGATAACCTCCTATACCTTAGAGCCATTTCTTCCTTTTAAAATAGAAGATCATAAAGATACTGACTGCAAGCATGACCAGAAGGACAGCAGGATAACCCCAGCGAAATTTCAGCTCAGGCATGTACTCAAAGTTCATGCCGTAAAGGCCCACGATAAACGTGAGGGGGATAAAGATCGTCGCGATAATGGTTAACACCTTCATGACCTCGTTCATTCTGTTGCTTATGCTCGACAGGTAGATATCAAGCATGGCTGCGAGCGTGTCCCGGAACGTCTCGATCGTGTCCATGATGTGGATGCTGTGATCGTAAACATCCCTGAGATAAACATGCGTGGAACTGTGTATGAGGGGCGATTGGTCTCTTTCCATAGCGCTTATGACCTCCCGGAGAGGCCATACGACCTTGCGGAGGTAGATCATGTTGCCCTTCAGCGCCTGCATTGCCTTTAATGCGCCTGCGCCAGGGCTTGCTATAAGCCGCGCCTCAAGGTCTTCTATCCTTTCGCCAAGCGTTTCGAGGACGGTAAAATAATTGTCTACGACAACATCTATCAGCGAATACATGAGATAGTCTGCTCCCATCTTTCTGATACGCCCTTTGTCGTTTTTTAACAGCATCCTGACAGGATCAAAGATGCTCCCGTTATTTTCATTGAATGTTATGACAAAACGTTGTCCGAGTACCATGCTGATCTGTTCAGCGTGGACAATAACACCGCTTTCGTCAAAATAGATCTTTTTCAGAACAACGAATAGGTAATCGTCGTAATCCTCCATTTTTGGCCGCTGATCCGAGTTCATTATATCTTCGAGAAGCAGCGGATGGAGGTCAAAATGTTGCCCGATCTTTTCAATGGTCTCAGCGTGTGAGATCCCTTCTACATTGATCCAGACAACACCCGGCGTATCTTTCACGGGAAGATGTTGCTCTAAGTCCTTTACCTCGATCTCCCGGCACTCGCCCTCGTTGTAAAGGAGGGCTGTGATCGTTGGTTCCACCGGTTTTTCTTTCCCGATGTGAACGAGTGAGCCGGGAGGGAGGCCGGTCTTGGCAGAGCGTTTTTTCAATGACCCTGGTTTCAACTTCTCCCTCAAGGCAATCGTAACAGAGGGTGCCCCATCTGTCAACATTTAGCGTTTTGAAAACAGGACCGCCGAGGCTATTCTTTGTTGTTTTTTTATTCGTAAGATGGCAAAATTATCTATGCATAGCCACTCTTAAAATTTCGAACAGAGGAGGAGATGATGCTCAAAGAGTTCAAGACATTCATTATGCGAGGCAACGTGGTCGATATGGCGGTCGGCATAATCATCGGCGCCGCCTTTACCTCGATTGTCAAATCTCTTGTCGACGATGTCATCATGCCGCCGATCGGCCTACTGCTCGGCAATATTGATTTTTCTAATTTTTTCTTTGTGCTGAAAGAGGGCGGTAAAGTCACAGGGCCTTACGCCACTCTTGCCGCCGCGAAAGCCGCCGGCGCAGTGACGCTGAGCTACGGCATTTTTATTAATACGATCATCAGCTTCTTGATCGTTGCATTTGCGGTATTTGTTATGATCAAACAGGTAAACAGGTTCAAGAGTGAGCCGCCCCCTGCGGCGCCGGATACGAAAGAGTGCCCTTACTGCATTTCGTCGATACCGATCAAAGCAGTAAAATGCCCGCACTGTACATCGGAATTGAAGTGACAGCAAACCCGTGAGGCGTCAGGCGTAAGTCGTAAGGGGATATGAAACCTGACATCTTACGATTACCGGGTTTATCGCCTCACGCCTTACGAGATTCTCTTTCACCTTCTGCTGCCTTTATCCTCGGACCGGGATACTCGTAAAGATAGCATTTGATGCCGCCGTTATATAGTTTACGGTTTCGGACGGCCTTTTTCCCGAAGAACGCCTGGAACTGCGGGTGTGCGGATAATATGAAGAACGACCACATGTCAAGTCCGGAGAATACCTCCCCCATCTTTCTATAGATCCTTTCGATCTCTTTGCCGTCACCCATGCGTTCCCCATAAGGCGGGTTGGATATAATAAATCCGTATTTCTTCCGGGAACGGAATTCCTCAAAGGAGAGCTTTTGAAAGACTATACGGTCCCCTACCCCGGCGTTTTCCGTGTTTTCCCGCGCCTTTTTAAGGACCTTGGCATCGTTGTCTGAAGCAAGTATCCTGAAAGCGGCGTCGTTGATCTTGCTCTCAGCCTCTTTTCTTGCCGAATCCCATATATGGCGGGGCATCTGGGGCCATCCTTCGGATGCAAAAGACCGCTTCAGTCCGGGCGCGATGTTTCTGCCGATCATGGCCGCTTCGATAGGTATTGTCCCGGAACCGCAAAATGGGTCGGCAAGTATCCTGTCGGGACTCCACCTGCTTAAAAGAACGAGCGCTGCTGCAAGGTTTTCCCGGAGAGGCGCCTCCCCTGCCCCTTCGCGGTACCCTCTCTTGTGGAGACCCTGGCCGGTCGTATCAAGGGTGAGCGTTGCCCTGTCTTTGAGGAGTGAGATCTCAATCCTGTACAAAGGCCCTGTTTCGGGAAACCGGTCTATTGCATGACTCTTCTTCATCGCCTCGATAACGGCCTTTTTCACTATGGACTGGCAGTCCTTTACGCTGGAGAGCTTTGAACCGATTGATCTCCCGATGACATGCATTGCGCCGTCAACGGGGATTATCCGGTCCCACCTGATGTCTCTGGTCCTCTGAAAGAGCTCTTCAAAATCCCTTGCCTCAAAATCAGCGATCCTGATAAGCACCCTGTCAGCCGTCCTGAGCCATATGTTGCATTTCGCTACGTCCTTCTCATCCCCCGTAAAGGTAACCCTGCCGTTCTCTACGGTCATGTCGTCGTAGCCGAGCCTTCTCAGCTCACGGGCCACAACGGATTCAAGGCCGAACGTTGAAGTTGCTATAATGGTATAATGTGCCATGTACGATCCGTCCTTTAATGTCTCATTTCTTTTTTGCTGCCTTTAGCCTGAGGGCCGTGCAGGTATCTTCGGTGAGATCGCATCCGTCAAGGCCGCACGGCTCTACATGGATGGTAATATCCGTGATAAGCGTCTTTTCGTTGATCGTTTTTTCAAGCTCATCGGCAAGGCTGTGCGCTTCATCGATGTTCAGCTTTTTGCAGATGAAAAGGTGGAAGTCGATGTATCTCTTATTCCCTGAAAACCTTGTCCTGAGCTTGTGGTACCCCGCGTATGGATAAGGAAGCCGTCTGATAATCCCCTCGATCTGGTTCTGTGCGTCTTCAGGGATGCTTGTGTCCATGAGACCGTAGAGGCCGTTTTTCAAGATACGGAAGGCGGAGTATATGATGATGCAGCCTGTTATCACTGCGAAGAGCAGGTCGAAAAAGGTCCTGCCGGTGTAAAAGGTAAGGGCAATTGCGACGAGGGCGCTTATATTCGAGTAGATGTCGCTCGTGTAATGGAGCGCATCGGCCCTGAGCGTGTTGGAGTCGGTCTTTTCCGCGATCCTTTTCAGCGTAACGGTGATGATAAAGGTGAAAACAAGGGAGAGGAGCATGACCCCCACGTCAAGCATTGAGTAAACAATAGCCTCTTCATGGAGGTATTCATGGATGGACCTGTAGATGATAAGCGAACCTGATATGACGATTACAACCGCCTGGACGACCTGGGCCATGTCTTCGACCTTGCCGTGGCCGTACTGGTGCGAATCGTCTGCCGGCTGCGACGCCTTCCATATCGCGAAAAGGTTCATCGTTGACATGAAGACATCGAGGAGGCTGTCAAGCCCTGACGAGACAACTGCCATTGAGTTTGAGGCAAGGCCGATAATGAATTTACTTATCGCGAGGATTAGCGCCAGCGATATTGCAGTTATCGAAGCTTTTTGTCTTATGTCCATGGTTCAACGCTCTATGGTCGCTGCGACTCTACTGAACCAGCGGGTTCGGGGGCGGCTGAGCCGTCTTGATCTTGCCGAAGGCCTCTTCATACCTCTCAAGATTTTCCTGTAAGACGCTGACAACACGTTTCATATGGCCCGGTGTCACTATGATTCGCGAAACGAGATGGGGCCCGTTGGGTGATTGCAGGAACCAGTCAATTATGAACTCTTCTGCTCCGTGGGTCACAAGCATGGCATTGCTGTAACGGCCCCTCGACATATCGTCGCCTGTATTGATGGGCACCTGCGGCTGAGCATCAGTTTTTGCAGACATTTTTCCTCCCGTTGTACATTCCTATTTTTTAAACCTTTCAAGTATCTCCGGCGGCGCCTTGCCCGGTAACCCGCAATCAAAAGGCGGCTTAGGGTCGTACTCCATCCCGAGCTGTATGGTCTTTGCCGCATCGTCGCCGGCCACTTTGCCCGCCAGGTACAGCGCCATATCAACACCTGCCGAAACCCCTGCCGATGTTATGATCTTGCCGTCCTGGACGAACCTGTCATCCCTGATATGAACGTTGTATTTCTTTAGCTGCTCCTTGCGTCTCCAGTGCGTGGTACAATTTTTGTCATCTAAAATGCCCGCCTCTGCCAGCAACAATGAGCCTGAGCAGACCGAAACCGTCCAGCTCGTTGTCCTGTCAACCTTCTGAACCCAATCAACGATCTCTTTGTTCCTAAGAAAATTATCAATGCCAAATCCCCCGGGAATAAGCAGGATCTCGGCTTCCGTGATTTCATTGATCGAATAGTCAGCCTTCAACTCCAGCCCGTAGGTGTCCTTATATCTTCTTTTTTCATGCCCGCAAAAATATATCTTTGCGCCCGGCAGCCTCGACAGGACCTCATAAGGACCGATCACGTCAAGGGCCGTATAGCCGTCGAAAAGCAAAATGACGATCCTGATCAACTGTGCATCCATGGTTACAGCCACCTTAATGTCCTGCATCCGGTTTGCCGTGAGCTACTTAAGCTCGATAGCAATGTTTTCAATGTTTTTGTCAACTTCAAAGGCGACCTCGTCGAAGCGCGGCGCGCGGAATGCTGGCCGTGCGGGCCTGTATGTGCCCCATGGTTGTTTCGGCCCGAACATCCCCTTTTCCATCTTGCCGGCCCCGTTCACGTCCTGGAAACAGCGTATGCCGTATGTACCCTTAGGGACGCCTTCGAACGAGAAAAGCGCCCTGCCCTTCTTTATGTCCTCAGGACCGACAGCGACAATAATGCCAAAGCCGGCATCTTTATCGCTTTCGAACTCTTCCTTGGTAACAAGCTGGATATAAAGATCGCCTGTCTTGGGGAAGGCTATCTCGCCGCTTACCTTAAAAAACGCCTGCTGTGCAAGCAACTGGCTGCCCGGCAAAAGAAAAAGGGCGATTATGAAGACAAGCTTTTTGAAAAGCATCCATTTATTGTATTTCACCGTTTCAACAACCCCCAAGATATTTGCGTAATTTTTTCTGTCCCTTTATACGTCCCGGTTGTATAAGTCAATACCTGATCCTTCTCAACAGCAACCCTTTTGCCGGGGCTGTGGGGCCTGCGTTGACGCGATCTTTCGACGCAAGGATCGCCGGGAGACCATCTCTTCCCAATCTCCCCGCGCCGATAAGAACGAGCGTCCCGACGATGTTCCTTACCATGTACCGCAAGAAGCCTGTTGCCTCTATGACAACATAAACAAATTCGCCCCGCCTTTTTACCCCTGCCATGAGCACGTTGCGTACGGTGCTCTTATATATCTCGTCCTTCTTTTTAAAGGCCGCAAAATCGTGTTCCCCCTTAATGTCGACTATCGCTTCATCCATGGCGCCGCTGTCGATCTTATAAGGGATATGCCATGAATAGCGGAAATGGAAAGGCGAATGGAAGGTCGTGTTCGCAATGGCATAGGAATAGACCTTGCTCTTCGCGGAATACCGGGCATGAAAGGATTGATCAACCTCAAGGGCGCCCTTTACCTTTATGTCGTCAGGCAGCATACTGTTCAGCCCCTTTTTCAAATTTACAAGCGGGATGTCTTTCCAGGTATGAAAATTAATTACCTGCCCTGATGCATGTACTCCGGCATCGGTCCTCCCCCCCGCATATATCTTGACCTCGTGGTCAAGAATGCGCGCAGCGGCTCCCCGTAAAACCTCTTCTACTGTTATCTTCTTTGGCTGGCGCTGCCACCCGTGATAATTTGTTCCATCGTACTCTATCACAAGCGCAATATTCCTCATGGAAGACCTTTGTATATATGCCTAAATGTGCGTATCCGGCAAGACACGGCGCTTTGTTACCGCTTTACCTTTTCGTTTTCAGGTTTTTTAAGTTTGGAGGGTTCCTGTGACGCTTCCTTCTCTTTTTGCAGTTCCTTGGTCCGTGCGATCTCTTTTTCTTCAATCTTTTTATAGAGTTCTTCAACTTCTTTTTTAAGACCGATGTTCTCTGCCTTCAGGTAGCTGTTCTCTTCCTTTAATGCCTTGATCTCCTCTTTTAACCCTTTTACCTCTTTGCCGCAGGAGGCACAAAAAGTCATCAGCATAACGACAGCGATTATGGTTGTAAGGTATTTCATAGCTTTCAGTTTATTTATTTTCCACGATGTTTGTCTCATTGTCAATGCTTATTGTTTATGTTACATTATTACCAAAAAACCGCTGAAAAACAACAACACAGGGAGGATTTGATGCAGACATCTGTTGTTACCGTTCCCATTGAAGAGGAGATGCGAAGATCGTACCTCGATTATGCCATGAGCACTATCATAGGAAGGGCTTTGCCCGATATACGGGACGGTCTGAAGCCGGTTCACAGGAGAATTCTCTATGCGATGTACGAATTGAACAATACCCATGATAAGCCATACAAAAAATCTGCAAGGGTCGTCGGCGATGTGATCGGCAAGTTCCACCCGCATGGAGACCAGGCGGTCTATGATGCAATAACAAGGATGGTCCAGGATTTTTCCCTCCGCTACCCCCTCATCGACGGTCAGGGAAACTTCGGTTCAGTAGACGGCGACGCTCCGGCAGCAATGAGGTACACGGAGATCAGGCTTTCAAGGATAGCAGAAGAGATACTGGAAGATATCGAAAAAGAAACGGTCGTCTTTAAGGCAAACTACGATGACTCCCTTGTCGAGCCTTCCATATTGCCTTCGAAGATACCGAACCTGCTCATCAACGGGTCTTCAGGCATAGCGGTCGGAATGGCAACAAACATACCTCCGCACAACCTTAAAGAGGTTGTGGACAGCATGGTTGCTTATATCGAGAATCCCGATATTACGGTATCCGATCTCCTGCAGTATATCCCGGGACCTGATTTTCCTACCCAGGGAATTATTTACGGCAGGCAGGGCATCCGCGAAGCTTACGAAACCGGGAAAGGCCATATCATCCTCCGTGCACGGGCTTCCATCGAGCAATACAGAAAAGACGGGCGGGAGGCGATCATAATCACCGAGATCCCTTATCAGGTCAACAAAGCCCGCCTCATCGAGAACATTGTTGAGCTTATCAACGAAAAAAAGATCGAGGGCATTTCCACGATCAGGGATGAATCGAACCGGGAAGGCATGAGGATCGTCATTGAGCTGAAAAAAGGTGAAATTGCCGTGCCCATCCTGAACCAGCTCTATAAACATACTCAGCTGCAAACCACCTTCGGCATCATTTTCCTCACCATCGTCAACAATGAACCGAGGCTTCTGAACCTCAGGGAAATAATAAAGGAGTTCATCGATTTCCGTAAACAGATAGTAACGAAACGGTCTACCTTTGAGCTGAACAAAGCCCTCGACAGGCTCCATATCCTTGAAGGGCTCAAGATAGCCCTTGAGCATATCGATGAAGTCATTGCCCTAATTAAAAAATCGAAAAACACACAGGAGGCCCGGGCATCGCTGATCGAAAAGTTTGCTTTGTCTGAAAAACAGTCAACAAGCATACTTGAAATGCGGCTCCAGCGCCTTACCTCCCTTGAGCAGGCAAAGATAATAGATGACCACACAAACACGGCGGAAGAGATCAAGCGCCTGCAAAAGATACTCCAGAGCGAAAAGCTCCTCCTGGGCATTGTCAAGAAAGAGCTCCTCGAGATAAAGCAAAAATACGGGGACGCCAGGTATACCGAGATAGTTGATGAGCTTCCGGAGATTACGCTGGAAGATATGATCAAAGAAGAAGAGGTCGTTGTAACGATCACTTACAAGGGGTATGCGAAAAGGACTTCCCTTGATCAGTACAAGCACCAGATCCGCGGCGGGAAAGGGAAAACAGGCATCGTAGTGAGGGAAGAGGATTTTGTTGACCATCTTTACATAGCATCGACGCACTCGTATATCCTGTTCTTTACGAATACCGGAAAGGTTCATGTAGTGAAGGTTCACACCATACCGGAGGCAAGCCTCTCTGCAAAGGGCAAGCATATTGTAAACCTTATCAACATCGGCAAGGGCGAAAGGATAACGGCCATTACGCATGTCAGGGAATTTTCCCCTGATAAATATCTATTTTTTGTTACGAAAAAGGCCCATGTTAAGAGGATGGCCCTCGATCTCCTGAAGAACATACGGTCCACGGGGATCAGGGCGATAACCCTTCCCGACGACGATAGCCTCGTTGGCGTTCTTGAAACGAACGGCGAAAGCGAGATCATGCTTGCGACAAAAAAAGGCCTGTCTATACGCTTCCTTGAAAAGCAGATCAGGCCTATGGGCAGGACTGCCTACGGAGTAAAGGGGCTGCGCTTCAAGAAAGGAGGCGACGAGGTCATTTCCTTAGAGATCGTCCATAAGGCTTGCAACATTTTCACGGTAACCCAGAAAGGCTATGGAAAGCGGGCGCCTTGCTCCCAGTACCGGATACAGTCAAGAGGCGGCTCAGGCATCCTCAACGTGAGGTGCGGCGCAAAGAACGGGGAAGTCGTGAGCTTAAAAAAACTGGGAGAAAAAGACGAGGTCATCCTGGTCACCGATACGGGAAGAACGATCAGGTTTGGCGCCAATGATATACCTGTCCAGAAAAGGGGCGGCCTCGGCGTAAAATTGATGGGCCTGAAAGAAGGCGAAGCTATCAGCGGCACGGCGATAATAGGCGAAGAAGAATGAAGATCGGCCTGATAGGGGCGGGCGCCTGGGGTACGGCTTTCGCCCTTCACCTTGCGAGAACGGGAAAAGAAGTACTGCTATGGGTCTTTGAAAAAGAACTTTTTGATATTGCGAAAAAGACAAAGGAGAATTCTTATTACCTTCCCGGCTTTTCCCTGCCGGACAATATCTCATTTACCGACGACATAAAAAGCGTCCCTGAATTTTCCGGGAATATTATTTTTGCCACCCCGTCCTTTGCCCTGAGAAAGACCGCTGCAATGATCTCTGAAGAGCTACCGGGCAAACGCGTGCTGATCCTCACAAAAGGGATCGAGAACGGCACAAACCTGTTTATGAGCGAGGTCATCAAAGAGATAGCGCCCGGAAGGGCCCGCATTGCCTCTCTCTCAGGGCCGTCTTTCGCGAAGGAGGTTGCGGAAGGGCACTTCACATCCACCGTTATAGCCTCAAATGACAAAGAGCTTTCGCTCTATTTTCAGAAAATCATACACAGCAACACGTTCCGGGTATATACGAGCGATGATATCGCCGGCGTTGAGCTTGGCGGGGCGATGAAGAATATCATGGCGATCGGCGCGGGCATTATCCAGGGCCTGGATCTCGGCACCAACACCCTGGCAGCGTACATAACCCGCTCTCTCGCCGAATTGAAGAGGCTGGGAAGATCGTTGGGCGCAAGGGACACAACGTTCATGGGGCTTTCCGGAATGGGAGACCTGATACTGACATCCTACGGAAAACTAAGCAGGAACAGGTTTTTCGGCGTTGAGCTCGCACAGGGAAAAAATGCAACAGAGATTATTGAGGGCCAGAAAAGCGTCGTTGAGGGTTATTACACGGTCAAGGCGGCTTACGACCTTTCACGAAAATTGAATGTTGCAATGCCGATCACTGAAGAGCTCTACAAGATCATATACGAAGGAAAGAACATCCAGGCATCTCTGCAGGATATCATCAGCAGGGAATATAAGGAAGAAGACGAATAAGCAAAAACCTGATGCTTGATACTGGATTCTCGATGCTTGAAAACCTTGCAGTTTGCCAGCATCCAGCATCAAGAATCCAGTATCGTGTTTTTACGGTCCACATTCGGTCCTCCGCCTTTTACCGTGCTTACAATGACAAGGCCGGCAAGAAACAAGATGGAGATTGACAGGACAGCGGGCCTCTGATCCCGGAACGTGGACGATATGAATCCGAACAAAAGAGGGCCGATGATCGCCGATGATTTGCCTACCATGCTGTAAACGCCAAAGTACTCGGATTCAAATCCGTCAGGGACAAATTGCGCGTAAAAGGCCCTTGTTGCCGCCTGAACCGTTCCCAGACCGAGGCCGGCAACGGACGCGATAACCACGAACTGTGCCTTGGTCCCGATGAAATAGACCGTTGTCGTCGTAAGTATCCAAAGCACAAGGGACAGCATGACCACCCTTTTGGGCCCCCAGTAATCAATGAAGCGCGCCATGATGAATGCGCCCGTGAGCGCCGTCGCCTGAATAATAAGATATATGCCGATCAGTTCCACCGGTTTGAACAAAAGGGTCGTGGCGGCGAAAATGCTGGAAAAAACGATGACCGTATTAACGCCGTCTTCATAGATCAGGTAGGCAATGAGAAACCTTCTTTGCTCTTTATTTATCAGAAGCCTGCGAAAGGTCGATATCGTTGACCTGAGGCCGTCCATAGCCGCCCGATAGGGGCTGACATGGCCCTTTTCGTCACCGGGCAAAAAGAAAAAAGCTGGCAGCGAAAAGGCGCCGAAAAAGACGGCCACCATAGGCCAGACAAGTTCAATATGGCCGGCTTTCATGATAAGAAGCCCTATAAGGAGGGATATGATAGAGCCGGCATACCCTATTCCATATCCCCAGGCAGATACCCTGCCCTGGTGCTCCGTGTCGGTAATATCGTTGAGAAAGGCGTTATAAAAGACGAGACCTCCTTCAAGGCCTATGTTTGCAAGAACGACCATCAGAAAACCCTCGATGGCCATTCCTTCTTTGAGAAAGTATAAAGACGCCGTCATGACCACGCAGAGCAGCGTATATGCCACAAGAAACCCTTTCCGCTTCTTTGCATAGTCCGCCATGCCGCCAAGGAAGGGGGAGCTAAGGGCAACGAAAGCCATGCTTAACGCTATTGCCCTGCCCCACCACAGGTCTCCTTCGTTCGACGCGTTGCCGACAACAATGCCCGTGTAATATACAGGAAATATCACCGCTGAGATCACAGCGGAATAGCTCGAATTTGCAAAATCGAAAAGGCACCAGGAAAATACTTTTTTATTCATCTTTTGCTTGCCATGATACAATACAATTTTTTCTTCGCCATATCATCCAAAAAAGCTTTTGCAATTATTATAATACGGGATATAATCATTATGCCCCTAACGCAGAACGTTTGTAGAAAATAAGAAACATGCATTTGTTTAGGACAAAGGAGGGGTTATGGACTTGCGGATCTTTGAGAAGATGGAGGCTCCTGAGCTGCGGAGTTATATAGAATTTTTGCTTTGGCACTACCGGGTTATCGACGCCTTCTGGTTCCTTTACGTAGCGGACAAATTTGACCAGCCGACGGCAGAGCGGATCAACGAACAGGTCTGGGGGCGCGTGCCTCAGATGGCTGCCGATGATCTTATAAAAAGGTTCAATATCAAAGAGAAAGGCCTCAAGGGCTTTGTAAAGGCGTTAAAATATTTTACCTGGACGATTATCGTAGGGTACCAGATCGAAGAGAAAGACGACGAGGTGATCATTACCGTGCCCAGCTGCCCTACGCAGGAAGCAAGGCTGAGAAGGGGCCTTGATGAATTCGTGTGCAAATTGATGCATAAAGGAGAATTTGAGAGCTTGGCCCGTGCAATAGATCCAGGGATCAAGGTAGAATGCCTTTTCGCACCTCCCGACCCGCATCCCAAAGAGGCGTTCTGTAAGTGGAGGTTCACCATGGGAACAAACAAATAAATAATATATTAAAGGGGGAAAGATATGGATTTATTTTCAGCAATGAAGGGGAGAAGAAGCTGCCGCCACTACCTGCCTGAAGCGATAAGCGAAGACATCATTGAAAAGATACTGGAAGCGGGTACATGGGCCCCGTCGCCTCTTAATACGCAGCCCTGGGAATTTATCGTCATCACGAACAGGGATGTCAGGGAGAAGATCTTTCATGAAGCAAACAGATGCCGCGTATGGGCGCTTGATATAAGCCAATGGAAATGGCTGGACACCTATCTCATCGATTTTCTCAAGCAGGCCCCGGTGATTATTGCTGTTGTCGGTGATCCGAAAAAATCAGGCGTCGATATGTTCATGGAAGAAGGTATGGTGGGCTATCTGTCTGCATGCTCCGCCGCAATACAGAACATGCATCTTGCCGCATACGCTTATGGCCTTGGCAGCCTCTGGTTTACTTTATTTGACAAAAAGAAGCTGCGGGAGATCCTCAGTATCGACGAAGCTAAAAACCCGGTAGCGCTGGTATGCCTTGGAAAAAAGGCAAGCGAACCTGCCCCGTTGCCGAGAAAAAGCGTGAAGGACAAAACAAGGTACATACGGTGATCGCCGGTCCCGACCCTGTCCGCGGCATATTTCGCTTGATATAACGGTTTCGCCGGCTACGCCTTCTGTATCTCAACCAGCGTAACTTCGAAGAGAAGTTCTTTGCCTGCGAGGGGGTGGTTCATGTCAAGGGTAACATCGTTATCCGTTATCGCGGAAACGACAACATTCGTGACGCTGCCCTCCGGCGAGCGGACCTGAAGCACCATGCCGATTTTTAGATCAATGTCGTCGGGTATGCGGGACTTGTCGACGACGCCCACGAGATCTTGCCTGTAGGCGCCATATGCCTCTTCGGCCTCTATGGAGATCACCTTTGTGTCGCCTTCGCACATGCCAACCACGCCCTTTTCAAACCCGGGGATCACCATTCCCTGGCCTATTGTAAACTCAAGCGGCTGCCTGTTTTCCGATGAATCAAATACCGTACCGTCTTGCAGGGAACCTTTATAATGAACTTTGACCCTGTCGTTTTCTTTTGCTTCTGTCATTTCTTACTCCTTCAAAAACTATGAACGCCGGCAGATCTGGATCAGGCCTTTTAATACCTGCGGGAATATTTGCCTTTCTGCCTTTCTTTTGGCGGGCGCGCCTCCTGAACGGCAATCGTGCGCCCCATGAACTGGGTATCGTGGAGCTCCTTTTTCGCCTTCTCGGCGTCTGCCTGTGACCCCATCTCTACAAAGCCAAAACCTTTTCCCTCTATGACCTTGACCTCTACAACTGTGCCGTATCCGGAAAAGAGTTCTTTCAACTGCTCACTGCTGACAGCATAGCTTAGATTTCCTACATATAATTTGCTCTGCATTGCTACCTCCGTTTTTTAATAGTTTTGATCCTCAAGCTTTGTATGGAGATAGAGAGCGGTCAGCAGGTCTATCTCAAAGTTGAACATTATATAAAAGGGAAAAAAATACCTGAGTGAGAATATTTATGCTCATCATTCAATGGGCGGCCTGTTATATCTACAGTATATGCCGATTTCTTTGAAAAGAAAAGGTTTTTCTATCGACATATGATCATTCGTAAAGATATTGCCTCAATGTACAGCGTTTATCGATCAGCCTTTGTATCTCTCCATGCGGGATAGTGAAGGACGGCATGCCGAGCGGACGGGGGCCAACCTCGTATTGCTGATAGGCAAACTCGATCCCTCTGTCGGTTACGGCAAAGTTTTCGGGAAGGTAAAATTTATCGAGGAACTGATTGTCCAGGAGGTCGAGCATATCATCGGCCCTGGCCTTTTCGACAAAAAATTCTTTCCCTCGCCTGGCCAGTTCCTGGCGGCCTGGGTCGGAAAAACAATCGTTGATGTCGAGCCTTTTCCCTGTTCCGGCATCGAAGTTCAGATAGGTGAGGCTGTTTAATCCATTTGCGGCGCCATAGGGCATTTCGTAGCTAATAATCTTTACAGTAAAGATGCTGCCGGCATTATGCATCACATCTGCGGCTGACGAAAATTCATATCCTTTAAAATTATTCCTCATGATAAATCTTTTTACACCCTGCACAAAGTCCTTTTGTTCGCCAAAGGACTGGCTTGTAGCCTTTCCGGGAAAACGGATTGTCAATACGTTTTTTCTGATCTGCCCGTTGATGGAACGGTATTGCCTGTTAATGCCTGCGACCTCTGGGTACTTCAGCTTGATCACTACCCCGTCCTGATTGTAATCGAAGGTCTTTATCGTGTACGCGAGGAAACGATCTGTTTCAATGCCATGGGCTGCCGGAATAAAAAATAGAAGGCTGCAGATGAAGGAGAGTATTGCCTTGCGCAATATCCAGATCAAGCAGCCCGATATAGAAAAGGCGCTTACAACGATGCGCCTTTGATTATCTGGCTCCCCGGGCAGGACTCGAACCTGCAACCTACTGGTTAACAGCCAGCCGCTACTGCCGATTGAGCTACCGGGGAACATACATTCTTATTAACCCGTTACAACGGTCTATAATAAACAATAAAAGCATTTGCGTGTCAAGGTTTCTCAGCCTTAAAAATTACCTTTTTGAACTTCCTTTTGCCGACCTTCCAAATATATCCGATGGCGTTTTCGAATGACATCTCTTTGCCGGTTACCCTTGTAAGCTTGATGTTCGCATGGGGCAATGTCAATTGCGCTTCAGATGTATATGCAAAGCCCGACACCCCGCCTTGCTCGATCATCCTGATCCCTTCCCCCACAGAGGTCACTGCACCGATATCCCGAAGAAAATGCGGGATCGAAACAGGATCTTTTTCAGGTTTCTTCATTGTTGAGGTGTCTATCTCTTCGGGAACTTCCTTCTCTTTGAACATCTTTTCAAAGTTTTCGTGGGCGGCCTTCGCTTCTTCTGCATTATGGAACCTTGTTATGATCTCTTTCGCGAGGTTCACCTTTGCGCCTTTCGGATGTATCGTTCCTCTCTGCATCCCCTCTTTCAGGTCTTTCAGTTCCTCGAGGGATATGTCGCTCAAAAGCTCGTAGTACTTCAGCATCAGCTCATCGGATATGGACATGAGCTTGCCGAACATGGCATCCGGCGGCTCGTCGATGCCGACATAGTTCCCGTAGCTCTTGCTCATCTTATTAACACCGTCGGTCCCTTCGAGGAGGGGGACGGTAACGATCACCTGCGATTCCAGGCCATAAGACTTTTGTATGTCCCTGCCGACAAAAAGGTTGAAGATCTGGTCATGGCCTCCGAGCTCCACATCGGCATTCAGGGCCACCGAGTCATAACCCTGCACCAGCGGATACAGAAATTCGTGTATGCTGATGGACTGGTTGTTTTGATACCTGTTCCTGAAGTCCTCGCGCTCCATCATGCGCGCCATAGTGTACTGGGCGCAGAGCCTTATCATGTCCGCCGCGTTCATTGCCTCAAACCACTCGCTGTTAAAGCGAACCTCTGTCTTTTCAGGGTCAAGTATCTTGAACACCTGTCTTTTATAGGTCTCTGCGTTTGCGAGCAACTCTTCCTTTGAAAGGGCCGGCCTCGTCTCGATCCTTCCGGTAGGGTCTCCTATCATGCCCGTAAAATCACCGATGAGAAAGATGGCCGTATGGCCCAGCTCCTGGAACTGCTTGAGTTTCTGGAGGACAACCGTATGCCCGAGGTGCAGGTCGGGCGCTGTAGGATCAAGCCCGAGCTTGACACGGAGCGGCCTTTTGTCCGCTTTTGCCTTTATCAGCTTGTTCCTCAGCTCATTCTCATTAACGAGGTCAACGGCGCCTCTCTTAATGATCTCGATGTCTTTCTCTATGTCCATATGACGTCCCTGTATTCAGTCTATCTTCTGCTTTACCCGTTCTATTGCAACGCACTTCTTGCTTGTGCTGTCTATCGTTATTATCACGCCCTGCGCTTCGATATTATCCTTCCCGACCTCAAATTTCTGCGGCAACTGCGTCAGGAACCTTTCAAGGACGACGTCTTTTTCCATGCCTATTACCGAGTCCGCAGGGCCTGTCATCCCCGCGTCCGTAATATATCCTGTGCCCTTTGGCAGGATCCGTTCATCGGCTGTCTGAACATGGGTATGAGTTCCTACAACCGCAGAGACCTTTCCGTCGAGGTACCATCCCATAGCTATCTTCTCAGAGGTTGCTTCGGCATGGAAATCGACAATGATAGGAACGTTCTCTGCGACCTCCCCGAGGAGCCTTTCCATTGCCCTGAAAGGGCATGTGAGGGTATTCATGAAGATGCGGCCCTCGATATTCGCAACACAGAGAGATTTTCCGTTCTTCCGGACGATCGTGTATCCGAAACCCGGAGTGCCGTCGGGATAATTCAAGGGGCGTATTACCCTCTTTTCTTCCATGAGGAAAGTGGTGATCTCCTTTTTCTTCCAGACATGGTTCCCCGTAGTGATAATATCGACTCCGTGGGACAGCACTTCCAGCGCTGTTGAGGCGGTAACGCCTATTCCCCCGGCAAGGTTCTCACCATTGATAACGTAAAAATCCGCTTTGACGGTTTTTATATACCTTTCGATCGCTCTTCGCCCCGGTTTGCCGATAACATCACCGAGGAACAGCACAGTTATGTTATTTTGCATATTCTATTGACCTGGTTTCTCTGATCACGACAACCTTGATCTGCCCCGGATAGGAAAGGTCTGTCTCTATCTTTTTTGCGATATCCCTCGATATAACATTTATGCTGTCGTCGCTGATCCTTTCGCTGTTCACCACGATACGGATCTCGCGGCCCGCCTGTATTGCGTAAGATTTTTCAACGCCCTGAAAACTGTTGGCTATGCGCTCCAGCTCTTCAAGCCGCTTAATATATGTTTCCAGCATCTCTCTCCTGGCGCCCGGCCTTGCCCCTGACAGGGCATCTGCTGCCTGGACAATGACGTCAAGGAGGCTTGTTGTCTCTACATCTTCGTGGTGGGCAAGGATTGAGTGGACGATCTCTTCATTTTCGCCGTACTTTTTCGCAAGATCAGCCCCGATGGTTGCGTGCGACCCCTCTATTTCATGGTCTACGGCCTTTCCGATATCGTGCAAAAGGCCTGCCCTTTTTGCATCTTTTGGATTGAGCCTTAATTCAGAGGCAATGGCGCCGCAGATAAATGCAACCTCCAGGGAATGCTGGTATATGTTCTGGGCGTAGCTGCTCCTGAATTTGAGCCTTCCAAGCAATTTAATGATCTCGGGATGGACATTATGGACGCCAAGGTCAAAAACAGCCTGCTCTCCTGAATCTTTTATCTTTTCCTCCATTTCTTCGGCGACCTTTGAGACGATCTCCTCGATCCTCGCCGGATGGATCCTCCCATCGCTGATCAAACGCTCGATGGATATCCTTGCCACTTCTCTCCGTATGGGGTTGAAGCAGGAAAGGATCACTGCCTCAGGCGTATCGTCAATGATGATATCTACGCCGGTGGCGGCCTCCAGGGCCCTGATATTGCGGCCTTCCCTTCCGATTATCCTTCCCTTCATCTCTTCGTTGGGAAGGCTTACGACCGATACGGTGTCCTCACCGACGTAATCGCCGGCATATCGCTGAATGGCAAAGGCAATGATCTCTTTAGCCTTTTTGTCTGCCCTTTCTCTCGCCTCTTCCTCTATCTTCTTGATTATTTTCATGGATTCGTATTTTGCTTCGTCCTCCATTGCCTGCATGAGCATCTTCTTTGCTTCTTCCCCGGTAAGCCCCGATATCTTTTCCAGACGTTCTTTCCCTTTTATGATGAGGTTTTCATGCTCCCTGATCTTGGTATCGAGCAATGACTGTTTTTGCAAGGCCTCCCGATCTTTTTTCGATAGATCGTCTTCCTTTCTGTCGATAAGCTCGATCTTTTTATCCAGGTTCCCCTCTTTCTGGGCAAGCCTTCGCTCAGTATTTTGCAATTCCTGCCTTCTTGCCTTGGTCTCCTGCTCCAGTTCGTTTTTTGCCTGCAGGACGATATCTTTAGCCTGAATGGAGGCTTCCCGCATCATAACGTCGGCCTCTTTTTTGGCATCCTCGAGTATCTTCTTTCCTATCTTCTCATACTCGCCAATTTTCTTCTTCTGGACAAAGCGGGCAAGGGCAAAGCCTATAAAAACAGCTACTAAGAAGCTGATTGCTGAAATAATTATTGTATTCAAAATTCCCCCTACGCAAAGGTTACTTTATACAGGGGTTGGGAAGATAAAGAACAGAGAGGGGTAACTAATCTATATGAAAGGAGTTTTAAAGCCTCCGTAAAAACACATAATATCTATATTAACCCTCTTTTCCTCTACTGCCAACCCTGAAATTTAAACCCCGCAGGTGCCGTGTAAACAGTATGTCTTGAACCTCTTGTTAAAGTGGGCGCCATTTTGTCGCATCAGGCTTCTCGTTGCAAGAACGAGCATGCACACAGCAACAAGGTAAAGCTCCCCTTAGAGAGGTGTTGGCTCTAAGCCTACCATTTATCACGTACACTGCAGGGAACATCTATATCCTCAAACTTTTTTATTAACCGTAATGTCCTTCCCTCAACAAGTTCCGCCTGTTTTTTCATCTCGAGATATTCATCGGTCACTTCCATAAATGCCATTATCACCGCGTTCAATGTATTAATTATACCATACCTGTTAACTGCATGCTCTATTTTTTCGTTCACATAACGTGCATCTCTTTTGATCCTATCCTCATCTTCTCCTACGAAAGTAAATGGTTGCTTTAAAATGGTTACTTCAACTTTTTTCTCCATATTTTACCCTCATATCTCTACTTTTTCAACTTTCTCTAAGATCTTAGTAACCTTGTCGATAAGGATTTCTCTCTCTTTTTTTATTTCAATAATTTTCTCTTGTATATTCTTATCGTTACCTTCTAATGATTTAAGTTTTACATTAAGTTTTTCATTTTCTTCTTTAATAATTTTATAATTTTCTATAAGTTTGTCAATCTTTTCTTCAAGTTCCTCGATCTTATTTTCGCTAAAAACATCTCTTTTTATACTGAAAACTTCCATAATATATTAACCTTCCTCCCTATGTTCTTAATTATGCTCCCTTTTTTGTTCAAAAGTCAAGTATAAAAGGTAAGATTTAATAAAAGTATCGATATCCCCGTCGAGGACCGCCTCTGCGTTATGCTCCTCGTACTTTGTCCTGTGGTCTTTAATAAGCTTATATGGGTGAAGGATATAGGAACGTATCTGGCTCCCCCAGGCAATATCCTTCTTCTCCTTGTTAAGTGCATTCAGCTTATCTTCCTGCTTTTTCTTTTCAAGCTCATAAAGTCTTGATTTCAGGATAGCCATAGCTGTTCCCTTATTCTTATGCTGAGACCTTTCATTCTGGCATTGCACGACAATTCCGGTAGGGATATGGGTGATCCGTATCGCCGAATCTGTCCGGTTTACGTGCTGGCCGCCGGGGCCGCTGGAACGGAAAGTGTCGATCCTCAGATCCTCATCCTTGATATCTATCTGTATCTCTTCAGAGACCTCCGGGTACGAATACACTGATGCGAAGGAGGTATGACGCCTGTTGTTCGAGTCAAAGGGAGATACCCTCACGAGCCGGTGGATGCCGACCTCGCATTTCAGGTACCCGTATACATAGGGACCTCTTACCATGAAGGTAACGTTTTTTATCCCCGCTTCCTCTCCCTCCAGCATGTCCACGATCTCCGTTTCAAAGCCTTTCCTCTCGGCCCACCGCAGGTACATCCGGAGGAGCATCTCAACCCAGTCCTGGGCCTCTGTCCCCCCTGCCCCCGAATTGATGTACATGATCGCGTTAGTCTTGTCGTTTTCTCCTCCAAGCATACGCTCGATCTCATATTTTCCAAGAAGGGCATCGAGGGAGGCGACCCTCTGGCCTAATTCTTCAATATCCTTGGGATCTTCCGTCTCTCTTGCGATCTCTGCGAGGATCAGTATCTCTTCCAGTTCTCTTTCTTTCCCTTTCCAGCTATCAAGCTCCTCCTGGGCAAGGGACCTTTTTTTTAGAATACTTTGCGCCTTTTCCTGGTCATCCCAGAAGGTAGTTTTTGATATTTCCGAATCGAATTCCTGAAGTTTTACCTGGAGGGCAGAGAGGTCAAAGATAACCTCTCAGGGAGCTCATTCTTTCAATTAATCCGTCGATCCTTATCCTTATTTCGTCATACATAATTTTTTCCTTCTGTAAAAAATTCGTTCCTGTTTTACAGCCTCGCAGCTACCTGTCGTCCAAATTCTGAACATTTTACAGGAGTTACATTACTAAGCTGCCTCGCGAGATCGTATGTAACTATCCCATCGTTTATCGTCTTCTCCACGGCATCTTTAATAATCGCCGATACGCTGCCGAGCCCGATATGCTGGAAAAGCATCGCGCCGGAGAGAATGAACGATGCAGGGTTAACGACATCCTTGCCGGCGTATTTCGGGGCGCTTCCGTGCGTCGGTTCGAAGATAGCGACCCTGTCGCCTATATTTGCGCCCGGCGCCACACCAAGGCCGCCTATAAGCGCCGCGCACGCATCGGACAGATAATCGCCGTTCAGGTTTGGACACAGCAGTATATCATACTCATCAGGCCTGAGTATAACCTGCATGAACATATTGTCGGCAATCCTGTCGTTGAACGCTATCTTGCCTTTCTCTCCATCGAACGTGATCTCTTCGGGGAAGTCTTTGGCAACCTCGTATGCCCATTCCTTGAAGGCGCCTTCAGTATACTTCATTATGTTGCCCTTGTGCACTACGGTGATTGACCTTCTTTTGTGCTTTATTGCGTAATCGACAACCCACCTCGTAAACCTGACGGTGCCTGCCTTGCTTATCGGCTTGATACCGATGCCCGTGCTGTCAGGCAGGTCTGTTTTCATGGTGTCTTTCAGGAAACGTATCAGGTCCTGCGCCTCTTTCGTTCCCTCTTTCCATTCGATGCCCTTGTAGAGGTCTTCGGTATTTTCCCGAAAAATAATGAATTCGACCTTTTCCGGCGACTTCATCGGGCTTGGAAGCCCTTTAAAATATCTCACGGGACGCATGCATACGTAAAGGTCAAAGATCTGCCTCAGGTATACGTTAATGCTTCTGAACCCTCCGCCGACAGGCGTGGTAAGGGGCCCTTTGATGGCCATCTTATATCTTTCTATAGTTTCAACCGTCTCCTCGGGGAGAAGCCTTTTTGTTTTGTCCAGCGCCTTCTGCCCTGCCGCCAGCTCTACCCACTCCACGCCCTTCTGACCATGTGTGGCCTTCGTCACCGCCTCTTCAAATATCTCGTGAGAAGCGCCCCAGATGTCTTCGCCTGTGCCATCGCCTGCAATATAAGGTATGGTTATCTTCTCTTTCAAATCTTCAAGCTCCCGTGTTTTTTAATATAACTGTCAAGCCCGCCCTCGTCGAGGATCTTCCTCATTATGGCCGGCAGCGGCGAAAAGTTATTTTTGATCCCCTTGGTCATGTTGTCAAGTATGCCTTCGTCGAGCCTGACCTCCAGCTCGTTGCCTTCCTGGATGTCATCGGTATTGCATATTATTGCAGCGAGCCCTACATTGATCGCGTTTCTGTAAAATATTCTGGCGAATGATTTGGCAACGATCGCGTCGATCCCGGCAAGCTTTATAATGAGCGGCGCATGCTCCCTGCTTGATCCAAGGCCGAAGTTCCTGCCGCCGGCAATGATATCGCCCCTGCCGATCTTTTTGTAAAAATCCGGCACGACATCTTCGAAGACGTGTTTTTTTAATTCTTCCAGATTGGACCGAAGGTGATAAAATCTTCCCGGTATTATATGGTCCGTGGAGATATCATCACCAAACTTCCACGCCCTTCCTCTCAAAATCATCCAAAACCTCCCTCGGGTCCGTCAATTTTCCTTTCAAGGCTGTTGCTGCTGCTGTCGCCGGCGAGCCAAGAATGATCTTCGAATCAGGGTTGCCCATCCTCGCAAGAAAATTCCTGTTCGATGTGGAAACGCACGTCTCCTTATCGCCGAGCACTCCCTGGTGCAGGCCTATACAGGGCCCGCATCCCGGGGGCAATATAACTGCACCTGCCTCGAAAAGCGTTCCGAGGATCCCTTCGTGCAATGCCTGATAATACACCGCCCGCGACGCGGGGCAGACAAGCAGGCGGACATCGGGGTGTTTTCTCCGTCCCTTCATGATGAGCGACGCAACCCTCAGGTCATCGATCCTGCCGTTCGTACAGGAACCGATGAACACCTGCTGTACCGGAATGTTCTTCACGTCCTTGTCATCAACGCTTTTCGTATTGTCGACCTGGTGGGGCAGGCTCACCATCGGTTTCAGTTTATGGACGTCGATCTCGAACGTCTTCTCATAGACGGCATCGTCATCAGGCACGATCTCGATGTACACCTTTTCTCTCCGCATCCGCCTGAGGTACATGAAGGTCATGATGTCCGACGGAAAAAGCCCGCATTTTGCTCCTGCCTCCACTGCCATGTTCGCTATGGTCATTCTCTCTTCCACGTCGAGGTGCCTCACCATCTCTCCTGCAAACTCCATCGATTTATAGGTTGCGCCATCTGCGCCAACCATTCCGATGATCTTCAGGATCAGATCTTTCGTAAAAACACCGGATGGGAAGCGGCCGTTGAGAACAAATCTATAGCTCTCGGGCACCCTCATCCATGTTGTGCCAAGCCCCATGGCAACGGCGATGTCCGTAGAGCCCATTCCCGTGGAAAAGGCGCCCAGCGCCCCTCCCGTACAGGTATGGGAATCAGCGCCCACAAGGACCTCCGATGGGGCAAGGATCCTCTCTGCCATTATCTGGTGGCAGATGCCGTCGCCTATCCCGGAGATGTTTGCCCCATGCCTTTCTGCAAAATCCCCTATCGCCCTGTGGTCGTTGGACAGCTCCATCCTGGGGCTCGGCGAGGCATGGTCGAGAAAGAAGGTCACGCGGCTTCCATCAAAAAGCCTTTTAAAGCCCATCTCGCCAAACTGCCTGATCGCGAGAGGGGCAGTGCCGTCCTGAAGCAGGATCCTGTTCACGTTGACTATCGCATAGTCGCCCTGCCTGACATCGGTCCCTGTATTGATGCCGAGTATCTTCTCCGCTATTGTTTTCCCCATCTCCTATCCTTCAGCCTTTGTCAGGTCTTCAAACCGTATATCGAGGCCCAGCACGCCGTTTATATCGCCCAGCTGATCCCTGATGGGGCCCGATACGGTGACGCACAGCGCTTCGGTTATCTTCGATGAATAGATGTTGGTAACGCTTATCTTCCCTGTCTTCATAGGGTTTATAAACCACTCCCTGTCCGAGAAATCCTCGTTGAGGCCTATCTTGTAGTACTTTGCCCTGTCAACAGCCTGTGTGATATTTTTCGTGATCTTGATGCCGTCGCTGTTCACGATATAGGCAAACTGAATGAAGGGATAATCCTCCACGATCTTTTTCAGCATCTCTTCCTGCTTTTCAGGGACCATTGTCTTGACCAGGTCATCTTCAATATACTTCTCTATGAGATGGGCCGCCATATCGTATGCCCTCTTCTTCAGGAGTTCAAACTCTGAGACAAATATCTCCGGTATGTAGATCCTTACAAAATGTTCTATCTCCTGTTCCGATATTGAGGTGCACCTGCCTTCGTCGTACTGCTTGATGATCCACTTGTTTATCTTCGCGACCCCGGGATGGGTCTTTTCGATCCTGTCTTGTCCTACCAGGGCAAAATGGGAGTTGATCCAATGGGTGATGCCGGCGAGGCCGGATTTGTCGGTAATATTGATCGCAAGGGGCCTGTTGAGGATCCTGTTCGTATCAAAAGGCAGGTAGATCTCCTCGTTCTTTAATAATCCGTCTATATGGACTCCCGCTGATGTCGCGTTAAAATCAAGGCCGATGAAGGGCTGGCCCTTGGGGATATTCTGTCCTATCACCTTCTCGAAATAGTTTCTTATCTCCGTGATCACCCTTGGGTCTATGCCGTTGTCTTCGCCGGTGAATGCTATGTGCTCCATGATAAGCGCTTCTATAGGTGCGTTCCCGGTCCTTTCGCCTATGCCGAGGAGCGTGCCGTTGACATAGGTGCAGCCATAAAGCCAGGCGCTGATGCTGTTCACGATGACCTTATAGAAATCGTTGTGGCCGTGCCATTCGAGATATTCGGAAGGAACGCCGGCATCGTCGATCATGGCCCTGATTATCTTCCCTATCGACCGCGGCAGAGCGGCGCCAGGATAGGTTATCCCTACGCCGAGGGTGTCGCAGAGCCTTATCTTGATCGGTATCTTCGCGTCTTCGGACATGCTCATGAGTGCCTGGGCAAAGGGCACGCAGAACCCGTATATGTCCGCCCTTGTTATGTCCTCGAAATGGCATCGCGGCGCAACGCCGTGCGAGAGGGCATTTTCAACGATCTTAATATATTCTTTAAAAACCTGGGATCTCGTCTTTTTCAGTTTTAAGAAGATATGGTAATCAGAGGCGCTCGTCAGTATCCCTGTTTCCCGCAGGCCAAGCTCTTTAACGAGCTGGAGGTCATCTTTGTTCGCCCTTATCCATCCCGTTATTTCGGGGTATCTATACCCCTTTTCCAGGCATTTTCTTACAGCATCCCTGTCCTTTTCGGTATAGAGGAAGAACTCGCTTTGCCTGATGATCCCGTTTGGCCCGCCAAGCCTGTGCATCATTTCATAAAGGTCTTCGATCTGCTTTGTTGTAAAGGGCGGCCTTGACTGCTGGCCGTCGCGAAAGGTTGTATCCGTTATGTAGATGTCTTCAGGAGGGTCGATCAGCTCTATCTTATGGTCAAACTTTACCTTGCAGACCTCAGTAAAAGGAAATACGTCCCTGTAAAATTCAGGAGTGTCCACATCGATCAAGGGGTATTTTGTGCCTTTGGCAACATTTTTAAATATAAAACCCTTTTTCTTTTTTTTCACACTGCCTCCTGTTGGCATTGATTACTTTATGACGGTCCTGATCTTCAGTTCATTCAGCTGCTTCTGCCCGATCGATGACGGCGCTCCGGTCATAAGGCATGTCCCCTTCTGGGTCTTCGGAAAGGGGATCACGTCCCTGATGCTTTCGAGCCCAAGGAACATCATCAATATCCTGTCGAACCCGAAGGCGATGCCGCCGTGAGGAGGGGCGCCCATCTCCAGGGCTTCGAGGAGGAAGCCGAACTTCTCGGCAGCTTCCTCTTCCTTGATATTCAACAGCCTGAACATCTCAAGCTGTTCATCCATCCTGTAGTTCCTGATGCTTCCGCCGCCGATCTCAACGCCGTTCAGGACAAGGTCATATGCCCTTGCAATGATCGACTCGTAGTCGCCGTTAAAGTTCCGGATGCTTTCTTTCGGCGATGTGAAGGGATGGTGTCTTGCTATATATCTTTTTTCTAGCTCGCTGTACTCAAGGAGAGGGAAATCGGTAACCCAGAGGAGTTTGTCTGTTGCCTTGTCGATGAGCCCGAACTTTTCTCCTATATAGAGCCTGAATCTCCCCATTACCTCGTTCGTTTTGTCCTTTTTGTCGGCCACAATGAACAGGACATCTCCGTTTAAAAGCTCAAAAACCTCAGACAGCGATGCCTTTTCTTCATCTTTCATGAACTTTACCACAGGGGATTGGAGCGCGTCGTTCTCTTTCCTGATCCATATAAGGCCGCCTGCCCCCATGTCCTTTGCCGCATCTACGGCAGTATCGAGGTCCTTTCTCGAAAGCGTCTTGCCTTTCAGGACAACGGCTTTTATGATGCCGCCTTCATTGATGGTCTTTTTGAAAACGCCGAATTCAGTTCCCTGGAAGATCCCTGTAATATCCTTAAGCGGCAGGCCGAAGCGCAGGTCCGGCTTATCCGTTCCGTAGAGCTCCATTGCGTCAGCATAGGTCATCCTCGGGATAGGAGAATCTGCATCTGTTCCTTTCAGCTCTTTGTAAAGCGACATGATGAGGCCTTCCCCCAGTGCGAGCACATCATCGACGTCGACAAAGCTCATCTCTATGTCGATCTGGGTGAACTCCGGCTGCCTGTCGGCCCTGAGGTCCTCGTCCCTGAAGCACCGCACGATCTGGAAGTACCGGTCGAACCCGCCGATCATCAGTATCTGCTTGAAAAGCTGGGGCGACTGCGGCAGGGCGTAGAACATGCCGGCGTTTAACCTGCTCGGGACGATGAAATCGCGCGCGCCCTCAGGGGTGCTCTTTGTGAGGAACGGTGTTTCAAATTCATAAAAGCCTTTATCTGTAAGGTAATCGCGGGTGACCTTGTAGGCCTTGTGCCGGGCGAGGAATATCTTCTGGATCTCAGGCCTTCTCAGGTCCAGGTAGCGATATTTCAGGCGCAGCGATTCGTTGGGCTCATCCTCGTCGAGCTGGAAGGGCAACGGTTTTGAGGTATTCAATATCTCGAAGGAGTTGGCCAGCACCTCTATATCGCCTGTGGGCATATTCGGGTTTTCCGTCTCCGGCGGCCTCTTCTCGACCCTGCCCGTAACTTTTAAGACATACTCCTGTTTGATGTCCCCTGCCCGCTCGTGCGCCTCGCTCGATATCTCGGGCGAGAATACGACCTGTACGATCCCGGTTATGTCCCGGAGGTCGGCAAATATGAGACCTCCGTGGTCTCTTCTTCTGAACACCCATCCGGCAAGTTCGATTACCTTGCCGATATCATCCCTGGAAACCAATCCGCAATGTTTATCTCTCACTCTCTACCCCTTTCAAAAGTCAATTATTATATATGCTTTGGACGGCACAAGTCAAGGTTTTAGGTTGATTTGGAGAGGATTTGCTTTATTGTAGACCTTTACCTTTTCCGACCTGGATCAGCTACTCAAACCTGAACCCCTTTTCTCTGAACAACCACATACAAGCATCAACGACATCAGGATCATAGAGAATACCCTTGTTCTTTTCTATTTCTTTAAGGGCAACATCTATCCCAAGGCTGGGACGGTAAGGACGATGGGATGCCATTGCTTCTACAACATCAGCGACTGCCATGATCCGCGCCTCCAGCATGATCTCTTCTCCTCTCAAACCCACTGGATATCCCGAGCCGTCAAGACGTTCATGGTGCTGGAACACGATCTGGGCGATAGGCCAGGTAAATTCTATGTCCTTAAGGATATTGTGTCCCACGGCTGGATGCTGCTTGACAAGATTAAACTCGGCGTCCGTCAGTTTGCCTGGCTTGCTCAGTATCTCCGCGGGCACCGATATCTTGCCGAGATCATGGATGACCCCAGCCATGCGTATGCCGTCGATCTTCTCCGGAGGCAGGCCTATCTCCGTCGCTATGGACCTCGATATATTCGCAACCCTCTTCTGGTGGCCTGCAGTATAGGGATCTCTCAATTCCACGGTAGCAACAATGACGTTTATGATCCCTCCCAAGGCGCGCCTCAACTTTTCCATGCTCTGTTTCAGTGCTTCTTCCGAGGATTTCCGTTCTGTAATGTCCTCAATAGTACCTTCATAATATGAGGTTTTCCCGGCGCTGTCTTTAATGGCCTTTATGTTTATTGAGACCCATACTATGCTCTTGTCCTTACAGTAGAATTTTGTCTCAAACCCGGTCACTCTGTTCTCTTTGCTCAGCATATCAATAAGTTCATTATGCTGCTCAGGGTTCACGTAAACCCGTCTTATATCGCTCACTGACGTTATAAATTCCTCAGGAGAGGCGTATTTCAATATTGAAGCGTAAGCGCTGTTCGCCATGAAGGGTTTCCCTTCTGGTGTAGTCTGGTATATGCCTTCTAAAGCGAACTCTACAATATCACGATACTTCTCTTCAGCAGCTATGATCTTTCTTTCGGCCTCTTTGCGGGCGCTTATATCACGTACGACAGCATGAATAAAAGTTCCCTTTTCCAACTTAACGGCGTTCAGGTTTACTTCGGCATCAAATGTCGCCCCATCGTACCTGCAGTGCTGCCATTCAAAAAATTGCGGTTTGCCTGCCAGTGCGGCCTTGATCTTTTCGAGCGCCTTTTCGGTAGAATTCCTGCCGTCAGGTTGGAGAGAGGGAGAAAATTTGTACGGCGGCTGCATAATGATCTGTTCCCTGTTACACCGGAACAATTCCAGGGTCTTAGGATTGCAATCGACAAACATATCGCCTTCTAAAAGAAATATGGCATCATCAGAAGAATCAAAGAGTGTCCTGTACCGTGTTTCGCTCTCTTTGACGCGTTCCTCGGCCCTTATGCGCTCGGTAATGTCTTCAATGGAAAGGATGGTCGTGTTTGTATCCAATTTTACAGGTATTAAATTTATGATCTTATCCTGCCCGTTCTTGCAACGTACCGTGAAGACTCGTGGTCGTTGCTCTCCCAATCGGGAATCCTTCATATCATGTATCCAAGCCGCTGCCGCTTTTTGCCTGTATTCAGGATCAGGGTATATCTTCCTCAAGAACTCCTTACCGTTCGGAATATCCTTGATATCATATCCGAGTATCTCTGTAAATTTGCGGTTTATATAACTATATGTACCGTCACTGCCGATCATCGCTAACCCAAATGGTACGTTTTCAGACAGCATGATGAATTTCGAATGTTTCTTACTCAAGCCTGAATCCTTTCTCCCTGAACAGTTTTACGCATGCATCGACTATTTTTGAATCATAAAAAATACCCTTATTTTTTTCGATCTCGTCAAGGGCGAAATCAATGCCGAGACCTGCCCTGTAGGGACGATGGGAGGCCATGGCCTCCACTGCATCTGCAACGGCCAATATCTTTGCCTCGAGCAGGATCTGTCCATCTTTTAATCCTTGAGGGTATCCCGACCCATCGATCCTTTCATGGTGCTGGAAAACAATATCGGCAACAGGCCAGGGAAAGTCGATGTCCTTGAGGATATTGTATCCTGCCTCGGAGTGAACTTTGATGATGTTAAATTCCATTTCAGTCAGCTTTGTTGGTTTGCTGAGGATTTCCGCAGGAACCGCTATCTTTCCTATGTCATGGATGAGGCCTGCCACCCGGATACCGTCTATGACGTCTTTAAAGAGGTTCATCTCCTGCGCGATAGATCGCGCAAGGTTAGCTACCCTTCTCTGATGACCTGCCGTATATGGATCCTTCGTTTCGACGGTTACTGCCATTGCCTGGACAACAGAACCAAGGACTGTGCGAAGCTTTTCAAGGGTCTTTCTGGATTCTCTTTCAGCATTTTTGCGAGCAGTGATATCTTCTGAGATGCCGAGCAGGTAGAGCGGTCGCCCTTCTTTGTCGGCGATAGGTATCTTCTTTGTATGAAGTATCCTCTCGCCGAGGTGTTTAGTGTGTATAGTCTCCTCAAGGATGTCCACAAGCTGCCTGTTTTCAAGAACTTCCCTGTCTTTTCGTATGAAAAAATCTGCCTGCTCCTTTGGGAAAAAGTCATAATCGTTCTTTCCGATCAGGTCTTGCCTGCCATAGCCCAGCAGATCCTCTCCTGCCCTGTTGAATCTCACAAAACGCAGGTTCTCGGCATCCTTCACGAATATCATGTTCGGGATATTCTCCACGACGCTGTCAAGAAATTCTTCATTTTTTCGCAACTCTTCTTCTTCCGACTTCAGTTTTTCAGACATCATCTCAAGATCAAGCATCTTTTTTTCGAGTTTCCTGAAGAGGATCTCATTATATTGTCTGAAGAATTCCATCTCTTCACCCAAGGGCTTTGTCGTTGGCCGTGTCTTTGTATCATTCTCCTGCCATACCTTTTTGAGGATGTCGATAAACACGTCCGGTTCCTGCGGTTTGAGAATGAACCGGTCTGCCCCGATGCTTGACGCAAACTTCTCATCTTTCGGCTCGGTATATGTGGCGGTATAAAATACAAAAGGGATATGTTTAAGTCTTTCGTCGAGCTTGCATTCCCGGCAAAGGGCATAGCCGTCCATCACCGGCATCAGGATATCTGAGATAATAATGTCGGGTGGTTTGGCACGAGCCTTGTTTAATGCGTCTTTGCCGTTTTCTGCCGTCATCACTTCCATTCCTTCTCCCTCCAGCAGATTTTTCAGCAGGTAAAGGTTTGTGTTGTTGTCATCGGCAATTAGTACAGCCTTTTTCATCCCCTCCTCCATTATTATCCTTTATGCGCAGGTACGCTTCTACCTGCGATGCAAACGCATCCGGATCGATAGGTTTTTCTATATAACCGCTGCAGCCTGATTCAATGGCCTTTTCTTTGTCGCCGGGCATAGCATAGGACGTCACCGCAACGATCGGCGTTTTCTGAAGAACAGGAATCTGCCTCAATGCCTGCGCGACCGCATAGCCATCCATTACCGGCAGTTGGATATCGAGGAGGATCAGATCCGGAAGGAGCGACGCTGCCGTTTCGATGCCCTTCTTGCCGTCCATTGCAGAGAAGATCTCGTAGCCGCAGTCCTCAAGAATATACTTGATGAGATAAAGGTTCTGTTCATTATCCTCTATGACCAATATTTTCTTCTTCATCCGGTCTTTCTCTCCTTTGGTATCGAGAAACTGAAAGTGCTCCCTGAGCCGAAAACGCTTGTCACCCGGATACTTCCGCCCATCAGTTTAACAAGCCTCTTCGATATGGAAAGGCCCAGCCCTGTGCCTTCCTGTTTTCGACTTATTCCCGAATCTATCTGTCTGAATGTCTTGAAGATTGTCTCCATATCTTCCTCTCTGATGCCGATCCCGGTGTCAACGACCCTGACATTAAGATTTGGTCCGTCTGATTCGCATATTATGTTTACCGAACCCTTTTCAGTGAACTTTATCGCATTGCCGGCCAGGTTCAGCAGGATCTGCTCCAACCGTCGGTAATCGGCCTTGATGCCCGTGTCTCCGTCAATGATCCGGAAGTCGAGCCCGATTCCTTTGTTCTCGGCGAGGGGACGTGTGGTCTGCACCACCTTCTCAATCACTTGACGGACATCGACATCTTCGTATGCCAACTGCAGCTGCCCTGCTTCGATCTTCGATATGTCGAGGACATCGTTGATCAATGCAAGCAGGTGTTGAGAGCTGCTGCGCACCATATTGAGCTGCTTCTTCTGCTCGTCATTCAGAGGACCGACGCGCTCACGCAGGATTATTCCCGTGAAGCCTATGATAGAATTGAGGGGCGTACGCAGCTCGTGAGACATGGTAGCGAGAAATGCCGACTTGAGTTTGTCGGCGGCCTGCGCCTTTTCCATGGCTGCTGCCAGCTCCGCTGTCCTCTCTATGATGCGCTCCTCCATCCGCTGGTTTGCCTCCCGCAGCTCCCGGGTGCGCATGTTCACCTGATGCTTCAGCAGAATAGCCCCAATGATGCTCATGATAAGGGCAAGGCCGATGATGATGCCCAGGGTCCGCATCCAGGCTGGCAGTTCGAATTCAACCTCTTCGGATGTCCAGCGATTAAGGGACTTGTAATAGATTGAATGGGTATCCTTCTTCAGCCCGGGCAGAATGTTGTCAATGGCGTTCAAAAGCTCTTCATTGCCTCTGCGAGAGGCAAAATAAAGAGCGGAAGGATTGAAAACAATAGCAGTATCTTCGAGCCCGAACTGTCTCGCATGGAGCGTTCCATAGAAATGGTTTGCAACGGCCACGTCGGCTTCACCGCGTTTAACGAACTCAAACACCTCGTCGTACTCTTGCACCGTGACGATGTTGATGTGCAGGCCGAACGATTCGGCCATCCTGGCGAATACCTCCTGCTGCACAGAATTCTTCAGTACCGCAATTCGCTTCCCCCTCAGGTCCATCAATGATTTGATCCCGCTTCCCCGCAGGCTGTATACCTGGAACCACGACGAAAGGACCGGCACCTTGTTGAACGAGTATCTCTTGTCCCGCTCTGCCGTGTACGCCACGTCAGGCATAAGGTCGATCTCCCCTCTTTCTAGACGCGTCAGGCAATCGTTCCACGCGCAGTGGACGTAGCGCAATTTCCATCGTTCATGGGCGGCAATGTATTCAATAATATCGATAAAGATACCTTCCGGTTTGCCGGATTCGGATACAAAAATCTTCGGCGCGTTATCATATACACCGACACGAACAACACGCTCACCAGCGCTCGACAAGGATACCGCAATGGTAAATACTATATACACTATTGCAAGAAAAGTGAGCGAGTATGTTGGCATGCGAGCATGTGGGCATGTAGCAGAAGCTCTCTTCTTCATCCTCATTCTCCGCCTTTCCACTTCTCCGTTTCTCCGCTTCTTTTTTGTCTATATTTCCCCTTCCTGGCTTCCCCTATTCTCTGTTTCAGGCTTTTCCTTCGTCCGGCTTTGACGCCTCTCCGGTCTGTTCATATGCAAATTTTTTATGCCTGCCAGTCTTCATTCCTCCATATTCCCCTTTTATTTAACTATCGGAGATTACAGATAATTATATCTATATATTGAAGAATAGCACAACAGACGGTTATTGCAAGCAATTATCACCCGCTTTGCTATGGACATATGGTCTTCTTTCCAGCTTTTGTATCTCTTTGAAATCTTATTTTCTTTCTATGGAGTTCATGCTTACAGTGTGGCAGGGCCTCTTGAAATGTCAACAAGTTGATATGATATTTCAATGATAGCGTAAAGCCCTTACCGGATCCTGACGTTCCTTCTTTAAATGTATATACTTAATGATATTGACTTACATTAATGATTATAGTATACTTATTCACAAAAGTAGGAGGAACAAGCATGGATAAGGCAATTGTTACAATTAAAGGACAGGTCGTGATCCCTTCCAAGATACGGCGCAAACTCGGCATTAAACAAGGAACACAGGTCACCTTTTATGAAAGAGACGGCGAGATAGTGATCAAGCCGATCACCGATGAGTACTTGCAGAGAATGGCAGGGTTCACGGGTACGAAGGGGAAGCTTTTGAAGGCCCTGAAAGAAGAAAAGGCAAAGGAGCGCGACCTATGAAAGCAGTTCTCAGGGTCCTTGATGCCTATAGCCTGATCGCTTATCTTGAAGGTGAAAAAGGCGCTGACACCATGGTTGAAGTATTCAAGTCCGCCAGAGATTCCGGGAAAAGCCTCCTTCTCTCAGTGGTAAACTGGGGAGAAGTCTATTATATTATCTTGCGGGAAGAAGGCCGGAGACGAGTTGACGAGATATCGCACCTCATATCAACGCTGCCTATAGAGATCGCTCCCGCTGACTCAGGGATCACAAGGCAAGCTGCCGAATACAAAGCCGTAAAGAAGATGTCCTATGCTGATTGTTTCGCTGCAGCGCTTGCAAAATTGCACAGGGCCGAGCTGGTAACCGGGGATATAGAATTTAAACAAGTCGAGGGCGATATAAAGATTAGATGGATTTAACCCAGATTTTCCATTAGGATCAGCACAGTGTCGGGCTCTTCCCCGCAAACACGCTCATTCCGCTCCTGCCTTCCACTCGCATACCCCACACACTTTCTTTACGGAAGCCTTACGCCCCTCAGGAACGCGGCGCTCTTCTCCGGCATGGCGGTATTGATGAACATGCCGGTGCCGAGCTCGAAGCCGGCGGCCTGGGATACGCGGGGGATGATCGCGATGTACCAATGGAAGAACTTTGAGTCGGCCCCTCTCGGAGAGAGGGAACGAACCGCGTAATTGAAATCGGGATTTTCAAGTCCCACGTAGAGCCTGAGGAGGACATCCTTAAGTATATATGCGAGGTCAGACATCTCCTTGTCCGATATAAGGCCGTAACACGCCTCGTGCCTTCTGGGGAATATCCAGAGATGGAACGGCGACAATGCTGCATAAGGTACAAATGCGACAAACGAGTCGTTTTCACAGACTATCCTCTCCCCGTCCTTCAGTTCCCCCTGCAAATAGGAACAGTAGAGGCATTCGCCGAAATTCACGTAGTAGTAGTTCCTGATCGCCTCCCCGAGCCTCATCATGACCTGCCCCGGGAAGACCGGCGTCCCCACGATCTGTGAATGGGGATGCTCGAGGGACGTTCCGGCTCCTGCGCCGTGGTTTTTGAATATGATGACATGCTCTACCCTTTCGTCGTTGTAAAAGGCGAGCTGGCGGTCTTTGTAGGCAAAGAGGATCTTTTCTATGTGCGAAGGCGGCAGGAGCGCCGTCGTCAAGTTGTGCCCGGGCGACTCTATAATGACCTCATGGAGCCCCACGCCGGAGATGTATTGTTTGAAGTCTGTCTTGTTCTTGATGATCTCGCCTTCCGGCGACAGGGCAGAGAACTTGTTCGGCACAGAGCGGACCATCCAGTTTCCATTCCCGTCATTGATCCTGAAAGTCTCGTCAGGCGTTTGGTCTTCGTTTCCCGGGCAGAAGGGGCAGGTAGGGACATAGGCCGGTATCTCTTTTACCTCTTTTTTGCGTGTAAAATCTTCCGGTCTTTTCGCCCGTTCGGTAGCGATGATCACCCAATCGCCTGTTACGATATTTAATCGTACTTCCGGCATAACGACCCCCTTTTTCCTGTAATGAAATATCCTCTGTTAATGTTATGACAAATCCACTCGCCATACAAGAGCAAATGTCGTATGTCGTATTGCGTATATAGTAGAAGGTTCTGAACGTTGAACATAAAACATTGATATGTCCCACGATCTGTAGAAAAAAACTCATTAGATTTTTTTACGGTTCACGATATACGATATACTATTCACATTGACAGTCCGTTGCAGATTGCTATAATCTCAATATAAATCTCAGCTTCTGGATGCTTGATGCTCGATGCAGGCAGGTACTATAACCGGCTGAAGACTGATAGCTGACAGCTGAGAGCTGATAAGATGAAAGCGCGGACAGCGATCATAGCGTTATTGTGCATTGCGGCGGCGACCACCCTCGCCTACCGTACGATCAATCGCGATTGGATTATATACAGGCATGCCGAAACGCTGTACAAGAAGAAAGAGTACGTAAAAGCGATACCCTATTATTCGTCGCTGCTGGAGAAGGGCTTCAAGGACCCCGTTGCGCTGTCGAGGCTTGGCGAGATGTACCTGGCGACATCGGACCTCGATAAGGCCCGGTCTGTTTATGAGGAGATGCTGAAGAGCGACCCGCTCAACATGTGGGCAAGGGTCACCGTTGCGGATATCTACATGAGGCTCGGACAATATGAGAGGACGGTCGGCATATACACGATGCTCCTTCGCTCCCGGCCTAAGGACCGGCATCTCCATATCCTTCTGGCGCGGGCGCTGACCGCTAAAGGGGATTTCGACGGCGCCATAAGCCATTACAGGATTGCCCTGGGGGAAGAACGATGAAACGAAATGCAAAGATGTTTTTAATCGCGTGCTGCGTCATCCTGTCCTTTTTGGTCATTGATGCCGCATACGGCCAGCAGAAGGCTCCTGAAGGATCGATCGTCCCGAAAGGCGATCAGGTCCCCGAGTGGAAGGCCCGCTGGGAGCTCGCACGGGTATTGAGCTATGCGAAAAGATACGGCGAAGCCGTTGACGAATATCAAAAGGTCCTCAAGGAGAAGCCCGATCTTCATGAGGCGAAGATAGAGATGGCAAAGACCCTTTTCTGGATGGGGAAGAAAGATGAGGCGCTTCGGGCGCTCGAGGAAGTTCCTGTCGCAAAGCTCGACAGCCAGGCGAAGTCCGCCCTTGCGGAGATCTATATCTCTCAGAAAAGATATGACAGGGCGGAACCGTTGCTGCGGGATCTCGTCGCAAAGGACCCGAAAGACCACAGGGCGCGGCTCAAGCTCGCAGAGCTCCTGAGCTGGAATAAAAGATACAAGGAATCCATCGATGAGTACGAGGCTATCCTGAGCGACCTGCCGGATGATAAGCAGGTGCGCCGTAAATACGGCCTTGTCCTCATGTGGTCCGGCAGGCACAGCGACGCCGCCGCACAGCTAAGGAAGACGCTACCGTAAAATGGAAAAGATGAATAACCAATCACCAATAACCAAGCTCCAATTAATCACCAATGTCCAATATTCAATAACCAAACAAGGGCTGTCCGGTATTGCTTCCCTTTTGGGTATTCGGTCATTGGTTATTGAGTATTATTTGGTGTTTGGTGTTTGGTTATTGGTGTTCTTACCGTCCCTGTTGTTTCTTGACGCTGCCTTTGCTTCTGCCTCTGAAAAGACCATCGTGCCTCCCGGAGAGGCCGTATCGGACTTTGATGCGAGGCTCGCGCTCGCACAGTCGCTCTCCTATGATGAGGCCACGCTCAATGATTCTGTCCGCGAATATGAGATCCTCAGCAGGGAACAGCCGCGCAATGCCGTTGTCCTTACCGAGCTGGCCGGCGCGTATGCACGGCTGAAGCAGTACCCGGAGGCGCTTGAAAGGCTGAAGAGGGCCATTGCGTTAAAGCCTGACGATAAAGACATCCTTCGTTCTGCAGGGGATGTGTACCTCTACAGCGGCGATCACGCCGGAGCAGAGACCTATTACAAAAGGGCATACAGCATCGATCCGGGATCAGAGGAGGTAAAAAAGAAGCTGGCCTTTGTCTTGAGCTGGCAAAAAAAGGATGACGAGGCCTTCCCTCTGTTCCTTGACCTCTACAAAAAATATCCTGACGATAAAGAGACCGCCGTGGAGGCAGCCCGGCTTTATGCAAGGCGCGGCGAGCACGCGAGGTCCCTGTTGATCCTCGAGCATCTCCTTGCCCGGTATCCTGACGATCCGGAGCTGCTCGTTGAGCTCGCAGATATCGAGGCGGGCCTCGGCCATGCAAAACGATGCAGGGAGCTCTATGAAAAGGCGCTCGGGAAAAGGACCGGCGACGACAGGCTCCTATTGCAATATGCCGAGCAAATGAAGCTGTGGGGCGACTTTTACAGGGCGGAACGGATCTATACAAATTGGTTGAAAAAGAATCCGGGGGACGCCGCCGTGATGCTGAAGCTTGCAAAGGTCTATGGGAGCGCACAGCAGTATGAGAAGGCCGAGGGCGCCTGCAGGAAGCTGCTCCTGAAAGACCCGGAGGACACCGGCGCCCTCCTCGGGCTTGCAACGCTCAAGCTCTGGGAAAAGGACTTCGGGCCATCGGTCATGTATGCCGACCGGGCCCTTTCAGTAGAGCCGAAGGACCCTGCCGCGCTTGCGGTAAAAGGAGAGGCGCTCATTTTCCTGCAGAAGTACAAAGAGGCGCAGGAGATATATATGCTGCTTGCGGGATCGAAGGGCAACGAGGCGCGGGGTTATCTCGGCGCCGGGAAGGCCTGCCTCAAGGGGAACGACAATGAAAATGCAGGGGGCCTTTTCAACAAGGCGCTTGAGGCTGCGCCCGATGACGTTGAGGCACGATTCTACGCAGCGGGCTTTCGTGCCGTTCAGGAAAGACATTACATTGAAAATTTACGGGAAGGCAACAGGCATAGCCCGTCAAAGCTCACCGCCTGGGCAAACCTCTATGTGCAGCACGGATATTTCGACACAGCCATCAGTTTGCTTCAGGATGCGCTGAGCTATGATCCCGATTATTTTCCCGCAAAGATAGCCCTTGCCCAGACCTTCGGCATCAGCCTCCGGTATGGTCAGTCGATAGCGGCCTACGAAGAGCTTGAAAAGGATCTTCCCGGCAGCTCGAAGATACTTATTGAGCACGCAAGGGTCCTCGGATGGTCCAAACAATACGGCGCTTCGATCAGCTTATACGAACATGTCCATACGCTCAATCCCGGCGACGCCCTTCCGTTAAAGGAGATGGCGCGCGTCGCCATGTGGGGCAAGATGCCCGATGAAGCGATGGCGGCCTATCATTCCCTTCTCGCCCCTTCAGTGGACAGCATGTTGTCACAGAAGGCAGGCTCTGTCGTTGAGGCATCGGACGACGATAAGATACGCGAGGAATATGAGCATCTTCAGAGGATCATAAGAGAAGGCTCGATCTACCAGGGATATGAGGCTGTCAGGGATCCCTTTGAGAACAACGATCGGCTGAGGTCCGTCATGACGGATCTGTTTCCGGCATACAGGACGCAGAAGGCCGTGGCCCTCGAAAGAGAGGCAAAAAGGCTCTCCTTCGAGGGCCGCTTTGCCCGTTCCATGCCATATTATGAAGAGCTTATGCGTTTTGATCCCGTGAACGAGGAGGCCTATTTCGACTATGCCCAGGTCGAATGCGCCCTCGGCCTCTGCGACAGGGAGAAGGCCACCTATGGCCGCCTTCTCAATATAGACCCCCTCCACAACCTCGCAGGGATCGCCCTGGAAAGGCAGCAGATAAGGAAGGATCCTTCATTGAGGCTTGACTACTCTTACTGGATGGAGGACGGCAGGGGCGACCTCGCCCAGATAAGGAGGAACCGGTTCGACCTTGCCCTCGACCTGCCCGTCTTTTGCAGATACCATTTCGATGTTGTCCTCCACCAGTGGTTCGAAAGGCCGGTCTTCAACCACAGGACATACGGGGCAACGGGGTTCACCTTCGGCTTCAACGGCGTGTTCAACGAATATGTGAGGGGCGAGGCAAGCTGGACCTACAAAGACTACGCCAATAACGACCTGAGCGACAGAAACACCGGCAAGGCGGGCGCGTGGCTCAACCTGAAGGAATACGTGCACATCGGCGCCGGCTATGAAAGGACAGATGAATTGTATAATTATTTCGGTTTAAAGCAGGGTACTCAGGCAGACAGCTGGTGGCTCGGCGCACGCTCGAACATCACGCGTCGCCTCGACCTCGACGGGAAGGCAAGGTTCATCTCCTACAATGACGACAACGAGGGGACGCACTATTCCCTTGCCCTCGGATACGCCTTCACCGATCACCCGAAGGTCTTCAAGGTTGCCCTCTCCGGTGAATACCGCGACACGCAGCACGAGAACGTCTTCACTTACAGCGGAAGCGACCTTAAGGACATCACCCACCCTTACTGGACACCGAGGAATTACACGGGCGCGGCGATCACCTTCCAATGGCGCCAGGATTACTCGAAGCTGTTCTTTTGCGGCAACGAGCTTCGCTTCTACGACCTCCGGACCTCCTTCGGGACCGATTCGGAGAACAACCCTTACGCAAAGATCGAGGGGGAGCTGCACCATGAGTTCGGAAAGCGGTGGACCCTCGGCCTTAAGGCAATGTGGCACAGCTCGCCGGAGTGGGATGCCAACGGGCTATGGGCCTTTTTGAGGTATCGATTCTGATATGGAAGACAAGACATCACGCCTGCTCGCTCTGAAAATAGTGGTGACCATGGCGCTGCCGATCGCTGCCATGGTCTTTGCCGCCACCTATCTGATAACGAGGGTCGTCCTTTTCTTTATTACCGACTACGCCTGGTACGAGAAGCTTCTCGCCTTCCTCCTTCTCCTTGCCGAGATCTTTATCCTCACCCACGGCATCGGGTACTTTCTCGAGATCTTTTCCGTTGCATGGTCCAAAAGGACCCTTGCCAGGCGCTTCGACCCCCTCGTATCCCTTGACCGCTACCCTCCCGTCGCCGTTGTCATGCCCTCGTACAAAGAGCCCCTCGAGGTGGTGAAAAATTCGCTCATTACCTTTTATAATCTCTCCTATCCGAATAAATACATCTATTTTCTCGACGACACGCGATACGACACTAACTGGGACACGCCGGAGAACATGGAGGCCTACAAACGGTCTATCGAAGAGCTCTGCCAGCATATCGGCGTGGGGCTTTTCAGAAGGAAGTGGCACGGCGCAAAGGCAGGCATCATCAACGATTTCCTGCAATATCTCGGCGGCGACGGGAATGAGGACTTCAAGTTCTATAATTATTCCGGCAGGGCAAAACCGGAGGTCGAAAAATACCTCGTGGTCTTTGACGCCGACTCCAACCCCTTTCCGGATTTCCTGGAACCGCTGGTCGCATACATGGAAAAGACCCCGCGCCTCGCCTTCATCCAGACCCCCCAGTATTACATCAACTTTGAGGCCAACCGCATTGCCCGCGCCGCCGGCCTACAGCAGACGGTCTTTTATGAATACATATGCGAGGGCAAGGCATCTAAGGACGCCACGTTCTGCTGCGGCACCAACGTTCTCTTCAGGAGAGAGGCCCTTTCCGACGTCGGGGGGTTTGACGAATCCTCCGTCACCGAGGATTTTGCCACCTCCCTCCAGTTCCACCTGAAAAAATGGAAGACCACCTACCTGAACAGGGTGCGCACGTTCCAGATGGGCCCCGAGGACCTGGGAGGATACTTCAAGCAGCAGTTCCGGTGGTCGCTGGGCACCATCGGCCTGCTCCCGAAGGTGATAGGCCGTTTTCTCATCAAGCCCCATGCGCTGACCCTCTTGCAGTGGTGGGAATATTTTCTGTCCACGACGTGGTATTTCATCGGGTTTGTCTTCTTCATCATGCTCATCTGCCCCGTGGTCTTTCTCTTCTTTAACGTACCCGTCTATTTCGCCTTGCCCGAGTTCTATTTCCTCGTCTTCTTCCCCTATATCATCGTTACCTTCACTACGTTCTACTGGACGCTGAAGCAGAGGAACTATGCCGTCAAGGACCTTGTGACAGGCCAGCTCCTTACCTTCGTGACCTTCCCCGTGTTCATGAAATCCGCGGTCCTCGCGCTTCTGGGATTTAAAGGTACATTCGGCATCACGCCCAAGGGAACGAGCCGGGCCCTTCCGTTGAGCGCAATGTGGGCGCAGCTCGCGATGCTCGTCGTATGCTTCGCGGCGGCAGTATGGGGAGTGAACAGGATCATATATGAGCAGCAGCCCCTGGGCGGCCTGCTGGTGAACACCTTCTGGTGTCTTTACCATGCCGGCATACTCTCCTCTATCTTCTATTTCAACAAACCGGTTGAATAATGATAAATAACCAAACACCAATAACCAAGCTCCAATCAATCACCAATACCCAATATTCAATCACCAAACAAAAACCTGCCCGTATTGCTTCTCGTTTGGATATCCGGTTATTGGTTGCTGGATATTATCTGGTGATTGGTGTTTGGTTATTGGGTATTCAGGCCGCATATGCAGGCGGATCGTTGATGTGGGGCTTTGCCCTTGACGGATATCCCGTAACAGAACAAGGATTACTGGCAGTGGAAGAGGAGGCCGGCGTAAAGCCCGGCATCGTCGTCTTCTTCCTTCAGTGGCCGGAGCACGGGGTTTCCGACGCATCGGGCTTTCCCCGCGAGAGCCTCGAGGCTATATGGAAGAGAGGGGCGGTCCCCTGCATCACCTGGGAGCCTATGTATTATGAAGATGGAAAAGAGGTCATGATCTCTTACGAGCGCTTGCTGAAAGGCGAATATGACCGATACATCAGGCAATTTGCAGAAGGCGCTGCGAGGTGGGGGAAGCCGGTCATGATACGGTTCGCACACGAGATGAACATCAAAAGATACCACTGGGGTACCGGGGAAAACGAATACGGGCCAAAAAGTCCTTCCCTATATAAAAAGATGTTCCGGTACATCGTTGACCGCTTTAGAAAGGCCGGCGCCGGTAATGTGCTGTGGGTATTCTGCCCCAACGCGGAATCCGTCCCCAACACCTCATACGACCCTTCCGCCTCCTGGAACACCCTTTCGCAATACTATCCGGGCGACAGGTATGTGGACATTCTCGGCGTAGACGGATACAACTGGGGCACAACGCGGAAGAAAGAAAAGCATGGCTGGGAAAGCAGCTGGAAGACATTTGCGGAGATATTCGAACTTCCATGCAGGGAATTGCGGGCTGTCGCCCCGTCAAAACCGCTTATTATTTTTGAGACTGCCACCACCGGGCAAGGCGGCGACAAGGCGGAATGGGTGAAGGGCGCGATCAACGTAGCGGGGAAATTAGGGATAGAGGGCATTGTCTGGTTCCAGTCGAACAAGGAGCTTGACTGGCGTATCAACAGCAACGGCGACAGGAGCTTCATATCGCTGATCCGGTCATCGCCTTCTCAAGAATGGATAGAGCAATTCAGAAGGAACAGGTAATGAAGATACGCGGATTCAGCCTCAAAACCAAGATGGCAACGGTCGTTTCGGTCCTCTTCCTGTTCATCTTTGCCGCCGGCGCGATCATGTTCGAAAGCACTTTCGAGGAACACTTCAAGAAGGCTATCGCCGAACAGCAGTTCGAGCTTGTTTCAAAGACGGTAGGGGATATCGATACGCAGATTCGTGAGGCACAAAAAATACTTATCAGCGTGTCGAAGATAATCCCTATCGATGACATCAATAACTACATAGCGATGCAGAGGCACCTTGAGAAGATCGTTGAAACAAGATTCTTCATCAAAACATTCTTCGACAACGGCATACTCCTCTATTCGAAGGCCGGCAGGGTGATAGGTGAGGTCCCCTATTCCCTGGAACGATACGGAAAGGACCTTTCCTACAGGGAATATTTTCAATATGCGGTAAAGACGCGCGTACCTTACATCTCAAAGCCATATCGGTCCATAAAGCCGCCTTACGACCCGGTAGTGATGTTTACTGCGCCCATATTCAACAAGAGGAACGAGCTTGTCGCGGTCCTCGGCGGCTCCGTTTCCCTCACCAAAGACACAACGCTTGGAGGCATCGCAAATGTTAAGGTAGGAAAGACAGGCTACATGTATCTGTACAACACGGACCGGACCATCATAGTTCACCCTGACAAGACAAGGATTCTCCGGAATGACGTTCCCCCGGGCGCGAACAGGCTCTTTGACAAGGCAATTAACGAATGGTTCGAAGGAAGCGGCGAAACGGTGACCTCAAGAGGCCTGCACGTTATCGGAACATTCAAGCGGTTCCAGAACACGGACTGGATACTGGCCGCCAATTTTCCAATAAAAGAGGCCTATGCGCCCATCATAAAGGCACGATGGTACATGGTAGGCTACACGGCGCTTGGCATCTTCCTGTCCATACTGATCATCCTGATCGTTATGAGAAGGAACCTGTCGCCGCTTTCGGACCTTGCCACGCAGGCAGAGGCCATAGGCAGGGCTTGGGAGCGCATTCATTCTGTCAAAATAGAAACAAAAGGAGAAATAGGGGCCCTCGCATTCTCTTTCAACGAGATGCTGAAGAGGCTGCGCGACCGTGAAACATCGTTGAAGAAGACCCTTGAAGAACTCCAGAAACTATACAATGCTGTGGAGCACAGCTCGGCAGTTGTTATCATTACGGATACACAAGGCGCCATAGAATATGTCAATCCTAAATTTGTTCAGGTAACAGGCTATGAAAAGGCAGAGGTTTTTGGCAAGACCCCGCGCATCCTGAAATCGGGCGAGACGCCGCTCGAGACATACAAAGAGATGTGGGACACTATAACATCCGGCGAGGAATGGCAGGGAATCTTCCACAATAAGAAGAAAAATGGCGCATTCTACTGGGCTTCTGCATCCATCTCACCCCTGAAAGATACGAAAGGCGCGATAACCCACTTTGTCGGCATCCAGGAAGATATTACCGCCATCAAGCTATTTGAACGGGAGCTGCAGGAGGCAAAAGAGGCAGCCGAAAGCGCAAACCAGGCCAAGAGCGATTTCCTGGCGGGCATGAGCCACGAGATACGGACTCCCATGAACGCAATCATAGGCATGGGCGAGCTGATGATGGAAACGCCTCTCAATGATGAACAAAAAAGGTATGTCGAAACCCTTATGCATGCTGGGGAGAATCTTCTCAACATAATCAACGATATCCTCGACATCTCGAAGATCGAGGCGGGCTATCTTGAGCTTGAATCAACGGAATTCAACCTTCAGGACCTATTGGACAAGGCATGCGATATCATGGCAATGCGCGCGCGCGACAAGGGGATCGGGCTTGTCTGTAACGTTCTCCCTGATGTGCCGGTCCATCTGATCGGGGACCCGGTCCGGCTCAGGCAGGTTATTCTCAATCTCCTCGGCAACGCAATAAAGTTTACCGACAACGGGGAGGTAGTTTTGGAAGTAAGCAAAGAAAGCTCCGATGCGGGAACTCTTCTGTTTTCAATTCGCGATACCGGCATCGGTATACCTGAAGATAAGGTCAACAAAATATTTGAAAAATTTACACAGGCCGATTCTTCGACGACAAGGAAATATGGAGGAACGGGGCTCGGGTTGGCCATATCAAAGCGCCTCGTCAAGCTCATGGGAGGCAGGATATGGGTTACAAGCGCCGTCGGCGCGGGTAGCACATTCTATTTTACCGCCGGCTTTCAGCTTCAGGTAGAAAAGCCGAAGGCGGAACCTGTCGTTGCCCCAGCGCCCGAACGTCAAGCATTAAGGCCGCTGCGCATACTCCTCGTGGACGATTCCGAGGACAACAGGCTCCTCATCCAGTCATTTCTGAAAAAGACGCCCTATGTGATCGATTCGGCAAACAATGGGCTTGCCGCAGTTGAGCAATACAAGATCTCGCCATATGACCTCATCCTCATGGACATCCAGATGCCTGTGATGGACGGCTACACAGCTACAAAAGAGATACGGGACTGGGAAAGATCGAATAAACGGGAACCCACCCCTGTGCTCGCCCTCACTGCTTACGCCCTTCAGGAAGAGATACGGAAAAGTTATGACGCGGGCTGCAACGGCCATCTGACAAAGCCGATCAAAAAAAACGACCTCTTATATGCTATAGCGGCATATTCCAAAAAAACTTTGGGAAAAAACCAAAAGACAGTTGACAAGGAGTAAGATGACATGGACGACAACACCATCTCAATAGACAAAGACCTTGAAGACCTCATTCCGGGTTATCTTGAAAACAGACGCCGGGATATCGCATCAATAGAAGAAGCCCTCAGAAAAAACGATTTTGAGACGATAAGGATACTGGGCCACAGCATGAAAGGCAGCGGCGGCGGCTACGGATTCGCCGCAATAACAGAGATAGGGAAAAAGATCGAAGAGGCGGCGAAGAACATGGACAAAAAGGTTATCATGGAACAGGTAGGGGAACTGTCCACATACCTGCACAATATCAAGATCACCTATGAATAATATAAATTCAGCTATCAGCTACCAGCTTTCAGCCTAAAGACCTTTTTATTTCAGCTGACGGCTGTAAGCTGACTACTGACGGCTGCCTTTATAGTGAGTGGATATAGAGGAGCACGACGGTGTTGTAATTTGAATAGAGCCTTTTTTCAAGGTTTTTGATCGCGTCGAGATAGGACATCACGCTTTCGTTTGAAAATGCTATCTTGAAAAGCTCTATATATATCTCGGATTCGATGATCGGCCTTAGTTCTTCCAGATCGATATACTTAGAGGTCTCAGACTGGGGTATGGTTTTATCCTTGATCTTTTCATAAAGCTCTTCCAATTCAGCACAATGTTCTTTAACCCTGTTGTGGATATCGACCAGCAGCGATTCCCTGAGCTGGGGGTATTCTTCCTGGGGATACCCGGAGATCCTGGAAAAGAAAGTGATCAGGTGCTCCAGGTAAATGTCCACGCCTCTTTTCAGGAAAGCGGCGTCTTTGATAACGTTTAACAGCACATTGCTGTCTGTCTCAAAATAATTGAAATTAACAGAGATCGATGAAGGTTCGATGGAGATGAATGCCGGGTATTGCGGTTTCTCCATGCTGCTTAAGCGGGCGCCGCAAATCTCCCCCTGAGATGCCTCATCCCACTTTGTCCATAAAATAACGCTTTGGTTGTAGTAGTTATCTTTGATATGAAGGGGCAAATGGAAATTTATTACATCATTCTTTTGTATCTTCGTCCTGTTGACAACCCAGTTCGGCACGACGAACTTGATTCCTCCCCTGCTTATATCAATGACAATATATTGGAAGCATGAATGGTCCTCTTCCCTCGTGCCCAGGAATGGGAGGTTTATTGACCCGATGTCGAATCTCCCTTCCCGCCTTCTTTCGATAGCTTCAACCATTTATACGGACAACCCTTGCATATATGATACATTGCCAGTCTTAAAATTGCTATATCAGGCATAAAAAAACTGTATTATTTAAAAAAACATCTGTAATATTATTTAATACAGCTTATGAAAGAAAAGATACTGATCGTTGATGACAGCGAAGATATACGGATACTTTTGCGGCGTATATTAAAGGCGGCAGGATATGAGGTCGACGAGGCTGCCGACGGCGAAAAAGCCCTCCATGATATTGCCGGGATCACACCGGACCTGGTTCTTCTCGACATCGTAATGCCCGGCATCAGCGGCTTCGAGGTCTGCGAAACCATTAAGAGAATGGATGCCGCCGCAGACATACCGGTCATTTTTTTATCTGCCAAGTCAGATGCTGCCGACAAGATCAGGGGGCTCGAAATAGGCGGATCGGACTATATCACAAAACCCTTTGACAAAGGGGAGGTCCTGGCGCGCGTCGAGAATCAGCTTAAAATAAGGAGGCTCACAAGGGAGCTGGTGAGAACGAACATCGAGCTTACCGACAAGCAAAAACGCCTTGACGACGACCTGAAGGCTGCGGCAGGCATTCAGCAGAGCCTTCTTCCTAAAAACATACCCGACATAAAGAGCCTCGCCATCGCGTGGAAATTCATGCCCTCTTATATGATCGGCGGCGATATCTTTAACGTATTCCGCCTTGACGAATCTCACGTAGGTATCTACATGATAGATGTAAGCGGCCACGGCGTGCCTTCGGCGCTCATAACCGTTTCCGTTTCGCAGACGCTGAACCCCGACAGCGGAAATACCACAAAGAAGAAAACACCCGGACCGCCCGGCTACGAAATAATATCCCCCAAGGCGGTTCTCGAGGCCCTCGACCGCGAATACCCCATAGAGAGGTTCGATAAATATTTCACGATCATCTATCTGATCATAGATACAAAAACGGGGAAACTCGCATACAGCAATGCCGCCCACCCTGCCCCGATCATTTTGCGTTCGAACGGCACCAGCGAATATCTCGATAAGGGCGGCACTATTGTAGGGATGAACAACATTGTGCCATTTGAGGAAGAACAGATTACCCTGCACAAAGGAGACAAGGTCATTCTCTATACTGACGGTATTATTGAGTACCAGAATAACAGCGGAGAATATTTCGGAGAGGACCGCTTTTATTCGATCCTGAAAGGTTCACGAAAAGAAAACGTTGAAGCGCTGCTTGACGGCATCCTTGATTCAATTGCCGATTTCGGTAAAGGAAGAGAATTTCAGGACGATATAACGCTTATCGCCATTGAATATAAAGGCACAATTGAATGAATAACCAATCACCAATAACCAAGCTCCAATTAATCACCAATGTCCAATATTCAATAACCAAACAAGAGCTGCCCGGTGTTGCTCCCCCTTTGGGTATTCGGTCATTGGGTATTGGTTATTTATTGGTTATTGATGTTTGGTTATTGGTTATTTTATGTGCTATATACGATATATTGGAGGATTCGTATGCAGATTGAGAGTGTCAAGACGGGAAACGTACTGATCGTTAAGCCGGTGGAAAAAAGGATCGACGCATCGGTTGCGACGGAGTTCAAAGGCAAAATGGTCGACTGGATCAACGAGGGGAACACAAGAATAATCCTCAATCTGGCGAATGTCGATTTCATTGACAGCAGCGGCCTCGGGGCGATCGTCTCCAGCCTTAAGGCCATAGGAGGCAACGGCGATCTTGTCATTTCAGGCTTGCAGGAGACCGTGATGGGCCTTTTCCGCCTGACCAGGATGAACAAGGTGTTTCAGATCTTTTCTTCCGAGCAGGAAGCGATCCAGGCCCTTTCGAAGCTGTGAGCCCCGAAAATAGCCATGTCTGAACCGATGCCGCAGAAAAAGATCACCTTTTTGATCGACAGCACCCTTGATAACGTCTCCCTTGCGGGCGTTGCGGTACGCGGGATATGCAGCTACCTTTCCTTGAGCGAGGCGGACGCCTATTATCTCGAACTATGCGTTGTGGAAGCGGTCAACAACGCGATCAAGCACGCCTACAACTCCGAAGCGGGAAATGCTGTGGAGATCAATATAACCTATTCAAAGGACTGCATATCCTTTGCGATAAGCGACTGGGGGACAAAAATGGACTCTCAGGGCCCGCCACGTTTAAATTTTGATGCCGGGAACCTTGTTATGATCCCGGAACAAGGAATGGGCCTTTTTATCATAGATTCTGTCATGGATGAGGTAGCATACCAGTCAGATGGCGATAAAAATACATTGACTATGCGTAAATATCTTCATTATAAAAATTAACAGCAACTCTAAACAGCGGGATTATCTGAATGACGGGACATGAACTGCTTCACCTTTTAAAGCAATATGGCCAAGATCATCTTGTGGGCCATTATCGCGGGTTATCTTCTCAGCATAAACGCGATCTTCTTCATAAGACCAATCAATGCGACGTGCATCTTGTCTTTGAGCTCTATAAAGAATTTCACTCAAAGAAAGACATGGCGCCCATGGAAAGAACGCTCGAGCCGCCGCAGGTGATCACTATCCCAAAAAACGCCAGGGAGCAAAAAATCATCGACGAAGCCCGCGCGGCCGGGGAAGCGATGATCAGACAGCAGAAGGCGGCCGTTCTCATTGTAGCCGGAGGCCAGGGTTCACGGCTGGGCTACGAAGGGCCAAAGGGAACGTTCCCTATCTCGCCGATAAAAGGCAAAACGCTATTTCAGCTTTTTGCGGAGCAGGTGGTAGCGCTTTCACGACGTTATGGGGCGACCATCCCCCTGCTCATCATGACAAGCCGGGAAAACCATAGGGATACCATCAGCTTTTTTCACGCCCATAGTTTTTTTGGTCTCCATCCTGAGACAGTTCATTTTTTCCAGCAGGAAATGCTTCCCACGATCACCCCGGACGGCAGACTGCTGTTAAAAGATGACGGCAATTTTGTAGCCAATCCGGACGGCCACGGCGGGTCACTGAAGGCCCTCCATGACTGCGGCCTCCTGGGGAAATTAATAGAATTGGGGTACGAGGAGCTTTTTTATTGCCAGGTAGACAATCCTCTTGTGAAGATCGCCGATCCTGTTTTCCTCGGGCTCCATACAATGACGGGCGCCGATGCATCCACAAAGGTTGTCAGAAGGCGGGATATCAATGAAAAGGTAGGCCTTTACGTGTATGCAAACGGCAGGGACGCTGTCGTCGAATATAGCGACATAGACGACGATTACATGTCTGCGCTTGATGATGATGGCGACATCCTGTACTGGGCCGGCAACACGGCGATACACATATTTTCCCTCTCATTTATTCAGCGCCTTACCGGCCATGGCTTTGTTTTGCCTTACCATTGCGCGCAAAAGGCTATTGAATACACAGATCATACCGGGAAGCGCTGTACCGCAGACGTATGGAAGTTCGAGACCTTCGTATTTGATGCGATCCCCTTCGCAGTCAAGACCTGCTGCATGGAAGTCATGAGGGAAGAGGAGTTTGCGCCGGTCAAAAATAAGTCCGGCCCTGACTCACCGGAGACTGTCCGGAAAGCCATGACCGGCCTCTACGGAAGCTGGCTGAGAAAGGCAGGCGCTGATGTTGATCCCGATGCGAGAATAGAGATCGGCCCCCTCTTTGCCCTTGACGCCGGAGAACTCCGCAAAAAGGCCGGTGAAATGAAATTTACCGGAGAGAAAGATATTTATCTGGATAATGAACAGCTATGATATTATTAATACACCAAGGAGACAGTGAATGGACATAAGGACTTCGGGAGATTTGAAAGGGATACTTGAGGTTCTCGCTGCCATGTCAGAGACCGAGCTGACCATAAGCAGATTTTATGCGGCATGCAGCGAGCTTTCACAAGGTGCTTCCGCCTTCTGGGACGGGATCAGCAAGGCCGAGATAAGACATAGTGAAAATATAAAAAAGATGATCGACGTCATATCAATAAAACCGGAGCGTTTCGAAAAGGGCAGGCCATTTAACATCTTTGCGATCAAAACCTTTAACGACGGCGTAAAAAACTATATCAGCAAACTCATAAACGGCGAGATCGACGTAAACAAGGCCTGCTTTATCGCGCGGGACATAGAAAATTCACTTCTTGAAAACCGCTATGGCGAGATCGTCAAGACCGACGATATAGAGTTTAAAACATTGATTGGGGAGATCATTTCGGAGACAGAGGAGCACAAGACAATCCTCGAGCGCAGGTGCCGGGAACGCTAATGTCAAAAATAAAAAAAGGATCGATCGGTGAATTCTGCAAAAGCTGTGAGAGCGAAGAAGGATCGACAGGCATGCTCCTGCACGAATACATCGGGTCCCTCGCCATCATCGAGGACGACAACATACAGAAAAGGCTCCTCAAAGAGCTCGTCAAAAAATATGTGGCCCTTGAAAAACGCGTTGACGGCTTATTGAAAAACACCCTCCCCGGGGAGGTCGCCGAGGAGATCAAGTATCATTGGGCCTATCCCCCGCGTTCCTGCGAATGTACCATCCTCTTCACCGATATTGTAGGCTTCACCCATCTCGCAGAAAGGATGTCCGGCGAGCACCTCGTGGACACCCTGGACAAGATATTTAAAAAATTTGACGATATTGTGAACAGCTTCCGGGGGACAAAGATCAAGACGATCGGCGATGCCTACATGGCCGTCTTCGGGGCGCCTCATGCATATGACGATCATGCCGTTATGGCAATTCGGTCTGCCCTTGCCTTTTTAAGATTTCTCGACCAGTTCAACGGGGATTCCGATCAGCATTTTCAGATGCGCATCGGAATCCATACCGGCAAGGTGATCGCCGGCGTTGTGGGAAAGGAACGCATGCAGTTCGACGTCTTCGGCGATCATGTGAACATCGCCTCGAGGTTCGAATCATCGGGGATCCCGGGGCGGATCAACGTCTCCGAGGCCGCTTACAGAAAGGCTCAGGGCTCCTTTGTCTTTGAAGAGAGGGGCGAGATCGCTCTTAAGAACAAGGCGAACATGAAGGCGTATCTTGTGGTAAAAGAGGTATAAAACCAATGAAAAATAATCTCAAAGAATATGACAGGCCTATACAGATCGCTGAGGGGATATACTGGGTAGGTTTTTATGATGAAAGCACTAATCTCCACTGCAATCCCTATCTGATCGTTGAGGAAGACGAAGCGATCCTCATAGACGCCGGGAGCAGGCCTGATTTCGCGACGGTCATGATGAAGATACTGCAGACAGGGATCGACCCTGACAATATAGCGGCCCTGATCTACCAGCACTTCGACCCTGACCTCTGCGGTTCAATGCCCAACGTCGTCGACATGTGCAGGAACAAGCGGCTCATGATCCTTTCTGATGCACATAACAATATTTTCATCAATTATTATATCGACAGCGACAAGCATAAGCTCCTGGAAACCATCGACAACCTGAATTGCACCCTGGAACTTAACGGCAGGGAATTAAAGTTCATTAAAACGCCCCACGCCCATTGCCCCGGCAGCTTCGTTACTTTCGATAAGAAGACAAAGACGCTTTTCACCAGCGATCTTTTCGGGAGTTTTTCAAAACAATGGGAGCTGTTCACCCGTTTGACCGATGAATGCCGCACCTGCGAGGATTACGAAAACTGTATCAATGAAAGGCCTTATTGCCCTTTGCCGGACATCATCAACTTCCATAGGGAGGTAATGCCTTCAGGGAAGGTATTGCGTTTTGCCATGCGCCAGATAAGCTCCCTGGATATTGACCGTATCGCGCCCCAGCACGGGAGCGTCTTTGACCGGAAAGAGGACATCCCCTTCCTCATAGAAAAGCTTGCCAACCTTGACATGGTAGGCATCGACGCCATCGAACCCTGAGCACGTCAGGTTAGCTGGTGCATCTTCATCAGGTTTGTCTTCCCCGATACTGACGGCGGATGGCTCGCAACTATTATGACCCTGTCCCCCTTTTTCGCATAGCCAAGCTTGACGAGCGTCGAATCGACGCCCCTGATCAGGTCATCGGTATTAACAAAATGCTCGACCGGAAATGGCGTCACGCCCCAATATATTGCCATCTGCCTGACCACCTCGTGCTCCGGCGAAAAGGCGATAACCGGCGTCTTCGGCCTGAACTTTGAGATAAGGCGCGCCGTAAACCCTGACCTCGTGAAGACCACTATCCAGCGGGCGCCGACCTCCTCGGCAGCCTTGGACGCGGCATGGGCTACAGCGCCGGAGAATTCCCGGATCACGTTGCCGATCGGCACGTTCTCTCTCTGCTGGGTCGCGCCTGCCTGCGAATTTTCGGTGAAGGCGATGATCCTGTCCATTACCTTCACTGACTCGAAGGGATACTTGCCCGCAGAGGTCTCGGCGGAGAGCATGAGGGCATCGGTCCCGTCGATGACGGCGTTCGCTACATCCGTCGTCTCCGCCCTCGTAGGCCTCATGTGCTGGGTCATTGACTCGAGCATCTGCGTTGCCGTGATGACAAGGCGCCCCTTTCTGTTTGCCTTTTCTATAAGCATCTTCTGAAACATGGGCACCTCTTCGAGAGGCACTTCCACCCCGAGGTCTCCTCTCGCAACCATCAGCCCGTCAACCTCGTCGAGTATCCTGTCAATGTCTCTGATCGCCTCGCCTTTTTCTATCTTCGCGATCAGCGGCATGATAACACCTTTTTTCGCAAGCCACTTTTTTACCGCAAGAATATCGTGCACGCTCCTCACAAAGGACAGCGCCACATAATCAACGTTCATTGTAATCCCGAATTCAAGGTCCAGCCGGTCCTTATCCGTAAAGAAGGGCGCGCTGACCTTCATATTGGGAAGGTTCACCCCTTTCCTCTCCTTCAGTATCCCGCCTTCCACAACAGAAGTTATTAAGGAGCTCCTGGACTTTTTCAACACCTCAAGGGCTATCAGGCCGTCGTCGAGGAGTATCGTGTCCCCTGTTTTTGCGTCCTCGATCAGCCAGGGAAAGTCGATGTATATGCCCTTGTCGTCTCCTGCGCCCTTCCCTGTCCTGATGACCAATTCGCTGCCCTTCACCAGATGGGCCTTTCCATCGCGAAGTTCGCCTACCCTGATCTTGATCCCCTGGAGGTCCTGCAGTATAGCCACGTGCCTGTCCAGTTTGGCCGCGATCCTCCTGATCCTCTCTATCAGCTGGCCGTGAAATTGATGGTCGCCATGTGAGAAGTTGAGCCGCGCCACGTCCATCCCGGCGAGCATCAACTTTTCTATCATCTTGTCGCTCGCTGACACAGGACCTATGGTACAGACTATCTTGGCCTTTCTTCGCATCTTCATTGAGCCCCCTTGTAATGGACCTTATGCAATATCGGAAAAATTTAATTCACTGTTCCATCGATCCGATATAATGCCCTTCAGCCTTGCCATATCTTCTTCGCGGGCCTGATCAAGCATCGTCCCGGCAATTTTGCGCGCGCGGACCATAATATCCATATCCCTTATTATATCACCTGCCCTGAATTTTGGTATCCCCGATTGCCTCACCCCGAGCATATCGCCCACCCCTCTTATCCTCATATCCTCTTCCGCGATCCTGAAGCCGTCCGTGGTCTCCTCCATGATCTTCAGCCTTTTCGCGGCTATGCCGGTCCTCTTTTCGCCGGCAACAAGGATGCATTGCGAAGGATGGATGCCCCTGCCCACCCTTCCGCGAAGCTGGTGGAGCTGCGAAAGGCCGAACCTCTCCGCATGCTCGACGACGATCATCGTTGCGTTTGGCACATCGATACCCACCTCTATCACCGTAGTACATACAAGGATATCTATCGCCCTGTTCTTGAACTGAAGCATTACCTCTTCTTTTTCCTCAGCCTTCATCCTGCCGTGGAGAAGGCCCACCTTGAACGACGGGAACACGGCCTTCTGCAAATGGCCGGCCATCTCCGTGGCATTGAGGAGCTCCATTTTTTCCGATTCCTCAACGAGGGGATACACGATATATGCCTGCCTGCCTGCCCCAACCTCTTTTCCGACCATTTCATAAACGACATCCTTATCCTTCTCCGTGTACACCTTTGTCCGGATCTTCTGCCTCCCCTTCGGCATCTCGTCGATGAGCGACACGTCGAGGTCGCCGTAGACGACCATGGACAATGTCCTCGGGATGGGCGTTGCCGTCATCATGAGGACATCCGGCGTAAGGCCCTTGTCCTTCAACAATTTCCTTTGCAGCACGCCGAACCTGTGCTGTTCGTCGATGATCACCAGCCCGAGGCCCCTGAATTTCACATCCTGCTGGATGACGGCATGGGTGCCTACTACGACGGTTATCGCCCCTTCCGCGATCTTTTTCAGAACGCTGCTCCTCTCCTTTCCGAGGTTGCCCCTCAGGAGGACAACCGGGATGCCCATCATCTCAAGCGGCTTATGGACAGTAAGGTAGTGCTGTTCCGCAAGGATCTCCGTCGGCGCCATAAATGCGACCTGGTAACCGCTGTCAACCGCCCTTAGCGCGGCCAATACGGCGCACACGGTTTTTCCTGACCCCACATCGCCCTGGAGGAGCCTGTTCATCGGATTATCATCCGCCATATCGCCGTCTATCTCGGCAACGACACGCTTCTGGGCTGCGGTAAGATCAAAATCAAGGTCCTTTAAAAACCGGCCGCACTGAACGCCGACAGAGGGGAACCGTATCCCTTTTTCAGATGCGGCCTCCCTTTTTCTCATCAACAGAGCGTTCTGGAAGATCACATACTCTTCCAGTATGATCCTTTCCAGGAAGGGGTTTCTTGTCCTGCCCCCTTCGAAGTAGTCGTCCGGCAGATGGAGAGAGGAAAAAGAGCTTCGCAGGGCTGTCAGGCCCTCGGCTTCTTCAATGCCCGAGGGGATAACGCTCTCCATGTGCTCCCCGTATTCCATTACAACACGGGCCATGATCTTTCTCAGCGTGCCCTGTCTGACTCCCTCCACTTCAGAATAAACAGGGACCACCTTCGTGTGATCGTCCGCATCGGGCTCTTCATCGAGTATCGTTATGTCGGGGTGGACCATCTGGAGCGCGCTCCCGAACCTGGTCACCTCGCCCGAGAGGAAGAGGATATTGCCTTTCCTGCAGACGTTTTTAAGGTACTGTGGGAACCATTGGAACCACTTCAGGGATATCTGCCCCGTCTCATCGCCAACGACCGCCTCAAAGCCCTTTTTGCGCGAATGGCGGTAAAAAAGCGACCTGTAGCGGATAACGCGCGCGATAAGGTTGACCCGCTGCCTCTCCTCAACCAGCCCGATCTTTGACAGGTGGCGCCTGTCAATGTACTTTACCGGCAAAAAATAAAGCAGGTCCTCAACGGTCCTGACACCTTTTTTGCCAAAGTTCTCTGCGATCTTCGGGCCGATGCCCTTAATATTGATCACTGGCGTCGCCAGTATACTATTAATCATTTTTCTTTCCCATTTTCAGAATTTTATATTACAATACTATTGTGCCCTTTTAAAGGAAACAAAGGCGGCCTTCGAAGTACTATCATGGTCAATGTATGAATATCCTTAAAGAAGTTTCGATAAAAGGAATAAAGATCAGCATCATCAAGGGAGATCTCACTGAAAGCGGCGCCGACGCCATAGTCAACGCGGCGAACTCATACCTGCAGCACGGCGGGGGCGTTGCGGGGGCGATCGCCAGGAAGGGCGGCCCCGTCATACAGGAAGAAAGCAATGCAATAGGCTATGTTCCCGTGGGCCAATGCGCCGTCACGTCAGGCGGGAAGCTCAAGGCGCGGTACGTGATCCACGCTGTCGGCCCACGATGGGGAGAAGGCGACGAGCGCAACAAGCTGCGGAACGCGATCAGGAATGTCTTGAGCATGGCTGCATCAAAAGGCTTCAGGTCGATCGCGATGCCCGCAATAAGCGCCGGCATCTTCGGCTTCCCCAAGGCAGAGTGCGCGCGGATCATCATCGAAGAGATCGCGGCGTTCCTGAAAGGCGGCGCTATTATTTCCCCCTCACCCTGCCCTCTCCCGCGAGGGGAGAGGGAAAATGTTTGCCCCGCAGGAAATCTCGGTGGGCCGTGCAGTTTGAAGGAGATCTCCTTGTATCTTTTCGACGAAGAGATCATAGCTTATTTTATCAAAGAGATGGGATTGCTTGAAAAGGAAGCGAATGGCTTGTAGGAAACCAGATACTGGCCGTTCGATACTCGATGCTTGATGCTGGATGCTCGTTGCTGGATACTGGTTGCTGGTTACTTTATACTGGTTTGGACAAGTATCGAGTAACGAGGAACTAGTGACAAGGTTTTTACCTTTCACTTTTCTTAGAGGTATGTATGTGCGGGATATTCGGGATATTCAATCATAAGGACGCGGCGAACCTGACCTACCTCGGGCTCCACGCCCTCCAGCACAGGGGCCAGGAAAGCGCCGGCATATCAAGCACCGACGGCTATACCGTCACAACCCACAGGGAGATGGGGCTTGTATCCGACATCTTTGACGCCGATGTCCTGCAAAAGCTCAAAGGCAACGCGGCGGTCGGGCACGTCCGCTATTCCACTGCCGGGTCAAGCAACATCGGGAATGCGCAGCCTCTTTCTGTTGAATATTCACAGGGCTATCTTGCGATCGCCCATAACGGGAACCTTACCAACGCCAGGATCATCAAGGATGAGCTTCAAAACTACGGGTCCATCTTCCAGTCAACAACGGATACCGAGGTCATCATACACCTTATTGCCCTTTCCCATGAGAATTCGACCCTGGAGAGGCTCACCAGCGCCCTTAAAAGAATCGAAGGCTCATACTCCCTGGTCCTCCTTACCAACAAGGAGCTTATCGTTGCCAGGGATCCCCTGGGATTCAGGCCCCTCGCCCTTGGAAAGATCAAGGACGCCTACGCGGTATCGAGCGAAACGTGCGCCTTCGACCTCATAGGCGCCAGGTATATGCGTGAGATTGAACCAGGCGAGATCATCCATATCAGCCACAATGGCATGAAAAGCTACAAACCTTTTAAAAAAGCGGACCCGCAGTTCTGTATCTTTGAATATATCTATTTCGCAAGGCCCGACAGCTTTATGTTCGGGGAAACGGTATACTCTGTCAGAAAGGACCTGGGAAGACAGCTCGCTAAAGACACCCATGTAGATGCGGACATGGTGATAGCGATACCGGACTCCGGCATAGGGGCAGCGATAGGCTATTCTCAGGAAACCGGGCTCCCTTTCGAGCTTGGGCTCATCAGGAACCACTACGTAGGCAGGACCTTCATAGAACCCGAGGAGTCAATCCGGCACTTCGGCGTAAAGCTGAAGCTGAATGCGGTCCACGACATCGTCAAAGGAAAAAGGATCATCGTTATCGACGACTCCATCGTGAGGGCCACCACCGGCAGGAAGATCATAAAGATGCTGCGGCAATACGGTGCGAAGGAGATACACTTCAGGGTCAGCTCTCCGCCGACCACCCATCCCTGCTTCTATGGCATTGACACGCCTTCAAGGACCGAGCTAATAGCCTCGTCGCATACTGTCAGGGAGATCAACAAATACATGGGGTCAGACACCCTCCGCTACCTGACCACGGAAAGTTTGAGAAAGGCCGTCGGCAGCGATAATTATACCTTTTGCGATGCTTGTTTTTCAGGTAAATACCCATCAAAGTTCCCGTGGGGCATGGAGCTCGAACAGATGGAATTATTTTCGAAGAGGTGAATATGGACTATTTGGAAGAAGCAAGAGAAGTGCTGCTCAACATTTTAAAGTCCCTCTCTTATGAAGAAGGCGAATTTATTCTTAAAAGCGGTAAAAAAAGCTCTTACTACATTGACGCACGGGAAACTACGCTGAACCCCGAAGGCATGTACCTAACGGGCTACATCATGTATAACATGGTAAAAGAAATACCCAATATCGAGGCCGTCGGCGGCGTAAGCATCGGGGCAGACCCTCTCGTATGCGCTACCGTCCTCGCGTCATGCAGCTGCAAAGACAACCTTTTCGGCTTTTTTATCAGAAAGGAGCCCAAAGGCCACGGGAGGAACCTCTGGATCGAAGGGGCAAAGAACCTCAAAAAGGGGATGCACGTGATCATCCTCGAGGACGTGGTGACCACGGCGGGCTCTTCGTTGAAAGCGATAGAGGTGACGGAGCAGGAAGGATACAAAGTAAAGGGTGTTATAGCGCTCTTAGACAGGCTTGAAGGTGGTAAAGAGGCTATAGAATCAAAAGGTTATATGTTTAAATCAATATATACTCTTAATGATTTGAGATAAGATATTGTAATAATAGATACTTAATGCTAGTTTCTCGATACTCGATGCTGGATACTCATAGCTTGTTTTTTTGACTCTATCCAGTATCAAGGAACAAGCATCGAGCATCTATGCATTAGTCGCTTTCGGCGTCAAGTATGTGCGCAAGCAGTTCTTTTCTCCCCTCCCCTGTCTTCGCGGAAAAGATGAGGATCTCGATGTCTTCCTTCACATATTGTCTGAAAAGCCTCTTCTTGTTCGCCGCATAGCTCCTGCTCTCCTTGTCTGTCTTGGTCAGAACAACCGAAAACGGCAGCTTCCGGTCAAAGAACCATTCCAGAAGCATATCGTCGAGATCATCTGGCTCTCTCCGCACGTCGTAGACCCAGATGATCCTTTGTATCGCATTATTCCCTTCGATATAGCCCTCGATCATCTTCTGCCACCCCTGCTGCATGGCCTTTGACACCTTCGAATAACCGAAACCCGGGAAATCAGAAAAGACAGTCTTATGCCGCGCGCCCTTATGTTCATACTCTATCTGGTAGAGGTTGATGAGCCTCGTTGCCCCCGGAGTGGAGCTCGTCTTGGCGATCTTCCGCATGGCGAGGCTGTTGATCATCGACGACTTCCCCACGTTGGACCTTCCCACAAAGGATATCTCGGGCATCTTCCCTTGCAGGGACCTGTCCGGGGATGTAACGCTTTTCAGATATTGCGCGCCAAGGATCTTCACAGCGAGATAATAATCTACTTCTTCGTATTTCTCAACAACAAGCTTTCAGCCATCAGAAAATCAGTTCATCTTGTCTATCTGGTCTGTCCGGCTACAACCAGAGAAACTGTTATTTGCTGACGGCTGTATGCTGTTTGCTATCTGCTGATTTGTGAAAGTAGATCAGGCGGGTTGTTAATGCGGGGCTACACCGTATTCCATACATACCTTTTTCAGGTATTCGGCAACGGTGTGGAGGGGCCTGTAAGACGTTGTACTGACGAGACGGTCTTGGGAAAAGCTTCTTTTCTCCGTCAGCGCCTTCAGGCGCGAGAACGTAAGGCTTTTTTTCCTGCCGGTCAGCAAAGACAACAAGGAAAATACGGCGGCCGCGCTCAATGCTGCGGTGTAGGGGATATTTCCGATCTTTATATTGTCCTTTCCAGCCGCGCTGGATATGATCGAGGCAAATTCAGAGAAACGTACGGGGGTGTTTATTATGAATACGCTGCCGTTCGGGATTGCATCATCATCGAGGGCGGACATTGCGCGGGCGACCTCGCCGCCATAGATGATATTATATATGCCGCTGCCTCCGCTGATATTCCTGTAATTGCCTGCGGTTATCGCTCGGATCAATTGGAGGAAACTGTCATCCTGAGGCGCCCTGCCCGTTCCAAAAACGATCGTCGGCCTCAGGATCTGCGTCTTAAGACCACTGTTGATCCCTTGCCTGACGATCTCTTCCGCCCTGAATTTTGTTTTCTCATAAAGGCTGTCAGGATTGCAGAGTGTTTCTTCGTCGACGACCTTCTCTTTCGTATTCCCGACCACGCCGGCGCTCGACAGGTGGATCAGCCTGCAATTATGTCCGATTGCGGCTTCCACGACATTCCGCGTGCCCCGGACATTCACCGGCTCCATCAGTTCTTCCCGCTTGATGACGCCTGCGCAATGGTAGATGGCGCTCACCTCATCCGGAATTCGCAAAGGGCCGGTAATATCGCCTCTTATGATCTCTACATCTCTATTCTCAGGCGGAGTATAATCTTCGCCGTCCGGAACAAGGACAAGTATCCTCAGCCCCTCCTCGAGCAGGTGGGACACAACGTACTTCCCTATGAAGCCCGTCGCTCCAGTAACGAGAACTGCCCTGTTTTTCACACATCACCTGTTATAATTGCGGCTCATAGCTCATGGCTGATAGCTCATAGGAAACTCTAAATCCTAAGCACGAAGCACTAAACAATATCGAAATTCGAATATCAAATGTTCAAAACAAAAACACGTTCTTACGTTTTGAATTTTGAACATTCGGATTTATGTAGAAAATAACCTGAGCCTAATGAGAGCATGGCATAGGGATATCCCGGAGCAAACAGTCGTGAGACGAGGAAGCTCGGCTGTATCGTTCCCTCCCCCTCTCCCTGACCCTCTCCCGCGGGGGGAGCGGGAATATTGTTGCCCCGA
>Ga0228535_1000794_pt1 | contig 71016 bp, 68 predicted proteins | sample SJ1metagenome_FD_168457 | JGI IMG/M metagenome (GOLD analysis project Ga0228535, IMG submission 168457) | Enriched culture of PCE-dechlorinating microbial communities from Ithaca, New York, USA - SJ1 | ecosystem: Engineered > Modeled > Simulated communities (microbial... > Unclassified | place...
TGCGAAATCGTCGAAACAGGAAATGAAAGCTGGAGAATCAAAACCAGAAACTCAGACTAAAATCAACCGCTGAGGTGGGTCAATTTTGGACGCCGATGGTGGGTCAAATTTCAATGCCGATTGACAACCCACCTGCCTAGTGTCTCCGACACCCGTTTCCATGAAATGAAGGGGCAGTTTGCCATTGCACGCCGGGCTGTGCGGGCAACGGAAGAAGAACGGGTCATGGAGCGTTTCATTGAGGCTGCCAGCTCAGATTATATCCCCCTGGCCCTGGTGGTTAACGAACAGCTTGAGGTCCAACATATCTTTGGAGATGCTACCGGATACCTCAAGCTCCCATCCGGCAAAGTGGTCAACGACATCTCGAAAATGGCGGTCAAGGAACTGGCAATCCCTCTGGCCACGGGTATTCAGAAAGTATTCCGGCAACATCAGGAACTGCGTTTCTCAAACATCCGGGTCAGCCAGCCGGATGGAAACCGTCTGATTGATATGCGGATTAAACTGTTACCGGCAAAAAAAGAGCAGGATCATCTGATTGCAGTATTCATTACTGAGACCAGGAAAAATGATTCAAACGATAGCGGCCAGCCGGTACAGACCTATGACCTCTCAAAAGAGGCAGAAGACAGGATGCGGGACCTGGAACATGAACTGCAGTTTACCCGTGAAAATCTGCAGGCAACCATTGAAGAGCTGGAAACATCCAATGAAGAGCTACAGGCTACCAACGAAGAACTGTTGGCCAGTAATGAAGAACTGCAATCCACCAACGAGGAGCTGCAATCCACCAACGAAGAACTTTTTACGGTCAACGCTGAATATCAGAGCAAAATCATTGAACTGACTGAATTGCACAACGACCTTGACAACCTGCTCTCTGCAACCCAGATAGGTAACCTGCTGCTTGACGAAAACATGGAGGTACGCCGCTTTTCTAAACGGGTCTGTGATATCTTCAAGTTGCTGGATAGCGACATTGGCCGTCCGATCACCCACATCACCCATCACCTTTTAAATTGCGACCCGATTGCATTGATCAGGGATGTCCAGATCACCTCAAGGCCTCAGGAGCTTGAAGTGCAGACCCAGGATGGCCGTTGGCGTCTGATGCGAATAGTCCCCTACGCCATCGGCCCCAAGACCTTTTCCGGCACGGTGGTCTCTTTTGTTGACATCAACCTGCTCAAACTGGCTCAAGAAAGCGCCTGTGAGATGCAGCAGCTGTTTGCCGACGTGGTCCATTCATCTCCGGCCCTGGTCTGGCTGGCCGACACCAGCAAAGGATGTATCTGGTTTAACGAGCCCTGGCTGGCCTTTACCGGACGAACCATGGAACAGGAGCTGGGTAACGGCTGGGCAGCCGGAGTCCACCCCGATGATTTTGAACGTTGCCTGAAAATCTATACAGAGTCCTTTGATCAGATGAAACCGTTTTCAATGGAATACCGTCTGCGTCGCCATGACGGTGTCTACCGTTTGCTGCTGGATGAAGGGCGGCCCCGCTTCAGGCAGGACGGCAGCTTTGCCGGCTATATCGGTGCCTGTCTGGATATTTCCGACAAAACCTGCCCGTTTGACCAACCTAACTGCATGATGCACGCAGTCCGCTCTGGAGCCACGGCATGACATCACGAAACGAAAATAATTTCATGCAATTACGAAAAAGGGCCGAGACGCTCCTCAACGCAGCTCCTCAGCCGGCCTGCGACCTGGCGCCTGACGAAGTTAAGGCCTTGGTGCATGATCTTTCAGTGCACCAGATAGAGCTTGAGCTGCAAAATGATGAACTCCTGCGCGCCCAGCAGCTGATAGAGAAATCGCGGGATGAACTGGCCCGGCTCTACCATCAGGCTCCGGTTGGCTATCTGAGCCTGAACCGGATCGGCATTATTGAACGTTGCAATCAGACCTTTAGTCGCATGGTGGGTAAAACCTGTGAAAAACTGGCTGGCAAGCCTCTGGCAGACCTGCTGGAAGGGATGGATCGCGATATCTTTCTGGGAAGATTCCGATCTTTTTTCAACCACCCGGCAGATAAATTCATTGACCTGTATTTCCCTGCACGGGGAGAATCGAACGGATTCCATGGACGGATAACCGCCAGCCTTGAAACCAATCCGGCAGATCAGCCGGATGATCGGGAGCCAAGCCTGCTGGTGATTGTTCAGGATATCTCCGAACAGAGAATAGAATCGCTGATCCGCATCAAAATTGAACAGACACTGAAAAACCACGACCTTTTTGTCTCGACGCTACTGGAAACCATTCCGATCCCGCTTTTCTACAAAGACACACAGTGTCGCTACCTGGGCTGCAATGAGGCTTTTAAAGCGTTTACCGGGCTTACGGAATCCCAACTGATCGGTAAGACCGTGTTTGATATTTCTCCACCTGAGATTGCGGTTCAGTACGATGAAAAGGACCGCCAGCTGCTGGAGCACCCAGGCAGCCAATCCTATGAATGGAAAGTCAGGACTGTTGACGGAACGTTCAGAACCGTTGTCTTTAATAAAGCCACTTTTAATGACATTGACGGGCAATTGGCAGGTATTGTCGGTACCATACAGGATATTACCGATCTGAAGGATTTACAACTGACGCTGAAACAGGCAAAGGATGTGGCAGAGCAGGCCAACCGTGCCAAAAGCGAATTTTTAGCAAACATGAGCCATGAACTACGCACGCCTATGAACGGCGTGGTCGGCATGGCAGAATTACTTTCGATGTCTGAACTTTCTGAAGAACAACAGGATTTTGTTGCGGCAATCAAACAAAGCGGACAGAATCTGGTCAAGATCATCGGCGATATTCTTGATCTGGCAAAAATAGAAGCAGACAAGGTAGAACTGGAACACTCCACCTTCTCCCTGCGCTCAACAATTGACCTGGTACTGAGCCTGCTCCATCCCCAGGCTCAGGCCAAAGGCCTGATTATTTTCAACCGCGTGGAGCCGGAACTGCCGGATTTATTCCGGGGAGATGCAGGTCGACTGAACCAGATTTTACTGAATCTGCTGGGCAATGCCGTCAAGTTCACCTCACAGGGCAGTATCAGTATAACGGTGCTACCGGGCCAGGTTACAGACAACCGCCTGACGCTCTGTTTCAGTATTAGCGATACCGGCGTCGGCATCCCCCATACCAGCCTGCACAAACTCTTTATTCCTTTCAGCCAGGTAGACAGCTCAACCACCCGTAAATTCTGCGGCACCGGTTTGGGGTTAGCCATCTCGAAACAACTCGTAGAACTGATGGGGGGGACTATCAGCGTTGAAAGCGTCGAAGGCAGCGGCTCCACCTTTTTTGTCAGACTACCGCTGGAACTGGTCGTAGATACAGATACAGCCTGCCAACCCCTGCCCTCATCTCTGGCAATAGCTACCAACGGGCATAATCCGGCTGACTACTGCATTCTCGTGGTTGAAGACAACGAGCTGAATCTCAAAGTACTGGAACTTATGCTGACCAAGCTGGGCTACCGGACAAAAACTGCCACAGATGGACTAAAAGCCCTGGAGTTATTAAAAACAGATGCTATTAATCTGGTACTGATGGACTGCAGTATGCCGGTACTCGACGGCTATCTGACCACCGCAAAAATCAGAAAACCGGAAACCGGCACAAGGAAACCTGACATTCCCATTATCGCCATAACCGCACGGGCCATGTACGGAGACAAGGAAAAGTGCATACAGACTGGAATGAATGACTATCTGGCGAAACCGATCAACTGCACCGAGCTTGCCGATAAAATCAATCTTTGGCTGAACCGCGCTTCCTGACACAAACGGTGTGCATCCGCTCCAGGGCCTGCTGCAGCAGGCTCCGGGGACAACCGAAATTGAGCCTGACAAATCCCGGTGCTCCGAACGGCGCCCCATCCGACAGCCCCACCCCGGCCTGCTCGAACAGGCCGGCCGGATCAGCCACCCCCAGCCCTTGTGCATCGATCCAGGCCAGATAGGTCGCCTCCACCGGCCAGGTCTTCAGGCCGGGCATGGCCTGAATTGCCTCCAGCACCAGATCACGATTCTGCCGCAGATACTCGAGCAGAGCCTGACGCCAGGGCTCGCCATCACGATAGGCAGCCAGGGTGGCTGTATAGCCCAGCAGATTGACATGGGGCACGATCCCGGCCATGACGTCTCTAAAGGACCGCCTCAGCTGCTTGTCGGGAATAACGGCAAAGGAGCAGCCCAGACCGGGGATATTCCAGGTCTTGCTGGGGGCCAGCAGGGTAATGGTACGCCTGGCCAGTTCCGGTTTAAGGCAGGCGAAAGGAATATGCGTTTTGCCACTATCCAGCACCAGCCCGGCATGGATCTCGTCGGAACAGACCATCAGATCATGACGCTCAACCAGATCAGCCAGCGCCAGCTGCTCCTCCCGGCTCCAGACCCTGCCCACCGGATTGTGGGGGCTGCAGAGCAGCAACAGCCTGGTGCGGGGGGTAATGGCCTGCTCCAACACCTCCAGATCCATCCCCCAGCGTCCCTGCTGTTCAACCAGCGGCACACTGATCAGCTCTCGCCCGGCCAGTCCTGGTGCCGTTAAAAACGGCGGGTAGACAGGGCTGAAGGTAGCAACAGCATCCCCGGGAGCCCCCACGGCCCGGCAGCTCACATTCAGGCCGCAGACCAGCCCCGGCAACCAGACCAGCCACTCCGGCTGCACCTGCCAGCCGTATTCTTGCCGCACCATTGCCAGTACAACAGCAACCAGCTCCTCTGGCGGCCTGCTGTAGCCGAAAACACCATGTTCAACCCGTTGCTGCAGAGCCTCCAGCACTGCCGGCGGTGAACGGAAATCCATGTCCGCCACCCAGAGCGGAATAATATCCTGCCCGGCATAGCGATCCCACTTCTCACTACCGGTATTACGACGGTCAATGACCGTATCAAAATCAAACATCACAACAGCTCCCATACCGTTAATTCAGCAATGCTATGCTGGAACTTGCGTCGGGTCTCGCGGATCACAAACGGCAGATCCAGCGGTTCCCCCACCAACCTGAAACGGGGAGACAGGACCGTCTTCAGGCCGTCAATCCCCCACACCGGCTCACCTGCCTCACGATAGCCCCCCAACCACTCTTCTTTCCTGGCAAACTCTTCAGACCAGCTGTAGGGAGAGGTGACCACCAGCAGCCCACCCGGATTGATCCGCTGGTGAATGGTGCTCAAAAACCTGCGTGGCGAGTAAAGCCGGTCAATCAGGTTGGCTGCCAGCACCAGATCATAACCGCGAAACTTCTCCGGCAGGTTACAGGCATCGGCCTGATAGAACTGTACCCGTTGTCTGGTCTGCTCAAGCCCGAACTCAGCCAGGGTCACCTCGTGGAACGAAACGATCTCACCCTCTTCAGGAAAGGCATAGCGCAGCCCCCCTTCCTCCTGCATCCTGGCAGCCAGCCTGAAGAAGCGGGTGGAAAAATCCAGGCCGGTGACCTGCTGAAAACCGCCCCTGGCCAGCTCAAAACTGGCCCGCCCCACGGCACAGCCCAGATCCAGGGCATGCCCCAACCTGCGCCCCTGCATCAGCCGAAGGCAGATCTCAGCGCAGCTCTTTTGAAAGTTAGACACGCCAAACTGCTCCGGCCCGTAGTGGGCATGGCAATACTGGGCTGCCAGGGAATCACGTTCGTATTGATCATCATGGATCACCACCGGGGCGCTGCTCTCAACATAACGAAACCCGGCGTGCTGAAAGAAATGCCGCCGGAAGGCATAGCGGGCATGCCGGGTGGCCTCATTGCCGGTTGAGATCCAGGAGCCACCCTTGATCAGGTTATGACGGGTATCAAAGGTGGGGGTGGAGAAGTCATCGTACCAGGGATGCACGGCAAAACCGTGAAACGGGTAGATCGGGGTCTCGGTCCATTGCCAGACATTGCCGATCAGATCAAAAAAATCACCCTGCTGAAAACGATCCACCGGACAGGAAGAACTCCAGTATGCCAGGTTGATATTGCCCGGCGCACGTTCCCAGTCTGTCTGATCAGGCAATTTGCAGAGATCATGCAAGCGGTGCCATTCGTCCTCGGTGGGCAAACGGACCGGCTTCCCGCTCTGCGCGGCCTTCCAGGTGCAGAACGCCCTGGCCTCCAGATAATTGACCTCCACCGGCCAGTTCCAGGGCATCGGGATCTCACTGGCCATGGTACGCAGCAGCCAGCCAGCCTCACTTTTGATCCAGAACAGGGGCTGCTCCGCCTGTTTAAACTGACGCCAGTTCCAGCCTTCCTCAGTCCACCATTGTTGTTCCTGATAACAGCCTGCCTCAACAAAGGCCATAAATTCACGGTTGGAGACCAGGTACCGGGCGGCCATAAAGTCGGCCACTTCTGCAGCATGGCTGCCGTACTCGTTATCCCAGCCGTAGAGCGGGTGATCTTTGGGCCTGCCCAGGTGCACCGTGCCGGCGGGAACCGGCAGCAACTGATTCTGAGGAGCCTCACCCGCCTCTGGACAGATATCCCAGAACTCCAGCTGCTGCACCTGGTCATGGGGCAGTTGGCGGATCAGCACCGACGAGGTTTCCAGATGAATCCGTTCATGCTCAATCCCCATCATGACCGCCCACCAAGGTGACTCCCAGGTAATGGGCAGTGTCAGCGGCATGGTACGAATCAACCGGTCCATCAGCGAACGGACCTGATCCCGGTACGCCTTGACCGCCGCCACCGTTGGCCAGTCATAGTGGCTCTGATCCAGATCATCCCAGGACATCTCGTCCACCCCCACCGCGAACATCGATTCAAAGGCAGGGTTGATCCGCTGCTCAATCGCCTTGGCAATGATCAGCTTATTGATGAAAAAGGTAGCGGTATGACCGTAGTAAAAGATCAACGGATGACGCAGCCGGTCGGGCCGCAGATAAAAGGTCTCATCAAAACGCAGGGTTTCATACAGCTTTTCATCGATATCAAAGCTGGCATGAAAATAGTCAAGGATCTCCTGGCGTTTCTGTTCCGGGTCGCCGCTATTCAGCATAACCGTATGTCTATCCTTCAGGCTCATCTCGTCCCCCCTTTTTCCGCACGGTCCATCTCTGCCAGTATAGCCCAACTTTGACGGTTACACCTCACTGTTACAATAATTTTACTGGACGCTGGTAACGGTTCCCCGTACCATGCACCAAACTTCAGCACTAACAACAGATGAAAGGCTACAACCATGGCACAGGCAAAAAAAGGCGATAAAGTTCGGATCAACTTTACCGGTAAACTGGAAGACGGCAGTATCATAGAGACCACCCTTGAGGCACAGGACTGCTGCACTGATGATGATTGCGGTGATGATTGCGGCTGCGAATACGGCCCGATGGAACTGGTCATTGGCGAAGAGGATTTCTTCCCGATGGTGGAAGAGGCGCTGGTCGGCATGACTCCCGGCGAGACCAAGATCGTGAGCATCCCCGCTGCAGAGGCCTTTGGCGAATACGATGCCGAAGCGGTCTTTACTATTGAGAAAGAGCTGTTACCGGAAGACCTGACCCCTGAAGTGGGCGACGACCTGGTACTGACCGGCGAAGATGGCGAGGAGCTGGAAGTAACGGTGGTGGAGATCGGCGACACCGCCATCACCTTCGATGCCAACCACCCCCTGGCCGGTGAAGACCTGACCTATGAGGTTGAACTGGTAGAAATTCTGTAGAACAGACTCCTCCTGAATCCCCCCTTTGTTATAAAGGGGGGCCAGGGGGGATTTAAACAGCATCAGCACCAATCAAATCCCCCTCAATCCCCCTTTACAAAGGGGGAAGTGGTAGTCTCCATGTCCCCCCTCCCATCATCACACAAACTCCCCTGGTCTTCTGACACCCTGCCCTTGATGCTGGCCCCGATGCAGGGGCTGACCAACCGCGGTCTGCGTCATCTGTTTGCCCAATGGGTCAGGCCGGACACCCTCTTTACCGAGTTCATGCGGGTGGCTCCGGGTGAGACCAACAAACGTCTGGCAGCCTCTGACCTGCGGGAGATTGTGGCAACAGAAGAAGGGATTCCACTGGTGGTGCAACTGATCGGCCATGGCACTGCGGCGCTGGTTGCCGCTGCCCAAGCCGCACAGGCTGCAGGAGCGGCCCATATCAACCTGAACCTGGGCTGTCCCTTTGGCCGGATGACCACCGGCCTGACCGGTGGAGGCATACTGCAACAACCTGAGCTGCTGCAGGAACTGATCCCGGCGCTGCGTGCCGAGATTCAAGGCAGTTTTTCCATCAAGCTGCGCGCCGGTTACAGCGACCCGCAACAGATCTTTTCACTGCTGCCCCTGTTTGAGTCTGGCGGGGTGGATTTCCTGGTGCTGCATCCCCGCACCGTGCTGCAGGAATACAAAGGATTGGCCGACCACGGCATTACAACCCGGGTGGTGCAGGAAACCGGCCTGCCGGTGATTGCCAACGGAGATGTACGGACAGTAGAGGATGGGCTGCGGGTGCTGGAACAGACCAAGGCGGCCGGTCTGATGCTGGGCAGGGGTGCCATTGCCGACCCGCTGTTGTTCCAGCGGCTACGGGCAGGCAGGCCTGATCAGCCGGAGCGGGCTGCACGGGCTGCCATGCTGCGCCACTACCTGGCCGGACTGCTGGAACGCTATCAGGGGATATTCTGCGGAGAACAGCAGATTCTGGGCAAGGTCAAGAGCGTGTTTGCCACCATGGATGATCCTGATTTTGCAAAACAGATCAAAGGGCTTAAAAAGGCCCGCACGATCAGGCAGTTTGCAGACCTAGTAACCCAGCTGACCTGACGCCTCCTCCGTAATCGGCGCCCGGTTCCTGACAACATGCACCTTGATTCCGGCCCGGGTCTCCACCGGGCAGACGTTTTCGCAGATGCCGCAGCCGTTGCAGATCTCTTCGACAACATACGGTTCCTTGACCGTCTTCATCACCCCATCCAGCCCCAACACCCGCACCTCGCGGGAACGAATCGCCTTGTCCGGTATCGGGCAATGTTCCTCGCAGACAATACAGTCGGTTTTACGCGCAAAAGGCAGACAGTGGTTTTTATCAAAGACCGCCTTGCCGATCACCTGCCGCTTCTTCTCCTCAACAGCCAGATTGGGAATGGCGCCGGTGGGGCAGACCTGTCCGCAGAGGGTGCAGTTGTACTCACAGTAGCCCAGCCGTGGGATCACCAGCGGGGTATAGATCCCATCCAGCCCGGCCTGCCAGGCAGCCGGATACAGAGCGTTCTTGAGGCAGACCTTCATACATTCGCCACAGCGGACACATTTCTTCAGAAAATCGCCCTCATCCCGTACGCCGGGCGGACGCAAAAGACCGGACTCCTTTTCAGGCGAGCGGAAACGGGTCGGCACCGCCAGCAGCAGCCCCCCTGCCAGCCCCCCCAGCAGCAGCCTGCGCTGCGGCAGAACCGGTTCGGACAGCTGCAGCGGCCACGACGGCCGGAAGCTGATCCGCTGATTAGGACAGCCCTGCTCACACTCCATACAGAGGATACACTCCTCCCGGTTCAGACTTCCCTGATCAAAGGTCGTCGGGCAGAGTTCACGGCACTGGCCGCAATCGGCACACAGCCCCGGTGGAATCCGTTTGAAGGGGGAGAACCGTCCCAGCCAGCCCAGCAGGGTGCCCAGCGGACAGAGATGACGGCACCAGGCCCGGGTCTCCAGCCGTTCCAGCAGAATGATCAGCACCAGCAGCAGGGCAGAGACAAAGGCCAGGGGATAGAGGGTCTCACGGAACGGCAGCAGGTAGTTCTTCAGCAGGCCATAGGCAGGCGCCAGACTGTCGCGCTGTTCACCGATCAGCCCGTACAGGCGTACCCAGCCTTCACGGGCGGTCAGCCCCAGCAGGGGGTAGAAAAAGAAGGTCAGCCCCCGCAGCAGGATAGCGATCGGATCAAGCAGCCCGGCCAGATTCAGATTGAACAGCGAGGCAGACAACAGCGGCAGCAGCAACCAGTATTTCAGATTGCCCGCCAGCCAGGGGACCGGCCTGGTGGAGCGTTGTTTGGGCGTCAGCAGATCCAGCAGGGTTCCCAGCGGACAGATCCAACCGCAGAAAAAACGTCCCAGCAGCAGGGTGGCCAGCGTCATCAGAACCGCAGGCAATAAAAGCCAGTTCCATGATTTAGCGGCCAGCAGGTAACTGACCAGGACCAGCGGATCAGCCCGGAAGAAAGAGTTGACGGCGGCATTGATCTGGTCATGGCCACGATACTCGGTCTGCAGGAACAGCAGCAGAAACAGTGCCAGGAACAACAGCTGGCTTATGCGGGCCGTGGTCAATTTCATTAATCAGACCTTGACCACCTTGATCCGGTCCAGGTTCATCTGGCCCAGACCGCGTTTATGGGCCGCAACCGTCACCGCAATATCAGCCGGTTTCAGACCGAACAGGGTGGTGGCATAGGCGTCGGCAGCCACGATATCGGCTGAGGCGATCACCTTGTTCAGCACCTTGACATCAGCAAGGTTCCCCCCCTGGGGGCCGTGGGCCGTCAGGATTCTGGTGGCATCAATGATGGTCAGGTGGCTGCGCAGGTGACTGTTCACATCGGCCAGGGCCACCGCAAGGTTGCGATGGGTAAAGCCGCGGTTGCCCCCCATCACCCCCATGATGTTTTTCAGCCCCAGGGTCAGCCTGGACAGGCCGTGGTGCTTGGCCACCGGCAGGTTGATAAAGACATTGGCAGCCAGCGCCTCATCATACAGCTCCCACTCCTTCAGGAACTGCCCCTTCAAGGCGGTCATCCTGAACCGCTCCGGTTCAATCTGTTTGCACTCCACCCCTTTAAGCCCCTTGAGCGCCTTTTCAATACCGCTTTTCACATAGCAGCGCCGCGGATCATTGCAGGTATGGTCAAAGACCTTGACCTTTCTGGCACCGGCTGCCAGACACTCCTCCACCACGGCCCGCACCACCAGCGGGTGGCTGTTGGCGGCAAACTCCGGCGAGCGATCCCAGCCCATGTTGGGCTTGACCACCACCAGATCCCCTGCCTTGACATAACGCTTCATGCCCCCCACGGCGTTAATCGCCTTGCGGGTTATGGCCGGGTAGTCAGTCCCTTCGGCCACCGCCACCAGTGACATCTCCGTTGCAGCCAGCAGTTCCTGCACCAGCACCGGTGCCAGTACCGTTGCTGCCCCTGCGCTCTTGATAAAGGTACGGCGATCCATGGTCACCTCCGCTAATCGGGAATTGGTTCCAGTCTACCCCTGTTACCAGTGAAATCAAGACAGAAACAATGCGGCGTGATTGGAGGTAAACTGCGGTGGGTCACGCCGGATGATCGCCGCGATTTCAGGGGGACGACTGAACTCCTGGCGCAGGAAACGCCGCACCTCTCCCCTGCCCCAACCTTTGGGATGTTTAAAACCTGTGTAGAGCGATAAATCACCTTCGTAAAACAGCTCTGTCTCGTAGTCAGCCACCTCATCACCAAACAGCGGCATGTTAAAAACAGCCAGATTAAGAAAGGTCAAGGCGGCATGGTGCTGTTGCACAAAAGCCAGAGTACGCCGGGCGGCAGCTTCATCCTCAGCCGGGGTACCGAACAGCAGATAGCCATAGACCGCAATCCCAGCTGCCCGCAGGTTCTCCAGAATCAGTCCGGCCATCTCCAGCTCAATCCCCTTGTGCAGACGATCCAGCACCGCCTGATCACCGGACTCAATCCCCAGCTTCAGCATTACGCAGCCCGACTGTTGCAATGCATGACAGAATTGCGGATCAGTCAACTGCCGTTCAAACCTGACAAAGCCGTACCAAGGGGCTCCTGGCGGCTGCTTGATCAGCCCCTGCAGCAGGGCCGGGCTCAGGGCATTATCCAGCAGATGCAGCACTGTTGGCTGATACTGTTGCACCAGCTGCTGCAGTTCAGCCAGCACCTGCGGGATCGGCAGCGCCAGGTAACGACTCCCTTCAGCCCGCTCCGGGCAGAATGAACAGCGGTTCCACCAGCAGCCGGAGGCGGTGCTGTAGGGCAGGATCAGGCCGGGACTCAGGTACTGTTGCAGCGGTAATTGCTGATAGTCAGGCAGGCTGTTACCATGCGACCTATCCTGTCCCAGCAGCTCCAGCAGCGGCCCTTCACCAGGCCCGCTGATCAGATGATCGATCAGGTCGCCAAACGGGTTCTGCCAATCCGGCCGGGACAGCCAGGAGGTTACCAGCCCGCCGCCAACCACGATCCTGATCTGCGGATGCTGCTGCCGGATCAGACCGATCAGGCTGAAGCTGCAGAGGGCCTGACTAAGAAAGTTGAGTGAGATACCGACGGTGGTCATGCCATCCAGCAGCTGTGGCAGGCGTTGTTGAAAGAAGGGAAAGAACGGGTTCAGCTCAGGCCTGGCAGCAGCCTGCAACAGATCCTTGCTGCGCACCGGTGTCAGATCGGTCTGGCGATAATCAGCCAGTCCAACCTCTGCCTGTAACGGCTTACCAGCCATCAGCAGCAGATGGTTCAGATCATTAACCGCCGTGGCATAGCGACCGGGGTTGGCGTAGGTTCGGCGATCCCGCAGGGCTGCCAGGTGGTTCTGGCGGCTGCGCCAGGCCCGCCCGGTCCAGGTATCATCTGCCTCTGGCTGCTGCTCCAGCAACCAGAGTTGACCTTCCAGATTGGCATCCCACAGCCTGCAGGGGATGTTGTTGGCCTGCAGTGCACCCGCCAGCCGGGCGATCCCGGCCGGCGGTTCGCAGGCCTTGGCAATGGGGGGAAAGATCAGTAGCACGATGCGGACTTACGGTTGCGGTCTAAAATCACGGGGACGGCTCCAAAGTTACGGTTATATAACGGGGGAGAGCGCAGCGGCAGGCGCGGATTTGTCGCGACCGACCGTCTGCCGCGCTTGGTTGGCGGTTACAAAACTCCAAACCGAAAAGATTGCTTAGTCGTTTTCTGTCAAATAAAATTTATGATCACGATCTAGAAACACTACATAAAAGGTATTTTTATCAAACGTTTCGCCAGTGGCCTGATGCGGAGTGCGGTGATAATCTGTGGGGACAGTAAATCCAACTAACCTGACTTTGGCACAAAGCCTAAATCGGCCCCATTGTGCTTGATGTGGTATGTATTTAGGTTCTGTAAACGCTGATCTACCATCAGGGAAAGCCCCATAGGTTTCAAGAACCTTTAGTCCGCCACCACCAACCCGCTGATTACGCCAATATTCGAGAGGTTTAGTGGTGTAGTCCTTTAGTTTACTAAGTAGGTCGTGAAGTTGAGCATGTGTCCAATCTTGAAAATCTTGACCTGGTTCTTGGTTAGAATCAAAATAGGAAAAATTAAATTTGCTTCGAATTGTCAGATCATTGTCTTTATCATCAAGGCTGGGCTGTTCTGCTAGACGCCCCATAAACTTAGATTTTCTCGTATTATTATATTGTTTCATAACCTCGGGACTCCACCAATTTTGCCCGATTTATATACAGGCAATAAAGAACGGTCATTTCTAAGAATATCCCCAGGAATTTCATCAAGCCTGTATCCATAACTTTCATTTTCTTCTTTATTTATAAGTATTGTACGATACTTACTCATTAAATCGAGAATTTCTGAATTATGCGTTGTGAAGATAATTTGAGCACCATTAGTGTTAATGGAGTCGTCCATAAAGCATCTCAAAAGTTCTGGTAATATATGTGGATGCAAAAAAACATCAAATTCATCTAAAATAAGGATGCCTCCTGTCATTAGTACCAGTTTGTATTCAGCCAACTGCCTATACAGTGACTTAGTGCCACTCGATTGATTGTAATAAGTTAAATATTTTAACTCTCCAGAAACTTCAAATTCGAATATTGGGAAGTAAACATCCTCGTTTTTATCATTTTTGTGAGATGCTATCTTGATACTTTTTATATCCTTATCAAATTTTGATATATAAGACTTTACAAAATCAAATATATCATCGTGATTGTGGTAATATTCAGATATTAAGTCTACAGATTGCATACTATCACTATCACGCAGTCCTAAAAAATTAACGTTAGATAACATGTAATTGAAGAAAGAATATACTGGTGATATGACACTTATTTCGTATTGATTAGCAGTACTAATAATAGAAGCATTAGATCTTAGTTTAACAATTTTAACATCATCAAATTCTTTAATACAAGACAACTTTTCACGATTTCTGTCGAGAACTTTTGTCATACGGTTTTGTTTACGATGAAGTTTTTCACTTACAACTTCATTTTTTGATGCCTTTAGTTCATACCGGTACTCAATTCCGCTAAAAATGAAATCAACAAAAAATTCAGCTGGGTCATCATTATTAAAATATGTCTGTAGATTTATTTGGCTTTCAGGTTTGTATGAAAAGGAATTTTTACAAAAATCGGACAAAAAGGTTAGAATCTTAAGAGCATTCGTTTTCCCAGAACCATTTGCCCCCTTTACACACATAACATTTGATATTGGTTTCCCATTCGATATGTGTTCAGGACAGTTTTTGTCCAGCTCAAATGAAATTACAATCCACTCTTTGAATGAACAGAAATTTCTCGCCCCAAATTTAGTTAGCATAGTGCCCCCCTCTCAATAGAGCACACAATAACATAAGCACTTCTAAAAGCAAGCTGCAAACTGGTATTTAAGCGCATATTGCTCAAAAAACACAAATAAGGGTCTCGATAACATATGCCTTATTTGAAATATTGTTGATACTTCGTTCCCTTGATTTTTTTATTCGCCAACGGTCCCCCGGTGACCTGCCCGTTTTGGGGTCTGGTCCACCGGATGGTTTATCCCCGCTTTGCGGGGATAAACCCGTAATTGCCCGGTTCACGCGCGCACGGGCGTGAACCGGGCAACACCCCACATGGAACAGTTATTCAGCCTGTTTTAGGCAAACCTGCTGTCACAGTACCCACTCCAGCAAAGAGGAGCAGAGCCAGAAGAATAATGCGTCACCATGAAAATTCGAACGTGCAATCCGAATTTTCATGGCAAATGCTCAAATTGACGTTACTCCCCCGTCACCATCCCCTCGGCCATGGCAAACTGCAGAAACTCCAGGGCGTCAGCAGCAGGAATCCGCAACTGCTTGGCAATAACACCGGCGGTCCGGTTGCCATCCAACTCTTCAAGCAGGCGGTAATAGGGCTTGATCAGCGATTCAGTACAGACCTCGCCGTGGGCCGGATAGATGGCTGCCCAGGAACCGGTCTGTTTCAGCTGTTTGCTGATCCAGACCAGATCAGGCTCGCCGGAATCCAGAATATCCAGTATTTCATAGTGAAACGGCAGCAGGGTCAGAGATGAAGCACGTGCCAGCTTCATCTTGAGCAGATCAAGTTGCAGCAGCTGGTCATCATCCGGCGGGATCGGCGGCACCGCCATCAACGCCACACCGTAGGCGTAGTGGTAATCCACACAATCCAGAGCAGCAGGCAGCAGTTTCTGGGCCTTACGCTCATCAAACAGGCTGGTCAGAAATTGCCGTTGCAGTTGCCATATTTCAGCATCGTCCAGCTCAGCCTCATCCGGCATACGGCCCATCTGCTGCTGCAACCAGTCGGCAAACCGCTCCAGCAGCTCCACCGGCTTGAGTTTCAGCCCCCGCGCCACCCCGTTGAACCAGGCCACGGCCTTGCCGCGGGAGTAGAAGATATCGCTGGCTGAGCCCAGCTGACGCGCCCTGGTCATATCCGCCAGCGGGAATGCTGTTGATTCCAGCAGGGTGTAGGGGGGACCCGGCAGATGCCGCATACCGATTGCAGCTGCCTTGTGGGCGACCTTGGTGCCGGGCAACACGGCCAGCGGGAAGATATCCAGGTGGTTGGGGTAAAGCGACAGGGCAAAGTTGAGCCCTTCACGGAATTTGCCAAAACAATCGTCCGGCAGGCCATAGATCAGGTCAAAACCAAAGGTGGCGCCGGAGTCGTTCAGCAGCATCACCTTGGCAGTGAACTCGTCTCGGTTGAATGCTCTGCCCACCCCGCCGGCCACGGCCGGATCGGCGCTCTGCAGGCCGATCTGGACCGAGCAGGTCAGTTGCGCAAACAGCTGGGCCTGTTCCTTGTCCAGCAGTTCATGGCGCACCTCAAAATGGAAGTGAACATCCGGCGCAGTCTCACGGATCAGGCGCAACAGGTGCTTGGCCCGTTTTTTGTCGGTGTTGAAGGTGGAATCCAGGGCAAAGATCTGGGAGGCACCGCGTTCCACCAGATAGGCCAGCTCCTGTTCTATCCGATCCAGCGGATAGCGTCGCACCTTGCGATCTCCCATACCGTCATAGCAGAACTCGCAGGCGTAGGGACAGCCCCGGGAGAGCTGCCAGACCATGCCGTTTTCAATATGCCGGTCCAGCAGCCCGGCCAGATAGGGAGACGGCAGTATGGCAAGGTCTTCGATCTGCGCACGGGGAATCACCTGCAGCTCATCATTCACCAGTTGGGCTGTGCCGGGCAGTCCCTGCAGTGGCGCTCCGGCCAGACAACGTTCAAGCAGCTCGGCCGCGGTCAGCTCCCCCTCTCCCACCACCAGCAGGTCAAAGGGGGCCTCGGCCAGCAAACGGGCCGGATCAGCGGTAGCCTCAGGGCCACCGGCAATCAACAACAGATCGGGAAACTGCCGGCGCAGCAGCGTAATCAGTTTACAACATTCCAGACGGTTCCAGACATAGACCGGCAGGCCGACGATATCAGGTTGTTGCTCTTTGATAGAGGCCACCAGTTGCTCTAAAGGAGTACCGCAGTAGAACTCGGCGGTGGTGACGGCGACCTTCCCCTGCAGGGCAGGAGACCGGTCCAGATAGGCCTTGAGAAAGGCAGCGGCAAGCGGCACGGCCTGGGCGGAGGGCATGGCATGAAGGGTAACAAGGTGTAGGTTCATGGCGGCTACAGTACACCAATCGGGAGGAAAGCTCCAGCACTCCGGCAGGTTAAAGAGCTGCTGGACGGATGCTAATTCAATTGATGTTTCAAATATTTTTCTTTATTGTTTCAAGATTGAGAAACTGCCAAGGATAAATTTGATGCCCCTGCTTGACCATCCCATCATCGTGATCTCTGTCAGCGATGACACCCGTGCGGCACTGGCTGCAAGCCTGCACGCCTTTGACGTTGAGATTGTTACCTGCGCCACCTTTCTGGAGGCCGAAGACCGGGCTCTCAAAAGTCTGTACTGCGGAATTCTGGTGGATCTCCCCTCCATCGTCAAGGCCAAGGGTGAGGAAAAGATCGTGGCCTGTTCCCTGACCGGCTTTTTCCCGACCCTGCGGGTACGGGTGATGGGGACCATGCTGATCCCGATGACCATGCCCGGCGCCGCAAAGCAGGAAAACAGCCTCAATGATTTCATCAACCGCGCCTGCTACAACTTTACCGCCCGTCAGCTCCGCGCCCACCACCGCCATGTGATCGGCATCTCAGTCGCCACACGCTTTGCAGAATCGGAAACCCGGGCCTTTACCCTGGATATCTCCTGGGGCGGCGCCTTCATTGTTGATTTCAACCCGGAACGTTTCTCCATCGGGGATGAACTGACCGTCTTTTTTCAGGAGCCCGGCTGCGAGATCACGGCAACGGTCTGCTGGAAGCAGTCCTGGGGCCTGCGTCACGCACCCGGCATCGGGGTCCATTTCCGCGAGATAACGCCATGCCTGAGCGAATTCCTGCTGCGGCTGCTGAAGCACGCCAAAGACCACGACCGTGACCGGCTGGTAGCCTGACAGCCGTTTCATACCAAAGCCCCTAACCGTTACGCTCATTGCAGATGGAGGTGATCCGTGTTCAGCAGAATCATCGCACTCTGTATTACTGCGGCAGGTCTGATCAGCGGCCAGCTGTCAGTTCCGGGACTGCAGCACTATACCTTCACAGCAACTGAATCAAAAATCCTGCCGGGCAAGACCACGGATACGAATCGTAACGGTACCGGCAGCGAGCAGGACCGGATTGGGTCTCTGGCACTGGTGGCCCTGAAATATCAGGGTAATTATTGGGTTGATGGCCGCTTCAACCACAACAGTTTTCCGGTTGAGCTGGGCAGGGTCAGCGTTACCGGGCAGAGTCAGCGTCTTGAGGCCTTCCGCCTTATTGAACCGCTCCACAAGGCCAGTAATTTTCTGGGTTCACACCACACCATTTATTACCGCTTCCCTTCAAAATCACGATGGACAATCTACCGGCTGGATGACAAAGGCGTCACACCAGTTAGCACGGTTACGGAAAATGAGATTATAGCGGGACAGGAGACCCGGATAATGGGACTGAGTGCCAGCACCATCAAGGGCAGTGCCACCTACTTTCTTGCCCCGGCCCAAACCCGCATATCAAACTACCCCGAGCTTGACCGTAACGTAGAAGCGGCCAGCCTAACCGACACCCCCCTGGGCAAGATGCTTGTGTACCGTCACCGCATTGACGGAAATGTTCCTGATCCGCGCCACCGGCAGGACAGCCAAGGCATGACACGTCAGTTTTTCATCGTCAAAACAGGACCCGGCCCGGGCATCATCTGGCAGGACAAGAAGAGCCTGGAGATCCGCCTGACCCGCTTCAGTAACGACCTGCAGAGTTCCGCCAGCATCACCCTGACGATGGAACGGCCCGGCCGCCTGCTGGCAGCCTGCGCAGACCCTTCCGGCAACCTGTACTACCTGCTGGCCCGCGGGAAAGGTGACCCGGAGATTCTTGAACTGGCCAAGACGGACGCCGGCGGGAAACTGCTGGCCCGTTTTGTCCCTGACTCCTCACCCGCCAGCCTCAACATCTTTACCATGAAAAACGAAGCCGCCGACCTTGCCTGGTCAAACGGAAGGCTCTGCATGATGCTGATGCGAACCATGCACAAGTCAGCCGATGGCCTGAATCACCAGGGAGGTATCGCCGTGATCTTTGATGCAGACAACCTGCGGCAGATCAGGAACCTGGGACAAACATCAGGCCATTCTTTTGATAATGTCCTAAGCGTGAATACAGCCGGCGAGTTCATCGGCGTTGATCTTGGCGACAACTACCCGCGCGGCATACACCTGCACAGACTTACCGACCAGAACAGGACTTCACGGGTGGTCTACACCTTCAAAACAGGCCATGGCCGGACCGCCGGAAATCCTGCCGGCAAGACCTTCCCCCCCTACCCGGAAATCAGCAGGCCTGACAAGAGCTATTACAAATGGTCAAACGACAACAACACCTACTCGGAGCTTGGCGGAATCATCGAAACACCACAGGGCTACATGGTTGTCTTTGCCGGCGAACCTTCACCGGAAGGCAGGGTGCTGGACAACAGCCGGTTAGGACTCGACAAGGCGGATCCACGCAATATCGGCCTGGTTGTGGTACGCAAGGATTTTCCCACACTGGCTGCCCGCGGCAGCGTTGTCCCTGATGAGCTGCTGCTTACCAGGGGGCCGGCAGAAACCGGCGGTTTTTACAGTTTTAACGGTGCTTGGAACGAGCAACGCAGCAGCGGCATTGTCTGGCTGACCCGCTACACTGCGGGGGATGGCTATTCGGCCCACAACATCAAAACAGCCCGGTTGCCCGATGGCAGTATCCTGATCCTCTGGAAGACCTACCAGCCTGACAGCAACTGGGCGATGACTGTTTCAGCAGAGGGCAGACAACGTATTGCACCGTTCAGGTTACCGGATCAGCTGTATCTCAACCGCCGTGATGCCATCATGGTGGATGGCAAGCGGGTCTATATTGTTTCAGGCCACCGTGATGACAAACGGCTGGAACTGTTTGTACTGCAATTGCACTAAAACAAGGGGAGAGAGCTCATGGAACCTGTATCGTTTAAGGCGTTCATTGTTGAAGAAGCCGCTCCGAAGCAGTTCAGCCGCCGGATTGGCGAGCGGACAGTTGCCGATCTCCCGCCGGGTGAGGTCATCATCAAGGTGGCCTATTCATCCCTCAACTACAAGGATGCGCTCTCGGCCACCGGCAATCCCGGCGTTACCAGAAAGTTTCCCCACACCCCCGGCATCGATGCTGCCGGCACGGTGAGTGACTGCAGCGACAACAGCTTCTCCCCCGGGCAGCAGGTGCTGGTTACCGGCTACGACCTGGGGATGAACACCAGCGGCGGTTTCGGCCAGTATATTCGTGTACCGTCGGCCTGGGTGGTGCCCCTGCCGGATGGCCTTACCCTGCGTGAGAGCATGATCCTGGGCACCGCCGGCTTTACGGCAGCGCTGTCAGTGCTGAAGCTGCTCAACAACGGCGTTACTCCGGAGCAGGGTGACATTCTGGTGACCGGGGCCAGTGGCGGCGTTGGCAGTATTGCCGTGGCGCTTTTGGCCAGGGCAGGATACCGGGTCGTGGCTGCCACCGGTAAACCGGCTACGGAAACAGTGTTAAAAAAGCTGGGGGCGGCTGAAAGTATCCATCGGGATGAGCTGCTTAAAGGGGCTGAACGTCCACTGATGAAGGAACGTTGGGCCGGCGCAGTGGATGTGGCGGGGGGAGCAACCCTGGCTGCGGTGCTCAAGGCTACCCGTTACGGCGGTACCGTAACCTGTTGCGGCCTCGTTGATTCAGCAGAGCTGCCGACAAACGTTTTTCCATTCATACTCAGGGGAGTCAGTCTGCTTGGCATAGACTCAGTGCAGTGCCCAATGGCGCCACGTCGCGAAGTCTGGCATCGCCTGGCCAACGAGTGGAAGCTGGATAACCTTGCAGATGCGGTACATGAAATCAGTCTGGATGGATTGGAGGCAGCTATCATGGCCATGCTGGAAGGCAGGGCACACGGACGCACCCTTGTCAGACTGTAAGATCGCGCCTCCTTGCAACGAACAGAAAAGCGGTCCGGCACTGGCCGGACCGCTCATATCAGGAGTGCTCTCAGCGTGTTTACGTGGTACGCCCTTTACGACCGATCATAACCTTGCCATGATGCGTCATAACATGCACATTGTGGTTCGGAGCACGACGGATTACCAGCTCATGTTTGTTGAGCATCGGCACCACAACATGTCGCGTCATCTTGACCGGAGGCACCATACCTTTCATCATCGCCACCCCCTTTCATCGTCTGTTTCTCCATAGTTAGTATACCACAGCCCGGGTTCCCCACAGCAACAAATCTGTTCACACTTTATTACTCCACCTGAATCTGGTACTGTGAGCCCCGCTGTTTGACCGGAACCATTTTCCCGAGGAGTATGACCGTGGCACCATTACCTGCTGAACAACCTGCTGTTGCGCCAACCTTACCGGTGGATCTGAGCGGTGAGGCTGACTGGACCTCTTTTGATGCACCTTCACTCGTGGGCGACTCGCTCCGCTTTGTCTCCGGTGAACCGGACGGCAACCGTTTTCGAGTCCGTTACTACCGTGACCCTGAACAACACCTGCATGCACGCATCTGGTTCGGACCGGGGACCGAAGGCCCCCCGGGGCATGCCCACGGCGGCGCCATTGCCGCCATAATGGACGAAGCCCTTGGGTTGGCCGCCTGGGCAGAAGGCTACCCGATTGTCGTCGGCAACCTGAATGTCAGTTTCCGCGCCATGCTGCCCCTGCAAAGGGTGATCACCCTTGAAAGCAAGGTGGTCTCTGTCGAAGGGCGCAAAGTCATGGTACATGGCCGCCTCTTCTGCGATGAGGAAACAGTTTACGCAGAGGGACAATGCCTCTGCATCACCATTCCCGGACGACAGTAGCTTTAACACGCAAACCATCAGCCTACATTCCTATCTGGAGAGAAACCTATGACCACCTGTCCCTGCGGCAGCACCAACCCCTATAGCGATTGTTGTGAACCGATCATCAAAGGCAGCCGGCCGGCAGAAACCGCCGAACAGCTGATGCGGGCCCGTTACAGCGCCTATACCCGGACTGAAATGGATTTTGTCTTCAACAGCACCGATCCGGCAAACCGTGAGGGCTACGACCATGACGGCACCAGGGCCTGGGCTGAAAACTCGGAATGGCTTGGGCTGGAGATAATCGGCACTGTCAGAGGTGGTGCTGCTGACAGCAACGGCGAGGTTGAATTCATTGCCCGTTTCAAAGAAAACGGCACCCTGCGGGAACACCATGAAAATGCGCTCTTCACACGCAAAGAGGGCATCTGGTACTTCAGCGATGGCGTCATGGTCAAACCGAAGCCGATCACCGTCACCAAAGTGGGCCGTAATGACCCCTGCCCGTGCGGCAGTGGCCAGAAGTACAAAAAGTGCTGCGGCAAATGAGTTTTCTCTACAGCCTTGATCTGCTGGGGACTGCCGCCTTTGCCGCTTCCGGCGCAATGGCGGCTATCCGGCGGGAAATGGACCTGTTCGGCGTCTTGATGCTGGGGCTGGTTACCGCCTGCGGCGGCGGCACCCTGCGTGACCTGCTGCTGGGAGATACCCCGCCGTTCATCTTCAAGGATGAAACCTACCTCTACCTCTCGGTTGCGGTTGCGCTGCTTGTCTTCATCTTCCGCCACCACCTGGAGTTTTTGCATCATCCCCTGCCCTTCTTTGATGCCGTCGGACTGGGTACCTTTGTGGTGATCGGCACCGGCAAGGCGCTGGAGTTCAAACTGGGGCTGTTCGGTTCGGTCATGATGGGAGTCATGACCGCCACTGCCGGAGGCATGATCCGTGATCTGCTGTCTGCCCAGGTACCGATGGTACTGCAGCGCGAAGTCTACGCCTCAGCCTGCCTGGCGGGCGGCACCCTGCTGTATCTGCTGCACCGCTACACCAACATCCCCCATGCCTGGTCCCTGCTTGCTGCAGCCCTGCTGGTGATCATCATGCGCCTGCTGGCCATCCGCTATAACTGGGCCTTACCCCGCGCCAACGACTTCTACCGGGACTGACAACTGCCCCCCTCCTCCCGCAGCCTGACCAGAAACAGCTTCCGCACGTAGTCTTCAGCCTGCTGTCTTTCAGCGCTGGAGAGCGCCGCCTCTGCCACGGGCTTGACAAAACGGCGTAAAAAGCGGCGCACGCTCCAGCGCAGTGCGGGGTTGTCGTGCCCCAGCCGGTCGATCGGCACCGGCGCCGCGAAATTCCAGAGCGAAACCGCCTCCCGCAACGCCGGATTCAGCATCAGCCGTGTGCCTGCTGACGGGCCGGCCGCACCTTTGCACGCTTTACCCAGATAGCAGATGATGTTGGCACGGGTCTCACGACGGCGGTCCAGCTCCCGCAGCCGGCTGATCTCCTGTTGCGGGTCTGCCAGGGCATCCAGATGGGTAAACAGCAGCGGCTGCAGGCCGCTCTGCCCCACCAGCTCCATAAACTCATCAATCCGGTAGGTTGTGACATTGGGGTGCAGGAACAGGTCTGCCAGCCCGGAATCATTTTTTGCCTCCCAGGCAGCATCAACATAGCTTCTCAACCGGCTGCCCGGCGCAGCCTTTTTCAGCATCCGCTTGACAGCAGCCAGATCCTGCACCTTCAAGAGCCGCATGGCCCGCCTGACCGATTCAGCCTCCTGCCGCGCATAGCGTCCATAGACCATCACCCGCAGGATGCCGCCCGGCAGCAGCCGCTGTTCCAGCGCCCGCATCCCGGCCGCCGGATCATCCAGGTGATGCAGCACCCCGAACGCCTCGATAAAGTGGTACGGCCCCGGTGTGACGGACGGGTCGAGAAAATCCCCTTGCAGTAAATCTACGTTAAAACGGCGATGCAGCAGACAGTGCAGCCGTGCACGCTGCAGGTTACGCCGGGCCAGATCAACTCCCGTTATTTCAGCCCTGGGGTTTGCAAGCGCCATCGGATACGGGGCAAAGGCACCGCAGCCGGAAAGCAGGATCTTCCCCTCCTGTTCCGGCAGCAGCTCTCCGTTAAAGCGGCCCCAGAGCGCCGTCAGGTTCATGGCATAGGTGTCGTAACGCCGCACCGAGGCTAAAAGCGGATAATGGGGATAGGGGTGGCGCTCGTAGTGGCCGGTTACTTCACGGAACGACATAACGGCTCCTGATTGCAGTAATGCCATGATTGGCGTATGCTATTTAAATACGGCAAAAGGGGGATATCTCATGAAAAAGCTGACTCTTGTGCTTGCCTCGGCGCTGCTGCTCTCGCTGCCCGGTTTACCTGCTGCCGTGCATGCCGACAGTACTCTACCAGACGACCGGTTTGCCCTCAAGGGATTGAAGCAGGCCCATGCCATCTTTGATGTCCGCCTGGCAGAGCTGGACAAGTTGCTGTTTAACCTGAAACTGATCAAGGAGACCTGGGAAGGGATTAACAGCCAGAAGGTCAAACCGACTCTGATTATTTCCCTGCGGGGACCGGCAGTTAAACTGTTTACACAGGATCAGGCGGTGCCGGAGCTGAAGGAGTTGCTGACTGACCTGAAACAGAAAGGGATCAGGATTGAAATCTGCAGTGTGGCCACCCGGATCTTCAAGGTTGATAACAGACAACTGCTGCCTGACCTGATTCTTGTGGGCAATGTCCTGACCTCACAGATTGCCTGGCAGAACAAGGGGTATGCCTTGATCACCCTCAACTGACCCTTGCCTCCAGAGTTTGTCGTAGCGGTTATGTCTGATCTTGCTGTAGTCCAGCTGACCGGCTGCCAGGGCGCGGCGTTTTTCTGCCGGATAGCCAATACCGATGATCGCTTCAACCCTGATCTGCGGCGGCAACCCCAGCAGCTCCTGTACAAACTGCTCTGCAGTCATCTGTTTATCATGCTGCCGTTGCCGTATCTGCGCCCAGCAACTGCCCAGCCCCAGTGACTGGGCCGTCATCTGGAGCAGAATGGCAGCGATTGAGCAGTCTTCCACCCAGACATCCGACCTGGTCTGATCGGCACAGATCACAACCGCCAGTGCGGCCCCCTTCAGAAAGCCGGAACCATGCTGCTTGGCGGTTGACAATCCGGCCAGCAGCTCACCATCATCCACCAGCACAAACTCCCACGGATTGATACCGCGGGATGTCGGTGCCCGCAACAGTGCCTCCATCAGCAGCTCAACCTGCTTCGTCTCAAGTACCTGCCCGGTAAAGCTGCGGATACTACGCCGTTTGCGGATCAGTTCAATCACCTCTGGCTCCCCTCTTCCTGATCTGTTCATCAACCAGCAATACCCCGGCCCCTTCCAGCTGCCCTGAACGCAGCGCTGCAAGGGCCTCGTTGGCCTGTTCCAACCTGAAGGCCGTGACTTCGGTCCGGACCGGCACCTGCGGCGCCAGTGCCAGGAACTCCTCACCATCCTGGCGGGTCAGGTTGGCCACCGAGACCAGCGAACGTTCTCCCCACAGCAGATCGTAGGAAAAAGATGGGATGGCGCTCATATGGATACCGCCGCAGACCACCCGGCCGCCTTTGCGCACCGCCTGCAGGGCAGCAGGCACCAGCTCTCCGGCCGGAGCAAAGATGATGGCACTGTCCAGCTCCTGCGGAGGCCTGTCAAAGGAACCGCCGGCCCAGCAGGCCCCCATCCGGCGGGCAAAGGCCTGCCCGGCCAGGTCCCCGGGCCGGGTAAAGGCATAGACCTGCCGCCCCTGCCAGACCGCCACCTGGGTCACAATATGCGCTGCTGCGCCAAAGCCGTAGATCCCCAGTTGCCTGCCCTCCCCCGCCATCCGCAGCGAGCGGTAGCCGATCAGTCCGGCGCACAGGAGCGGGGCCACCTGCAGATCGGGATAGCCGTCCGGCAGCGGGAAACAGAACCGTGCGTCAGCAAGGCAGTACCCGGCAAACCCGCCGTTGATCTGGTAGCCGGTAAACACGGCATGATCGCACAGATTTTCCTGACCGCCCAGACAATAACGGCAGCTTCCGCAGGTTCCCCCCAGCCAGGGAACACCGACCCGCTGGCTAATGACCCCTCCGTTTACCCCGGCCCCGCAACGGGCCACCCTGCCAACAATCTGATGCCCCGGCACCAACGGCAGCTGCGGCTCTGTCAATTCGCCGTCCACAATATGCAGATCCGTGCGGCAGATGCCGCATGCCGTCACCTCCAGCAGCAGCTGTCCGGCACCCGGCTGCGGCACGTCAAGCTCCCGCAACTCAAGGGGGGCACCCGGCCGGCTCAAGACCATGGCCAGCATTTTCGGCGCCAGCTCAGGCAGCATGATCAGCCTCTGCAGGTGACTCAGCCAGAGAAGCCGCCAGCCCGGGATGCATGACCATGCCGGCCTTGATATTCAGCGCAGAGGCGAGTTCCGGCGACACCTGAACGGCCTGTTCGCCCCCCAATTGTGCCAGCAGACGGATGTAGGGCAGGGTTGCATTGGTCAAGGCCAGCGTAGATGTCCTGGGATAGGCGCCCGGCATGTTGGCCACGCAGTAATGGATGATGCCCTCAACGGCATAGACCGGCGCCTCGTGGGTGGTGGGACGGCTGCTCTCCGCACAGCCCCCCTGATCAATGGAGACATCCACAATCACCGCCCCCGGCTTCATCAGGGACAGCATGGCGCGACTGATAAGCAGCGGAGTTCTGCCGCCGGTGGCATACAGGGCACCGACCACCAGGTCAGCCTGAGCAAGTTCATCCAGCAGACTCTTGTCAGACAGCAGCGCGGTTGCCACCCGGCCGTCAAACATACGGAAAATGGCGTCTAAACGTTCGCTGCCACGATTGAGTACCACCGTCTCCATGCCGATCCCGAGAGCTATTTTTGCGGCACCGGCCCCCACGATGCCGGCCCCCAGGATCAGGGTCCGGGCTGCCTGGACCCCCGGGGCGCCGCATGGCAGCAGACCGTTCCCTCCCTGCGGCCGCTGCAGATAGTAGCAGCCCATTAACGGTGCCATCCTTCCGGCGATCTCGCTCATCGGCTCAAGCAACGGCTTGCGGCCAGCCTTTTCAAGGGTCTCGTAGGCAAAGGCGGTAACCTGTCGTTCCAGCAGATGGTGGGTCAGCGTCCGGTTGGGCGCCAGGTGCAGGTAGGTGAACAGCATCTGCCCCGGTCTGAGCAGGTCATATTCAGCCGGCAGCGGTTCTTTGACCTTGACCAGCAGCTCCGCCTGTTCAAACAGGATGTTCCGCTCCACCAGCTGCCCGCCTGCCAGCCGGTATTCCTCATCACTGAAGCCACTGCCGGCACCGGCCCCTTGCTCCACCAGGATCTGATGTCCGTCGCCGCGCAGTTGCTGCACCCCCTGCGGAGTCAGTGCGACACGGTACTCATGGGCCTTGATCTCACGTGCTACGCCAACTCGCATTAGCCGCCTCCTGTCGTCCCGGGCCAGAACAGTATCTTTTCTGCAAGTCTAACAGTCCCGGCATCGATGTCAAACAGCTGCGCCATGTTCCAGAAAACCAAAAAATATTCGACCACACAAGATTGTTTTACTTAAAATCAACATCTCTCTATGCGTGATTTATGCAGAAAGTTCTTGCCCTCTTTGTCGCGCAACTTGTTGCAAAAACGCCACAATTCAATATTCAATATATTTAACTTATCGTATTTACAGCATTTTTTTCTTGACTTAGGTCAAAAACAGGACTAATTCCCACACAAAAAGACATGAAATATCTTTTTGGACCTTTTGGGGAGCAGGACTCCCCTTACTTCGCATGAAAGGCAGGACGACAAGATGAAAAAATGGTGTGGCGTAGCAGCAGCGGCAGCGGTGTTGGTAATGGGGGCAGGTCAGCTTGCACAGGCAGCCGATGATTACAAGTCATTCGGCGTGCGGATGCGGGCCATCTACGTGAAACCGGACGAGTCGTTTGATTCCAAGTTGAGCGCCCTGCAACCAAAGGTGAGTGATGACATCATCCCGGAACTTGACCTTGAGTACTTTTTCACCAAGAACTTCTCTGCTGAACTGATTGCGGGCGTAACCCGCAACGACATCAAACTGAATAACGGCTTTGCCGGTTCCACCTGGCTGCTCCCCCCCACCCTGACCGTCAAGTATCACCCCCTGGCCGGCTCCACCATCAGCCCCTATGTCGGCGTTGGTCTGAACGTGATTTTCCCCTTCAACTCCAAACTGAACGGAGTTAACGACTTCCAGATCGACAACAGCGTCGGCTGGGCGGTCCAGGCCGGTACCGACCTCAAGATTTCCGACAGTCTCTACTTCAACATCGACTACAAGTACCTGAACGCCGACACCAAGGCCACTATCGCAGGCACCAAGTACAAGCTCGATCTGAATCCCCACCTGATCGGTATTGGTGTTGGCTACCGCTTCTAAGCAGCCGGCATCCAACAGAGAGGTCAAAGGGTACTTCTCCGCCCTTTGACCTCTTCAACGCATCACCCGCGTCTTACCTGAGGTGCTCACATGGGCAGTCATAGCAATCTGGACGAAGCGATTGAAATTTCATCCGGTGTTTACTGGGTTGGTGCCGGTACCAAGACCTTCCTGAGCAGAAACAGCTTCCTCAGGGTCTATGAGGGCAACAAAGCAACCGGCACCCTGCTGATTGATCCGGGGCCAACCAGCGATTTTGTCAGCCTCTCCCACAAAGTCTCCTCCATACTGCCCGGCGGACTGGCAAGCATCAACTTGGCGTTCATCAATCACCAGGACCCGGATGTGGTCGGGGTGCTGCCCAAGCTGTACGCCATGAACAGGAAACTGAATATTATCGCCACCGAGGACACCTGGCGCCTAGTCAGTCTCAACGGACTCGCCTCAGTCCGTTTCCGTTCGATTGATCAGGTCCAGGAACAGCGGCTGGTACTCCCCACCGGCCACAAACTCCAGTTCATCCCGACCCCCTACTGCCATTTCAGGGGGGCCAGCATGATTTATGACCTGGAATCACGGATACTTTTCACCGGCGATTTTTTAGGCGGGGTTGAAGCATCCGGCTTGATTGCAACCCAGGAAAACTGGGCCGGCATCAAGGCCTTTCATCAACTCTACATGCCGTCAAACGAGGCCATCAAGCTTGCCGTTAAAAAGATCAGGGCCCTTGAACCGGCACCACTGACCCTGGCTCCCCAGCATGGCGGCCTTATCAAGGGTGATCTGATCGAGCTGGTTCTGGAAAGGATCAGCGAACTGCCGGTGGGACTGGATATCGTCACCTCGCTCAATGACAGGCTGCCGGCCCTGATTGCCGGACTGAACGATGTGCTGGTGGCGGTCAAGGAGACCATGGGAGAGTACAAGGTCGACAGGATTCTGAGAGATTTCAAACCGGAAGGGGAATACCCGTCCCTGATCACCCTGGGACGCGACGGTCTGGTGAAGGATATCAAGGGTGATCCGTTTGAGGCAATCAATGCACTGCTGAACACCTTTATGGATTCGGCCACGGAAAAACAGCAGAAACTGTTACGTCCCATGTTCAACCTGTTGATGCTGTAACCGGATACCTGCCAGATTACTGTCTCATAACAATCTGATGCCGTCCGGTATCCGGTCAGGACGGATTCTCGCAACAGGCCGCCTCACCCTCCTTTTGAACGGCCCTGATCGCCTTGAAGGGCCGCATGTACGCCAGAAAGATCTCTTCAAGCCGGTCTGCCATGACAGCGTGACCTGTTGCGCGCAGGATCTCAATCACCGATTCTGCAGTACACAATCCGGACGCCTTCTGATTTTTCCTGAGGTTGTAGCGTGACTTTCCGGCCGGTTTCAAACTGATCCGGCGCACCTGTTGCAGGTACGGACTGCGCTGGTGGATCTTGCGGGCTTCGTGCCAGGTACTGTCAATTATGATAAACTGATTGATGCCGGTCAGATCTGCCTCTTCTTCATCAGCACCACCGGGATAGAGCAACGCCACCCCACCGGATGAAATCTCATCCAGCAGCCCCGCCGGCGGCTTCAGACGATCCCAGCAGATCTGCTCAGCCGCCGGGCCCAACACCTCCAACACCAGACGACCGGTATTTGATTTTTTAGATATTTCCTTAAAATGTGTCAATAAGGTTATTTTCAGCTGCATCGGCTCCTGTTTCCCTTTGGCTGTTTTTTCAGTATACTAACATGCTGTTTGCCAGAACCTATACCAAGAAGGTAGCATCAATGGCCAGATGTTCTAACTGTAAAGCCCCTTTGGCTCCTGGTTCCCTGCTCTGTGCCTACTGCGGAAACCGCACGGATGTTGACCTGAAAGGGATTCATTACTACACCACCCACGAAAACGACACCCCGCGCAGGTGCCCCCGCTGTGACATCAAGCTCAAAACCCTGGATCTTAAGCTGAACGGGCGATTCTTGATCGATCGTTGCGAAGAGTGCCTGGGAATATTCTTTGACCCCGGTGAGCTTGAGGCACTGCTTGAGGCAACCGTCAAACCTGTTGCAGGTATTGATCGTGCCGGCCTGGAGGCCATCAACGAAAAGCGGGAGCCAAACCAGTACCCGATCGCCTATATCAAGTGTCCGGTCTGTTCACAGTTGATGCACCGGGTTAATTTTGGTGCCAGGAGCGGTGTTATTGTGGACCGCTGCAAGGAACACGGTCTCTGGCTGGATGGTGGCGAGCTGCGTCAGTTGTTTGAGTGGATGAAGCTGGGCGGACAGCTGCTTGAGCAACAGCGACAGGAGCAGCAGCGCAAGGAGGCTGACCAGCGGGAAAAGGAACAACGTCAGAAGCTCAAGGGCTACGAAGACGAGCCTTCGGCGTTTGGCAGTTTCAGTGAACCACTGCGCAGTTCCGACCCGGACCTGTTTGAAATCATCATCAAGGCGTTCAGGTTTCTGATCTGAGCGATTTCCGGGGCGTGACCGGCAAGCAGGTATTTATTTTTAATTATTGAAGGTATCGATTGACTTTACCGGAAGAAGACTGTTAGTGTGAATAATATATTTCAGCATCACGCTGAACACAACAACAGGAAGCATCAGGAGAAGGTACACAAATGGTAAACGGAACAGTAAAATGGTTCAACGACAGCAAGGGTTTTGGTTTTCTTGAGCAGGAGAACGGCGAAGACGTATTTTGCCATTTTTCCGCTATCACAGGTGAAGGATTCAAATCCCTTGCTGAAGGCGATAGAGTTACCTTTGAAGTAACCAAAGGCCCTAAAGGTCTGCAGGCTTCAAACGTAACCAGAATTTAAGCTTTAGCAAACGTAGTTTTATGAGCCCCGGGATATCCTCGGGGCTTTTTTTGTACTGCTATCCCCCGGACAGAAAAGATTCCGGTGCCGGCCACCTTCGTTTATCCGGTCAACATTCCCCGCCGACAGGAGCACTAACCATGGCAAAACCTAATTTTCAGTTTCAAAAACGTCAGAAGGAGCTGGAGCGCAAAAAAAAGAACGATGAAAAACTGCAGCGCAAGCTTGCAAAAAACAACCCCGCTGATACTGACGCTGCTGAAGAGCAGGTGGAGGAAGCGGCAGAATAACGCCGCCAGCTTCCTCCCCTGCCCCTCTTTCAGTGCTACAGCGTCAGGTCCGCATGCCCCTGACAGAGTTGGTCACGGGTCCTGGCCACCTCTTCATTTTCCAGATATTCCTCAAACGTCATTATCCGGTCAATTATGCCACCGGGCGTAAACTCCACGATCCGGTTGGCCACGGTACTGACAAACTCGTGGTCATGGGAGGCAAACAGCACCACTTCGCTGAACGAGATCAGCCCGTTGTTCAGCGCCGTGATCGATTCCAGGTCAAGGTGGTTGGTCGGCTCGTCCAGAATCAGCACATTGGCACCGGTCAGCATCATGCGGGAAAGCATGCAGCGGACCCGCTCCCCCCCGGAAAGGACCTTGGTCTTCTTGGTGGCCTCGTCACCGGAGAACAGCATCCGCCCCAGAAAACCGCGGGCAAAGGTTTCCCCTTCGTTGGGAGGCGAGTACTGGCCAAGCCATTCAATCAGGTTCAGATCATTATCAAAGTAGGAGCCGTTCTCCTTGGGGAAGTAGGCACTGGTGATAGTCACCCCCCAGCGGAAACTGCCGCTGTCCGGTTCCAGCTCTCCCGCAAGAATCTGGAACAGAGTCGTCTTGGCCAGACTGTTGCCGCCGACAAAGGCGATCTTGTCCCCCTTGCGCACATTCAGGTTCAGATCCTTGAAGACCTGGACACCATCAACGGTCTTGGAGAGGTCGGTAACCTCCAGGATAATATCGCCGCAGGGGCGCTCCGGTTTGAAGACCACATGGGGATACTTGCGGGATGAGACCGGCATCTCCTCAATGGTCAGCTTTTCCAGCAGCTTTTTACGTGAGGTTGCCTGCTTGGCCTTGGAGGCGTTGGAACTGAAACGCTGGATAAACTCCTTCAGCTCATTGGCCCGGTCGGTCACCTTGCGGTTTTCATCCTGTTTCTGCTTGAGAGTCAACTGGCTGGCCTGATACCAGAAATCGTAGTTACCCACATAGACCTGAATCCGGCCGAAGTCGATATCCGCCATATGGGTACAGACCTGGTTCAGAAAGTGACGGTCGTGGGAAACCACGATCACAGTATTGTTGAAGCGGGACAGGAACTCCTCCAGCCAGTTGATGGTCTTCAGATCCAGGTGGTTGGTCGGTTCGTCCAGCAACAGGATATCCGGGTTGCCGAACAGTGCCTGGGCCAGCAGCACCCGCACCTTCTCGCCACCGTCCAGCTCCTTCATCTGCTTGTGCCGCAGCTCCTCCGGTATGCCCAGGCCGTTCAGCAGCACGGCTGCCTCAGACTCAGCCTCGTAGCCGTTCATCTCGGCAAATTCGCCTTCCAGTTCGGCGGAGCGGATGCCGTCTTCCTCGGTGAACTCCCCCTTGCTATAGATAGCCTCCCGCTCATGCATCACCTCGTACAGCCGCGGGTTGCCCATGATAACGGTGTTAAAGACGGTATGTTCGTCAAAGGCGAACTGATCCTGTTTCAGGAACGAGATCCGCTCGCGGGGACCAACACTGATGGAGCCGGAATCTGCCTCGGACAATCCGGCCAGGATCTTGAGAAAGGTCGATTTACCGGCCCCATTGGCACCGATCAGACCATAGCAGTTGCCCGCCACAAACTTGATGTTGACATCCTTGAAGATCACCCGCTTGCCGTAGGCAAGACTGATGTTGTTTGCACTGATCATCGTCATTCTCTCTTTCTGTACATAAAAACAGAAACCACAGGGGTGGTCCCCTGTGGTTCAGGTATTTGACATCTATAGCATGTTAGCGTTTATGAGGCAATTCAAACCTTAGCAGGCTGTCGACAGGTGCATGCGCTTCGGCGCTTCTGATCTGATCAGACCATTCAGACCGGAAAGCAGATCCCGCGGGTAAAAATCAGCAGGTACTGCTGCACCAGCTGTTCATCCTGTTCGGGCGAATGGCTGATCAGGTTCTCCGTGGCCAGGAGGCTCAAAAAGAAGTAATTGATCATACCGGCCAGGGCCAGAGAGGCGTTGACGGCATGGATCTCCCTGCGGAACAGTCCCTGCCTGATGCCGTCCTCAATCACCTCTGCCAGCCCCCTGATCACCTTGTTGATTGCTGGCGCCACAATTGTCGGAAAGAAACCGGTGGGATTGGTCAGTTCACTGGTGTAGAACCGCAGCAGATGCGGATGATTACGGTGACGTTGCAACGTCCAGCGCAGATATGCCTCAAGCACCCCCAGCGGTCCTGCTCCGGATTGGCGCAGCTCCTCAATCTGGTCGAAACAGGCAAACTGTTCCTGAAGCACAGCAGCATATAACCCCTCTTTGCCGCCAAAATAGTACGACACCATGGAAATACTGGCCCCGGCAGCCTGGGACAACGCCCTGATGCTGACACCATGCAGACCATGCTCGGCAAACAATCGTGTTCCAACCTCCACCAATCTGTCGCGGCAATCCAGCTTCATCATTTTACTCCCAACCCTTAAGAGACGCTCTCGCAAAGAGTAACAAAGTCACCATCAGAATCCAATTTTATTGCTGCAGCCATACAATTAATTCTTGCACCGCAGTTCGTCGTGTCGCTATTATATAATTCTAACGAACGTTCGATTTACGACCAATAACATCGTTCGTTGTCCATGTAAACACATGGCTACTACAGCGGAACGGGCAACCATCCCGATTCCAGAGGGGGACGTACTCAGATGTTGGAACTACGTAACAGGATCAGAAAGACCAATCTACACTCCCGGATCAAGACCGTCGAAGAGGTCATCCCGCTCTTTAAAAACGGTATGAATATCGGCTGGTCAGGTTTTACCCCGGCTGGATATCCCAAGATGGTGCCGATTGCCCTGGCAGACCATGTGGAAAAAAACAATCTGCAGGGGAAGTTGAAGTTCAACCTGTTTATCGGCGCCTCGGTCGGCGTTGAAACCGAAGACCGCTGGGCATCACTAGATATGATTGACCGCCGTTGGCCCTACCAGACCGGCAAGAATATTCAGGCCGGCATCAATGAGGGACGCATCCGGATGGGAGACCGGCACCTCTCCATGTTTGCCCAGGATCTGGGCTATGGTTTCTACACCAAGGACAACGGCGGACGGCTGGATATCGCCATCATCGAATGTTCCGCCATTACCGAAAACGGCGGACTGGTGCTGACCGCCTCCTGCGGCGCCGTGCCGGAGATCGTCCAGATCGCCGACCGGATCATCATCGAGATCAACACCTCGATCCCCAGCTTTGAAGGTCTGCACGATATCGTTGAGCCGGTTAATCCGCCCAACCGCCTGCCATACCTGATCAGCCGGGTTGATGACCGTGCCGGTTCCCCCTATGTGCGGATCGACACCGACAAGATCGTTGCCATCATCGAGTCAAACCGTCCCGACAATGGCCGGGCCTTCAGCGAGCAGGACGACACCTCCGAGGCGATTGCCGCCAACATCATCGACTTCTTCGGCCATGAGGTGAAGGCGGGACGCCTGCCCAGGAACCTGTTGCCGCTGCAGTCCGGGGTCGGCTCGATTGCCAATGCGGTGATCGGGGGGCTGGCCAAAGGGCCGTTCTCCGGCCTGAAGGTCTGGACCGAGGTACTGCAGGATACCATGCTGGATCTGTTTGACTCCGGCAAGCTGGACTTTGCTTCGACCGTTTCACTCTCCTTCTCGGTGGAGGGCTTCAAGCGTTTTTACGGCAACTGGGACAAATATGCCGACAAGGTCATGATGCGGCCGCTCTCCATTGCCAACCACCCGGAACCGATCCGGCGGCTGGGCTGTATCGCCATGAACACCCCGGTTGAGTTTGACATCTATGCCCATGCCAACTCCACCCTGGTGGGCGGCACCCGAATGATCAACGGTATCGGCGGCTCCGGTGACTTCCTGCGTAACGCCTACCTCTCCATCATGCATACGCCATCGGCACGTCCCACCAAGACCGACCCGACCGGCATCACCTGCGTGGTGCCCCATGTGCCCCACGTTGACCATACCGAACATGATCTGGATGTGCTGGTCACCGAGCAAGGGCTGGCCGATCTACGCGGGCTGGCTCCCAAAGACCGGGCCCAGGAGATCATCACCAAGTGTGCCCACCCGGATTACAAGCCGCTGCTGCAAGAATATCTGGACATGGCCACCAAAGACTGCCTGGCCCGCAAGGCCGGACACGAGCCGCAACTGCTGGACCGGGTCTTCAAGATGCAGGTCAACCTTGCCAAGCATGACACCATGAAGATCGCTAACTGGGACATTTGACCCCGGCAGGGCAACCGCCGGTTGCCGGAGCGAGTAAAGAGCGTTTATCTGACGAAGACGAAAAAACCGGCCCCGATCTAAGCGGGGCCGGCCATTTGGAGTGAAACCATGCGTGATACTGATACGAACTACTATTTGTTTATCGCATTGCAGGCCCTGGAAACTGCCTACAGTGAGAACAAGGACCTTACGGTGGCAAAGCACCTGTCACAGGCAATGGAAGCCCTGCACCGGGTGACCCATAAAGCTGCAAAAAACACGCGGGCCAGCCATAAAGCAACCTATGACCCGCATGAAATGGATGAATTCAACTCGGCAGTCTGACACCCCATCAGGGCTGCCCCTGCATCAGGGCAGCTCTGTTTCCCCCATCAGATAACGGTCGCATTCCCGCGCAGCGCCACGCCCTTCGTTAAAGGCCCAGACCACCAGGCTCTGGCCACGGCGGCAGTCACCGGCGGCAAAGACACCGGGGATACTGGTGGTGTACTGCTCATACTCGGCCTTGATGTTGCTGCGAGGGTCGCGTTCAACCCCCAGCGCATCCAGCAGCGGTTGTTCCGGTCCCAGAAAGCCCATGGCCAGCAGCACCAGCCCTGCCGGACGGACCTGCTCGGTACCGGGTACCGGGGTCGGTACAAACTGCCCCTTCTCATTCTTGCCCCAGCTGACCTGCACGGTATGGACCGCGGTCAGGTTACCGGCGGCATCCCCCTCAAATTTGGTGGCGGTGGTCAGGTAGGTGCGGGGGTCTGCGCCATACCTAGCAGCAGCCTCTTCCTGGCCATAATCCACCTTGTGGGTCTTGGGCCATTCCGGCCAGGGGTTGTCAGCGGCACGCTGTTCAGGCGATTGCGGCATGATCTCCAGCTGGGTGACCGAGTTGCAGCCATGACGCAGTGAGGTTGCCACACAGTCGGTACCGGTATCACCACCGCCGATGATGATCACATCCTTGCCCTTGGCAGAGATAAAGTCAGCGCCGGGATTCAGTACTGCCTTGGTGTTGGCAGCCAGGAAGTCCATGGCGAAATGGATCCCTTTCAGCTGACGCCCTTCAATCGGCAGATCCCGGGGCAGGGTCGCGCCGGTAGCCAGCACCACCGCATCAAACTCACTGCGCAGCTTCTCAACCGGATAGTCGCTGCCGCCGATGGCGGTATTGCAGACAAAGTTGATCCCCTCCTGCTCCAGCAGCTTGATCCGCCGCAGCACCACCTCACGCTTGTCCAGCTTCATGTTGGGAATGCCGTACATCAGCAGGCCGCCCGGCAGATCGGCACGTTCAAACACCGTAACCGTGTGGCCGGCCTTGTTCAGTTGGGCAGCTGCCGAAAGACCGGCAGGACCGGAGCCGACCACCGCCACCTTCTTGCCGGTACGGCTCTTGGGCGGATTGGCCACAATCCAGCCTTCCTGCCAGCCGCGCTCAACAATACTGACCTCAATATTCTTGATGGTCACCGCCGGATCACTCATCCCCAGGGTGCAGGAACCTTCGCAGGGGGCCGGACAGACCCGGCCGGTGAACTCGGGGAAGTTGTTGGTGCGGTGCAGACGGTCCAGGGCCTGGTGCCAGAGTCCGCGGTAGATCAGATCGTTCCACTCCGGGATCAGGTTGTTGATCGGGCAGCCACTGGCCATGCCGGAGAGCAGGGTGCCGGTATGGCAGAACGGGATGCCGCAATCCATGCAGCGGGCCCCCTGGGTACGCAGCCCTTCCTCCGACATATGCAGGTGGAACTCGTTCCAGTCGTTAATACGCTCAAGCGGTTCGCGGTCTGCCGGTATCTCGCGGCAATATTCCATAAATCCGGTTGGTTTTCCCATGGTCGTGTCCTATTAGGTATTGTTCGTATTTTGCTTCTGCTTACGCCTGCACTCAAACCCCTCCAAACCTCTCCTTATCAGGGGAGGCTTCCCCCCTGACAAGGGGGGACCGAGGGGGGTTAGTGCGCTGCAGCCTCATGCCAGTTTTCCTCAAACGCGGCGGTCAGTGCATCATCGCCACTCAGACCGGCTGCCTTGGCCCGCTCCAGCGCCTGCAGCACCCGTTTGTAGTCCATCGGCATGACCTTGACGAACTTGGGCAGATAGTTGTTCCAGTCGGCCAGCACTGCTGCGGCCTTGGTACTGCCGGTCCGCTCTTTGTGATTGCTGATCATCTCTTTCAGGGTGGCGGCATCCTGCTCGCCAAGCTGCTCCAGGGCCACCATCTGGGTATTGCAATGACCGCTGAAGTCACCTTTTTCATCCAGCACATAGGCAATCCCGCCGCTCATCCCGGCAGCAAAGTTACGGCCGGTTGAGCCGAGGATCACCGCGATACCGCCGGTCATGTACTCGCACCCGTGGTCACCTACCCCTTCAACCACCGCATTGACGCCTGAGTTCCGTACACAGAACCGCTCGCCGGCCATGCCACGGATATAGGCAGTGCCGCTGGTGGCGCCGTAGAAGGCCACGTTGCCGGCAATGATGTTTTCCTCTGCCACAAAGCTGGAACCGGCCGGTGGCGAGACCACAATCGTACCGCCGGAGAGACCTTTACCCAGGTAGTCATTGGCATCACCGGACAGTTCCAGGGTCATGCCGTTGGGGATAAAGGCGCCAAAGCTCTGACCGGCCGAACCGTTGAAGCGCAACGCGACCGTCCCCTCCGGCAACCCTTTGGGGCCGTGGCTGCGGGTGATCTCGTTACCCACAATGGTACCGACAACCCGGTCAATATTGGTGATAGGCAGTTCGGCAGTTACCGGTTCACCCTTTTCAATGGCCGGTTTGCAGATCTCCAGCAGTCTGGAGAGGTCGATGCACTTCTCAAGACCATGGTCCTGTGATTCGGTGCAGTAACTGACCGCACCGATCCCCATGTCGGGGCTGTAGAGGATGTTGCTGAAATCCAGCCCCTGTGCCTTCCAGTGGGCAACCGCCTTTTTCGGCTCCAGCACGTTGGCGCGACCAACCATCTCGTTAAAGCTGCGGAAGCCGAGCTGCGCCATGATCTCCCGCACTTCCTGGGCCACAAAGCGCATGAAGTTGACCACGTACTCAGGCTTGCCGCTGAACCGCTTCCGCAGTTCAGGATCCTGGGTGGCCACACCGGCCGGGCAGGTGTTGCTGTGGCAGACCCGCATCATGATGCAGCCCAGGGTCACCAGCGGAGCCGTGGCAAAACCGAACTCCTCGGCACCCAGCAGGGCGGCGATGACCACGTCACGGCCGGTCTTCAACTGGCCGTCAACCTCAATCACAATCCGGCTGCGCAGGTTGTTCAGCATCAGGGTCTGATGGGTCTCAGCCAGACCAAGCTCCCAGGGCAGGCCGGCATGCTTGATACTGGAGAGCGGCGAGGCACCGGTACCGCCATCGTACCCGCTGATCAGCACCACGTCGGCATGGGCCTTGGCAACACCGGCGGCAATCGTGCCAACTCCCACCTCGGAGACCAGCTTGACGCTGATCCGGGCACGGCGGTTGGCGTTCTTCAGATCGTGGATCAGTTCCGCCAGATCCTCGATGGAGTAGATATCATGGTGCGGCGGCGGCGACACCAGGCCAACCCCCGGCGTGGTGTGACGGGTCTTGGCAACCCAGGGATAGACCTTGCTGCCCGGCAGTTCGCCACCCTCACCAGGCTTGGCACCCTGGGCCATCTTGATCTGGATCTCGGCGGCATTGGTCAGATAATCGCTGGTCACCCCGAAGCGACCGGAGGCCACCTGCTTGATGGCGCTGTTCTTGGAATCGCCCAGCTCGTTGGTCCAGCTGAAACGGGCCGGATCTTCGCCCCCCTCACCGGTGTTGGAACGGCCACCGATCCGGTTCATGGCGATCGCCAGCGCCTCGTGGGCCTCCTGGCTGATGGAACCATAGGACATGGCGCCGCTCTTGAAGCGCTTCATGATCTCTTCCACCGGCTCAACCTCATCCAGCGGCACCGGCACACGGTTCTTGAAATCAAGCAGACCACGCAGGGTGTAGTGACGCTCGCTCTGCTCGTCAATCAGGTTCGAGAAGACCTTGAACTCCTGATAGTCGTTGGTGCGGGTCGCCTTCTGCAAGGCGGTAATGGTCAGCGGGTTAAAGAGGTGCTCCTCGCCATCCTTGCGCCACTGGTACTGGCCGCCCGGGTCCAGGGTCGGATCAGCTGCCACCCGCTTGGGATAGGCCTTGGCATGACGAGCCAGCAGCTCAGTGGCAATCCCGTTCAGGTCAGTACCGCTAATCCGGGACGGGGTCCAGGTGAAGTACTTGTCGATCACCGACTGGTGCAGACCAACCGCCTCAAAGATCTGGGCGCCACGGTAGCTCTGTACCGTGGAGATCCCCATCTTGGCCATGGTCTTGACCACTCCTTTGATGGAGGCCTTGAGGAAGTTCTTGACCGCCTTCTTGTGGTCGATATCAGGCAGCATCCCCTGCTTGATCATGTCATCCATCGACTCAAAGGCCAGGTAGGGGTTGATGGCATTGACACCATACCCCAGCAGCACGGCAAAGTGATGCACCTCGCGCGGCTCACCCGACTCCAGCACCAGCGACACCCGGGTGCGGGTGGCGTTGCGGATCAGGAAGTGGTGCAGACCGGAAACCGCCAGCAGGGCCGGAATGGCGGCAAACTCCTCATTCACGCCGCGGTCGGACAGCACCAGAATGGTGGTACCGGCCTCAATATGGCGGATGGCAGCACTGAACAGGCTCTCCAGCGCCTTCTCCATCCCCTCGGCACCATCGGCTGCCTTGAACAGCAGGGTCAGGGTGGTGGTCTTGAAACCGGGACGATCCAGGGCGCGCAGCTTCTCAAACTGCTCGTTGGAGAGGATCGGCTGCTCCAGCTTGATCATCCGGGCACTCTGGGCGTTTGGCTTGAGCAGGTTTGCCTCGCAACCGATCAGGGTGGTGGTGGAGGTAATGATCTCCTCACGGATCGGATCGATCGGCGGGTTGGTCACCTGGGCAAACAGCTGCTTGAAGTAGTTGTAGAGCAGCTGGGGCTGATCCGAGAGCACCGCCAGCGGCGTATCGGTACCCATGGAACCCAGCGGCTGGACGCCATCCGTAGCCATGGGGCCGAGAATGACCCGCTGGTCTTCAAAGGTGTAACCAAAGGCCTGCTGACGCTGCAGTACCGTTGCATGATCCGGCTCCTGTACCGGGGCCTCAGGCAGATCCTCCAACAGCAGGTGATTGTCCTGCAGCCACTTTCCGTACGGCTTGGCTGAGGACAGCTCTTTCTTGATCTCTTCATCCGGGATGATCCGGCCCTGCTCGGTATCGATCAGGAACATCTTGCCCGGCTGCAGGCGGCCCTTCTTGACCACCTGTTCAGGCGCAACCGGCAGCACGCCGGCCTCGGAGGCCATGATCACCCGGTCATCCGTGGTGATGTAGTAGCGGCAGGGGCGCAGGCCGTTGCGGTCCAGCACGGCGCCAATGCTGCGGCCATCGGTAAAGCAGACCGCGGCGGGACCATCCCACGGCTCCATCAGGCAGGAGTGGTACTCGTAGAAGGCACGCTTCTCGTCGCTCATCCCTTCGTGGCTCTCCCACGGCTCAGGCACCATCATCATCACGGCGTGGGGCAGCGAGTAGCCGGACATCACCAGCAGTTCAAGGCAGTTATCGAACATGGCCGAGTCAGAGCCGTTGGTGTTGATGATCGGCAGCGCCTTGGCGATATCATCACCGAACAGTTCACTGCTGAAGAGCGACTGGCGGGCATGCATCCAGTTGACGTTGCCCCGCAGGGTGTTGATCTCGCCGTTGTGGGCCATCAGGTGATAGGGGTGGGCCCGCTCCCAACTGGGGAAGGTGTTGGTAGAGAAACGGGAGTGCACCAGGGCCAGGGCCGAGACCATCTCGGGGTCACACAGGTCAGGGAAATACTGATCCACCTGAACCGGCATCAGCATCCCTTTATAGATGATGGTGCGGGTGGAGATACTGGAGACATACCAGTGGTTATCCACTTCCGGGTCGCGGATCTCATGGATGGCACGCTGGTTGACGATATACAGTTTGCGGTTGAAGGCCGCTTCATCAAGGCTTTCGTCAGCAGGCTTCAGGAACAGCTGGCGTACCAGCGGCTCACCGGCCTTGGCGGTATTCCCCAGCGACGAGTTGTCGGTGGGCACATCGCGCCAGCCGATAATCTGCAGCTGTTCCTCATGCAGAATCCGCTCGAGGATATGACGGGCACTGTTGCGCTCGGTGGCCTCGGGCGAGGTAAAGACCATGGCCACACCGTATCTGCCCTGTTCCGGCAGCTCTATTCCCAGCGGCCCGCAGGCCTTGCGCAGAAAGCTGTCCGGCATCTGCATCAGGATACCGGCTCCGTCACCGGTGTTATGCTCACAGCCCACCGCACCGCGGTGGTCCAGATTGGCCAGGATGGTCAGGGCCTGCTGCACAATATCATGGGACTTTTTGCCCTTGATATTGGCTACAAAACCGACGCCACAGGCATCATGCTCAAACTGGGGATCGTACAGTCCCTGCTTTTTGGGTACTCCGATAGTTTTCATAGTGCAACCCTTGTAAAGATATAAGTTGGTGCCACCTGCCAGCAAAACGGACTTGTATAACAGCAAATAACGCGCCAATCCCGGACAACAAAACCGCAAACAACACAACACCACGCACAACATACTGTTATTCGATCTATTTTAAACAGCACCAAGTAACTGTCAGTACCTGGCCAGGCACGTGACTACAAAAGCGGCAGCCGAAAAAAATCAAAACAATTCAGCTGATTAGGACATCAACCGCACACCGGCTCGACTGGCTGCCTCCGCGTCATGCTACACAAAAGAGTTATTTATCTACTCAACAAATTACACTGCCATCCGCACGCCACCACACGGAAACAGATCCGTTACACAACCTGCACCACCGTAAAGGCCGCAGTCAACGCATGTTCCTCAGCCTGCAGTTCATCGCCAACCTGCTTACCCAACAGACTGCGCCCCAGTGGAGAACCGGGGGTAATCACCACGATCTCACCATCTGCAACCGGAATCTTCATACCGCCGCCATAGGGACCAAGGAACAGTCTACGCTGATTTCCCTCTTCATCCTCCAGGGTCACCAGTGCAGTCAGGCGGATCGGGCTCTCATCATCAAAACTCTGCAGCACCAGATTACGATACCCTTCCAGCGCCACCCGGATCTCCTGGGCACGGTTGGCCTGACCCTGGGCAATATAGGAGGCCTCCAGCGCCGTGGTGTCATACTTGTTATCCGGGGCACATTCTTCGTGGGTGGCCGCTTCGTGGGCCGCCTTTGCCGCAGCAAAAAACAGTGCCAGGTCAGACTCAAGGGAATGTATGATGGTTGCGAGCAGTTCAGCCTTTGTCATAGCGTCAAACACTTTCAGCAGATAGAATTAAATGCGGGTGAGTTTGCCGACAGGTGAGAGGTACACCACAAACTCGTCGTTGCCATCCACGCCGATCAGCGCATCAGCCAGATCCTGATCATAGGCGGCAATGGCACAGGTTCCGCACCCGATTGCCCCGCAGGCCAGGTAGAGATTCTGGCAGACATGTCCGGCATCCAGGGCTATCACCTTGGCCGATGCCTCAGCGTAACGCCACTCGGTACGGGCCGGGATAGCGCTCCAGACAAAGGTTACCGCAGCCTGCCCGGCAAAGCGCTGACCCCGTGTTGCCGCGGTTATCCGTTGCGCCAGGTCAGCAGGGGCAGATTCAAAGATTAAGGCATGATCAAGGGGCAGATAGCGGTAGATACCGGTTGCAAGCCCCTCCACCCGCAGCACCACCAGATAGGTCTCAAAAGGATGCCGGCAACCGGCCGAAGGAACCGTTCGCAACACGGCAGCCTGGTGCAGTTCTTCGCGCACCCCCTGGGTACTCCAGAGCAGAAAGGCCAGTTCATCCAGCTGTAATGAGGTATTGCTGAAACGACGATGGCTTTCCCTGCCGGCAATTGCCCCAACCAGATCATAAGAGGGAATGTTCCAATCAGAACGTTCCGGCAGCCGGATCAACTCCGCACCATCGGCAACCGGTTTCTGCACCGGCGGCGGCTCTTCTCCCCGGGATTGCGGGGTGCCCCACCAATCCACCAGATCCCTGACCCGGTCGGTCAGAAACCAGCGTCCCATTTTCTTACTGAAAGCAGGCTTCATACGCAGCGCCTCCTGTCATCAATCCATCCATTACAAAAGCTCCAGAGGCGGTTCATCCAGCGCCGCCAGCTGTTCACGCAGCTCAAGGATATGCTCGCCCCAGTAGTGCATGGTGTTGAACCAGGGAAAGGCGATCGGAAAGGCCGGATCATCCCAGCGGCTGGCCAGCCAGGCACTGTAGTGCAGCATCCGCAGGGTACGCAACGGCTCGATCAAGCGCAGCTCAGCCGGATCAAAGCCATTGAACTCCTGATACCCCTCCAGCAGCGCATCCAGTTGCACCAGCTTGCGGGGACGATCACCGGACAGCATCATCCAGAGATCCTGAACTGCCGGTGCCATCCGGCTGTCATCAAAATCCACAAAATGAGGAGCATTGTCCCGCCAGAGGATATTGCCGCTGTGGCAATCTCCATGGGTTCGAATAAAGCGAACCTGACCAGCATCTGACAGTGCCTGTTCAATCTTCTGCAGCAACTGGCCGGTTAAGATCCTGTAGCTCTCACGATACTCGGACGGGATGAACTGCTCACCAATCAGGGCAACACTGGCATGGCCAAAGCTGGCACAATCCAGCACCGGACGATACTGAAACGGTTTGACTGCGCCAATCCGGTGCATCCTTCCCAGCATCCTGCCCAGAATCAGCAGGTTATCCAGATTATCAAACTCCGGGGCATGGCCGCCCTGCTGCGGGTAAAGGCTAAACATGAAATTGTGATACTGAAACAGACTCTCACCGTTGGAATTCCTCAGTGGCGCCACCACCGGCAGTTCATGCCCGGCCAGCTCAAGGCTTAGCTGATGTTCCTCAATAATCTGCTGGGCCGACCAGCGATTGGGGCGGTAGAACTTGGCGATCAGCGGTTTGCTGTCCTCGATCCCCACCTGATAGACCCGGTTTTCATAGCTGTTCAGGGTCAGGTTACGGCAGTCGCAGCGAAAGCCTTGGCTCTCCACAGCATCCATGACAAAGTCCGGGGTAAGTTGCTGAAACTGATGTTTATGTGCTGTCATGATGTATGTCCTGAGCCGATTCTGCGCACCTTGAAGAAACGCCCCTTGATCCGGTTGCCGGTCAGACAACGCAGGGCCTGTTCAACACTCTGGCCCATGATAGCCACATAGCTGTGGAAATCAAACAGATCAATCCTGCCCACCTCACTGCCGGCAATGCCACCCTCTCCGGTCAGGGCGCCCAGAATATCTCCGGGACGCAGCTTGTTTTTGCGGCCGCCATCAATACAGAGCGTAACCATGGCAGGTGCAGGCGGCCTGCCGCTTAGCGGCGCCAGCGAGGAAAACGCCTGCAGGTCAATACTGCAATCAAGGTTTTCTTCCATCCCCTTGATTAGGCGGCTGTCCCGCCGGGAGACCAGACTGATGGCCAGCCCCTGTTCACCTGCCCGGCCGGTTCGGCCAATACGGTGGGTATGCACCTCCGGGTTACGGGACAGCTCATAGTTGACCACCGCTGCCAACTCCTTGATATCCAGGCCACGGGCTGCCACATCGGTTGCCACCAGCACCGAGGCGCTCTTGTTGGAAAAACGGACCAGCACCTGATCACGCTCTCGTTGTTCCAGATCGCCATGGATCGCCAATGCAGCAACGCCGCGTTCTTTCAGTGCCTCTGCCAGTTCCTGGCAGTCCAGCTTGGTGTTGCAGAAGACCAGGGTTGATTCAGGGCGATACTGACCGAGGATGCGAGCCACCGCCTCACAGCGCTGATCAGGCTCTACCTCATAAAAGTGCTGCTCAATCGTCCCTTCTGCATGGTCCTCATCAACACTGACCTCAACCGGCGTGTGCTGCATCGTAGCACTCATATCGGCAATGCTGTCCGGGTAGGTGGCTGAAAACAGCAGGGTCTGGCGCCTGACCGGGGCAGCGGCAATCAGGCTGCGGATATCATCCTGAAACCCCATATCCAGCATCCGGTCCGCCTCATCCAGCACCAGAGTCTGCAGCGCAGACAGATCAAGGCTGCCGCGCCGCAGGTGATCAAGCAGACGTCCGGGAGTGCCCACCACCACGTGGGCGCCATGTTCCAGAGAGCCCAGTTGCGGGCCAAAGGGCACCCCTCCGCAGACCGTCAAGGCCCTGATGTTTTCGGTAAAGCGGGCCAGACGCCGTAGTTCCTTGGCCACCTGATCAGCCAGTTCGCGGGTGGGACAAAGCACCAGCGCCTGCAGCCGCAGGGCTGTGGCATCAAGCCGGGTTAACAGGCCGATCCCGAAGGCGGCGGTCTTACCGCTGCCGGTCTTGGCCTTGGCAATCAGATCTTTACCAGCAAGAATCGGCGGCAGGCTATGGGCCTGAATCGGTGTCATCTCTGCATAGCCCAGCGAGGCCAGATTCTTTAGCATGGCTGGTTTCAGGTGCAATGATGAAAAGGAGGTAGAACTCATTGGCTATATCTCTCATTCTGCGTCAAAAAAACCACAGGGGGATACTCCCTGTGGTTTTTTCAGGCATCGCTCAAACAGAGCGGTTCAGATTATTTCTTATCAGCTTTTTTAATCTTCTTTTCGGCCTTTTTCTCCTTCGGAGTTTTGGCCGGGGCTTTTTTGGTTTCTTTCTTGCTATCCACGCCTTTGCTCATAACGGTTCCTCCTGTCTGATCGTGCTATTGATTGTACATCCAACCGCGTTACAGATAAGTATACCACTCTTCAGGGCCAGGGGCGTGATTTATTCTTGCGAAATCACCGGGCAGCCGTATCCAGCAGAGGCTTCAGAAATTTCTCATAGGTGGCCCGTTGCTTGGCAGACAGCAGATCAAGATCCCCCTCATTATCCAGCAGAAAGGTACCCACCCCGATCACCGTCTTTGCCAGATAACCGGTGCCTTCAACAGCAGCCTCAATCTCATCGCCCCGCTTGCTCAACAGGTTTTTCAACAGACGCATATTCAGTTCCATCTTCAGTGCTCCGATAATGTGATGCTTGTCCATATCTATCCTTATCAGGCTAAAACAGCTCTCAGTCAAGCTTCTGAACCTGATAACCACGGGCCGCAAGCTGTGCCAGCAGACCGTCGTCCCCCGCCAGATGCAGCGCACCGACCAGTACAAACTCCACTTCAGCGGTTTTCAGCATTGCTTCAATCCGCGGCATCCAGGCCTTATTGCGCTTGACGATCAGCGCCTGATAAAGTGGTGGAAACTCTTGTTTAAGCGGCGCAAGTGCCAACTCTTCAAGTCGGCGCATATCTCCCTGTCGCCAGGCAGCCTTCATCAACTTCATGGTGCGAGGCAGATCTTTGATATCCCGCAGGGTATAACTGATCAACTCGTTTTCATACCCCTCCCCCAATGTGGCAAGAAACCCGATCTGTTCCTCAACCGCCTCAAGCTGTCCCAGCCGTTTATGATCGTTCAACGCCTGTGCCTGATAGAACAAATCCACCCCTGTCCCGCCCATCCCCAGACGTTGCAGCTCAACCATGGTCAGGGTTACTGCCAGCATGCCGGGCTTTAACCCAACCACCTCGGCAACAGGAATCTTCTTGGTAGCCAGATATTTTTCCAATTCCTGAAAAGTCTGTTGATTCAGCACCTGTTTCAGATTACGGCCATCATTATAGATGACCTGTTGCAGCACTAGCTGCTGCGTCTCCGGGGCGGTCATCTTTTGCATATCTGTCTCAAAGACAAGCTGCGCTGCTTGCTGATAGGCAGTATCAAACCCCGCCGGCAGCGGATAGTCTGTTTTTGACAACACATGAACCGTGCCGCCGATATAGAGCCGGGCATCTCCCTTTGAGATCTTCCAGACCGGTGATGCTGCAAAAACGGATGAAACCGAGACAAGCAGCACAAAAACAACAACAGACCAGATAGCACGTAATTTCATTTAGTCACTTCTCCTAAAACACATACAGTTAAAACAGTAAGGCGGCCAATCAGCCGCCTTATGTCCACCCTAATCATTATAAACTCAAACTATTCAGCAGCTGTTTCCTTGTATTTGTGTATTCCTCTTCAGAAATTGTCCCACTGTCCTTCAACTCTTTAAGCCTATCAAGTTTAGCCTTAATATCTCCACCCGATCTAGCTGCAGAGCTCGAAAACATCTTATTGAAAGCGACATCATTATTCAGGTGTGATACTAGAGTGGTGACAAACTTTGAAATCGAAATTTCAAACGCCGCTGTATCACCACCGACACCTGTATTTTCAAAATTACTTACGATATCAAAAGACTTTGCATAAACACTTACCTTGTCCCTATTAAACACATTCACCTTTGCCGTACCGCCAAATAAAGTCTTATCAAATTTACTGCTTGCGTAGCTGAGTTCGTATTCTACCCTGTTGATGTTGAAGTCAACATCAACAAAAAAATCGACCTTATCCTTTGGATTGACATTAGCAAACTCATTCACATAGAAGACATCGTTAAACATTACATCGAAAGCATCTCTGGTTACGCCAGAAAATACGTTGCCAAGCTCAGACTGAAAGGGAACTCCACTGCCAACGAAGCCGGTTGGGTTTTTAGTGAGTACTTTATGCTCCTCATCAATAGACACCTTCAGGGCAATTACATTCTCGTATATCGGCTTAATTTGGTTTGCAATTTCGGGATGGATAGTTCTTGAGATAGGCAATTTCTGAGTACAAGCCGTCAGTAACACAAGACCCAAGATGCAAATTAGCTTTGCTATGCTTTTCATATATCCCTCATTTCATATAAGTTAATTTGTCGGTTAAACTTTGGATTGCATTTGATACCGATTCATTTATTGAATTATTCCTGCACCTTACAAGTTCCTCATTCCACATAAAATTCTTGTAATATTCCATTGTTCCTATATATACAAATCCCCCTGAGCAAGGAATCCTGCTGCTAGCATCACCCTTCAAAGTGATTTCCCTGTTACCATCTTGTGAATATATCCTTGCCTTAAAGGAAGCATTAGAGACTGCAATCTGCTCCCTTTCAAGAATGGCAGTCCTAATGACAGGCTGAAATACCACCTTACGCTTTACGGTCGATTTAGAGATGTCAGAAACATACTTGAAGGTGTCTGGAAGGCTCTTCTTCAGCTTATTGTTTATCACCGCAACCAGTCTTTTGCGCTCCTCAGCTAAGCCAGCCTCGTCATGGGAAACGGTAAAATTAGTTACAAATTTAGATTCCAGATATTCATTATCGATCATGTATTCCACAGATTCCGCAGTTCTAAAATTTGGCTTTACTGCATCATCTTTCAACGAGTATCTAGCCACTTCCATGTTTGCACAAGCAGGAAGCAAGGCTACAACAGACAACACTAAGAGCTTACGCATATAACCACTCCGATCCAAAATATAATTCCAGACAAAAAAATGCAAAATTGATTAGTTACACAAGACCTTCCGGTCGGCCGGCAGGGCGACCTAGCAACAGATAAATGTCCCTGAGCCAAAGTATACCAGCCATTTACTGAAGCTCAAGTGTGACAACCGACAAATTACAATTCATCCTGTTGACCATCTTAAAAATCATGCCAGAAAGATTAATCCAAACTGAATTACATCTATTTTGTTGCCGCAGCATTGCGAACATCCTTATCCCATGCTACGCTTATTCACATGGCCGACAACACGCTTGCAAAAAAAGCTGCAGCCGCAACCTCACCGGAACTGACCGACAAGGTTGTGCTCTATTTTATTGAACACGGGATGCAGATTCTTACCGCCATTGCTCTGATGGGCGCAGGTATGTTCATTGCCCGTTGGGTCGGCAGTGTCCTGCAACGTTGGCTGAAATCAAAGCAGTATGATGAGCCGGTCAGCAACCTGATTGTCAAGGTGGTCAAACTTCTGATCATCGTATTGATCGGGGTCATGTCACTTGGCCAAATGGGGGTGCAGGTCACGCCGCTCATCGCTGGAATCGGCGTGGCCGGGGTTGGTGTCAGCCTTGCCATGCAGGGACTGCTGGGCAACCTTGTTGCCGGACTGACGATTATTTTTTCAAAGCCGTTTACCACCGGTGAATATATTGAACTGCTGGGGGTGTATGGCCAGGTTACCGATATTTCACTCTTTTCAACCACCCTGTTGCATACTGATAATTCCCGTGTGATTGTGCCCAACCGGAAGATTGTTGGTGAGATCCTGCATAACTACGGCAATATCCGCCAACTTAACCTGACAGCCGCCATCGGCTACAGTGCGGATATCAGCCAGGCGCTTGCACTGGTGAACACAATCCTGCAGCAGAATCCGATGGTTTTGACAGAGCCGGTGCCTGCTGTGGGCATAGCAGCCCTGCATGAATCATCCATTGCCCTGGCAATCCAGCCCTGGGTAAAGGTTGATGATTTTGTCCCTGCCCAGGCGGCAATCTATCAGGCGGTCATTGAGCAGTTCCGTGACCAGCAGATCGAAGTCCCCATTCCCCGCCGTAACATCCAGATCCTGAATCCTGCCTCCTGATCCCTAGCGTGGCCGGCGCTTCTTGCCCTGTTTACCAGGTGGCAGGGCTGCGGTCTTAAACTCTGGTTCATAGCCCACTTCAAAGCTGGTGGCGCTGCTGTTGCGCATACTCAGGAAGTGGGCGTTTCCCTCATCAAAGGGGCAGATCGGCTGGCTGCACGGTTCAAAGCCAAAACGTGCATAGTAGGCCGGTTCCCCCAATACAAACAGGGTCTGACTCTTGATCGCTTCCTGGCGCAGGGCAAACCGAAGCAATTCACTGCCTATGCCCTGTTTTTGAAAATCCGGCGCCACCGCCATCGGGGCCAGATGCAGACCACAGGGCTGTTTGCCATTGTAGGCAGTGGAAAAGGCAACATAGCCAATGGCCTTGTTGGTATGGATACAGATCCATTCGTGAATTGGTCGATTGTTTTCATGGAACTTCTGCACCAGCAAGGTTTCGTAACTGCTGTTGGGAAAGGCCCGCTGCAGCAGGGCATAGACCTTGGGACGATTTTCCGGGGTTACTTTCTGGATCTTCATATTCATCTCTCCACCGGGTTATTCCAATTCAAAATCAATGATGAGATCAAGGCGGCGAGGAGTTCGGTGACGCAGGCGTACACGTAGTACGTTGAGGAACCGATGACAAGCCAACGAAGATATCGCCTTGAGTTGGAATTGGAATTATGCCAGTAATAACGCCAAGGCATGCAGCAGCAGGCCGATCACACCACCCACCAGGGTGCCGTTCATCCTGATAAACTGCAGGTCGGAACCGATGGAGAGCTCGATCTCATTACTGTAGTCAGCACTGTCCCAGGTCTGTACCGTACCTGCAATATGCCCGGCAACGGCGTTGCGCAAGGTATCCCCGTAGTGCAGCACCAGCTTTGCAAGGTAGTCATTCAGTGAATCCTTCAGCCCCTGATTGTCCGACAGGGTTGTACCTACTCCGGCAACTGCCGCTGTGATCTTCTGCTGCAGTTTTGAATCAGACTGCTGCAGGTCATGCTGCAGCCAGCTTTTCAGATCATTGCCGATATTGCGGGCATAGTCAGTGATCGCCTGGTTATGCAATACCTCTTGCTTGATCCCCTCAACCTTGCTGCGCAACTCCGGGTCGCTCTTCAGGCGGGCGATAAAGCCGGTCACTGCCGTATCAAAACGATGGCGAAGCTCATGGGTTGGATCTGCATTAACCTGCTGGATATAGGCGTTGATCCGCTTGACGATCTTTTCCCCTGCCCCACGGGCAAACTGGTCTTTGTTCGGCATAAAGACCATCAGGAGCGGATATTCCTTAACCGCCATATCCTCAATGGCCAGGGCCAACTTGGCTTGCGCCTCTTCGCTTGACAACCAGACGGCACAGCGGTTCAGCAGATCATCCAGCACCGCCTGATGACGATTGTCGTTCCTGAGCGCCTCCAACATTGCCCCGACCGTGCCAGAGAGGTCAAAGCCTTCTATCCGGTTACCCAGGGCAGCCCGCAACCACTGTTGCACCCGCTCATCATCAATAAAATCCAGCGAATCTGCCAGCAGCCGGGTCACCCCACGGGACAGGTCAGCCCCGTGCTGCGGTGCCATCAGGTAACCGGCCAGCTGTTCAGCCGGATTGTAGGCCCGCAGCTTGGCGATCAGGGTATCGCTGGCCAGGAACTTGTCACGGATGAAATTGGCCAGATTGCCGGCAATCGCCCCCTGTTTGTGCTTGATGATGGCGGTATGGGGGATCGGCAGTCCCAGGGGATGACGGAACAGCGCCACCACCGCAAACCAGTCCGCCAGCGCGCCAACCATGGCCGCCTCGGCAAAGGCGGCAACCCATTCCCAGGCGCCATGCCCGCTTTGCAGGCGGGCAACCACAAACAGCAGGGCTGCACCGATCATCAGGCCGGTGGCGATTCTCTTGTTTCTGATCAGCAGTTTTCTTCTCGTTTCCACGTACTCTCTCCAGAACTGTTTTCACCTAAACGGATAAACACAAAAAACCGCCTCTCAGGTGGAAGCGGTTTCCAGTTTGCAGCCAATGTATGGCATGGCAAGGGTAATTTTGTCAATGTCAACCGGGCAGTTCTGCCCTGATCCGTTCAAAACGCGGCAGCTCGCGTCCGTCAACCGGCACGGTTTCCAGAAACATGGCCAGCGGCCGCACCCAGAGCGAATTGTTGTCATAGAGACAGCGATAGACCACCAGCTGCTCATCGCTCTCGCTGTGACGGGCTACCCCGACAACCTCGTATTCGCCTCCCTTGTAATGCCGGTATCTGCCCGGCAACGGTTCCGGCAGCTTCATCAGATCAGCGTCCGGTCTTCCACCCTGGTGATTTTCCATGATTCCGCTCACTCTCCGGCATGCCTGTGCAGCACGCCCCGCACCTGCGCGGCAGCTGCAGCAGGGCTGTCAGCCGCACTTTTCGTTAAAATGTCTGTGCAGCAGGCCGGTGCCGGTTGCCATCCCCTGCTGATTCAGCTAGTATCGCAGCAGCTTTTACCACCAACAAGGAGTACATATGCCTGCTACCGCCCGCCACATTCTTGTGGATACCGAAGCCCGCTGCCTGCAACTCAAGGCTGACATTGAAGCCGGTGCCGACTTTGCCGACGTTGCCCAGCGCGAATCATCCTGCCCCTCCCGTCAAAAGGGGGGCGATCTTGGCACCTTTGGCCCCGGCCAGATGGTGCCCGAGTTTGACCAGGTCGTCTTCAGCGGTGAGCTGAACAAGGTGCTCGGCCCGGTCAAGACCCAGTTCGGTTACCACCTGATCGAGGTCACCAACCGCTGGGAGCAGCCTGCGACACAGGCAGGGGGCGAATCCGACCTTGACCAGGCACTGGTTGCCCTGCGTCAGGACATGTCCGATGCCACCGCCCAATCGAAGTTCTACGACGCCTTTCTCAACACCCTGTTCTGCGTACCGACCCTTGACCCCAAGGAGTTCAAGGGAGAGGTCAAGATCGAGGAAGGACAGACCCTGCCGCTGATCATTGAGGCAGACGGACAGGACTACCTGATGATCTTTGACAGTGAAGAACGCCTGAAGGGCTGGGCAACCGGCCACGCTCAATGGGTCAAGGTTCCGGGCTACGTGCTTGCGGCCACCACCATGCCGCCGCTGCATATTGCCATGAACGTCGGTACCGAATACTCAAAGCAGTTCCTGCCCGATGAGATCACCTGGCTGCGTGAGGTGGTGGAGCGCTGTAACCAGGCCAACGCAGAGCAGGAACAGGCGGGCTGACGCCGGCTCCTGACCATCATACCGATGCAGTATCACAGGCGGCCGATTGGCCGCCTGTGACCATATCTGCACTCCCGCCTGTCAGTAACGCTTGCACATCCAGCCGGTAACCGTCTTGTCAAAGGCCTCACCCTTGTCGATAAAGGTCTGGTAGGCCGTCTTATCTTTCAGATAGTTGGAAAGATTCACAATCGAGACAAACGTGCTTTGCCCCTTGGTGCCGGTGGCCCCTCCATTGCCGCATCCGTTCAGCCCGGGAGCGCCAATGCAGACGCAGGAGATCACATCGGCCCCGGCCTGCCCGGCGCTGAGACCCAGCAGCAGCCCGACCAGACATCCACAAAAGATTTTTCCCATTGTCTTCTCCTCCTGTCCCACCTACCTAGGTTTTTTCGGCCCCGGTGCCGAGTTCCGCCCCTGCCGGGCATCCAGCTCGTCAATCCAGCCGGCCCTGGCATCCAGAAAGGCATCGGCATAGGGCACATACGGTTTGATATCCAGCACCGGTGTGCCATCCAGCAGATCCACACCGCGCAGTTGCAGCGTTCTGCCCTCAATCGCCACCAGCTCCACCGCCGACAGCCCAATGGCATTGGGGCGGTGGGGTGAACGGGTGGCCAGCACCCCTCGCTTCGGCCCGCCCCGTGGCGGCTTGACCATACTTTTCCAGCCCTCGCTGAGATGAAAGGCAAAGATCAGCCAGATCCGTTCAAAGCCGCTCAGATCCTGCACAACCTGCTCATCCAGCCATTCGGCAAGCTCCAGCGTGGCCAGCGCCGGCTGCCCGCTTTCCGTACCCTCCACCACCGTTCCTTGATGGGGTGCGTCAATACGGCGGGTATAGGGTGAATGCAGGATGCCGATGGGCTGATAGCTGAACTGGCTGAGATGGCTCATGGCGGCGATGCTAGCGCGGGATGCAGATATCGGCAACAAAAAAGCAGCCACCCTGCCGGACAGTCTCACGAATGAAGTATACAGGTAGACAGGTATACACAATTGTCGACGCCTTCCCGAGACTCTATAGTACCGCTACCGATACCGCACCCACGTTTCGAGGACGTTCATGTGTAAAAAGCTTTTTATTGCCGCAACCGGACAACACTGCGGAAAAACAACCATCAGTCTGTCGCTGATGCATCTGGCGCTCAAGCAGTATGCTCGAGTCGGCTACATAAAGCCGCTCGGCCCCAAATGCCAGGATTTTAACGGTACTATTGTCGACAAGGATGCGGCGTTAATGGCCCGCGTCTTTGGTCAGGAGGAACGGATCGCCCTGATGTCGCCGCTGGTACTGGGCAAAGGTGCCACCCGCCGGTTTCTGGATGGGGAGCAGACCCGGGAATGGGCCGCAGAACAGATTCAGAACGCCTGTCATGAACTTGAGTCGCAGTGTGACCTGATCCTGATCGAAGGTGCCGGCCACAGCGGCGTAGGCTCGGTGATCGGCCTGAACAATGCCGATATGGCCCGCATGCTGGGGGCGCCGGTGGTGATGGTGGCCGGTGGCGGCATCGGCAATGTGATTGATTCGGTCCGCATGAACCTGGCGCTGTACCAGCAGGAAGGGGTCGACGTCAAACTGCTGCTGGTCAACAAGATGCTTCCTGACAAACGCCAGTCATCACTGGCCTATCTGGAAAAGTATTTTGCCCCCAAGGGGATCATGGTCAGCGGTGCGTTTGACTATTCAGCGGTGCTGGCCGATCCGACCCTGCAGAACCTCTCCAAGCTGCTGGACAAACCGCTGCAGGGGGACCAGGGCAAGCGCCAGAGAATCATTCACCACATCCATCTGGGGGCAGCTTCATCGCAGAAGGTGATCGACAACCTCAAGGATTCAACCCTGCTGCTCACCACCAGCTCGCGGGATGAACTGCTGGTCACCCTCTCATCGCTCTATAACATACCGGCCTTTCAGAGCAAGATTGCCGGCATTGTCATCCCCGGCCACGCCCCGGTGTCTGCCATTACCCAACGGATCATCGACGACAGCGGTATTCCGTACATCCGGATCGAGAAGACCACGGCAGAAGTCTACAGCGCCCTGACCGACCATATTTCAAAAATCAGCCACGAAGACACGGAAAAGATCTCACTGGTAACCAGCCAGGCCGAGCAGGTGATCGATTTCGAGGCGATCAAGTCGATCCTGTAACGCCAAAGGGCGGCCAACCGGCCGCCCTTTGCTACTGCTGATCATTATGTCTGCTGTTAGGGAGCCACAACGTACCAGACATTGTTAACACCCTGCCCGGCCGTATCTCCCGGCTTCAGATCCTTGAAGAAGTAGTACAACGGCAGACCTTTGTAGGTGGTCTGTTTTTTGCCGTCTCCCCGTACAATGGCTCCAAAATCCCCGGCATTCACGCCTTCGGGGGCCGTCACCTTTTCTGCGCTGAACAGGGGCCATTTCTCAACGCAGGGGCCAGCGCAGGCGCTCGTGCCTGCAGTATCCTTTTTGAACAGATACAGGGTCATCCCTTTCTCATCAGTCAGGTATTTTCCAATACCGTCCTTCTCCTTGACGCCGACACCATCGGCAGCTGCCACACTGGAAAACATCAGGACAGCAATGGCCATGGTAAGCATTCCGGATAGCATCATTTTGAGCGTTTTCATGAGTTTGCCCTCCTCTTGTTCTTTGTTTAATTTCACTGTAGTCCCCTGGTAGAAGCTTGTCAAAACAAAAAGACCAAACAGGTCTTGTTAAGATCACAAGCTGGTGTTGTTGGATTGGCGACTGATCAGCGAGCCCCATCCACCCTGTCCCCTCTTCATAACGCCACGTGTCATACTGGCTGCCAGAGAGCTATTGCACCAAAGCACTCTAAAATGCTACATAGATAAACTCATATCTGTACACTGCCCTAAAAGGCGCGGCAACTGCCACGCCAGATCACTTTTACGAGGTTGAAAGCATGACAATCAAACAGTTTGGCCCGACAAAACTGGACGCAGCACTGATCCCGGTAATAGCCCGGCAATGGGGTACCCCGATCTACCTGCATGACCAGGAGTACATTGAGAACAGCTGCGAACAACTGCTGAACATGCCCAACGCCTTTGGTCTGCATGTGCGCTACGCCATGAAGGCCAACTCAGACCGCACCGTGCTGCGGGTGGTTACCGGCAAAGGGCTGGATCTGGACTGCTCATCACTGGATGAAGCGGCCCGCGCCCATGCTGCCGGGATCCCCTTCAGCCGGATGATGCTGACCACCCAGGAGGTTCCTGGCGGTGACGAGCGTGCTGAGCTGGAAGCGATGATCAAGGCCGGACTCAAGTACAATGTCTGCTCCATGCTGCAGTTCAACCTGATTGCCGACTTTGCCAAAGCCAACCGGATCGATCTTTCTATGCGGGTCCATCCCGGTGCGGCCGGCGGCGGCGAAAGCGCCACCCGCGATACCGGCAGCGAGTATTCCTGCTTTGGCGTGCACCTGAACGACGTTCCCAAGGTCAAGGCGATGGCTGATGAGAAAGGATTGCGCTTTACTCAGGTGCATGTCCATATCGGCTCCGGCGGCGATCCTGAAAAATGGCGCCAGAACATTGACCGTGAACTGGGCTTTGTAAAGACCTACTTCCCCGACGCCACCACCGTCAGCTTTGGCGGCGGACTGAAAGTGGCCCGGATGCCGGGTGAAAAGCAGGCTGATATCGCCTCATTGGGCGCCTATGCCAAGCAGCGGATTGAAGAGTTCAAGGCGGAAACCGGCCGTGAACTGCAGATGGAGATTGAACCGGGTACCTTTGTGGTGGCCAACTCCGGCCATATCATCACCCGCATTATCGACAAGAAGCTGACCAATGAATTGAACTTTCTGATTGTGGACGGCGGCATGGAACTGCTGACCCGCCCGTTGCTCTACGGCTCCGAGCATCCGGTTAGCATCGTGCGTCAGGACGGCACCCTGCTCTCCAGCGAATATGACCAGGCCCCCGCACAAGGGCTCAAATCATTCGGTATCGTGGGGCGCTGCTGTGAAAGCGGCGACTCGGTCCGCCTGGATAACGACGGCAACATTGTGCCGGTGCTGATTGCCGAGCCGGAGATCGGTGATTATGTGGTGATCGGCGGCACCGGGGCCTACTCCGAGAGCATGTCGCCCGAGAACTACAACTCCCATCGCAAACCGGGGGCAGTCATGAAGACCAAAAGCGGCGAACTGGTACAGATCCGCAAAAAGCAGGTCCGTGAGCAACTGACCCAGAATGAACTGGATGTAACGCTGTAATCAACCGCACAGAATCTCTTGACGACAAAAGGCGGCCAGAAGGCCGCCTTTTGCATGTTCCCCTGCTCTCCGGTCATTCCCCGGCGCCGGTCAGAATAGCTGCCACCCACTGCGCCAGTCGCGTCAGCTCCGCTACCGCAATCCGCTCCTGACAGGTATGCACTTTTTCAAAGCCGCAGCAGAGTACTGCAGTGGGGATCCCCCATTCATTGAAAAAATTGGCATCTGAGCCGCCACCGGTGGAACGGTGACGTACATTCAGTCCCAGGCGGCGGGCTGCCTCCCCGGCACGGCGCACAGGCTCAGATGCCGGGTCAAGCCGGTATGAGCGGTAGTTGGAGCGGACACTGATCTCCACACGACCGCCTGCTGACTGTGCCGCATCCTCCAGTGCCTGCCGCATGCTTGCTACCTGCATCGCCAGGCGGGCAGGATCGGTAGAACGCGCTTCCGCGCTCAGCTCACAGTGATCCGGCACAATATTGGTCGGCCCATCAGCCCGGATACTGCCGATGTTGGCGGTGGTCTCATCATCAATCCGCAATAGCTTCATGCCTGCAATGGCTGTAGCGGCAATCTGGATGGCCGAGATCCCCTCCTGCGGGGCAATACCGGCATGGGCCGCACGGCCATGAATAACCGCAGACAGCCGCACCTGTTCCGGCGCCTTGACCACAATCTCACCCACCGGGCCTCCGGCATCCAGCACAAAACCACAGCTGGAAACAATCCGTGATGCATCAAACTGCTCTATTCCCTGCAATGACAGCTCTTCGGCCACGCTGAACAGCAGCTCCAGCGGCGGATGGGGCAGGCCCTGCTCCCGGACCGCCGTTATCCCCTCCAGCACCGCTGCCAGCCCGGCCACATCATCGGCCCCCAGCACCGTACTGCCGTCGCTGACAATATACTCACCCGCCAGCTGCGGCTTTACCCCGCAACCGGGCACCACCCGGTCCATGTGGCAGGAGAACAGTAAGGTCTCACCGGGGCCGCTACCTGGCAGGGTGGCGTACAGGTTGCCTGCGTTGCCGCCAAGCCGGGAACCGGTATCATCCTCAGTCACCGTAAACCCCAGTTCCGTCAGGAGTGTGGTCAGGCGGTCAGCCATGGCACGTTCTTTGGTGGGCTCGGCATCAATGGCGCACAGCTCCATGAATCTGTTCAATAATCGTGTTGTGTTAATGTCAGGTGTCATGGGCAGTATCCGTCCTGATAAGGTCGTAGTTAAACAGAGGCATCATGATACCTGCTCCGGTGCCGGCAGGCAAGCTACAGACAGCCCGCGGGCAGACCTCAGCGTTGATCCGGCTCTTCACTGGTTTCCGGAGGCAAACGGAAAGGAGGGCAGACGCAATTATATACAAACAAGGCGGCCGATTGGCCGCCTTGTGAAATAAAATATGAGGAGTGTCCCGAATTATTCCCATTTTACAAAAAATTGCCCCTATCGCTTGACTCCACCAGAGAATGCGGCAAGCTTAACTAATGTTGAAGCTTACTGCCAAACCTCTTGAAAACCTGGAGCCACTACCATGAAAGCCATCATGATACTCAGTATTGCCGTTCTGATGGCAGTCGCGCTGCCTGCGGCGGATGGCCTCTGCGACAGCGAGGCGAGACCTCTCCTCCAGTCACAGTCCAAGCCGGAGGAAGAACCGCGGCTGACCCGCACGGTTTTCCTGTCAGGGCTTAGCGATCCATGGGACCTGGCGTTCACTCCTGATGGGGCGCTGCTGTTCACCGAGAAATGCCGCGGACTGTCGGTTCGCCGCACAGATGGCAGTATCCATCGATTGTTCGGCACAAAAGGTTCCTCCGTGGTTGCCGGGGATTTTTTCTGCCGGGGGCAGAGCGGCATGCACGGAGTAGCTGTTGATCCTGATTTCGCGCGCAACCGCTTCGTATATGTTTACATGCCGTCGAAGCTTGGCAGTCCGGCAACCAATCGGGTCATCCGCCTGACCGTCGACAGGGGATATTCAAAAGTGAGCAACCGCAGAGACATCGTGACCGATATTCCTTTCAAAAACAGCTTCAATCGCTGGGGCGGAGCGGGAGCGCATAGCGGCGGCCGCATCCGCTTCGGTCCATCCGACGGGTTCCTCTACGTCACCACCGGCGACAACCATAACGGACTGCTGCCCCAGGACCTGAAGCGCCTCGGGGGGAAGATTCTCCGCATCGACCGCAACGGGGCGGCCGCACCGGGCAACAAAACCCCGTCGGGCGGGGATCCGCGGATCTTTACCTACGGGCATCGCAACGTCCAGGGGATTGCCTTCCATCCCGGATCCGGCCGTCCCTATTCATGCGAGCATGGACCGGGGCGTGACGATGAAGTGACTCCGCTTTTCTCCGGAGGAAACGGCGGCTGGGATCCGAAACCAGAGCCGGGTGTCGACTGCGCAAGCAATTATTGCGGTTATATCTCGAACAAGCGGGACGGCACGCCGACGCCAATGACCGACATCGGCAAGTTTCCCGATGCGATGCGACCTTCCTGGAAAAACAACGGAGTATCAGAAGGCATGTCCCCGTGCGTCTTTCTTAGCGGCGCGAAATGGAAAGCATGGGAGAGCCGCCTGGCGGTGGGATTCCTGCGCGGCCAACGCATTGATATTCTGAAGCTGAACCAGGCCGGGGTGACGACTGGGATATTGAAAATGCCCGACATACCGTCGGAACGCATTCGAACCCTCGTCCTCGGTCCCGAACAGGCGATTTTCGTCTCCACCGATGACGGTGAAATATGGCGGATAACCGCAAGTCCTTAGCTTTTGTTTCCGATTGAAAAGCGGGGGGTAATTCCAAACCATTGGAGGCTAATTGACTATGGACAGACAGGGATGCAACTGCAACAAGGTGAAAAATGAAATGACCTGCAAGGGATGCGACAATGAAATGCCGCTGTCCTTCTGGTGCGAGACCTGTCAGCTGCTGGTGCCGGAAAAGCGCTGCCCAAGCTGCGGGCTGAAGGCCAAAAAAGTCAGACGGCCCGACCATACGTGATCTGAATATCAAAATACTGCTATATTAAAGTGCAAGTGCCGGGGTCAGGCTTGCCTTTCTGTTATTTTCAAGAGCAACTCACGCGCAACAGACACCTTTCGCCCGGTTCCTGCATCCTCAACCGCGGCCAGACGCCGGGCTGACCTGCCCAGAACGGTAATATCGCGCCCGAGATAACCACCCAACGCCGTCAGGGACAGCGCGGGTGTTTCAAGCACCAACAACGCGGCAAGCGCCCGCGCTTCACTGGCGGGGCGGTGCTTCCCCGGCGCTCTCAACTGGTCATCCGAAACTCCGTACACCTGACATACAGAGGCAATGACATCTTTCAGGGCGATTGCATGCACCACCGGCTCATCGCCCTTTGATAGCGCCTCTTCGACAAAAGTACCGTCACCCAGAATCCGTCCTTCGTGTGAACCGGAATGGAACTCGGAACGCCGCAGTTCGCCAATACCATCAAGCACAAACTGTTGATAGCGTATGCGGACATCCTCGCCCCCACCCAGGCATGCCAGCAGCCATTCCGTTGTCAGCCAGGGTATCTCTTCCTGGCCTGCATACGCGCGGTGGCTGCTCCAGAGATAGTCAGCCGGTTGTTTGACCATACCGGCTCGCACCGGATTAAGGTGGAGATAGCGTACCAGCTCAAGCAGATATGAATTAGCATCGATCAAGAGCGCTTTATAGCGCCCCTGGAAGAGATGACCGGTACGGGATTGGCTGTAGTTGATCCAGGCGGTGTAACGTTGGGATAGTTGCTGCATAATACGGGAAAGCGGTGTCGTGCCGGTCTGCACTATCAGATGGATATGGTTGGTCATCAGGCAGAATGCGTGGATACGGCAGCCGAACGTATCTATTGCTCGCTGCAAAAACAGGTAAAAACGGGAGCGGTCGCGGTCATTGAAGAAGACGGTCTGGCCTGCATTACCGCGCAGGATAACGTGGTAAACAGCGCCGGGATAATGGATACGAGGTTTGCGTGCCATGCAGGATATGTAGCAGTGAATAACAGAAAGTCAAGCCTGACCCCAAAGGAGTTCCTTACCCGAGAATTACAGGGACAGTTTACTTAACTCCATGGATTATTTTACGAACAGCATCCATCAACATCGGTAAATCGTCACGAATTGTATTCCATACAATCTCCAGATCAACGCCGAAATATTCATGCGCCAGCAGATTGCGGAAATCCTTGACGTCCTGCCACGGTATCTCAGGATATTGGCGTTTCAACTCCTCTGACAGCTTGCCAACTGCCTCACCGATAATTTCGAACTCGCGAATTACCGCCGAGTAACGCATTCGGTCCTGAACAAACCCATCACACGTTATTCCCTTAACATACGACTGGATGGCTGCGCCGGATTCCAGAATATCTTGACAATAGAGGAGTTGCGGACGCTCAGACATAAATGATTTCCTTGGCTACTATCTCCCTCGCCAGCGGCTTCAAGGAACTCTCAATCCCCAGGTCTACCGTCTTGCCGAACTGCGCCTCGAGATAACGCCTGACACCAAGGAAATTCCCCAAGGACTTCTTTTCGGACATTATCTCTATGGCAATGTCGATATCAGAATCTTCACGAGCATCTCCACGGGCATAACTTCCGAAAAGACCGACGCTCACGACACCGAAACGCTGGGCCATTTCTTCTTTGTGCGTCTGCAAGAACGTGAGGATATCTTTTTTGCTTCTGACCATTCCATAACTCCCTAAACTTGCTAAACTGGAGTATACGTTTGCACTATCTAAAATGCAAGAAGGGCAGCCAATTGGCTGCCCTTCCTCATTCTACTTCAAATTCTTCTTTATACGCTCCACCGCTTCAATCACGTTTTCCCTGTGACCGAAGGCTGAGAGCCGGAAGAACCCTTCGCCGCTGGGGCCAAAGCCGGAGCCGGGGGTGCCGACCACGTTACATTCATTCAGCAGCTTGTCAAAGAAGTCCCAGCTGCTCATACCACCCGGGGTCTTGAGCCAGATGTAGGGGGCATCCACTCCGCCGTAGCAGGTGACGCCAACCTCTTTCAGGCCTTCACGGATGATCCGGGCGTTTTCCATGTAGTAATCGATAATTTCTTTAGTCTGCTTCCATCCCTCTTCGCTGTACACCGCCGCAGCAGCACGCTGGACCGGGTAGGAGGCGCCGTTGAACTTGGTGGTGGTGCGGCGCAGCCAGAGCTTGTTGAAGCTGTACTTCTCTCCGCTGGCAGTGGTGCCCATCACCTCTTCCGGTACAACCACCAGACCGCAACGCACGCCGGTAAAACCAGCAGTCTTGGAGAAGGAGCGAAACTCGATGGCGCACTTTTTGGCCCCTTCAATCTCATAGATCGAGTGGGGGATCTCAGGATTGGTGATAAAGGCCTCGTAGGCGGCATCAAAGAAGATGATGGCGTCGTTGGCATTGGCGTAATCAACCCATTTCTTCAGCTCTGCCTTGCTGGCCACGGTGCCGGTGGGGTTATTGGGGAAGCAAAGATAGATGATGTCCACCTTCTGGGTGGGCAGCGAGGGGATGAAACCATTGGCCTCGTTGCAGGGCAGGTAGACGATGTTCTGGTAGTAGCCCTTCTCATCTGCCTCGCCGGTGCGGCCGATCATGACGTTGGTGTCGTTGTAGACCGGGTAGACCGGGTCACCGATGGCCACCACGTTGTCCAGGGCAAAGATATCCAGGATGTTGGCGCAGTCGCACTTGGAGCCGTCAGAGATGAACATCTCTTCAGTCTTGAGATCAACCCCCAGTGGCTTGTAGGATTTCTCGATGATGGCGTTGATCAGCCAGTCATAACCCTGCTCCGGGCCGTAGCCGGCGAACTTGTCGGTGGTGGCCAGATCATCCACGGCGTCATGAAAGGCCTTCAGTACAGCCGGTGCCAGGGGACGGGTCACGTCGCCGATACCGAGGCGGATCACCTTGGCATCCGGGTTGGCAGCGCTAAACTCACGCACGCGACGGCCGATCTCAGGAAATAAATATCCTGCTTTAAGCTTTAAATAGTTGTCATTAATCTTCGCCATTACGAAACATCCTCCACTTGGAATTTATAAAGGAAATGCCGCGTGGAGCGGCAAATCTAGGTACATCGTCAAGAAACGTCGATTTTTCGGCAAGGTCAAGGCGTCTAGGAAGAGCGCGGAGGCGTACTTGAGCAGTACGCCGCACAAGCGATGACGCAGACAACGCAGAGATTGCCAAAAAGCGGCGTTTCTACTTAAGCCCCAGGACGTCCTGCATGTCGTACAGCCCCGGCGCCTTCCCCACAATCCACTTGGCAGCACGAATACTGCCACGTGAGAACATGTCGCGGCTCATGGCGCGGTGGGAGATCTCGATCCGCTCACCCATGCCGATGAAATAGACGGTATGTTCGCCGACAATGTCGCCGCCCCGCACGGTCTGCATGCCGATCTCTTCTTTGGTCCGCTCGCCGCAGATCCCTTCACGGTGATAGTTGGCCACCTGGTTGTAGTCACGGCCCAGCGCCTCAGCCACCACCTCGCCCATCCGCACGGCAGTGCCGCTGGGGGAGTCTTTCTTCTTGTTGTGGTGCAGTTCAACGATCTCCACATCAAAGTCATCGCCCAGGGTCTTGGCCAGATCCTTGAGCATCTTGAAGCAGACATTGACACCAACTGACATGTTGGGAGCCAGCACCGCCGGGATATCCTTGGCCAGTTCAGCAGCCAGGACCCGTTCTTCCGGGGTGAAACCGGTGGAGCCGATCACGATTGACTTCTTCTTCAGGCCGCAGACCTCCAGGTTCTTGAGCGAGATCTTGGGGGTGGTGAAGTCGATCAGGACATCACATCCCTCAACCACAGCGTTCAGATCATCGCTGATGGCCACGCCCAGCTGACCGCAACCGGCAATCAGACCGGCGTCCTGACCAATCTGGGGATGACCGGGACGCTCCAGGGCACCGGAGATGGTGCAGCCTGCTTCAACCGCGGCAACGATAATTCTCTGTCCCATGCGGCCGGCGGCGCCGCAGACGGCAATCTTGATCATACTAAACCTCTTTACTCACCACAGAGGGCGCGAAGGAACACAGAGGAAATCAAAAACAGTTTCTTTAAGCTCTTGGGGAAAACATACAAAAACAATCTTTGTATTGGATTCTTTTTGGTCTCCGGTTCTCTCTGCGTCCTCTGCGGTAAAATAGAATTAAATCAGCTTGTACTCTTTCATAATGGCTTCCAGCTTCGCCTTATTGGCCGCGCTCATCGGAGCCAGCGGCAGGCGGACCTCATCGGAGCACTTGCCCATCAGCGCCAGGGCGGTCTTGACCGGCACCGGGTTGCTCTCAATAAACATGGCATTGCTGATCTTGAGCGTATCCAGATGCAGCTGACGGGCCTTTTCCAGATCACCGGCGTAGAAAGCATCGGTCAGATCGCCAATCGCCTTGGGCATGATGTTGGCGGTGACGGAGATGACCCCCTTGGCGCCGCAGGCCATCATCGGGAAGGTGATGAAATCATCACCGGAAAAGACATCGATTTGATCGCCGCAGAGGGCCATGACTTCAGAGGCCTGCTGCAATGAGCCGGTGGCCTCTTTGATGGCAACGATATTCTTGTGCCCGGCCAGGCGTGCCACCGTCTCCGGCAGCAGGTTGACACCGGTGCGGCCCGGCACGTTGTACAGAATCTGCGGGATCTCAACGGCATCGGCAATGGCGGTATAGTGAAGATACAGCCCTTCCTGGGTCGGCTTGTTGTAGTAGGGGGTTACCAGCAGCACCCCGGCCACACCGATCTCTTTGGCCTCGCGGGTCAGATGGATAGCCTCGGCAGTTGAGTTGGAACCGGTACCTGCGATGACCGGTACGCGCCCTTTGGCCTGGTCAAATACGATCTTGATGACGTTCAGGTGTTCTTCATTATCCAGAGTGGACGATTCACCGGTTGTCCCGCAGGCCACGATGGCATCGGTACCGTTCTCGATCTGAAAATCCACCAATTCACGCAGCTTCTTCTCGTCAACCGCACCGTTATTGAATGGGGTTACGATAGCTACAATGCTTCCCTTGAACATGACTGCCTCCCCTGACTTAAATAGAAAACCAAGCTACTGACATTATTTCAGTATATTCAAAATCACGCAAAATCATTGTTTCGTTTGCTTATCAGCTGGCAAGCCAGCTGATAACAGGCCTCCACATGCTGATTACCAATATAGCGCATTATACTGATGCTGATGGCGGCGGCAGTCGCCTGCCCCACCAGCGGCACAAAACGAGCCACACTTTTGATCCCCACCCGCGCCCCCATTTTAGTCACCAGTGAGGTTACCAGACTGGTGGTAACCGCCTTGCCAATCAAGCGGGAACCCAGGCGTTTGGCCAGATCAAAGGCCATAATCTTCAGTTCCGGGCTCAGCTCTTCCACCTGTTCCGGTGAAAGGCCGAAACGGGCATTGATCCGGGGCAGCAACTGCATCAGCATCCCCACATCCGCCACCAGATCGCTACCGGGCAACGGCACCAGTACCGCAGCCCCGGAAACCAGTGCTCGCCTGGTGACCATCGCGCGACAGTCGTTACGGGCCTGATTAATTTCATCCAGCGTGGCTACGGCCAGGTCAAGGCTCATGCCCTTCCTCACAGACTGACGACAGAAACAAGGTGCTCCACCCATGTACCGCTGCAGATTCGCCTGACAGCGAGCCCAAAACAGCCTTAACTATCAGCTAATGCGTTGAAAACGGTACTATATAGAAAAAGTGGAATTTTTTAACACAGCCCCCGTCAAAAGTCAAAACGTGTTTATACGGTTGATAAAGGCGATCAACAGACCGTAATGAAAGTGATTGAAGGGGAAGCTGATCCGGGGCAGCAGCGCCAGCTCCGGCTCATCATCTTCAACCAGCAGCGGCTCACAACTGACGATCCGGCCGCCCGGCAGGATCAGCTCGGGGAACTCCTGTTCCAGCATGTCAAGCTGTTCAGGCAGCAGCTCCCTGGTAAGGCGCACAATGATCCGGTCGTCGTAGAAGCGGATGGAGTGATAGTTTTTGTAAAAGGTCTCGATGACCGCGGCAGCCTCACGTTCATCCTTGGTAATGGTGAAGATCGAAAAATCCTCACCGGAGATCAGCCCCTTGGCCAGCAGCTGTTCCTTGACAAAATCAAAGAACTGTTCCCAGAAACCGTCTTCATCATCCACCAGCACCAGCGGTTTGGGTGAGGTCTTGCCGGTCTGCACCAGGGTAAAGACCTCCATTGCCTCATCCAGGGTACCGAAGCCGCCGGGAAAAACCGCCACCGCATCGGCCTCTTTCACAAAGGCCACCTTACGATTGAAGAAATATTTGTAGGTGACCAAACGGGGATTGTTGTGCATGACCGGGTTGGCACTCTGCTCAAACGGCAGCTTGATGTTGACGGCAAAGGAGTTCTCGCTGCCGGCTCCTTCGTTGCCGGCCTGCATGATACCGGGACCGCCGCCGGTAATGGCCATCCAGCCCTGTTCCGCCAGCAGACGGCTGAAGCGGATGCAGGTCTGATAGATCGGTTCATCCGGCCGGGTACGGGCAGAACCGAAGATGGTGACCTTTTTACGCTCGCGATAGGGGCCAAAGACCCGGGTGGTGTAGCGCATCTCCCGCAGGGTGCGGTTGATCAGCTTCAGGTCCGGCATGTAACTGGTTTCCTGACCGATTTTGAGCGAGGAAATAATCAGCTCCCGCACCAGATGCGGGTGTACCACCCCGCCTGCTGCGCTGATCAACCGGTCAAGCAGCCGGTCAACCTCTTCGTTCGTATGGGAAAAACTTAACTCCATAGCACCCCCGGCATGGCGTTCAAACCGTGCAAATAGTCGCGTACCCTAGCACAGTTACAGCCGGCTGTAAACCGCCGGCCTCGGGAATCACAGCTTGATTTTATCTGAAGCGCTAGTGTAGTATGCAACCTCTTTTGACAACCATTTATCGATACAGACAAGGAGCCCCGCACCATGCTTGACGTCATACGCAAAAAGAAGGAATCGGTCGTCATCAAGGCCGTTTTCGTGATCATTGTGCTGTCATTTATCGGCACCATTTTCCTGGTCTGGGGCAAGGGTGACGAGGGGATGGGCAGGAGCGCTGGCTATGCTGCCAAGGTTGACCGCACCACCATCTCGCTTGAGGCCTACCAGAACGCCTACCAGAACATGGCTGAAACCTATCGCCAGATCTTTGGCGCCAACTTCACCCCAGAGCTGGAAAAACAACTCAACCTGCGCCAACAGGCCATTGACCGCCTGATTGACAGCACCCTGATCATGAAGGCCGCCAAGAGCCAGGGCGTATCAGTCAGCAAGGAAGAGATCTCCGCTGCCATCGCCGGCATGTCGGCCTTCCAGCAGAACGGCAGCTTTGATTTCGGACTCTACCAGCAGATGCTGAAAGCGAACCGGATCACCCCGGATGCCTTTGAAGAATCCAAAAAGCGTGAACTGCTGATTGAAAAGACCCGCAAGGCCGTGATGGACAAGGTCGTAATCAGCGATGACGAGGCCCTGAAGCAGTTCCACAAGGAACAGGACAAACTGGAGTTAAGCTACGCCTCATTCAGTGCTGCCGATGTCAGTGCAGAAGTAAAGCTTGGCGACGCCGACCTGCAGGACTACCTGACCAAGAACGCCGAGAAGTTCAAGAGCCCCGAAAAGGTGTCCCTGTCCTGGTTCGTACTGGAAAACAGCGGCCAGAGCCATGTGCAGGCGGTAACGGCTGAAGAGCAGGAGAGCTTCTACCGCAAAAACATGGATCGCTATGTTGACAAGGACAATGCCCCGCTCCCCTATGAGCAGGTAAAAGAGCGGGTCAAGGCCGATGCACAGCGCCAGAAAGCAGCCAAGGCCCTCTACGAAAAGGCTGCCGACACCCTGTTCCAGAACATCAAGTCAGGTGACCTCGGCCTGGTGGCAGCCAAGCTGGGCGCAAAAACCCAGGACACCCCGCTTTTCAGTGCAAACGCAGCTCCGGCCGCTCTGGCCGGTGAGACTGCCCTGCTGAAAAAGGCCTTTGAGTTGAAGCAAGGCGAGCTGGGCGGCCCGGTGGAGACAGCAAAAGGGATTTACATCTTCAAGGTCAAGGAGAAGAAGGCTGCCGAACTGCCCCCCCTGGCCCAGGTCCGCACCACGGTCGAACAGCAACTGCGTGCCCTGAAGGCAGCGGAGCTGGCAAAGCAGAAGGCGGTTGAGGCGCAGAAACAGCTGGCAGGCAACGGCGCCGGGCTGAAGCTGCAGGCGACCCCGGCCTTCGGCTACAATTCCAAAGGTGATCTGCCCGGCATCGGCAACTCAAAACCGTTGATGGAGAAGGTCTTTGAATTGACAACAGCCGGCGCAACACCGTCTGAACCGATGCTGGTGGACAATCGCTGGTATGCGGTACGGCTGAAGCAACGCAACGCTGCTCCCCAGGCGGACTTTGCTCCCCGCAAGGATGAAATCAAACGGCAGCTTCTGCCGGCAAAACAGGAAGAGGCGCTGCGTGCCTGGCTGAAGGAGCTGCGCAGCAAGGCCAAGATCGTGTACAATCCGGCACTTACCGCCGCTAATCAGTAACGTTGAAAACAAAGGAGAGCTGACATGTCCCAGCCTGTTAAACAAACCGATTTCCCCGGCCTGAAACTGGTCAACCGCGGCAAGGTACGGGATATTTACGACCTGGGTGATGCCCTGCTGATGGTCACATCGGACCGGATCTCGGCCTTTGACGTGATCATGAACGAGCCGATCCCGGACAAGGGCAAGGTACTGACCCAGATTTCAAAATTCTGGTTCAGCCAGATGGAGGACATCATCCCGAACCACATCATCTCCACCGATGTGGCTGACTACCCGGCTGCCTGCCAGCCGTACGCCGAGGTGCTGGCCGGACGTTCCATGCTGGTCAAGAAGGCTGAACCGCTGGCAGCCGAGTGTATCGTACGGGGCTATGTCTCCGGTTCCGGCTGGAAGGATTACAAGGCCACCGGTTCCATCTGCGGCATCAAACTGCCTGAAGGCCTGAAGGAATCCGACCGCCTGGCTGAGCCGATCTTCACCCCCTCCACCAAGGCCGAACTGGGAACCCATGATGAGAACATCAGCTTTGACGAGATGGTCAAGGTATGCGGCAAAGAACTGGCCGAGCAGGCCCGCGAGGCGACCATCAGGATCTACTGCCGTGCCCGGGAGATTGCCGACCAGAAGGGAATCATCATTGCCGACACCAAGTTTGAATTTGGCGTCTATGAAGGCAAGCTGATCATCATCGACGAATGCCTGACCCCCGACTCCAGCCGTTTCTGGCCCAAGGATCAGTACCAGCCGGGCGGTCCTCAGCCCAGCTTTGACAAGCAGTTCCTGCGGGATTACCTGGAAACCCTGGATTGGGGCAAGACCGCACCGGCACCGCCGCTACCGGAGGAAATTGTGACCAAGACCGGCGAAAAGTACAAGGAAGCACTGTTTAAACTGGCGGGCATAACCGTCTAAAAAAGCAGTTTCCGGAGCAATGAGACAAGGGGGTGACTACCAATCACCCCTCTTTTTTTAATGAAACAAAAAGTATTACTACCCCGGCTACACTCCCCGCAAAACCTGCCGCCATCACGCCTTGACACATTTAATCAATCGTTTAACTAATTGAAATAACTAAATTATTAAATAATTATAAGTTGACACGCCCTCAAAAAGGTCGATAAACAGCAGGACAATAATTCATTAACCACTAACATTCATTTCCATCCAAATTCTTTGCAGCACCACCACTCAGCTTTCGCTACGAACTGTCCGGACTGTGGGGCGAACCGAAAGGAGTACTACCAGAAAACCCCAGAAGAACCCGTTGGAAAGAGTTTGAGCAACTGTTTGAGCAGTAGCGCAACACACACCCTGAGGTAACCACGCAAAGGAGAAGAGAAGATGAAGAGACTGTTTACCCTGATTGCCGTTGCCGGTAGTTTGGCAGTAACAGCAATTGCCTCCGCAGACACCCTGACACTGACCACTGACAAGCCCTGTTACACCCGTGGTCAACAGGTAAAGTTCACCGCTGTCTACAAAAAAAGTGACGGCAGCGCAATCACCTCTCCCAGCAAACGTGAACTCCGCCTGCGTGACAAGGCAAACGGCAACACCCTGGCTACGGTCAGCATGACCAATGCCGGCAGCGGCACTTATACCTACAACTATACCCTGTCTTCATCAGCAGTATACGGCACCTATGAAACCCGTCTCGACTTCATTTACAACAACGTTGAAACCAAGATCTACTTCAACCAGCCTGTCGTAGCTTCCAGTTGTACAACCACTCCGCCTCCGCCTCCGGTCAACAACCACGCCGGTCTGACCTACACCGGCACCACCATGTGCCTGCAGTGCCACACCAAACAGGCCACCGATCTGGCCGGTTCGGTCCACTACAAGTGGGAGACCCCCTACGCTGCCATCAGCAACAAGCCGGGGGTAACCGGCGGTAAACTGAACACCGCCGTCAACGCCTACTGCATCAACACCCTGGGCAACTGGAACGGCTGCGGTTC
>Ga0228535_1000796_pt1 | contig 70960 bp, 69 predicted proteins | sample SJ1metagenome_FD_168457 | JGI IMG/M metagenome (GOLD analysis project Ga0228535, IMG submission 168457) | Enriched culture of PCE-dechlorinating microbial communities from Ithaca, New York, USA - SJ1 | ecosystem: Engineered > Modeled > Simulated communities (microbial... > Unclassified | place...
TTTTGTTATGTAGCTGCAGTTGGCAGACCGCAGCTCTCATTATAACAAAAGGAGTTCTCTTTTCTGCCTCATCGCTATAAGCTTTTCTGAACCCCGCGTCTAACGCGGGGTTTTCTAAATACAAAAATCCGGCGGCTGCCCGAAGGCGGCCGCCGGTTTGGTACTAGGGGATTAGACTTATTTGCCTTTGATTCTGTCCGGTATCGGCGGCGGCTGCGGCGGGTTGAAGTCAGGTGGCGTCTCTTCGCAGCGGAAGAGGAAATCTTCGCAGGCCGTCGGGATCTCCCGGCAACGCGGCGGTACACAGAAACCGAAGGACGGAACCAGCAGTTGGACGTCGGCGGCCGTCTTGAACAGAAGGCTCATGCCGAGATCGAAGACGATGCTCGTGTTCACGATTCTGATCCGCAGGATTTCGAAGCTGGCGAAGAACTTGCAGAACATCAGGCTCTCGAAGCCGGGAGCCACGTACAGCGGAACATCCTTCGTGAAGGTGAACGTCTCAGAAACTGTCCGGGTGGTGCCGCCGGCATCGACATATTCGATGGTTACTAGTACCTGCCAGGTAAAGGTAACCCGCCGGCGACCGGGCAGACCGGGAATATTCAAATCTTCCCCGAAGACGCAATCAAAGCAGACAAGGGTCGCAGTCGCGCTCACAATCGTCGCCGGCGGCGGAAATACCGGGTCCGTGGGTATGGTCAGGTTTTCGATGCATTCGCACTGGAAGCAGGAATCATACACCTTCACCACTTCGATGCAGACAGTCTCCGTGGGCTGCGGCTTCGGTGGTTTCGGCGGGCACGGCCCTACCACGGCTTGAGCTGCAGCCTGGGTTTCTATGATTTTCATTTCATCCATTATTTCTCCCCCTTTCCGTATAATTGTTCCCTTCCGGGTGAGCAAGGCGGCTGCCATGCTTCTACCTTAACTTATTCAATCAGATGCAGTCTTGGCATGAACCAAAAATACCATTTAGATACCGGGGACGCCCTTATTTGTCGGTAATGCGCCAGATTTATCCACCCAAATGATTGAGTGTGAATTACCCTCATTTTTGTTGTTACGTAAACTTATTTTGCCGTAAAGCCGTTTCCTGCCACCGACGCGGTTTGCCTGCCGCCGGCGAATCGAATAAAATGGAAAAAACAAGGTCGATAACGGCGAAAACGCTTAATCCTGCCAAGGAACGGGGGAACCGCCTACCGGGGTGAAGCCGGCATAAGCCGGCCGGGTTACTCTTTCAACCCGAACCCGCCAGCTAACCTCGTCAGCGTGGAAAGGGAACGGCCGGCCGCTTTGGCTGCCCGTCGTTACCCGCACCGTACGCCGCCGACTTCCATAGCGAATGGATTACTCCAGGCAGTAAATCGTTATCTAATGATGTCGGCGGCAGCCGCCGACTTCCATAGAAAATGGATTGCTCCGGACAGTAAATCATTCTCTAATGATGTCGGCGGCTAATGGCAAAGGGGGAAGATTTATGAACAAGAAGCGCCTGTTTTCCGGAATTCTGGTCCTTACCCTGCTGCTTACCGGCACCTTTTCCACCGGCGTGGAAGCGGCCTGGTGGATCACTTCACCCAAGGGCGGTGGTTCGAGCCTGAGCCAGCCGGCTACCGGAGTACCCACCGGTCAAACGGGTACTCCGATTAAGCTGGGCGGCGGGACAACCGCTCCGTCCACCGCTACTCCCGGGACAACTACACCGACTACGCCGACTGCACCAACGACACCGGCCGCGCCGCCTGCACCGTCCACCGGCACAGGCACAGCCGGCAATGTCATCAACCTGACGCGGCTTCGGACGACGCCGACTACGCCAACTACACCAACTACGCCGACTACACCGACTACACCGACTACACCGACTACACCGACTACGCCGCCGACGTCCGGCGGCGGTACGACCCAGCCGGCCGGCGGCCTCACGGCTCAGGAACAATATCTGCTCGACCTGATCAATCAGGCGCGGACGGCGGAAGGGCTCGCCCCGCTGCAGGCCGACCTGCGCCTGGTTCGCCTGGCCCGGTTGAAAGCCCAGGATCTAGTCGATAAGAACTACTTTGACCACAACTCGCCGACTTACGGAAGCCCGTTTCAGATGATGCGTGACAACGGCATCAGCTTCCGGTACGCGGGTGAAAATATCGCCGAGTCCGGCAATGTCGGCGGGGCCCACGCCCAGCTCATGACGAGCCCAGGGCACCGCGCCCACATCATGGAACCGCATTACACCCATGTCGGGATCGGGGTCGTCCCCGCCAAACCGGCCGGGGTGATGGTCGTGGAAATGTTCATCGGCAACTGACGCCAAGAAAAACTGGGGTGCAACTCACCCCAGTTTTTCTTTTTCGGCTGCCCGCAGGGGGCTCGACATCCCGTGCGGGACAAATTGTTCGGACGCTTCGACGAGAGCAGCCGCCCTCACTTTTCCCCCTCAGGTGGATTCGGCCGTCTTGATACCAAGTCCGCCGATGAGTGTCATGATCCGGTGCGGCGAAAGCAGCGCGCTGTCGTAAGTGACATGGACCATTCGCGGCAGCTGGACGGTGATTTCCCTGAGACCGTTCACTTTGCGGCCCATGGCTTCGACCTTTGCCGCCTGGGCGGCGGTCTCCAGATGGTCGACAATCAGTACTGTGCGCTTCAAATCCGGCATCCCTTCACCTCCATCCCCGGTATTATACCGAAAATCCCCGCGCTTGGTGCCAGCCACTGGCTTCCATAGCAAACAGTTTACTACCAGGCGAAGGCTATATTCTATGGTTGCCAGTGGCTGCCACCGGTATCACTGGATCGTGTATAACCGTAGGGAACGCATTGTATGCGTTCCGGCACCGAAGGCATGGCCCAAGCTGTTTCCCGCTCCCCTGTAAGGGAGCGACGCCCTCGCCGTTCCGGGCCGCAGTACCTGCCGGGACAAACCCTGGCGGAACGGTGGGGTACCGTTCCCTGCATGACGACGGAGCATCACCGGCCAGGAAATGCGGCGGGCAGGGAAACCATCCCCTACCGGGGTGCGAGGAACGGATTATCCGGGCGGAACGCATGCAATGCGTTCCCTACATTGCGTTAAGCGTAATGCAATGTCATCCTGAGCGGAGCGAAGGGTCTCATTCTTACCGGTCTGAACCGGATTACCCCGTCCGTCGTATCGAAAGCACCGTGCCGGTCTTTTCGTTCAGATGCCGCCGGCAGGCGGTACGAAAAGAAAAGCCCGGTAAGGGCTGATAGTAAATCAAGCAGGAGGGATTTTGGTTTATCTTATTCAAGGCAGTCGCCGGATTCCCGTTCCCAATCACCCCAAATTCGCCCCAAGGCAAGTACCAATTCGCTCGCCGGCCGCTCCGGCAAAGCGATTGCCGCCGACAGCCGAAGAAAATTTTCCTATGCCGGCGCTGCCGGCATAGGAAAAAGAACTGCCGCGGCGAATATAATTTTTTAACATTCAATGTCAGAATATTCGGCCATCTATCTGCGGCCCAATCATTGCCGCGACCGCGCCCGGACAGGGGAAAGTTCCGATCCGAAACGGAAGGAGGTGCCGCCATGCCCGAGAAAAAGCCGGCCGGTAAAAAGTCGGTCGCCAAACCGTCCGAGAAAGCAAAACCGAAGAAATAATCGCCCAAAAAAAAGATAAGCCCGCAAGGGCTTTTCTTTATAACCGCCAGCCGGAAAACCATCACAGCCATTTGCGCCGGCGGAAGTAAGCGACCATCGCGGCGGTGGTCACCGCCATCAGGACCAGCACCATCGGGTACCCCCAGGCCCACTTCAGCTCCGGGATATTGAAATTCATCCCGTAAATGCCGGTGATGAACGTCAAAGGGATAAAGATGGTGGCAATAATCGTCAGAACTTTCATTATCTCGTTCATCCGATTGCTGACACTGGAGAGATAGATGTCCAGCATCCCGGAAAAAAGATCGCGGTAAGTCTCGACCGTATCGATCACCTGAATGGTCCGCTCGTAGACGTCGCGCAAGTAAACCCGCGTGGCGCGGTGGAACAGGCGCGAATCGCCCCGCTCCAGCCCGCTCACGACTTCCCGCAGCGGCCAGACCGACTTGCGCAGATAAATCATTTCCCGCTTGAACCCGTGAATCGCGTGCAGCGTCTCGGGGCTGGGGTCGGTCACGAGCTCGACGTCCAAATTCTCGATCCGCTCCCCCAGTTTCTCCAGGATAACAAAGTAGTTGTCGACAATGGAATCAAGCAGGGAGTAGGCAAGATAATCCGCCCCCTGTTTGCGCAGGCGGGTGTGCCCCTGGCGGATTTTATCGCGGATGCAGCCGAAGACGTCGCCTTCCATTTCCTGAAAAGAAATGACATATCCCGCCCCGAGGACAAAGCTGACGTGCTCGGTGATGATGCGCCGTTTTTTTTCGTCCAAATAGAACATTTTCAGGGCGATATACACATATTCACCGTAGTCCTCAAGCTTTGGCCGCTGCGTTGTCTGCCGAATGGATTCCTGCAGGAGCGGATGCAGGTCATAATGGCCGGCCAAAGTTTCGATGATTTCCGGCTGATGCACCCCGTCGACGTTGATCCAGGTCACCGCCGGATCGAAAGTACAGGCAAAACAATCCTCCACCCGGGCGGCGGTCTTTTCACAGTAATCCTTCTCATTATACTGGAAAACGGTAATACGGACTTGCTCCGCTTTTTTGCGCGGATGGTAACGCGAAATCTCCGGTTTGACCGGTCGACGCCGGGTCGCTTGCGCCATGTTTTCACCTCGCTCTGACCGCTTGTCCGGCCGGGATTACCTCTGCTTCTTCCAGTGTTCGGCGATATCGATGCACCGGGCGAACCAGACGTCACCCTTGGCGAGCATGTGCTGGACAAGCTGCTCAAGCATCTTCATCCGGTGGTAGCGGCCGATCACCTGCGGATGCATGGTCAGGACGAAACTGCTGCCGCTCTCGTAATAACCGTCAAACTCATCCTGCCAGATGCGCAGCACCTTGTCCGGATCGGACAGACCGACGCGGTAGCGCGGGTTGAAATTGAAGAGGAAATACGGCGCGTCGTCGAGCACCCATTCTACGGGAATTTCCACGATCTCCCGGCCGGTCTGGTCCGCAGTTACCAGATACGGCTTCTCGTCCGCCATCATGCTGGAATCGTAAACAAAATCGTATTCCGTCAGGAGGTCGACGCTGTTCTTGCTCAGGTCCCAGGCCGGCGAGCGGTAACCGAGCGGCCGTTTGCCGAGGACTTCCTCAAACGCTTCCAGTCCCATATCGAGAATTTTCTTTTCTTCGTCCCGCTCCATCGTCACCGGATATTCATGGTAGTAACCGTGGTGCCCGATTTCATGGCCGCGGCGGTCGATCTCCCGGATGATCTCCGGATACTTGCGAATCGTGTAGCCCGGGATGAACCAGGTCGCCGGCAGTTCGTACTTCGCCAGAAATTCCATGATCCGCGGGGCGGCAACCCTGGCTCCGTACTCGCCCCGGGAAGCCGGCGTCGGGGTCGTCCCCCGCGGCCCGTCGAACCATAGCGTGTCCGCATCCAGGTCAAAACAAAGAGCCACCGCACATTTCTTGCCCTCCGGCCAAACACCCATCTCTTTTACCCTTCCCTCCGGACTTATCCGTCCCTGAAATCAGGCAATCGCAGCCGGCCTTTTGCCGGGTCCGCCGTCCCGTCTGCCTCAATACATTAACCATCGACGGCCCATTCTCCTTCTCGCCGGGCGAACCGGATTATCCGGAAAACTGTGCCGCCGGCTGCCGCCCGACGGCGCCCGGCCCGCACCCCGCAGGGGCAATAGCCGCAAGCCGGACAGACATAACAGCCGCTCTGCGCTACCATTCTCCCGCCGCATTCCGGGCATCGCATCATCCCATCTCCTTAGTCTTTTTACCTACATTATACTATCGAACATATGTTCGTGCAAGTAAAGAAATTCCTGTCCGGAGAACTACGCTTTACGTATAGCATTGGACAAATTGGCGTGAACGCATGCATTTTAGTTCCTGCTTTCGTACCCCATATGCACACACGGTCCGGGCGCAAGCACTTGGTAGGGGCGTCCTCGGGACGCCCGCCCATCCCTCCGTGCTCCTCATTTCCTTCGTTCCCCAAAGGTCGTACGCAGTCCGGGCGTAAGAGACATCTAATAACCGTCAACATCATTAGACCTCCACGCCGCATAATTAGCATCAACTGAAGGATGATAGTTCTATTTCAAGGTATGGGTACTGAACCCGAGATTGCCGCGTCGCTGTAAACAGCTCCTCGCAATGACACAGACTGCGGGGCGGCACACCTAAATATGAAAATGCTATTGTAATGCCAATGACAGGATGATCGGCACGGAGTAGACAGAAGCGAATCCCTCCGGCAGCAGCCGCCAGCCTTATAGTAGGCAGCCAACTGTCGGCAGCAACCGGTTTGCAATGGAAACTGGCGGCTGCTGCCACCTCCCTTTGGCAAGGGAGGCTTCGAATCCGTTGTACCCCTTGCTAAAGGGGGATGTCACCGCAGGTGACAGGGGGATTCGTGGGCAGCACCAGACCTGCGCCTTTTCATACCAATGACATTACTCTATTTTCAGGGCAGAAGATGCAGCAAACCTTCACTCCTTATTTTCGTACCCCATATGCACACACGGCCCGGGCGTAAGCGACACCTAGTGAAAATCGTGCCGTGTCCGGCGAAGACAAGGCTGAAGGGGTAGTTGCGAGCAGGACGGGAGCAACCGACAATCACGGCACGGACGCCGTGTTTGTCGGGTCTACCCCTTCGGCCGCAAGCAAGCCGCTGACATGGCCGAGGTGAAACTACGTCGCTAAGACCGGGCCGTAAAAAAAGCCAATCCGCAAAGCAAAACCGCAATACTATTCTTGACAATCTTGACAACGCATAGCGCAAGCAAGGGAGCACCGGCTTTTCTCCGGTGCTCCCCTTCCCGCGGTTGCAGCCTGTAGCAACCGCTATCCACCCTGCCCCGTGGCAGGTAACTCCAATCAGACTCACCGCCGTAAACCTAACAAACCTGTCCTATCCGCTAAAGCTGGCCGGCTTGACTGCTGCGCCCGCCGGCCGACAGCCCGATCATTCCTCCGGCCGGGTACTCCGGGACAGCGGCTGCCTGCCGGGTGCCTTCGCCGTCCCGTAATAGCGCTGGAACAGCTCCGGCTCGTTTTCCCAGGCATCGATTACGGCGTCGAAATACTCGGGTTCCGATTGTTCCGCCGTCGTTTTGTGAGCGTAAACGAATACACCTTCCTCCGTAATCACCACCGCCTGCCGTCCGCTTTCATCCCAACCAAGGTCGACCATGCTTTCACCTCTTTTCGTGTCCCCGGCTATATTTTGAACCAAGCGGACCGGAAATAAACGGAACTTTGCGATTTTACCGCCGGCAAGCCGATCCGCCCCGGCGGCCGACAGCCCTTCAGCTACAGATGTCCACCCAGCGACCGCCGGTCAGCTCCGCCAGTTGCTCCACGCCCACCTTGACCGCCGAATTGGGCGAGCCGGCGGCCGGATATACGTAGTCAAACGCCTGCAGACTTACATCGAGATACACCGGCAGCGGCCGTTTCAGCCCGAACGGACAGACCCCGCCGACCGAATGACCCGTCGCTTCCAGCACTTCCGCCGGACCGAGCATTCTTGCCTTCGTCTTAAAACAATCCTTGAATTTCCGGTTATCGATGCGGGCGTCCCCTTTGGCCAGCACCAGAATGACCTCATCTTTCAAACGCAGCGCCATCGTCTTCGCGATCCGTGCCGGCTCCACCCCGAGCGCCTGCGCCGCGAGTTCCACCGTCGCGCTGCTCTGTTTGAACTCGAGCACCGCAAGGTCCAAATCCTGTTCCGCAAACTGCTTCTTAACTTCCGCGATCCCCATGTCCGCGCCTCCGTATCGGTTGATGATTGAACAATAATCCCCGCGGTGCCCGGCGGCACTTCGCCGCCGGCATCATTTGCCCCGCGCGTCACTTTTGCAGCCCGAGCAGGTCCTCCGCCCTGTCCCGCATGTACTTGTATGAATCGTACACGCCCAGATTGTAAAATTCGGGTGCGAGCTTGTCCGTGATGAAATTCAGGAGCAACCCCGCCCCCAAATCGCCGATTTCCTCTTCCCGCTCCTGCAGAAAGTACGTTTTGATTTCCGCAATCATCTTATCTTTTGCTTCCTTGCTGAGTTTGATATTCCGCTCCATATCGTCCCTCCGCTTCCCGGCCGGCTAATCCGCCGCCTGCTTCGTACTTCTCCGCGCCACGGCATATTCCTCCCGTTTTTGGGTCGTTCCTGCGGCCCGCGCTCCTCGCGCCGCAGTTTAGCTTTACGTAATATTTACTAATTGTTTACGAAGACTTGAACATTTTCGGTTATAATGTTATGGTAATGTAAGCACACTCCTTCAGAAAGGGGCGCTTCGGATGCAAAAGCAAAAAGCGTTGCTCGTCCTCGGACTCATCTCCGTTCTGATTATCTCGACCATCGGCTACTCATTCACCCGGCTTCCTTCCGGCAACGGTGTCAATCCGGTGGTGGCAGAAGCGAACGGCAAAACGATTTACAAACAGGATGTCCTGAAAATTTACGAGCAGGAAAAAGAATATTACGGTCTCACCGACGAAATCAGCGACGACCAGGCAAGCTTCGTGCAAAGCCTCAAGGAAGACATCCTGGAGCGGCTGATTTATCAGGAACTGGTGTCCCAGCAGGCCGCCGCCGCCGGCTTCAGTGTCGATGCCGCGGCAGTTGAAAAAGCGCAGGCCGAATTTGCCGGCATCCTGACTACTATCGCCGCCCAGATGAAGGACGAAGATACTCAGGCCGGCAACCCGACCGACGGCGTCGACTACGACGCCAAGGCGCAGGAATACGTAACCGGCGAACTCGCGGCGATGGGAACAACGGAAAGTGAATATGTCCAGTTGATAGCACAGCAAATGCAAGTCGAGCTGTTCTACAATGAAGTGACCAAGGACGTCACCGTCACCGAGGAAGATATTCAGAGCTACTATACCACACAGCTGGCAGCCCAGCGGAGCGGCGGCGCGACTGACGCGTACTCCGTCCAGTTGCTCGAGCCCGCGTCGGTCACGGTGAAGCACATCCTGATTGCCCTGCCCGCGGAACAAAAAGCAGAATACACCCGCCTGCTGACCGAGGAAGACGAAGCCGCGGCCCAAAGTTATCTGGAAGAGAAGCTGCAGGCGATCGAACCGTCGGCACAGGCCGTCCTGGCGGAAGCCACCGGCGGGGCTGACTTCGAAACTCTGATCAAAGAGCATGGCGAAGACCCCGGCATGGAGACGTACCCGGACGGGTACACGGTCCGGGCGGACGGAGAGTTCGTCGAGGAATTTGAAACAGCGTCGCTTGGCCTGAAGAAAGGCGAGATTTCCGGTCTGGTAGCGACTTATCACGGCTATCACATCATCAAGGCGTACGACCGGACCGAGGAAGTCGTCTATCCCCTGGAAGAAAAAAGAGAAGAAATCAGCACGGCAATCAAGAACCAAAAGAGTGATGCCGTCTGGAGCGCTCTGGTCGACGAGTGGTTTGCGGGCGCGACGATCAGCCGCTATACCGACCGGTTGTAGCCAAGCCGTCCGGCCTGAACCCGGCGATACAAAAGATAAAAAGCCTGCCCGGTTGACGCTGAGCAGGCTTTTCCGTTGCTTGCTTCCCCGTTGCTGCTACTTCCCGGCGAACAGTTCCGCCGCCTTCTCCGCGACCCGCCGGCCGAACAACTTCGCCCGTTCCTGCTGCGCCGCGTCGCCGTCCTTGACCGCGACCGCGCCGAAATGGGTGAACGGAGTTCCCTTGGCGACCCCGGCCGAATAAACGAGCATCCCCTTGGCGAGCAGCATCCCGGCGAGACCCAATTCCGCCGCCTCGGCGCCGCCCCCGAAACCGTTCGCCGTCGCGAACACGCTGCCGAGCTTGTCGGCGAGTTTGATCTTCGTCGTGTCCACCCATTTCTTGATCTGCCAGGAATACGTGCCATAATACGTCGGGCAGCCGAGGACAACGGCCTCGGCCGCCGCGACGAAGTCCTCGTCCACGACGTCGATGCTCATCGTCCTGACCTCGCTGCCTGCCGCCGCGGCGCCCTCCGCGATCAGCTCGGCGATCTTCTTCGTATTGCCGCTCTCCGAATGATACAAAACGGCGATTTTCACTGTAAAACCTCCTCTTGGCCGCCGGCCGCGCTTTTCGGCGGCCGGTGGGAACTTGTCTATATATTACCACTTTTTGACTGGGTGGTAAAGGAGCCTTGCGGGGCAGACACGAGTCCTGCGCCCCTTTCCACCCTTGCATTTTTGCCCCGCAGCGGGAAAACATCTGCTTTACAAACTTACCTGTTTTTGCAAGATAATTATCTCGACTATACATATAGCATTAAAACAGTTTCTATCCACGCGCCCGCAGGGGGCGCGACAGGCAACCCAGCGGCTAGCGATGCCGCTGTTCGAATTTCTATCCACGTGCCCGTAAGAGGCGTGACAACAGCATTACGTCAATAATCATTTGGGTGTAGGTGTTTCTATCCACACGCCCGCAAGGGGCGCGACTTTCACAAGCCTCCCGATTCTCAAAGGTCATCCGGTTTCTATCCACGCGCCACAAGGGGCGCGACGTTTTACCCCAATAAAACGTATAGTATTAAAACAGTTTCTATCCACGCGCCCACAAGGGACGCGACCAGAGGATCCATCCTACCTGGACTGGGTTGTCAAGTTTCTACCACGCGCCTGCAAGAGGCGCGACATCGCCCGGATATAGTCCTCGCAGGTCACGTAGATGTTTCTATCCACGCGCCCGCAAGGGGCGCGACCGGTTTGGGAGGCAGCGGGCGGTGGTCGTGGTGGTTTCTATCCGCGCGCCTGCAAGAGACACGACCTTCACCATGCTGGATGAGTTCCAGACCTACGCGTTTCTATCCACGCGCCCGCAGGGGGCGCGACATCCGGGTGATCCTTAATAGTCAGATTAAGCTTGTTTCTATCCACGCGCCCGCACAGGGCGCGACATCCATACCGAAATGACGGTGATGCATAAAAAGCTGTTTCTATCCACGCGCCCGCACAGGGCGCGACTTTGCGCCCCTTATGCATAGCCCTAGATATCTCAGTTTCTATCCACGCGCCCGCACAGGGCGCGACCGAAAATATCTGAGATTCCGGTCGATTATAAACTGTTTCTATCCACGCGCCCGCACAGGGCGCGACATGCGGGCTTTGGTTTCTCCGTTGTTTACAGTTCAGTTTCTATCCACGCGCCCGCACAGGGCGCGACCTGGGGACGTATACGCTTTAATAGGGCAAAGTGGTTTCTATCCACGCGCCCGCACAGGGCGCGACCATTCAGCGCTAGCGGGGTCGAGTCAATGTCGGAGTTTCTATCCACGCGCCCGCACAGGGCGCGACCGATGCTGCGGAAACCGATGTTCGACGTCCGGAGGTTTCTATCCACGCGCCCGCACAGGGCGCGACATGAGCTATGAGGCGAAAGAAGGTGAGACGGTTGGTTTCTATCCACGCGCCCGCACAGGGCGCGACCCCTCGTACTTATACAGCAACGGCGACAGGTGGGTTTCTATCCACGCGCCCGCACAGGGCGCGACCTCCACCGTCTCAATGACATCCTTGATCACTGGCGTTTCTATCCACGCGCCCGCACAGGGCGCGACACAAGGGCGTCGAAACCTTTGCTCAGACTGCCATGTTTCTATCCACGCGCCCGCACAGGGCGCGACCCATCCCAAAGTGCCGATGATGCATGAATAGCTGGTTTCTATCCACGCGCCCGCACAGGACGCGACCTTCCGTTGTTCTACATCCCACTCCGCAAGAAATTGTTTCTATCCACGCGCCCGCACAGGGCGCGACACTCCATGCTGGTTGACCTACTCTGCCGGGCCAGGTTTCTATCCACGCGCCCGCACAGGGCGCGACATTACCTCCTCACCAAGAATAGTCCCGGTATCGTTTCTATCCACGCGCCCGCACAGGGCGCGACAACGCTTTGTTTCAGCAGCGGCCGGCTCCGGTAGTTTCTATCCACGCGCCCGCACAGGGCGCGACTTGGCTTATTCAATTCAGCCGCTCCTTCCTTGGTGTTTCTATCCACGCGCCCGCACAGGGCGCGACGGATCGTCTCCTTCGCCGCGAGCGCCGCGTCGATGTTTCTATCCACGCGCCCGCACAGGGCGCGACGATCATTAAAATAATCAGCATGATCTGCGGAGTTGTTTCTATCCACGCGCCCGCACAGGGCGCGACGAATATCTTTTGCCGTATTTATAATAAATCTCGGGTTTCTATCCACGCGCCCGCACAGGGCGCGACATATGGGGCGGAGACCATAGGTGGCCGGAAGGCGTTTCTATCCACGCGCCCGCACAGGGCGCGACTCATGGGGTCCATCTCATAACCTCCTTGCCGCCGGTTTCTATCCACGCGCCCGCACAGGGCGCGACATTTTGCCCGATGAGAAGAAACAGCCTAAGGGTGTTTCTATCCACGCGCCCGCACAGGGCGCGACATGAGCTTATCGGCAGCATAACTGACTGTATAAGTTTCTATCCACGCGCCCGCACAGGGCGCGACATATGGTTAAGCTGTCTTTTCGGATAGCTACAAAGTTTCTATCCACGCGCCCGCACAGGGCGCGACTCAAATGGTCGATTTTTACCTTTCGTGAAGATGAGTTTCTATCCACGCGCCCGCACAGGGCGCGACCTATGGTCACAAATTACCTCCCCCCTCCCATTCTGTTTCTATCCACGCGCCCGCACAGGGCGCGACCCGGGCAACCCGCTTTGCCCCACGAATGAACTTGTTTCTATCCACGCGCCCGCACAGGGCGCGACACGAGTACAACAAGCCGGTGGCCTACTGGCTGAAGTTTCTATCCACGCGCCCGCACAGGGCGCGACGCGTTCTGGAGACATTAAAGACCTTCTTAGCCGAGTTTCTATCCACGCGCCCGCACAGGGCGCGACCCGACCAGATCCTTACTGTCTTTGAGGTGGTCATGTTTCTATCCACGCGCCCGCACAGGGCGCGACTCCCCATCCGGCTGATTGTCACCGATACCCCGGTGTTTCTATCCACGCGCCCGCACAGGGCGCGACCGGCCAGAGGCTGGAGTCAGGACCTCCTTGCAGAGTTTCTATCCACGCGCCCGCACAGGGCGCGACAATATGCGGGCGGCGTTCCGATCGACGACGTGGGTTTCTATCCACGCGCCCGCACAGGGCGCGACGTGGTAGTGGAGTTGACATCCATACCAAATTGATGTTTCTATCCACGCGCCCGCACAGGGCGCGACGCAAAATCACGATTGAGGCGGCGGGCGGACTGGCCGGTTTCTATCCACGCGCCCGCACAGGGCGCGACGCCGAACTACGACGGGACGACCATCCCGGAACGTTTCTATCCACGCGCCCGCACAGGGCGCGACTGACCATGGAGGGTAAGAGCTACAGTGAGATAGGGTTTCTATCCACGCGCCCGCACAGGGCGCGACCCAGCACGGTCTTTGATAATCGCATACTGCTTGAGTTTCTATCCACGCGCCCGCACAGGGCGCGACCCAGCCGCGAGATCCTCATTCGCGGCAAAAACGAGTTTCTATCCACGCGCCCGCACAGGGCGCGACACGGCCGACGGGCCATAAACGGGAGGTAGCTATGTTTCTATCCACGCGCCCGCACAGGGCGCGACAGGCCATGAACGGGGATAACGAGCGCAACCTCGGGTTTCTATCCACGCGCCCGCACAGGGCGCGACACCAGCTCGCAAACTACTACGCGGCGGTTTAATTGTTTCTATCCACGCGCCCGCACAGGGCGCGACAACTAGGCATACCAAAATCAACCCTCGAGACATGGTTTCTATCCACGCGCCCGCACAGGGCGCGACGGACGGCGGACCGCTCGAAGTCGTATTCCTGGGGTTTCTATCCACGCGCCCGCACAGGGCGCGACTAAAGTTGCAATGACAGCTGACGCTGCCGATCTGTTTCTATCCACGCGCCCGCACAGGGCGCGACGCGCTCTCCGGCATAAGCCGGGCGTCCTTGCCGAGTTTCTATCCACGCGCCCGCACAGGGCGCGACTAACGGGGCGGCGTTTGTAGCCATGTCGTATAAGGTTTCTATCCACGCGCCCGCACAGGGCGCGACTTGTTATTGTGGAAGCCTTACATAAAGCCTTAATGTTTCTATCCACGCGCCCGCACAGGGCGCGACCTGTAGGCAATACAACGATTACCCCGACTGGAACGTTTCTATCCACGCGCCCGCACAGGGCGCGACCCGACCGGGAGACCTCGCGCAGCGTGTCGGTCAGGTTTCTATCCACGCGCCCGCACAGGGCGCGACCCCACGGCTGCCCGTCGATGTTGGCCACGATCTTGTTTCTATCCACGCGCCCGCACAGGGCGCGACCGGAGGGGCAGCAAACATTAGCATCAACGAAGACGTTTCTATCCACGCGCCCGCACAGGGCGCGACCCATGATGGTCATGACGTTCTCGCGTTCGATCTGTTTCTATCCACGCGCCCGCACAGGGCGCGACGCGTCGTCGAGCTTGTCCTGCTGCTTATTGGTGGTTTCTATCCACGCGCCCGCACAGGGCGCGACCGAGCTCGATCGCCACCGCCTTGAGAACGTCATAGTTTCTATCCACGCGCCCGCACAGGGCGCGACGGATCCACTTGCCGCCTCGCCGATACCCTTCCTGTTTCTATCCACGCGCCCGCACAGGGCGCGACATATGATCTTCAGGGAGGAGTAGAGATGAGATGTGTTTCTATCCACGCGCCCGCACAGGGCGCGACCTTGGCGTCGCCGCGGAGCAGCGCATCAACATTGTTTCTATCCACGCGCCCGCACAGGGCGCGACCCGCCGATCGTCCGGAACGTGTTCCGATCCCAAAGTTTCTATCCACGCGCCCGCACAGGGCGCGACCGACGCGGTCCGGTCCGGCCGGCTGATCGAGATTGTTTCTATCCACGCGCCCGCACAGGGCGCGACGGATGAGATCGACACCGCGGATTGGACGGCCACGTTTCTATCCACGCGCCCGCACAGGGCGCGACTGTCTGGCTCTTTAGCCCAATATTGACAACACTTCTGGAGTACAGTTTCACGAACCCCGCTAAATCATCCAAAATCTTTTCGATTATCTGGCGTTATCTAGTGTAAAATCCTTATTCCGCTTACGGTGCGAAGCTGCCGGCGATCTCATGTCCCCTCGGGGTTCGCACCTCAGGTGATGAGTACTCCTTCCGGGTCGTATCCCTTTTTCGCGCCGTAATGCTCCGCTCTGTTTTTCCAATTGCTGCCTAGATAATAATACCTCAGGCTGTCTTTTTCCTTGTCAACCAGCGCCTCTAAGCAATGCCGCAGTTCCGCAAACTGCTGCGGCTCCACCAGGCATTCGAAGACGGAATTCTGCACCCGCTGCCCGTAGTTCTGGCAGAGTTTCGCCACCTTCCGCAGGCGGCTGCTACCTCCCCCGGAGGCGGTATTCACGTCGTAGGTGATCAGCACCATCATCTCGGCTCACCCCCTATTTCCAGAAGAACGGCGGATAGTCATCCAAATCACCCCGCAGGTGTCGTGCCAATAGCATTGCCTGGCTGTATGGCAGAAGGCCAACCGGAATCTTTTCGGAGAGAAAAGGATGATTGACTTCTTCCTGTTTCCGTTTCTGCCATGCCGTCAAAACTGCCTTCCTGGTATCGTCCTCCATAATCACCGCCCCGGATTCCTTCTTGCGGAATCCTTTCTCGGTTATTTGCTTCCGGTTGATCAGGCTCAGCACCAGGCGGTCCGCCAGATACGGACGGAATTCCTCCATCAGATCCAACGCCAGCCCCAACCTCCCCGGTCTGTCCCGATGCAAATATCCTACCTGCGGATCGAGACCGACTGCCTCCAACGCGGCGCCGATGTCGTGGGCCAACAGCGTATAAATAAAGGACAAAAGCGCGTTGGTGTTGTCGGTCGGTGGACGGCGAACCCGTCCATTCAGACTGAAGTGCTCTTTTTGGGCGACTATTAGATGGTCAAAGCAGGCGAAGTAGATATGCGCTGCCTCCCCTTCGATGCCCCGTACCTGATCCAGACTGGTGGCGGCAGCCAGATGCCTTAGGGCTCGCGACATATCATCAACCCCGGCCGCCACCGCCTCCCGGTCGATGCTCCCGGCGTGATCGCTAATGGCTCGGCGCAGGACGGTGCGGCAGTTGACAATCTTGGCGCCGATGATCCGGCTGGCGATTCTGGCACTTTCTTTTACATCATCCGCCATTCGATACTGCTGGCGCCGCAACAGCACATTGCCCGACACTTTCCCTGTCACCCGCCCCAGGAATCGGCCGTGCGCGGTGAGAAAAGTCAGAGCCACACCGCTTTCACAGCAAAGCTCCATTGCCGCTGGGCTGGCTCCGCTGTACCCGAAGCAGATTATCCCTTCCAGATTATGCACGGGAATACGGAATTTAACTTCATCATCCACCCTGACCAGAATATTTTGCCCTTCCTTAGCCAGATACGCTTCCGGCGTTGTTATATAAAGTGTGTTCAGAAGACGCCGCATGTCCGTTCACTCCTTCTCAGCCGTCTGACAGCATGCGCTCAAGGTAACCGGCGACGGTCCGGCTCCGGGCGGCAAGATCCGGCAGGCAGAGATTCTCCAGCGAACACAGGGCGCAGTGCTTTTCCCGCACCGCTGGCGGCGTCTTACCGGCAGCAAACAGATTGTGCATCTGATAGGCCAGTTCCTCGGTCCGCTGCCGCAGCGCCGCATCGAAAACAACCGTTTCCCGGTGCCGCGTCTGCCAGTAATAAAGAGCGCCTTTGCCGACAGTGACGCCGAGCATTTCTTCGAGAGCCATCGCCTGGGCGCAGAGCTGCACCGCATCCCGGTTGTCCGGCTTCGGAAGACCGCGCTTGTACTCCACTGGGAAGGGACGCCAGCGCCCCGGTGCATCACTCAGAGTTATTCCTTCTCCTTCCATCAAGGACGGATCATGATACAGTTCCAAGCGGTCCACTACGCCCCGCAGGCTGAGCCGATGGGAAATCACCGGCACAGCCCTGATTTCCTTTACATCATGCCTGGTTTCATCGCTGAACGGATCGTCCGTGTGCTCATGCAACTGCTGTCCTTCCACCGTTCGGACATTCTCCGCCCATTGCTGTTCGATATGGATGAGTGCCCACTGTCTCGGGCAGAAGGCAAAGTGCTGGATGCCGGACATGAGCAGGTATTCTTCGCTTTCGTCCATCAGGATCACCGCATTTCGATTAGTTTTACCCCTTCCGGTAGGTTACCCCGATCTATCTTTATCTCGTAGTCGGAAAACGCTCGAGCCGGTTCCGCTTTATTCTTGCGACCAGCTGAGACCAAATCAAAGAGCGTGTGCGCCGGTGCCGTTCCCAGGGCGGTAGAATGTTCAAACACCAACAGCTTGCGCGAGGCCATTTTCCCGCGGGCCGCGGACCGGTCGTGCTCGAACATGTTCAGCAGGGCTTCCCACAACAAGGCAAGATCATCAGTAGAAAACCCGGTTTTCTCTGCCAGGGGAGCGGAGACATACCCTTCCGCTCGGTACAGAGCATATGGGATGATGTGTTTCCGGCCCATGGTCCGCTCTTTCTCAGCGTCTTTCTCGTTCGTCACTGCCATCCGGGTAATCGTAATCTCCTGCGGCACCACCGGGTCGATGCTGCGGGCGAAATTGAACTGTATGGGCCCCCGGACCTGGCCGCAGTTAACTTCGGTGGTCATTACGGCACCGAATGTCCGGATGTCAAAGAAATGTTTGCACATGAATCCGGTAAGCTTTTCCGGAAGTTTTGCTGCTTCTTCTTTCGGCATTTTCTTCACATCCTCAGGTCTGACACCAAACTCACTGTAAGCCTTTTTGTTTTCGTTGTTCAGAATCGCGCCCTCGCGTACATAGATGTCGTAGCCTTCCTGATCTTTCCGGACCAACTCCACATAGTTGCGGACCTTCCGCTTCAGGCAAACGTCTGTGACCAAGCCGCGGCTCGTTTCCGGGTCGAGGCGGGGCAGGTTGCCGGCGTCGGGATCACCGTTGGGATTGCCGTTCTCGACGTCGAAGAGGAGAACGAATTCATACCGCTTGTCGATTATCTGACTCATTCTTCATCCCTCTTTCCTCTTTTTTGGTACATCGCTTCACGCTGGTGATAGTAACCAAGGACAAACAATCCCTGCTCCTCCAAGTTCAGGTGATTCGGAAAGCTGTCCAAGCCGCTCATGACTTCCTGAATCCGGCGGTCCGTCCATTCGCCATATTCGGCTTTGGCGATATGGTGCCGGGACAACCGCAAGAGCAAGGGGAAGACCGCGCCGGGAGTAGCCGAAGCGGCGCCGAAATAACGGTCGCGGATGGTGGCGTTGGCGCCCGGCACAGCATCCTGCTGGGCTTTCTCCAGCAAGGCAAACAGCCGCCCCAGGCGGTAAGCCGGGTTAGTCGAAGATTCGTTTAGGCTCACGGTATACAATCCCTCCTTTTCTGTTTCACCCAGAATTCTGGCCCGCCGCAGCAGGCAGGCCTTGATAACTCCCGCTCGGACGGCGTTAATCCTTCCCTCCTTACCGCCGGAGCGTATCCGCGCCAGCATCGCGGTATAAAGCGACTGGGGATATGCCTGTCCGGTAAGGATTGCACGCAGCAGCGCCCCTCCCAACAGCGGGGGGATGTTTTCCCGTTTGCCCTGAACAGCCGTTTCGGACAAGATACGCCAAGACGGCAACAATCCCGTCTCCGCATCCAATCCAGCGATACTCAAGTCGGTATAGTGCTGCCCGAGCCGGTTCAACAGACTGCCGAAGGATTCCACATGCCAGAAGCGGACCGCAATCCGGCTGTTGTTTGGCGAAAGACCCAGAAGATAGAAGCGGACTTCCGGGTCAAAATCGGCCGCGCCGGTAGTAATGGGCAGGCCATCCCGGCAGCGCTGCAGGATATCCATAATCTGCTGCCGCGCCTGATGGTCGATACGCCACATCCCACCTGCACTCTCACCCTTTGCCTCTTCATCCCCCGTAGGATTCAAAAGATATGCCAGCCAGTCTTCCTCCGGTCCGCCCGTCTCCCGTTCCGCCCAGAATACGGCGGTGGTGTCGCCGAGGCGGATCCGATGTTTACTGTCGGCCAGCAGATAGTTCAACGCGATAGCATAAGCAAAGGCAGCCGCCTCGCTGACTGGGGCGTTAAAACTTTGGGTTTTTCCGTAAGATGCAAACGATTCGATATTGAAGGAGACCAGAGCAGCACCGGCGGGCTGAGCGCCAACGACTCCTTTGATGGCCACCGCATGGATGCGGGCAATGCTCGCTTCTTGCCCCGTAATCAAACACTGGCCTTTAGCGCTGCTGTCAGTTTGTTCAGTACTCAGCCAGATGGAATCCATCCAGTCCGATTCGTGGACAAAACCCCGCTGCCCGTCAATCTGGAAGACCACGTTGGCGCCCTTAAGCAATTCTTTCTCCCGCTCGGCCAAGAACTTGTAGGACTGCCAGTCTCCCGGTTCCCAGGTTTGCAGGAAGGAAACTACCGCATTCGCTTCCAATCGATCTATGCCCTCAAGCAGCCGCAAATGCAGCTCTCTGAACTGGTTGAAGCGCTGTTCTCCCTCTTCCGGCTTGTCGCTGATACCGAGGAAGTATTTGGCGTTATCGCAGAGGAAATATGGCTCCGGGTTCTTGCCGGATCTTCGTTTATGTTCCGGTACCAGCATTCTTAAGGGTTTATCATCGCTCCTCAAATCAATCAAGTCAAGCAGGTGTCCCGCGTTATCGATAACCACGGCAAAAGATACCCCGACCAAACTATGCTTGGGCGGCGCCACGCCCGATTCCGGGTCTTGCAGCAGGCGTTGGTAGTATTGATAAAGCGCCTGAAGAATCATGCCCCCACGTCCTTTCGCAGGTCAGGCACCTCGAAGGCGCCGTCCCGCAGCGTCGGGCGAAAGAATTTTGCGGTCATCTCCTTGTCGAATTCGATGTCCCAGAGCATCCAGCCGAGGTCTTTTTCTCCCGTCAGTTCGGAGGCCGGCAATTCGTCCTCCACCAGCGCGAAGTGAGCCGGGAACTCCCGGCAGCCGAGATAAGGCCGGTGATAACACTGGCCGTGCCGGGCCCGGCGGAGAAAAATGTTGTAGTGCTTTTCGGGCGTGTCCTCCGGTCCGGCCGCCGCGGTCATCTCGAAATGGGCTTCAATTACATAAGCCACATCCCGCAGCAGCAGGGAGGCCCGTTGCTGGCGCTCACCGGCCGCATACTGGTGCAGGTCGACTTCTTTGCCGCCCAGCGCAGAACGGATTTTGCTTTCGGAAATTTTTCCTTCCACTTCATTGCGCCGGATATTGTCAAACCGGATATCCTTCAACACGTGAATCCTATCAACCACCCAACGGATGGCGGGCTTCCAGTGAACCGCCTCCAGAATCCCCCGCGCCGCCGACGGCGTCAGTACATCATAACTGACCCGCTCTGCCTTCATTTCCGGGCGGGTAAAACAGGCGTAATCGCCCCAGATTTTGAGCCTTATGCCATAACCCATGATTGCCTCCTTCCTTACGTCAGTAGATAAGTACTTCCGCCGGTGCCGCGAGATCGCGCGCGTCCAGCAATCCGATCTGTCCATCATAATAGTTAGTGTCGCTGAGAAACCAGTAGATTTCACCTGCCTTTCGGATAATGCCGTTTTTCGCTAACGCCGCAAATTCGAAGGGATAGACCTGCACTGTGTAAGGCTGCAGTTTGCGGGCCAGGCTGCCCGGATAACGGGCTATTTCCGCCTGCCGCATCATTTCTTCGGCCGCCGCATCGTAAGGTATTATCACCGGCTGCATCGATTGTTCAATGAGCTTGAACTTCTCCGCAATATCCCGAAAGGGAAACCACAGCTTCGGCAGCCCTTCTCGTAGGCTCTCCAGAATATCTTTCGCATCCAGCCTTTCCCGCTCAAAACTGTAGAGGTTCAGAAAATAGTCTTCTATTGCCAGCAGGGATACCGGGTCGCCGGAATATTTTCTGAGAGTCATATCAGCTATCGACGCCGTTCGGCTAAACCAGCCAGACGGCAGGCCATGCTTTTCCGGCCGGAAGACCAGCACGCGGCCGCGTTCCGCTCGCCCCTCCCGATTGCAGCGGCCGGCTGCCTGCACGATGGAGTCAAGGCCGGCCGCTGCCCGATAAACCACCGGAAAATCCACATCGACTCCGGCTTCAATCAACTGAGTGGAGACTACCCGGCAGGGTCGTCCAGCCTTTAGAGCTTCCTTAATGTCTGCCAGAACGGCGGTGCGGTGGGCCGGGCACATACGGGCGCTCAGATGCCAGTTCCCCTCTTCCTCACCCAATAGACCATATATCAGCCGGGCGTGTCGGCGGGTGTTGACGATGCACAAGACTTGCCCGCGCGTTTGCAGTTGCGCAGCCAACTCGCTGTCGGTAAGCGTCTCCGCATCCTCCACCGTCACGCGGCGAAAACGCTCATACAAGGCCTTCGGCTCCGGAATTATTTCCCGCACCGCAGTTCCCTCCGGTAGGAGGCCGCTCAAAGCCGGTTGGGTGGCGGTGCAAAAGACCGCGGTAACCCGGTAATGCTTTACGAGTTCGGTCAGTGCCGACAGAACCGGCTTCAGGTAATCGGTGGGCAACATTTGGGCTTCATCGAGAATCACCACGCTACCGGCGATATTGTGAAGCTTTCGGCACCGGCTGCTGCGGTTCGCAAAGAGGGATTCAAAGAATTGGACGGCAGTGGTGGCAATCAGAGGCATGTCCCAGTTTTCCGCTGCTAAGCGGTGCCGTTGCTTTATTTCATCCCACTCATCGAAGGACTCCTCCGGATAGTCGTAATTGCTGTGATGTTCCAAAACGGTCTCTTCACCCACGGCATCGCGGAATACCGCGGCGTTTTGCTCAATGATACTGGTAAACGGGATAACATAAATGACTCGATCCAGCTTGTGCTTTAGAGCATGGATGAGACCAAAGGCCAGGGAGGAGAGAGTCTTGCCTCCGCCGGTTGGTACAGTCAGAGAGAAGAAGCCGGGCGGCTGTTCTGCCGCCGCCCGGCAAGCGGCAAGTATCTTTTGCCGCTCTTGGTTGACCGGAGTGTCCGGTGCCTTCGTCTGCTTCTCCGAGAGATACTTATCAAGTTTGGTCAGCAGTTCACGGAGGCTCGGCTGTTTTCCGATCCTTATTGCAGCCTTATCCGAGGACATGAATTCTTCAGTATCCAAGAAATCCGCATCTACCAGGCAAGAATAGAGCATCCGAGTCAGGAAGGATAGGTTGAAAGCTATTTCTTCCTGCTTCCCAGCAAAGCAGCCAAGAATACCGCGGAAGTCCGGCTGCGGAGGAAGTGATATCTCTTCGGCAAAAGCCGAATAATCCGGTAGGTCCTGCCGGCCGCATCTTCCGGCCAGGGACGCCGGGTCGGCTGCGCTGCCGCCGTTGGGAAGCCCTGCATGGTGTCCGGCGACCGTATAGGCAATAATCCGCCCCAGCGGCAGCCCGTAACGCCGTTCCGCTTCGATCGCCCCCGCCGTCGAATGGTCGACCCTTGTCTTATCACCGGCAAGCCGGTTTTGGAATTCGACTGAGTATTTACCCACATCGTGTAGCAGTCCGATAATCCCGGCGATATCTTTCATGCTGGCTTGACGAGCAAAGCCTTCGGCCAAATGTCCGACTTGCGTCAAGTGGTCGCATAGGCGCTGCCACCCCCCTGTGTCGGATGTACCATCCGTGTGGGCAAAATACTGACTCAATACCCCCATCCCCCTGTGCTGAGTTGTTTCACCCTTTTTCTAACATATTCCCATTATTGTGATAATTTTCCTTCCGCATCCGACACTTTTCTACTAAGATACTTAATGTTTATTTACGCGTATCGCAATTGTCTTTTCTTTCTACACTATCCATCAGTTTATGACTGATGGACCCGTGAGTTCGATATATTTTCACACACTTTTCCACAATTTCACCCGGTCTGTCCTTGAAGCTAAGCAAGTAAAACGCTATAGGAGGGAACAAAAATGAAAAAAGCGGGCGACCGGGAAATGTCCCGCCGGCTCTTGCCGCCAAGGACCTCTCCCAATATAATAAAGACAGGGATAATATTCAACGCGACGGGAGGTATTGCCATGCCATTTACAATCGGCGCCCTGCTCATCGGTCACTCGCCCCGGGAAGATTTCGCCGAATACTTCCGGGCCTGCCTTCCCCCCGACGGAAAACTTCTCCAGGTCGGCGCCCTCGATGATCTGACCACGGCCGAAATCCGGGCCCTTCCGGTGCGGGAAGGCGACGATGTGCACGCCACGCTGACCCGCGACAAGGTCGCCCTAACCGTGGCGGCCCGGGAAATCCACCGGCGGATGCCGGAGAAGCTGGCTTGGCTGGAGCGGAACGGGGCGGATATCGTGGTCGTCTGCTGCACCGGTGAATTCGGTTTTTTGAAATCCACCGTGCCCCTCTTCCTCCCGAGCGAAATCCTGACCAAGACAGTTGCCGCGATTGCCGCCGGCAAGAAGATTTCTGTGCTCATTCCCATCGCCGAACAGGCCGAGCAGCTGAAGCCCCGCTGGGTCGCCGCCGGCCTTGACCCGGTATTTCACACCGTTTCGCCGTTCACCGAACCAGACGCCCTGGCCGACGTCGGGCGCCGGTGCGGCGCCGAGGCTTCGGCCTTGATTGTCATGGACTGTATGGGTTATACCGGGACGATGAAGGATACCGTCCGGCAGGCGGCCGGCAAACCGGTCGTGTCCGCCCGGACCATCCTCGCCAAAGTCATCGCCGAGCTCGCCTGAACGGAAAGGCGGCCGTCCGGTCTTTCCGTTTTAATCTCGCAAGCGTATAGGACAAACTATAGCTGATTAGCGAAACAAAAACAAAAGCAGACCCCGCTTTCCCCGGGTCTGCTTTGTTCTCTGTTGTGTCCCTAGTTTCTCTCTATATCGTCCACTGTCCGTGGACGATTCCCACCAGATACCAGATTTCATCCTTCTTCTCGAACACCAGACTCAGGCTGCGCCAGTCCATACCGCCGTACTGAGGATCAAACCCGGTAAAGTGGAACTCGACAAACGTCCCGGCCGGGTAAGCCTCGGCGATGTTGTTGATGGAGTTCCCGGTCCCGATAATCTTATTGATACCGATGATCTGGGGATTGGCGAAATCCTCATCGTAGACAAATTTGTCGTAATAGTCGCTGAAGCTCAGTTGAATCGGGTCGCCGGTTCCGTCGTAAGCTCCCCACAGATATGTCTGGCCGCTCTCCATCCGAGTCGCCAGTTGTCCGGCCGGGACGACCTGATCCTTAGCCGGGTCGACATAAGAGTAAGGCGTGAAGCGCACTCCTTTGTCCGGGTGCACATAAGCCGCGAGCCCGGCCATGTCCTTTTCTTTTAGCCGCTCCACCGCGCCAAGGGCCGTCCGTAGGACCGAAGCGGAGGGAACCTGCCCCGCCTGCTGTTGCAGGGCTGCCACTTGCTGGGTCAGGGCTTCTTTCTCAGCCTGCAGCGCCGTGTTCTCGGTTCTCAACTGCTCCAACGTCGCGTTCTGATTGGCCGCGCAGCCGGCCAATGCCAGGCTGATGACCAGGATAACCGCCAAGGGAAGTAACCTTTGCCGCATCGCTTCATCTCCTTACCCTTCCGCCGGTTTCGCCCACCGACTGTTCGCCGCAAGCTATACCCGGTTTGTTTGATGCCTTTACGTTATTAGGAGTCTCCCGAAAAGATGAATTTATTCGTCGAGCGCTGATCCGTCTTACCAGAGCCGGTCGTCGACGCCGCTTTACTTAGCCTGCACCGCAGTTTTGAGGCGGTCCAGACCGGCGGCCAGGATGTGGCGCGGACAACCGATATTGAGGCGGACGAAGCCGTCTCCGTCCGGCCCGAATTCATGCCCCGGCGTGATCAGGACCTTGGCCCGCTGCCGGAAGAATTGCTCCAGATCCTCGCCGCGCAAGCCCAGTTCCCGGCAGTCCAGCCAGACGAGGTACGTCCCTTCCGGCCGGATAACCTTGATCTGCGGGAGGTTCGCCGCCAGGTATTCCGTCAGATAGGCCAGATTCGCCGCCAAATATTCCGTCAGCTGGTCCAGCCAGGCATCGCCCGCGCGATAGGCTGCTTCAGCCGCGACGGTGCCGAACAGACTCGACCCGAAGTTGAAGTTGGCCTTAGCCAACTCCTGCTCGTACTTCTCCCGCAGGACCGGATTCGGGGCGATGACGAGGGACCAGCAAAGACCGGCCAAGTTGAAGGCCTTGCTCGGTGCGGTGCAGATGAAGCAGTTCTGCGCGAGCGCTTCCGAGACGGCCGCGAGCGGCGTGTGCCGGTGGCCGGGGAAGATAATGCCGGAATGCACCTCGTCGGAGACAATCGTAAGGTTATGCTCTAAACAGATATCCCCCAGCCTAGCGAGTTCGTCCCGCGTCCATACCCGGCCGACCGGGTTGTGCGGACTGCACAGGAGCATCACTTTTGTCTTTGAATCGATCTTCTTCACCAAATCCTCGAAGTCCATCTCATACCGGCCGTTTATGAGCCGGAGCGGGTTGATTACCGGGACGCGCCCATTCGCTTCGGTCACCTGGACCAGCGGGTGGAAAGCGGGTGACTGGAGGACGACCTTATCGCCAGGCTCGGTCAGGGCACGCAGAATGAAGCCAATCGCTTTGATGGTTCCGAAATTGTACGATACCCATTCCGGCCGGACCGTCCAGCCATACCGCCTTTCCATCCAGGCGGTGATGGCGCTATAGTAGGCCTCGGTCGGGAACGTGTAGCCGAAAACACCGTGTTTCGCCCGGGCAATGATTGCCTCCGCCACGTCCGGCGGCGAGAGGAAATCCATATCCGCCAGGCCCAGCGGCAGCAATTCTTCGCCCCCGTCCGGCGTCCGGATGCCATCCCACTTGATCGAGGCGGTGTTGACGCGATCGACCGGCTGGTCAAAATCGTATTTCATTTTTCATCTCCTTCCTTAGTATCGGCTGCCGATAAACTCCGTGCAGTCTCCGGTATTGATTCTCCGTTCCCGGTCAATCACCTTCCCCGCACCGTGCCGGTTTGGACTAACCAGGGAGCAAAACAAAGCGCGAATGAGCTTGCGGCCCGCAGGCCCGCCGCTTTTACCGTCGGCCGCCATCGGGCCGGTATAATTATGAGTTGACATGTTTAGTTATCCAAAATATAATAAGGTTATTACCCGCCGGGCGGCAGTTTGCACCGCCGCGGCGCAGGCAAAATCCCGGAAAGGTGGAAAATAATGCAATCATTTGTTCTGAAATACGGTCGGCAGGAAATCGGCTTCGCATTGCCGGAAAAGCATCTCCTGCGGGTGCTCGAGGGCAACCGCAGCGAGAATAAACAATCGGAGGAAGCGATAATCACGGCGGCCCTGGCCAACCCGATCGCCAGCCCGCGGCTGAGGGATATCGTCAAACCCGGCGAAAAGATCTGCCTCGTCATTTCCGATATCACCCGCTCGTGGCAGAAGCAGAGTCTCTTTCTGCCCTATATAGTCCGGGAGTTAAACGAAGCGGGCATTCCGGATGCGGACATCAAGTTCTTGTGCGCGACCGGGTCGCATCGCGCTCAGACCGCGGCGGAGCACCGCCTGCTGCTGGGTGAGGAGCTGGCCGGCCGCTTCGCGGTAACCGACCATAACTGCCGGGATCAAGCAAACCTCGTCTATCTGGGCAAAACGAGCTTCGGCACGCCGGTCTGGATTAACCGGCTCGCCGTCGAAAGCGACCGGGTTATCCTGACCGGGGCGGTCGTCTATCACGACATGGTGGGCTGGGGCGGCGGCAAAAAGTCAATCCTGCCCGGTATCGCCGGCTTTGAAACGATCATGGCGAACCACAGCCTGTCACTAAGCAGTACCGAAGGAAAAGGCACCCATCCCAATGTGAAAAGCGGCAGTATCGCCGGCAACCCCCTCCACGCCGATATGCTGGAGGCGGCAGGCTTGGTTAAGCCTGACTTCCTGTTCAACGTCGTCATGGATGAAGCGGGCGATATCGGCGACGCGGTTGCCGGACATTACGAGCAGGCCCACGCGGTCGGCCGGCAGCTCGTCAGCCGGACCGACGGCGTGCCGATCGACGCGTTAGCGGATTTGGTCATCGCTTCCTGCGGCGGCTTCCCCAAAGATATCGACCTTTACCAGGCCTCCAAAGGTATCAGCAACAGCAAGGACGCTTTACCGCCCGGCGGTACGCTCATCCTGCTCGCCGCGTGCGAAGAGGGCATCGGTGACGCCGAAGTCGCGGCGATCATCGCCGACTTCGACAGCAACCTGGCGCGGGAGCAGGAACTCCGCCGGAGCTTTACCATTGCGAAGTATACGGGCTTTCTGATTACCGAAGCCGCGGCCAATTACCGGATTATCCTGGTGTCTGATCTCGCGCCCGATCTTTTGGCGTCGGCCGGGATTCAGGTAGTGGATTCGCTCGATAAGGCGATGGCTCTGGCCCAAAAAGCGCTGCCCGAAGATTTCAAGGCGTATGTGATCCCGCTGGCGGCCAACGTTTTACCGATATACCGGAGACAAAACGGCAATTAAAATCAGGGTTGACGGTAAGCCCGGCTATAAAACAAAAAAGAGCAGACGAACTGCTCTCAGCTTGTAGACAAACCTCCGTATTGTCATCGCTATAAAAATGCACAGAGCGAGCGGGATGCCGTGGTCGGCATCCCCTACAAAACATTTCGGAATTCATGTAGGGGGCGGTCTCTGTGCCGCCCCGGCAAGAGTAGATCGCCGGTAAATACTCTCAGGCCGGGCGGGCCTGGAAACCCGCCCCTACGGCGGGAAACGAAATGTGATCGCATTGCAGGGAAGCCGAAACGGCGGGGATATGCTTTGTCAACAAGCTGAAGAGCAGACGAACTGCTCTTTTTGTTTGGAAAACTATGTGATTTGCCCAGAAATCAACTTCGCCGGCCGGGCAACATCAGCCAGACGGCCGACAGACTAAAGGCTCACGGTTTTCCCGTGAGCCTTTCATCCGGCATGTACCTGACCTTGCCTAGACGAACAGCTTCTCCATGATCATCACGTCGACCCAGTTCCCGTCCAGTTTCCCTTGCTTTTCATAGACGCCCACTTCCCGGAAGCCCATCCGCCGGTACAAGCCCTGACCGAGCCGGTTATAAGGAAAAGTGGCCAGCACCAGCTTATGAAACCCTTGTTCACGGGCGACCGCTTCCAATTGTGTCAGCAACAGTTTGCCCAGACCCTGTCCGCGGCAGCCGCGCTCAATGTACACCGAAATTTCCGCCACCCCGCTGTAGCAGGCCCGGGCGTTGAACACATTCAGTGACGCCCAGCCCCACGCCGCGTCATTCTCATCCACCGCCACCAGCACCGGATGGCGCTCGCTCCGGTTCTGGAGCCATCCCTTCCGTTCTTCCTCCGACCGCAGGGCGGTCTCCAGGGTCGCGACCCGGTCCTCGATCCCCTGATTATATATCCGGGTAATGGCCGGAATATCGTTCAAATTGGCCGGACGAACCGTATAGGCCATAATCCCACCCTCTCCTGATTTTGTTGTCTTACCGGCATCAGGCTGCTTCGCCTTTATCTTGGCGCGGGCGTCACCGCCCGTTTTTATAAAGGCCGGCCGCAGCAAGCCGTGAGGGCATCCGCCGAATCTTTCGATCACCCTCACCTCGTCAACTTGGTCGCCCAAGTCCCGGCGCTTTGGCATCCGAAAAATTCAAGTCTCAGCCGAAACCGGTTTCTATCGGCATCCCCGTCACCTCCTTCCATTAAGCAGAAAACCTCCGAACCGGCGGCTGGCCGGGCAGAGGCTTCGTTGAGCAGTAATAAGCTGCAGCAAAGATACTGTCTATATTCAAGATTATACACCGGCGGCCGTCCGGGGTCAACGGACTTTTGCATCCCGCGGCGGTAGTTTCCGCCTCTCTTCGCTCCGGCGTTTCCTCTCCTATCTGAGTTCGCGGACGTATTCCCCCGGGGTCACTCCGAAATATTGCTTGAACCGGTTGGTAAAGTGGCTTTGGTCGCTGTACCCGGCCTCCTGGGCCACCTGGTTAAGGGGCAGGCCGTTGACCAGCAGCCGCTTCGCTTTGCCGACCCGTACGCTTTCCAGATAAGCGTGCGGCGGCATTCCCACCGTATCGCGGAACACCCGTAGCAGGTAATAGCGGCTCAGATTGACCTGTTCCGCGATCTCGGTCAGGGTAATCCCTTCCGTGGCGTGCTCGCGGATGTAACAGCAGGCCTGTTTCACAGCCCGCCGTTCTTTCCCGGGGACCGGAGCCGTCCGGTTCGTATCGGCATACTGCCGGACTACCTTGGTCAGGACAACCAGAAACAGCGTTTCGAGTTCCAGGGCGGACGTCTTCCCGGTCAGGGCCAAATGCAGGGAGCGGACCGCTGCGGCCGTTTCCCTGTCGTCAACCCGCACCTTCGGAAAATACGGGACGGCGGCCGCTCTGCCGCTCAGCTCGCCAGCCGCCTCCTGCAGATGGGATACAGCCGGATACAGCGCCCGGTATTCAAAGCCGGCTTCATCCGCCGGCTCGCCGGTGTGGCCGTCGCCCGGGTTCAATAAAATCAAACCGCCGGGCGGGGTCAGGTACTTGACTTTTCTTTTTTGGTAAGAAAAAGACTGCAACCCTTTTTCGACGTAGCAAAACACATAATAGTCGTGCATGTGCAGCGGGAAATACCGCTTGATGCAGACGGCCTGATACGCTTCCAGGTTCAATTGCGGGTTGTGCCACAGTCGGCTCCATTCTTCCTCTGCCATCTTCGCACCTCCGCCGCCGCAGGATTGCCCGGCCGGCCGCCTTCCGGCGGCCGGCGAGTGTTGCGCCGGCAATTACTGCAGCAGGTCAAGCTCACTGACGAGTTTCCGGATCTCCTTTTTCCGCCCTACCAAAGCGACCCCGACATACTTGATTGCGGCCGGCGGCAATCCTGCCACCGCTTCCCGGAAGGTTTGATAGTCTTTTGTCTGCTGGCCTTCCACCGGGAAATCAATCACGTCGCAGCCGATTGCCAAACCGCCGCGGCGAATTTCCGCTAAAACCATCTGCGGCGCCGCCAGAACGGCAATGCCGATCGGAATCAGGCCGGGATGGGCATAGCCCGAGCCGTCGACCAGCGGCTCACCGACCAGGACCGGGTGGCGCTGGCCGATAGTCAAGGCCACCACGGCGGCCGCATTGACGAGCCGCCCGGTCGGCAGGTCCTGATCGAGGATGATAACACAGCGCTCCGGAACGTACGGCAGTACTGTTCCCGCGCCTGCTGCAATTACTTCCTGCCCGTATTCAGTCATTTTCATTCTCCTCATCCGGTATTTTTGGTATTGCTTTTCATTATATCCGGATGCCGGGCTCAGGTCTTGGAAATAATTGCTCTTTTTTATCGCACCGGCCGCTGTCGCGGCGGTTCCGTCAAGTAAATTATACCGGTGCGGCAGTGATGACGCAATAGCCGGTACCACCCGCCGGCGGGGCTTGCCCGGTCCGCGTTCGTTTTCTTCGGCCGCAACCTGTTCATCTGCCCGGTCTTCTTGTATAATAATGGATAGCAGAAATAATGAGGAGGGGTTAAGAATGTTCTGTCCGAAGTGCGGCGCCAATGCCGGCGATGCCAAATTCTGCCCTGCCTGCGGCACGCCCCTGGCGGCGGGAGCCGCAGCAGCGGCGGCGCCGGTTACCACCGACATAACCGACTACCGGATTTTCGGTGACGACATGCAGATGGTAGAAATCGACCTCGACCCGGGTGAAGGAGTCCGGGCGGAAGCGGGCGCGATGACCTATATGACCGCCGGCGTCGAGATGGAGGTCGAGGCCCGCGGCGGTCTCATGGGCGGCCTGAAACGGGCGATCACGGGAGAAAGCTTCTTCATCACCACGTTCCTGAACAAAGGAGCGGGCCGCCAACAGATCGCCTTCGGGGCGCCCTATCCGGGCAAGATCATCCCCCTTGATCTGAAGGAACTGGGCGGATCATTCCTGTGCCAGAAAGACTCTTATCTCTGCTCGGCCATGGGCATCGATGTCGAGGTGGCATTCACCCGGAAAATCGGCGCCGGTCTCTTCGGCGGCGAAGGTTTTATCCTGCAGAACCTGGTGGGCAGCGGCAAAACTTTCGTCCACGCCGGCGGCACGATCATCAAAAAAGAACTGGCGGCCGGGGAAACGCTCAAAGTTGACACGGGCTGTCTCGTTGCCTTCGCCCCTTCGGTCGATTACGATATCGCCATGGTCCGGGGCTTCAAGAACATGCTGTTCGGCGGCGAAGGTCTGTTCCTGGCGACCCTGACCGGTCCCGGCCTCGTTTACCTGCAGAGCCTGCCGCTTTCCCGCCTGGCCGACCGTATCGGCGCGGCCCGCCGCGGCGGCAAGGGCGAACAGTCCGGCATCGGCGGCCTGGGCAATATCGGCGGGGACATCGTGGGCAGCCTGTTCCGGAACCGCTGAGCCGATATCATTACGCTAACTCAAAAAGGATGCCGCGCAGCCGGCATCCTTTTTTACCTCTCTTCTTACTGCCCGAGCGTCACGTTTTGCGGGCGAGAAACCTTTTTCCTGTATGCGTATCTGACCGCCCGCTGCGGACAGGCGTCGACACACTCCCCGCACAGGATGCACTCCGGATGCGTCAATTTATTCTCCCGAACCATCGCCATCACATCAAGCCCCATTGAGCAGCGCCGGCTGCAAGCCCCGCACTGAACACAGTTACGAGCCTCCGCTTCCAGGTGCAAGGCCGGGAGGCCGAGCAGGCGCTGCAACTTGACGCCGAGGACCATAAACGGCGCCATCCAGCAGAGATAGCGGCAGAAGGCCCGCCGGCCGAAGATAACCGCGGTGCCGGCAATTACGGCAACCACGATATAATACATGATGAAGCCCGCTGGCTCTCCGATTGAGATGCCGCCCGTAGTCGCATAGAAGAAATCAACCTCCCGCAGGCCGCCGGCTGCGGCGGCGGCAAAGACAATACCGCCGATCCAGACGACCCAGACAACGTACTTCAGCCGGTCCGCCTTACCGCCGGCCGCTTTGCTGTTGATGCCGAAGCAAGCTTCCTGCAATCCCCCGGCCGGACACAGCCAGCCGCAGTACAGCCGGCCGAAGAACACTGCGGTCAGCAGCATTAGGGCGAAAACGACGAAGCTCCCGGCGACGATCCCTTGGCCGGCCGCGTCGATAATCAGGTACGGGGACAAATAGTAATAAATCAGGGGAAAGAGAAGCAACATCAACAGCCCCAGCGCCTTCCGCACTCTCTGACGGTTCATAATCCTACCTCCCTCATTGCTTGCGCATCTCACTGCCCGAACCGGAAAGATCCCGCCGGGACGCCCAGCGTCCGTTCCAGTAGTTCGGTCAGGGCGCTCACTTTTTGGGAATAAACCTTGCGCCGGCCGAACTGCGGCTGGTGCCTGTGCATATACTTCTGAATTCCCCACAGCAGGATCTCGGTAATCTCCTCCGGATAAGCGGTGTGGAAACTGCCCTCCGCGACTCCCTGTCTGACCACCCGGGTGAGAATGGGCAGGAAGCGGGCGACGAATTTCTGCTCCAGACGGTCGTGAATGATATTGTTTGCGTTATCGAACGAACCTGGCGCCGGTCCGGTGACGCTCGGCGCAAAGAGCCGGGCCAGCAATATCTGCAGCTTCGTGCCGGCGTCCATCGCCCGGTCGCCGGCGACGGCGACCGCTGCGTCCGTAACCGCGTCGAGCCGTCTTTCCAGAACGGCCTCCAGCACCGCTTCCTTCGAGGCGAAATAGTAATAAAACGTTCCCTGCGCTACCCCAACTTTTCTCACAATATCGCTGACCGCCGTTTTCTCATACCCCGCCTCACTAAACAGCGCCTCCGCCGCGTCCAGGATTTCGGTTCTTCTCACATCCGGCTCCTTGCTTATCCGCATCGGGCGACCTCCTTAAGCCTTGTCGAGCTTCATTATATCACTTGACTGATTGTCAGTCAATAACCTGCGATCATATTCTCCTTCCTGCCGATGCTTCCATTACACAGTCTCTTTACCACTTATGCGGTGCCGTGTATTGCTCACGCACACCATTTTTTTACCGGAATAATAAAATGTAACAAATTATAGCTAAAGGAGGTTTTACCTTGGCTGAAGTTGTCATGCCCGCTGCCGATTTTCGCCTGGCGGAAGCCCGTTTCTGGATTAGAATATTCAAGGAACACTCCCTGTTCATCAAACTGGGCCTGCCCTGTGACCGCCCGGACCTGATTGCGACGGCGGAAGCCTTTTTCCAGCGCTTCTCGGTTATCGAGACGGAACTGCTGAACACTACGGTCATAACACCCGCCCTGGCGCAGACAATAGTCATCGCCGTCACCGAGCTGATCGAATTTAAGCACGAGATTCTGCGCGAACTGGTTACCTGCGTCCTCAAAGGCTCAGCCCTGTTCCCGCTCCTCATTGACCATATCACCCGGGAGGCAGTCCGTTTCCTGGACCGTTTCCTGAATCCGCCGCCGGTGGATCCGATCTTCTTCCTCCTCTCCACCGAAGAATTCTGGATGCGCATTATGAAGGAACATATTGAATTCGTTATCCACCTTCTCGACCCGTCGGAAAAAACATTGCTCGCCCAATCCGAGCAGTTCCTCGCCACCTTCGAGGACCTTCTCACCATGGCGCGTGACTTCCTGTCCATGTCCACTTCCCGGCCGCCGTCCTTCAACACCGTCGCCAGGTATACCGACACCGTGCTGGAACAGACGGCAGCCCTCCGGGATTTTAAGGCGGCTGCCCACGAACTTGCCGTATTGTGCAAGCTGTTGAGCATTATCCCGTCGCCCCTCCTGCTCGACCATGTCAAACGGGAAGCGGACAAGGCTTTAGAGGACATCAGCCTGTTAAAAACAAGGCTCCCCAAGATGTAGCCAGCCGATACTGCCTGAGCCTACCGGCAGAGCGGAGCCCAAGCGGCCGGAGGAGGCACGCGCACGTTGACGACCGGATACACTCCGATTGCCGGGAGTGTATCCAACCGCAAACAGCGGCACCGTAACCTGCTACGGTGCCGCTGTTGTCTCAACCAAACCGATAGCCTAGCTTTGGTTTGACCTCAATCGAAAAACTTCCACTGGGCCAAGTGAATCGCTTCTACACTGTCGCCCGGCTCGACGGGGTCGTTCACCCACGTCTGGTCGTCCTTGTCCGTATCGAAGATGAGGACCTGTCCGTCCCCGAGGTCAAACCATCCCGCGAGCGGGTCGTCGCTGTGCCGACTCTCCATCTCCGTATACTCCGCCCGGTACCGCGCGAGCGCCGCCTCCATGCCCTCCCCGACGGTATCGCCGGCGCTCGTCGGTTGCTCTGCCGCAGCCGTGGTCACCACGTAGACGGACATAGGCTCGCCGCTGAAAATCACGGTTATCCCGTTCGGGTATTCCCAAATGCTGATCGGTGCCGGCAGATCGCCGCCGTCCTCTCCGATCTCCGTGAAGTCGCTTCCCAGTACCTCTCTGACTTCTTCCATGCTGTCGCCGAGATGCACCCCGGCGATATTAATCCTGGTGTCTTCCTCACCTTGCGGACCGCCGCCCGGCGCGCAGCCGGCGACTGCCAGCAACAGCACCGCCAGCAGAACGCCGATTATCTTACGCATAAACGCATACCTCCTTGTGTGATAACTGCATCTGCCGTTACTGACGAGCCTGCCTTCTTTTTGTTCCCGCCGAAGTTATGCGCGGCCGCAGCCTGTAGCACCCCGCTACGCCTTTTTCTCATCCGTTATCAGGCAGTGGAGACCGACACCCCAGTCCGCCCGTCCCGCCGAACAGCATCTCCGTTACGTTGTTGCCAACGCATTCTCCTCTCGTTTTTGGCTATTCGTTACTTTATGCTACCCTGCAACTGACTGCAACGCCCCTAATAACAAATGTCACATGTCTGGTTGATAATTATTTCTTCAAGCTCCTCGGTTGCTCTTTTTAGCTCGCCAAAGTCCACATTCCGCTGGTCTGCGATACTTGCCCGCATACCTCGCACTGCCTGCTCCGCCTCTTCAACAAATGAATGCTCTTCATCCGTGAGAAAGTATTTATCACGAAGCAGCATATTCAGATTGTCCATCGTCCTTTGCAGCACAGCGTATGCTTCAATATAATACAGGTTCTTTATCTCAATGATCCCTATTTTCGTAACTGGAAACTTGGTTCCCCAGAGTAGGTGATTGGGGATAGCATTTTTAGCCACTTCCTCCATGCCAGGTTCGGAGGCATACCGTAGGGCTATGCAGCAAACCTCGATATCATCTTCGAGCCTTTCCCGCATCTGTTGGTTGTAACCCGCGTAAGCCCCTGCGATGAACGTTATCGGCAGGAAAATCAGGATTAGGATGACGATCAAAGCCACAATCCCTCTGTGCTCATCTAATATATGATCAAACTCCCCGCGGTTTATTGACAGCACTCGCTCATCGCCCTCCTTTATCCATGTCCGTTTTTGGCGGTATGGCTGCGCTATTGAGACAGACCCGTTATTCAGCGATATTCTGCCGTGAAAGCTGCTGGTACTCTGCCACTTCCCGCGGCTCTCTGACCTTCAGCCCCAACAGCAAGGCAACAATAATGGTTACCGCTCCCGCCACCAGGAACATGCCAGGCTTTAGGTCTAGCCCGAGGAGAATAATCTTGGACGCCTCCGTCACCACTGCGAAGACAATAAGCATAATACCGATATAGAATGCCCGATTTTCCGGCCGCCCGAACTCCAACTGAGCAATGGCGGTACTTATCACGGAGGCAGTTTCAAATCCGAACACCACTGCAACAATGACTGCCAGATGTGTCAAGCTGCGAGCTAAAGGAATGAGGAGCATCCCCGCACCCGCAGCAAGAAGACTCAAGCGCAAGGCTTTGATTGGTCCCAAACGGTTCATGCTTGCCGCAGCCACCATGCCCATGACGATATAACCTGCCGATTTCGAGTAATATACTGTCCCCGAATACCAAGACATATTTGATACTGAAGGCATAGCTATGGTGCTAACGGCGTAGCTGTTATGGAATGCGATAACGGCCAGGGACGCATAGGCAATCGAGCGCAGGACAACAAACCAGGCAAAATTCCTTTCCTGCCTGATTACAACCCAAAGCGAGCCTCCCGTGCTCTTTCCTCCTTCTGCCTCGGCAGTCGGGGCAGGAATTTCGCGCACCTGTCGCAGCAGTTGGAGGTTAATCAACCATAGAATAAAGACACAACTCATGAATATCACTATGCTTTCTCGCATATAGCCATAACCCAGACCATCTTCCCCGAACATCCCTGAAAAAACCAGCTTGGCTATATACTGCAAAGGATACAAGAGTATTAACCCAGCGGGGAAGAGAAGCGCGTAACGGTAGCCGAAGAGCTTACCCCTGTCAGCGGTGAATATTGTCTTTGCGGTGATGAGCAGATATGCCAGGTTGAAGAGACCGTGAATGATATACAGAAAGATACTGATCCCTACCACAACAAATACCGTCATGCGGCTTGCGGGAAAGAACAAAAGGATGATTGTTGCGGCAAGGCTTGCCGCGATCATGACTTTCCCGTAACTTATGAGAGGCTTAACCAAATACTGTGTCTTTTGCAGCTTTCCCGCACCGTAGAGGACAGCCACAGTCAGCCCCGCAACTCTCAGGACATTCATGAGCTCATTCGTGTACGATCTCCCGCCGAACAATTCCACGGTCATATAACCAGACATCATACTGTAAGTGGTCAGATTGGCTGATGACATCAGCAGCCAGCTTACAAGAAGAAGCCAGAAGTTACGCTTCTGGTTCTCTTTCAGGTAATCCGCATGCTCTGCTTCATGAATTCCGGAAGCATCGTATCGGACACCGTTGACAACATCTGTCATGAACCTGCCCTCCTATACTGTCCTCGGCACCAAAGTAATGCTGCTTTCCCTCATCTGATACTCCAAGAGAGAGGCTAGGTAAAGATTAAAACCCGCATTGGCGCTCCTGTGCTGTTATCCACCTAATCCTTTTCTGCTTTTTTTTTCAAAAGGCCTGATAAATATCCCGATAAGCATAAGGAGCGTTCCTGGAACGGTTGCATATAGTAAATATTCCTCCGGAAAGTAGCGAAGACTGATGCCTATTCTTGCCACACTTGAAATGACAAGCCCGGTAATTATCAGCGTTTTTCCTGTCTTTTCCCGGTTCATAGAATACCCCCATATCAATGCTTATGTCGTTTCGTATAAAGAAAGACGGCCAAAGTAGCCTTTCTTTAATCCCATCCTTCTTCTTTCCAGATAAAATTCCCCTGCTTGTCAATATAAGCTCTCGCCATGTATTTGGCCACAATGTTGCCAGCTTCATCGTGCTTCTCAATATCTCTTCTTACCACCGCCGCCCCATTTTTGAAACTATCGGCTGCATCGAACTGGGGTTTGATAACCCATTCGCCGGCTGTGTTGATATACCCGAACAGATCGTCCTGTTTTACCGCTGCCAGACCTTCACTAAAAGGCAATGCCGCTTCATACCGCAGCGGAATTACTACCTTGCCTGCTTCATTTATAAAACCATATCTACTGTCTTTACCGACCGGAGCAAGCCCATCGGAAAAGTATGAGGCATAATCATAAGCAAGGCGGAGCTTCTCGTTTAATGCGGAATCCAAAAAAACGACTTCACCTTGTTCGCCATAACGGATAAAGGCAAGACCGTCTCTAAACATTGAAACGTGTCCATCCACAATCAACTTTGAAACATACATTTCTTCAATCACCTTCAAAACATTGCCCTGAGCATCAAAAATGTGTGTTCTGCGGTCTCCATCATATGCCGTTCCCAGGCCGTCTTCAGAAAAATAGACAGCCTTATATGCTGGCGGCAAAACAAGCTCACCCGCGGTGTTGACAGCCCCTATCCGCCACCGGCCATTTTTCACAGCCACAGGCGCGATCCCGTTCACAAAAGGCGTGCCTTCAGGGAACAATCCCTTGTCGAGTCTGGCAACCCGCTCTCCCTTGGTGTTGATAACGAAGCACCCCTGCCAGTTTGACACAATGGCTAAGCCCCCGGAGAAAGGAGTAGCATGGTCAAACCTCGGCTTGATCAACCATGTCCCGTCGGGCAGCAGGTAGCCTTTCTTTATGTTATTATAAGCACTGCCGTCTCTTCGCTCCACAGATACAAGGGCGATACCGTCTGAGAACTCGGAGGCTTCATAGAAACTGCCGTTGATTACTACCCTTCCCTCGCGGTCAATAAACGACTGCCTCATTCTGTCACCGTATGGTTCTCTGACTACCAGCAGTTCCTCGGGATCAAACTCACTCGACGCAACGGTCACTTGCGTATCGTAACCAGTCCAGTAGATAATGCTAAGCAGTACCAGGTAAACTCCCGCAATAACCGCCCCATACAAAAGCCATTTGTACTTCACGGTTTCCATCTCCCCTCTCACAGGCCAGCGTTATTCTCCTCGGGAGGAGCGACATACTCGTACAGAAGCACCCCGTCTTGCGTAAAACCAAGGATTTCTTTAGGTTCGTAATGCTCCAAGGCAGCATATGGTCTAACCTCTGGCGAGCACAAAGCAAACCAGATACGGCGTCCACCGTATTCAATCATTATGGCTTCTGTCCCCAAGCTGTCTTCTGGTACCTTCTGTTTCTCCGAGGCAATTTTCACAACCACTTTATCAATTCTCTGGTCAAAGCTCTCACCGATAACATACCGCAGAAAAAGACCGTCTCCTTCTTTCGCTCCCCCCAGTCCATTCGTCCAATGGAAGCTGTATTTCCATATCAGCCTGTCGTCTTTAGGAGGATGATCATCGCGCCGAATAACAACTTCCGAGCTTCCTCCCGCCAGCCCCTGTCTCTTATCTTCCAGGTAGCCGACCCTAAAAAGGTATGGCGACTGAAGGGAGCACAAATACACAACCCCTTCACCATAGAGCTGTTCATACAAAACCTCGTTGTAGCTGATCCCATTCCTGTCCAGGAGTTCTTTGGCTGTCACTGCGGGCTTTGTGCTAATGAAGAAGGCAAGAATTATTGTTGCCGCTATCGTCGCTACAGTCGAAATCCTATCTCTCATAAGACCACCCCGCTTCTCCCTGAATTAATCTCCTTTCTCGAAGACAGTCCACTGGGAATCACCTTTATAGAGAATTTCACCGTCTTCTGAAAGGCCCATAACTTCCACTATCTGTCCCGCTTCTGGCGGGAGCAGGGCAAAGCAGATGCGACGGTGGTTGTGTTCAAATACCTTCGCTTCTACTCCTTCCGAAACGGATGCGGACTGCTCATCTATGGCAATCCTTAAAACAACCCGATTAATCTTTGCATCCAAAATCTCGCCCATTACATAGTCTACAGCCTCGCCTCTTTCCCTTGCTTCCTTCATATCTCCAAACGCAAAGTTGCTGCATTTCCAGGTCAGCCCTTCGTTTCCCGACTGCAAATTCTTATCGGGTAGAGGTCCTTGTATGCCACACACCCCCTGAACGGCTTCACTATCCTCTACATAACCCACCATGTACTGGTCGGAATCGGAAAGGGAACACATAAACACCGTGCCGTTATTAAACGGCTGCTCGAATAAAATTTCCTCATACTCTATCCTGTTCTTATCCAAAAGCTCTGCAAGACTAGGCTGGGAGTTGCAGCCGCTGCTGTGGATAACGAACAATACCGCCATTACGACTGTGAATCCTTGTTTCAAAGGAACACCTCGCTTCATTCAAGATAGCCATCACCCGGATGAGCAGACCCTCTCCGTTCTATAACTCTTCACCGATCACAACAGTCGACTTTTTAAGAAATGGACCCACCGCGTAATGCACTTCCGCCGAGTCAATTATGAAGTCTTCATCGCTGGAAGGGATACCCTCGATATTAACTGCTACCCCGAATACATTCCCGTCCTCTAGGGTGGGCCGAAAATCCACCGGACTAACAAAGCCTTCCTTTGCCTCAAACGCCTGAGCGGAAAACCCATCACAAAAACCGCCAGGCTTTAGCAGGACGGCAACCGTCGCTTCTCCCGCCGCTTCGGTCAACACCGTGCCATCACTTCCCGCAACTCTTACGCTGATACGCTTTATGACAGGCATAAAAAGCGTATGGCTTTCCATGTCAAACCATACATACGCGGAAATCAGTTCCTCGCCCATGCTCCTCTCGGCGGACTGGATATTCCCTACTGCCAGGTCCTGTCTTACCCATAAACCAGCCAGGCAGGAGGCTACCCCGATGCAAATCACGGCAGCGAGCAAAACCCTAGCGTATCTTTCCCTGGGCATGAGCTTCCTCCTTTTTCGAAGAAACCAAGTAGTAGTTGCAATCACTGCCTAACGGTGATGGTAACCGTATCTGTTGTCAAGCCCAGACTTTCCCGCAATCCATTGTCTACCGTGAAGGAAACCTCGCTCCTATTTGGCACACCGATAAATGTATACTCAACGGCCGAAACGACCGTGCCGTCACGCCCATCTACTTTAGCTGGCTGCATGTCAGGAAAGCTAAGTCGGTAACCGCTTTGAAGCCTGCCCGCTTCAAAGTACTCCTCTGGCAAATGGAGATAAGGGCTTCGCCGCTCAACTGATGCGATGGTGAAATCCCCAGTATCAATTATCACCTTCCCGCCAGAGGGAACTGCAGCCCCGTTTACTGTAAGCTCATAGCACCAGAGGCCTTGTGCAAACGCAGCAAGCTCCTCACCGCTGAGCATAGACATTGCTGATGCGACCAGGCTGTCGACTTCTACCTGATAGACAGCGAAATCTCGATGCAGACTGTCAAGCCGCCCTTCGTTCGGAGTGGAGTTTTACCCCGTAAGCAGTCACTCCAAAGAGTATGAGTATTAAAATGAATATCAAAACACTTAGCGGTCTGATTTTCTTCAGCCAGGACACCTCCCTCTCCCCAATGGATGACACATCCAATCACCTGCTTCGCACGCTTCCTCGGTGAAAAAAGCAAGTTGCTTTTTTCACCGCCGCAATAATTCCCTGCAGCCCCATCGTTACCACCGCGATTGAACCAAAGAATCTTGTCCAGATAACTTGAGTCGGATTATCCCAAATATCAAGAAGAAGATATGCTTTTTTAGGTAGCACGTTCCTCGGCGTTTCCAACCAGTTTGCTTGCCGGACAAAAGTTAATGGAAATCCGAATTCCAGATAACTATCCGTATAATTGTCAATATCAAGAGTGATCGGAATAACCAATGGAGTTATCCCTACTAATATCAGGCTGATAAGTATAACAGCAGTAGTTTCATTTACATTTCCAGCCCAGTTGCAAAAAGCAATGAATGCCATGCTGCCGATAAGGAATAACGCAACTATCGAATAGAGCGCAATCATATAAGCCTCCTATAAACTTTTAGGATGAAATCTTTACAGGCTGTACCGGCGAGACAACACGCACAGCAGTACCCTCTAATCATGCACAACTCCTGAAATGGTCTCATGTCCGTACTTCTCCCGCTGCAAATCACGCAGATCCACGGTCGCTGCCTGGGCGGCAAATATCATTTTCCCGACAGCCTCTGCGTCAGACTTACTGCTGAAAGCATTTTTCTGGATCTCACTAAGATAATCCCTGAGTTCAAGCCACTTTTCCATTTCTTTGGCCGTCAGTGGCGTATCGATATTTTCTATTTCTCGGTGTGCTAATCCGACGATGAAACCTAAAACCGTTTTATCGTAAGTATCTGCATATGGCTCAAACGACGTACCATAAAGAGCAATCTGAGCGGTGCTCAATGGGCTGCCTTTCCCGAAAAAGGAGCTTAGTGTATCGTATATTCCCGTGAACACTATTTCTTTTGACGCGCCGTTTTCCAAGTTATCCAGCCTAGCAGCTACAGTCGCTGTTGTTTCCCGCAGGATGTCTCTGGCGCTTTCCTTCATCCGTCCAAGCTCAAGCTGCAAGCTATTCCTCTCCCGCAGCAAGGAGAAGAAGCCAGTTGTTGCAATAAATGCAATAACTGAAAAAGCAATGATAATATTGCGAAGCTTCTTTTTATCCATACACACTCACCCTTTCGTTGAAAGCTACAGGTAAGACACCACAGCTATTTAGCCATGATTTTGCAGTCCACCTTATAGAGTGTATAAGCTATAACTCCAAGGAGCGCTAAGTTCAATGCCTGCCAGATGACTTTACACGTTTATTGTCTCCCTCGATTTATTCTTACCCTGGTGCAACATAGGTGCTTTCCGCCACTGTATTAGACACAAGTAAAAGGAAAATGTTTCATCTTTGGAGGAAATCTCCTTGACGGCTTCCACAACAATGAAACATTTTCCTGTCTTTTGCATCTGATTAACGGTTCCAGCAAAGCCTCATACCTTAGTCAAGTTTCAGCCTCACATAATCTTTGACAAAATCCGCATAGGCAGGTCCGCCATCATAACGGAAATCCTCAATGTACCCATCTACATAGCGCACCCATTCTACCCCCAAACCAAGCTCTACAGTACCAATCTTTCGCACAGCCCAGTCCTGAATCCGATAGACGGAGTAAACTGGTTCGCAGTTATCACTTACGATGAAGACATTATCTTTCAGCCAGTAGAACCTTTTCTGATTGACACTTTCCTCTTTCCTACCATTTAAATAGACGGAAGTGTTTTGTTCTGTATCAAACAACAGCACCTTGCATGGGGTATCAACAGAGTAAAGCGTTCCTTCATAGACAATAAGGTATCTCCCGTCAGGAGATGCGCTCAAAATGCCAGCATCGCTCATGAACACGTCTTCTTTACCGTTTTCTATCCGTCCGATTTGGTTGCCATTGAAGATGTCAAGCTTATGATAGAGTCTCCTTTCGCTGTCGAACACAATATCTGAAAGCCCATAAAGCGAAACTGCTCTGCTGCTTGCCACAAATTCATGCCTCTCCTCGATTTCGCATGTGTCGGTGTTCAAGATCAAAATACCAAGCATGGATTTTGATATTTCATCAACCAGCCCTTGACCTTCCAGCCTGACAGCAAACCTTTTCGCATCTTTGCTTATGCAGGTTTGCCACCTTTCAATGTATTCACAACCGCTGAGAGCTTCTTTCCAGATAGGCTCAAGGTCTACTGTGCCGCCTCTTACATCTACAACGTATCTTCCCGTGAGAAGGAATCTGTTGTTATCAAACCAGTAAACCGCGGTTCCTGTGGTTGACCAAAAGACATCTTGAATCTCGCCCGTGACAGCAGTATCAATCGGCTCCCCTTGCTCGTCGTATAGAGTGAAAACCAGCATCGCCCCAGGATCATATATGGAAGGTTCACTCCGAATTTCAGCTATATATCTGCCGTCGGGGGAGGGGTAAGTAAAACCCTTATACGGGGAGGTCGGTGCTTCCAGCACTTCTTCATTGCTTGAACTGCAGCCCAGGAGTATTGCTGCCAGAAGCAGCAGTATAAGGAAGGCTCTAAATGTTATGCGCATGCCCTCACCTCGCAATTCTCACTGTCTCAATATGCAAGACACAAAAAAAGACAAAAATGTTTCATCTGCGGAAGAACTTTTCCTAACGACTTCCACAATAATGAAACATTTTCCTGTCTTTTGCATCTAAATAAAGGGTAGTGCTAACTCGAAGGGAATGTATGTCAAAGAAATGGTTAGGGTATATCCCCTACAGCTACCATACTTCCCCATCGTAGAACAAGGAGGCGGAAACTATTGAAGCGATTGATTTCCTTTATGCTCCTATCTCTACTTCTGTTCTTTACGGTTTTTGCCATGGGTTGTTCCAAGGCACCTCAGCCTGAGATCAGGCGGGCGGAATTGACCGACAGTGAGCAAAAGCTGCTTGCTGCAGCCGGAGTAAGCGAGTATTATGTGTTCGATATTGACTTAGCTGGTGGAGATTTTACCGGTCTGAAAAGCTGGGTTGAATACTATGAAAACGGCACGCTGGCCAAAAAGGAATACGGCATTGAGCTGACCTCTCCGAGTACTAATTTCCGAGAGAGCAACAAAAGGCTCGTCATAACGCTACGGGAAGGCGCTTCCCAGGCCAGAGAATATGAATACTACGTATCGATCACTTACAAAGGTGGTATGGACGGGGGGAGAAAAGCCTCTATCCCGAAGCCCGAATTCACCACGTCCAGCACCGGTTCTGCCGAGAGACAAATCATTGAACCGAACAAGCCCATCATTTTGGTTGTGAGCTTATTCGACAAAGACGGCGCAATCCCTGAGTTTATCACTGACGATACATATACAGGGCGTGAAGACGAAATCGAAAGGATACTGCAGAGCGATTATGTCTATCTGTTTTATTGTCAGTTCGATAAGCCAGAAGAGTAGTATAGTTGCATAAGCGGAGGTGAAGTGCTCTGAAGAAAAAAATCGTGGTTATTACGATAGCCTTCTTATGCGCTCTTTATCTGTATAGTAATCATTCTACTCCTGTTCGCGCAGCTCGCTATATTTCCGGAGTCGATCCAATCGAGATGTTATCGGTCCCGGATAATCCATCAGCGGTCATTGCATTGCTAAGACCTTCGAATGAAGCCGATATGATTGCAATTGTACTGGAAAAGACCTTGTTTTGGTGGAAAATGGCTAGAATATGCGGTACAGGAGATTATCGAAAGCCAGAGGATGGGGATTTATACACGCAGAAAAGCGATCATATTGCATATGTAAATGTCACCACGTTTCCCCTAACATCAGAAACCCCCGATCAAATTCTAATCTGGGGGGAAACAGTCAGCAAGGCAAAAACGGCATATTGGGAAATTGAAAACGAGAAGCTGAAGTGTGATGTGACTCCCTCGGAACATGGTGCATACTTTTCATTATTTATTCCCTATGAGAAGTTTGAAGCGATGCTACCATTGACCGAGACGTTCTATTTGGAGCCGTACGACGGTAATATTGTTTACTATCCTTTCTGCTTGACCTATTAATGATCCCGAATTCTGCCTGCAATATATGTTGCTCATGGAGTCAGATAGAGCAAAGCCTTCTCCCGCCAAATAAAAAGCCGCGTTCCTGTTACGGAACGCGGCCTTGCCTCACACCCGTTTACCGTCCACCATGATCTCCCCAACCGGGAAATACGGTATCATCTCTTCCTTGACCCGCTTCAGCGCCTCGATCGGTGCGAGCCCCCAGTTCGTCGGGCAGGCCGAAAGCAGCTCCACGAAGCTGAACCCCTTGCCGTCGATCTGGGTCTGGAAAGCTTTGCGGATATACTCCTTCGCCTTCGCCACATGCTGCGGGTCGTGCAGCGAGCCGCGGGCGATATAGACCGACCCGGGCACCATTGACAAGAGTTCCGCCTCCCGGATCGGGAAACCGTCGCGCCGGGCCTCACGCCCGTCCTGGGTCGTCGTTGTCCGCTGCCCCAGGAGTGTTGTCGGCGCCCGCTGCCCGCCCGTCATGGCGAAGACGCCGTTGTTGATCATAAAGACGGTGATATTCTCACTCCGCCCCGCCGCGTGGATGATTTCGGCCGCGCCGATGGAGGCGCAGTCGCCGTCGCCCTGGTAGCTGAAGACGATCTCGTCCGGCCGGCACGCCTTGATGCCGGTCGCCAGCGCCGGACCGCGGCCGTGGGCGGCGAAAATATTGTCGATATTCATATACACGATATTGGAGCAGCCGTTCCCGTCGACTCCGATCGTTTTGTGCTCGATACCCAGTTCCCCGATCACTTCCGCGATCAGCTTGTGGGCGATACCGTGAGTGCAGCCCGGACAGAAGGAAAACTTCACATCGTACAGCACGGACGGCCAGGCATAAGCTTTTTCCATTTACCGCACCTCCTGACCGATTTGGCGTTCGAGCATTTCCAATACCTGCTCCGCGCTCGGGATCAGGCTGCCGTAAGTCCCCTCGAAGGTCACGGGGAATCTGCCACCGAGCGTGATCTGGACGTCCTCAAGCATTTGCCCGTCGTTCGCCTCGATAACGACGACTTTCCGGCAGGAAGACGGGATTTCCTCGTACGCCCGCTTCGGGAAAGGCCAGGCGATGAGCGGGCGGATAAACCCGATTTTGGTCCCGGTCGCTTCCCGGTACTTCCGGACGGCAAATTCCGCGATCCGTCCCACCGTGCCGAACGCCGTCACCACGTAGTCACAGTCCGCCAGGTTGCTCGACTTCCACTTCTGCATCTCAGTCTGAATTTTGGCGTACTTTTCGTTAATCAGGCGGTCGTAACGGTCGGCGTCCATGGAAGAATTGATGTAATTGCCTCGGGCCCGGCCGTGGCGGCCGGTCATGCCCCATTCCGCCGCCGCATTTTCATCAACCTTGACCGGCTCCCGCAGCTCGATCGGCTCCATCACCTGCCCGATCAGGCCGTCGGCGTAAATGTAGGAAATCATCCGGTACTTCTCCGCCGCGTCAAACGCCTCGTACATCATGTCGAAGGCTTCCTGCACCGTACCCGGGCAGAAGACTATATTGCGATACCCACCGTGCCCGCCGCCCCGCGTCGCCTGGCGGTAGGAACTCTGCGTCGGCTGCATGCCACCCATGCCCGGACCGAGGCGCGACATGTCGACGATGACGCCGGGAACTTCGGCCGCCGCGATGTACGAGATGCCTTCTCCCTTCAGGCTGATGCCGCAGGCCGAGGACGACGTCATGCAGCGCTTGCCGGTCGAACCGCCGCCGTGCAGCATATTGATGGCGGCGACTTCGCTCTCCGCCTGGATGAATTTGCCGCCGTGCTTCGGCAGCTCCCGCGACAGATATTCCGGTATTTCGTTCTGGGGCGTGATGGGATAACCGAAGAAATAGCGGCAGCCGGCCCGAATGGCGGCTTCCGCGATGGCTTCGTTGCCTTTCATCAACGTTTTTGTCATGCCGCTTCCCCCCTTATTGTCCTGAGGTAAAGAATTTCTCCGGGCAGGTCGCGATTCCTCCCGGAACTGTCTGGAAATGGCCGCCAGCACATTGACGATACCAGAGGGCAAGAGTAGAATGAAAACAGCAATTGCTGTTCGGGGAGATGCTGATATGGATAAAAAGGGGCTCGGCTATATCCTGCTCGCCGTCGCCTGCTACGGCCTGTCGTCGATCATCGCCAAGTTCGCCTACCGGGGCGGCGCCAACTATGTCACCCTGCTCGCTTTCCGCTACGCGTTTTCAGCCGTTCTGCTCTATCTCTCCTGCCGGCAAGCCGGCAAAAGCGTCATCCTGCCGCCGGCGGACATGAAGCGCATCCTTGCCGTCGCCTCGGTGGGCAGCATCGGTTACTGCTCGCTCTATTACCGCGCCCTGGAGCTGATCCCGGCCGGGGTCGCCTCCCTGCTGATGTACACTTACCCCACTCTCGTCCTCCTCATCTCCGTCTGTCTGGGAACGGAGCGGATGGATATCCGCAAGGCCCTCGCCCTGGGTCTTGCGCTCGCCGGCAGTGCCGCCGTGGCTGGGGCGAGAGGAACCGCCGTGAATCTGCACGGCGCTCTGCTCGCTTTCAGCTCGGCCGCGTTGTACGCCTGCTACGTCGTGGGCATGAGCCGGTACGCTTCCCATGTCGATTCGCGCGTGGTCACCCTTTATGTCGCCACTCCGTCCGCCGCCTTCTTTCTCGTTTACGGCCTGTTCACCGGCCGCCTCATCTTTACCCTCACCCCGTCCGCCTGGCTAGCTATCGCCGCCGCCGGACTCGTGTCGTCCATGCTCGGAGGGATCTTCTTCTTCCGTGGTCTCCCGCGGGTGGGAGCGTTTCGGGCTTCCCTGCTGCGGACGCTCGAGCCGGTTTATACTACTGTTCTCGCCGCTCTCCTGTTCGGAGACAAGTTTTCCCTCACCCAGGTCACCGGTGCCCTTCTCATCCTCAGCGGGGTAGTCCTCAGCATCCTGGCCCGGCAGGGCACCGCCGCGGCTAAGCCGCAGGGCCCGGCCGCCTCAGCTTAGGTGAGTGCTCTTCAACTATCTCTACCATCGCTTTCCAAAGATATTTTCCATGTATAACGCAAGAAAGGTAGCCGCTGCGGGCTACCTTTCTCTTGACGGATACTTTCACATGACTTCAATCTTTCGCTTTTGCGGTCAGTTCTTTCCGGTCGACCGCCCGGGGCGGCTCTTCAAACCAGCCGTTATCGATCAATATCTTTAATCCGTCCTCACTGTAGATCGTTACCTCCCCAATCAGCCTTCCGTACATTACCCCCAGGTCGTGCCGGGGACTGACTGCAATGGAGCCGGTATAATCACTGAGACCGGCAGCATTCAGAGTCACCGTATGAAACATGATCAATCTGTCCGAGAACGGGGAAATGGTCGAAGGGGTGACAAAACCATTCCAGGGCATCGGGGACGGAATTTCCTCTTTTCTCAAGACGGAGCTGAAAATATCGATGTGTTTGGCGGAGATTTCGATCCCCCTTGCCATGTATGCCCGAACCGGTTCCAAAGCGGCTACCTGCCGGAACCCGGTCAATAAGGCCTTCCCGATCAAATTAGTTACGATACCCCGGTGCAACTGGGCTGCCTCCGCCGCCAGAAGAGGTCTGGGTTCAACAAAAAAGCCGCTTAAGAAGTCCCGCTCCTTGACGAAGTCGACCTCATTAACCGTTGACATATAAGGAGATCTGATATACAGTCCCTTGCTTAGCAGCAGATCTGCCGCCCGATTAAAAACTCTGACTGTCGCAGCCAGGCATTCGGAATAATATTCTCTGATATCCGGGCGGGCGGCTAAAACCAGGTTCATCCCATTGAGGGTAATTCCGAACCCGGCCATTTCCAGGGTATAATAGAGGTAGTATACATCCGAATACAGACGGGGAGCCGCCATAACCAGATCCCCGTCGTTAAAACCTGCCGGCACCGGATGGCCGTCCCGCTTAAGATATTCGGCGGTAGCCTTGACCCGGGTATTTATCAATCCGGCAGAATCCTCTAAAATTGGGCGAATGTCAGCATCTTCCGCTGTCCTGAGAAAATGCTCATAGATACACCGCAGCATAGAGTAGTGGGCATGACTGCGCCAAAGAGTGGCGATTTCCGAAGCGGTCAGCGGTGCGTTATGGGTTACCTTCATTTCATCCGGCTGCACCAGTTTCGTTTCATCAAGAGTCTGAACCATTTTCTTTCCCCCAAAGTCTTACCGGTTTTATACTTACGGCTGTATTTTTTGCATATTTTTTGCTTATATGCAGGCCGGACATTATTCCCTGTGCCTTTATCAATGCCAAACGGAAGCCATTGCGCAATTTCAGTTCTTTCCGCTTTGTGTTAATTGTGCCGTTAGGGTAAAATATAATGTGACAAACTCCCCGTTCCAACAACTGTACTCGAATAATCGTATTGGAGTGAGCAATTGATGAAGTGCCAACAAACAATCACTTACCTCGTTATTTCCATCGTCCTGCTGGCTGCGGTCGCCGCGGCATTCGGCATCTTCTCCGCCGGGGGACCGGGACCTTATGTCTACGAGTCGCTTCGTGGCCGCCCGGTCGAGATTTACGGCCGCGGCCTCTACCAACACATGTCGGCCGAAGTCGCCCCGCAGGGTATCGCCCAGGACTACGTCACCCTGTTTATCGGCATTCCGCTGCTTATCTTCGCTCTCATCCGGGCGCGGACAGGTTCATTGGGGGGCCGGCTCCTGCTGGCCGGCACCTTGGGATACTTCCTCGTCACTTATCTGTTCTACCTGGTGATGGGCATGTACAATTACCTTTTCCTCGTTTACGCCGCCCTGCTGGGCACCTCCTTCTTCGCGTTCACCCTGACCATGCTGTCGTTCGATTTGCCACAGTTAGCGGGCGACTTCGCCGCCACTGCACCGACTAAACTGGCGGGCAATTTCCTCCTGTTCAATACCGCCGCCATCGCATTCCTGTGGCTGAGCATCGTCGTGCCGCCCCTGCTCGCCGGCACCGTTTATCCCGTTGAGGTGGAGCATTACACCACCCTCATCGTCCAGGGAATGGACCTCGGTTTGCTGCTGCCACTCGCTGCCGTCTCCGGTGTCCTCCTGCGGCAAAAAACACCGTCCGGCTATCTGCTCGGCCCGGTGTATCTCATCTTCCTGACCCTGCTGATGATCGCCCTGACGGCCAAGCTGCTCAACATGGGGCGTCTCGGTTACAACATCATCCCGGCAATTTTCATCATCCCGACTTTCGCCGCCATCGCCGCCTATCTCTCAAGCCGGCTGCTGCGGAGCGTCAAAGAAATTTAATTGATCAGTTCAGCTTATTCAAACGCCACCGGAGTCAACTCTCCAAGTGGTGTTATCATGGTAATCAGGGTATAAGATTTAGAATCTCCCGTAAATCGTCGGTCACCAGACACTCATCCACATATTTACTCAAAATAACTCCGTCACCCTGTCTGCACCGCCACCGCCGCCAAACCCGGAAACCGCACCGTAAACACAGTCCCCGTCGCATCGCTCGTAATGTCGACAACCGCATTATGGCGCTGCGCGATGCTGAAACAGACGGCCACGCCGAGTCCGGTACCGTCGGCCTTGGTGGTGAAAAAGGGAGTTCCGACCTTGGGGAGCACTTCCGGTGGGATACCTGTCCCGTTGTCCCGGACGGTCAGGGCTACACCGTCTCCGTCCGGGCCGGTCCGCACTGTTATTCTCCCGCCGGCTGGTGTCGCCTCAATGGAATTACGCACCAAGTTCAAAAGCATTTGCTTGATTTCCTTTTCATCCAGGTGGATGGCGGGAACCGTCCCCGCCTCGATTACCAGATCGCATCCCTTCTCCATTGCGGCGGCGGTCAGTAGCGGAGTCATCGCCGTCAGGACGGAATTAAGATTGCCTTCCCGGATTTCCGAACACTTATCCTTGGCGAGGGAAAGGAATTCGCTGATGATGGCATTCGTCCGGTCCAGTTCATCGACCATCAGGCTGAGATACTCCCGCTCCGCCGCATGGTCCGGACTGCTTAGCATAATCTGAAGAAAACCACGCACAGTGGTCATCGGATTACGGACTTCGTGGCCGATGCTGGCCGCTATCTGCCCCACCAGGTTCAGCTGCTCCAGGCGGGCCATCTCCGCCTCCATTTTCCGCTGTTCGGTTACATCCGCAACTGTAATCACCATGGGTTGATTAGCACTGTCGCCGGGCAGGGGGGCTGCGGCGACACTCCCCAGGAAGGTCGAACCGTCAGTCCGACAAAAGCGGCAATCACTCCGGACGGTAGACCAGGCAGTGACCGGTTCTCCTCGCAGCGCAAGGAAACAAGGGCTTGAATCGGCTAGATATTGGGTGAACGGCATGCCGGTCAGTTCGGATATCGGACAGGATAGCAGGTCGGCCATTCTTTTGTTGGCAAAAGTAATAATTCCCGCGGCATCGATTAGCAGAATACCTTCCCGGACCGTCTCGACGATTTGCCGATACCTAACTTCATTCGCCCGGAGCGCCTGTTCCGTCCGCCGGAACTCGGAATTCTCGATTACTTGCCAGCCGCCGTCTTTCTTGGCGACGACAAACTGATGGTTCCGGACGACATCGATGGCTTCATACATCCCACAGCAGCTGAGCGGATAGGTGCAAAGCACGACCAAACGGCCATTGCTGATTTTTTCGTTCATTACCCGTTCATACTCGGTGAATGAGCCCCACTGCGCGGCGGTCAGCCACGAGACATCACCCGATGCCCGCAGCCCGGGATACCCGCCGGCTGCCGCCTGGCTGATTTTCCGCTGCCAAAGCTCGACGACCTTCGCCTGCTCGAAGGAACCGCCTTTCAGATACCAGTCCAGGCAGGAAATTATCTCCATCTGACCCTTGTCCAAGTAATCGGCAAAACCGGGAATCGCCCGCCGCATCGCCGCCAGGGCTTCCGCTTCGCTTAACAGCGATGCCGTGATCAGTACGCACAGTTCGCCCTGTTCCAGGCCGGCCCGGAAGTAAGGGATGATGATTTCCAGCAGTTCTTCTTTTGACCGGTAGAGCAAAGAAAAATGCGTGCCCCACGGCAGGTCGTAATCGATAAACTCAGCCCGGTTAGCTTCCAAAACCAACCCTCCTGTCGGAAATATGCTTAATAGCGGAAACCCCGGCAATGCGGGCGCTCGGGTAGCCGGAGCGGGACCTTTTCTCTTGACAACGCGGCAAGCGACACTTACTGCCGCAACCTCGCAACGATAATTATTATAAGCGATAGGCGATGGCGTAATTTAGCAGTCCCTGTCGAGGAATGCCAAGCCACAAAGAATAAACTTCGGACAGCGGGCGGAAAATAGCAAACAAGACCTATCTCTCAAGCCAGCCGCTGCGGAGTGTCAAGGAAACGCTATGATAAGAGCATCAAACAATAGCACCACAGGGTATGGATATTCCCCGTGGTGCTGATATTTGAGCGCATGTCCAAAAATCATTCTTATCCTCTGTATGAACTGCACGGAAGATGTTCCTTCCGCTTCTTTGTGCCAGATACAAATATGCCGGTTTGGTACAGGAGTAATGACGGTCGATTGCGGCTTCTGATCTTCGGGACACCTTTACTCAATTATACTTGACATAACTATTGCAACTCTCTCCTCGATACTCTGCTCACCCTCGATCCTGATTACCGGGCATTTTAGCCGCTTTAGCCACTCATTATGCATTACCAGACTTCTTATTTCCATGTCCCCATTATCATATGCTGCCGCCCACTCTAGGAATTTTCTATGCTCGCTTTCCATTTCTCCTCCCGGGGCAATACTGCCGGCACCGTATCTTTGTGTCTCCCGCTGGAGAAGCCGCTCCATGCGGATATGCGCCGGTACATACAGAAAAACGACCAGATCATATTCAGGCATCAAAAAATCACCCCAACCGCAATTGGAGCCGGATAAAATCCATTTGTCAGTGTTCTCGATATCGTGCTTAAGGAGTGCTACCCGTTCGGCGAGAGGCCGCTTTATTGTAAAAGGCAGACTGGTTGGAAGCCAAAAGTAATCATCAGTATCGAAATGAGAGTAGTCCAGTTTTTTGCTTACAATTATAGCTAGTGTTGTAGTTCCGGAACCGGACGCGCCTAAAATATGTATATGCTTTTTCATTGCTTCTCCACTCCCGTTGCCTAGTCAGACGATGAAGTCTAAGATACTCCGTAAATCCTCGGTCATCAAGTATTCATCGGCTCGGTTGACTAACGCCTGTGAATAATTGATGGCGATACTCTTTCCGCAATGCCGGAATACTTCATCGTCCGACGCACTGTCCCCGACCGCGATACACTCGTGCAGACCAATCCTTTGCTTCCGGCAAAAGTCAGCCAATCCGGCAAGCTTTCCGAGAGCATCCAGGTGCTTGCTTATCCTCCCCATGTACACTCCATTCACCACTTCATATTCGCTCCCACAGACCGCATCGAAAGTCAGCCTCTCCGCCAGAGCCCGGGCGACATCCAGCGGGCCGGCAGTTAACAGCACTGTCTTTAAACCAAGCGCCCGGATGCGAGCGAGGCATTCCGCAGTGCCGGAGATAAGGGGCACTTCCCGGTCGAAACTCTCAGAGATTCTGGATCGCGGCAGTCCCCGGAGCAATCGTGCTTTTAAGTGATCAGCTTCGATCCAGGATAGCTCACCGCTATTCTCCCGTTTCTCGATTTGCCGCAGTTCGTCTTTTCGACCGTTCAGGCTGCATAGATATTGAACGGAATCGGTCCCCCGGATGAGAGTGCCGTCCATATCAAAGGCGACCGCTTTGTATCTCTTGTCCACAGCAAACACCCTCTCCTGTATCACCGCTTGATATTCAGACGGGAAAACAGTTGAACCTGTCTGCTTGGCGCCGGGATACCCATCCTTCTCCGAGTGGCGGTCAAAGCTTAAGAACGCCCGCCGTATGGTTACTGAAGCCTCCACTCCTCTTAACAAGGAAGTCTCAAGCAAACCGCGAACGCCCCGCCCCCGAAAGTGGGACTATGCTTCCCGGTAATTCTTCTTTTGACCGGGACAGTAGGTGTATTCGCGATCAAGATTACAATGCCTGCCTGTTTTCTATGCCTTCAATCGGCAAATCCTTCACTCTTTTGTTATCACGTAAATACTTGACCATCAGGAACACCGTAAACACGCGCCAAGCGATATGGATCAGGGATACCCCTGCTTCACCTGATCCGGCAGCGCCGGGTGAGAAGAGCATCCATCCGCTAATGATAACATATACCGACTCGATAATCATCAAGGCGATCAGGACTCCCCGGCTCTTCCGTAAGTAGAATATACCTGACAGTACAATTAAAGCAAAGCATAGGACTATATCAGACAGATATGCAGTCCATACGGGGTTTATTTGTTCATCAGTGAAGCCTCCGCTGAATCCGCCTAAAGCAGCAATAAGCCCAAAGCCGGCAAGGATGGTAACCGCATGCAGGATGACGACAAATGATATTTCGTACTCTCTGCCTTTCATTTTCAGTGCTTTGCCCATGATAAGATACAGTATGACACCAAGAATTAGCACGATGAAAAGCAGGCCGGAATAGTATCGCCCTATTGCCAGTCCAACCAAGGTGCCAAGAATTTTGTCGACTTTGAAACCGGTGCTGCTTTTGGCTTTTCCAAGTCCGGAAGTGTCGGCAAAATCGCTCTGAACTGATGAAGAGTAAGAGCTATCTTCTTCCCCTTTGTCGTCATTCTTGCCCGGTTCAACCGATACGCCCGCATCTGCCGCAGCATATGCATGTCCGCTGCTCTTGCTCAGTAATTTAACCACCCCCATGGCAATAGCAGCAGCAATCAGGTTCACGAGAACAGAGTAGAAAGATAATGTGCCGAGCAGCGACCTGAGCAACATTGCTAGGCAGAAACTTCCTAAAACAGATACATACGGCTTTTTGAGAAACAGATTCAGTAATAAGCCGAATACTCCTATCCACACCATACTCCCCACTACTCCGCCGGCATAATAAGCAAATAAATCTCCCACTGCATTCATCCCTTTCATTATAAGATTTTCGTTTAACATTCCCGATGCCGCTCGCTTCCTGCGGCGTATTGACTGTTTGCGCGAATTCGCTAAGCTAGTCAATTTTAACACTAAAATGGTATCACTAAACTGTTACAGGCATAACATATTTCGCCATTATATGCCACTTTCCTCCAAAAAAGTAAAAATTTCTATTGAAAATACGAAAATTTTTGCCGATTTTGTGCAAATTATCATCGCTCCCTCCGTAAACCCTGTTCGCGACTGCTGCAATCCGGCTTTGCATTGCCAAAAAAAAGAGGTGCGGTTGCCGCCGCACCCCCAAAGCATTTTTCATATCCTACCGCACCAACTGCATCCCCGGTCCTTCCGCCGGTCGCGCCGCGAAGCCGTGCTTCTCATAAAAGCCGGTTTTCCCTTTCGCGCAAAACAGTTGGACATCCTTAATGCCGCATTCGTTGCACTTGTCCACCAACTTCGTCAGGACGGCACTGCCGATATGCTTCCCCTGGTATTCCGCCGGACGATGATGTCGACGAGCAGGGCGTGCAGCACCCCGTCGCAGATGGCCCGGCCGAACCCGACCAGTTCCCTGCCGTCATAGGCGGCGACGGTGTGCCAGCTATGCTTGATAGCAGAGTACAGTTGCTCCGGGCTCAGGTGGTATTCCTCTTCGTTCCAGCCGGTCGTCCCGAAGAGCCGGAAAAACTCCTCCTGCCCTGGCAATTCCTCGCGATAAACGATGTTCATAATGGCCCTCCTTTTCATTCGGTTAGATTTTTATCATCTTTACTTTACTAACAACTAAGGCTGAACAATAAGTCCCTTCTAGTTATTGCCTTGTATACCCACACTGCCCACATGGTCCGGACGCAAGTGACCGCCGGCATCGACTCGCCGGTTTCATGCAGCCGCCGGCACCATCAGACCTCCATGCCACTAAAGTGGCATCAGCTGAGGGTGAAGATCTTATTTTCAAGATAGAGGGACCGAACCCGAGATTGCCGCGTCGCCGGAAAAGCACCGGTTCCTCGCAATGACACTGACCAAGCTGCGCAAGCGAAAGCATTCTATGCAATCTCCATACGTGTAATCGCCACGGTAAACGAAAAGACCAACACGGTACTTTCGATACGGCTGACAGGGTACTCCGGTTCAGGACGGTAAGGATTAGATCCTTCGCTCCGCTCAGGATGACACGACATTACACTTTACGCACCGTAGGGAACGCATTGCATGCGTTCCGCCCGGGTAATCCGTCCCTTGCACCCCGGTAGGGGCGGGTTCCCCTGCCCGCAGCATTTCCTGGCCGTTGATGCTCCGTCGGCATGTGGGGAACGGTAACCACTGTTCCGCTGGTTTTTGTCCCGGTAGGTACTGCGGCCCGGAACGACGTGGGTCGTTTCCTTACAGGGGAACGGGAAACGGCTTGGGCCATGCCTTCGGTACCGGAACGCATAAAATGCGTTCCCTACGGTTATAAACGCGGGTGACAGCCTCATAAAAAGATAGCCTACTCTATACAATAACCCATTTGCAATGGAAGCCAGCGGCTCAGACCGGACCATAGAAAAACCAACAAGCAGAGTACAGCCGCAATTTCTTTTCCCAATAGTTCTTTCGAAAGCTTACGAAGAAACCACTTGAGCCTGCTTCAGTCTCACACCACCCGGAGCACCAAGGCCAGATGCATGCCCCTCCCTTATCTCAACCCTGCCAGCAGCAGCAACCGCTAAACCCCGATGCGTATTTTCCAGTCCGGTACAAGCAGACCGACTCCCCTGACAGACTCCAACTCCTCCCGTACCCAAGACTCCGTTCCAATTAAGCATCGGCCCGGCCGGCGGCAGCAGACCCAGCCGTATTCCACCGCTGCACTTAGCCATCTTAATCACCTTCCTTACTATCCGGCTCATTTCCCTGCGTAGATTGGCCGGAGCGCCTGCGCCAAGCGCCTGATACCTTCCGTTATCTCCATCTCATCCAGGGAAGCAATCGAGAGGCGCAGACACGCCTCGGCCGGCGCGGCGCAGAAGAACTGGCTCCCGGGGAGCGTCTGGACCCCGGCTCTCCCCAGCCGCTCCGGCCAATCCATGTCCGGCGCGGCGGGCGGCCGCAGCCGCAGCCAGAGAAGGAAGCCGCCGTCCGGCTCCGTCCACTCGACCCAGGCCGCCGGCAGGTACCGGCGCAAGGCGGCCGCCGCCGTCTGCATCCGTTTCCGGTAGAGGCGATGCATCCGGTTAACATGGCGGTCATAGCCGCCGCTCCGCCCGAACTCCTCCATCGCCGCCTGCAGGATCATGCTGCCCGACAGCTCGCGGAAACGGCGGATGGCCGCCAGCCGCTCGATACAGTCGCGCGGCGCCACGATCCAGCCAACCCGGGCACCGGCGAACAGCACCTTAGAGAAGGTACCGCAGTAGATAACAATATTATTTTTATCCATCGACTTGATCGGCAGGATGACCTTGCCGGAATACTTCATTTCCTCCTCGAAGCCGTCCTCCAGCAACGGTACGCCCGCTTGCTCGCAGAGGCCGAGCAGACGTTCGCGGTGGGCCGGCCCGGTCGTGACCCCGGTCGGGTTTTGGAAGTTCGGCATCGTATAGACGAGCGCCGGCCGCTCCCGGCGTAAGATTCTTTCCAGTCCATCCAGGTCCATTCCGTCGGCCCGGACGGGTACCGGCAACGCCCGCAGGCCGAGATAGCCGAGCAGCGGCGGCACGTAGTTGTAAGTCGGCGCCTCGACCGCCACGGCCCGCCCGGGAGCCGCCACGAGGCTGAAAACGAGATCGAGCGCCTGCTGCGAACCGTTCGTGATCAGGATTTCCTCTGTCGCCGCGGTGATGCCGTGCAGCTTGAGGCGATCAGCGATGTAAGCGCGCAGCGGTTCGAAACCGAGTTGGTCGCCGTACCCGAGCAGGGACTTGCCGTGCCGGCGAAGCGCCCGGTCGAGACAGGTACGGAAACCGTCCAGCGGCAGAACCCGACTGTCGATAGCCATATTGCAGAAATTGATTGCCTTGGGATCACTCTGCCGGGCTGCCTCGGCTTGGTATACGTGGTAGGTCCGGTCCAGTTCACTCGCGCCGGCGGAAGCGGTCGCCGCCCAGTCGATCCGGCTGGCCGGACTCCGGTCCGCCGCAGCCGTTACCTCCCGGCGGTCACGTACCCGCGGACAGGCGCCCTGGCTCAGATCGATGAAGCCGAGCGACCAGAGTTCCTTGTACGCCGTCAGCACCGTCGTCCGGTGCACGCCCAGGCTTTGGGCCAGCTGTCGGGTCGACGGCAGCGCCTCGCCCGGACGCAGGTCCCGGCTCGCGATCCTGGCCCGAATCTGGTCCCGAATCTGTTGATATTTCGGTATCCGATTATCTTCATCCAATTGCAAAAGCAGCATCTCGCATCACCTCTCCGCTTCGTCCTGCCTTTAGCGTACTACCGATCTGGTCAGGCGTCTACTGCCAGTTTGTACGATTTTTCCTCCGACCAGTTAGTTTTTTCAACCGCCAGGCGAAGCAAAACACCCCGGAATTGCTCCGGGGCGCAGGCGTAGGTGGAAGATTGGATATGATTGCTAGTGGAAGGTGAGAGCACATAACTCAAACTTCTTCTTTTAGTTCAATGAATACATAAAATACAATTTCCCATTCCCGCCCGCTCCGGAGGAATCCACCCCGCCCACCAAGAATAAACCACCGGACAAAACAATCGGGAGGCGATTCGGGATGGAGTGCAATCCGGAATCCCTTTTCTCCGGTACCGCCCGCTACTATTCCCGGTACCGGGTCGGCTACCCGGACGCCCTGCTGGAACTGGTCCGCGCCTGCTACCGACCGGACGGTACCGGCCGACTCCTTGACCTGGGCTGCGGGACCGGGCAACTCGCCCTTCCCCTCCGGCGGGAATTCGCGACCGTTGTCGGCATCGACATTTCCCCGGAGATGATTGAAGAAGCCAAACGCGTCTGCCGGAGAGCACGCATCACCGGTATCGACTTCCGGGTCCTGCCGGCCGAGAACATCGACGGGCTGCCGGGCAGATTTGACCTGATCGTCTGTGGAAATGCGCTGCATTGGATGGACCGGAGCGCCGTCCTCGCCAAGAGCCATGCGCTCCTCGCGGACGGGGGCGGAATGGCGATTTTCGCCGGCGGCAGCGGCAGCCTCTGGAATGGAACCGAAACCTGGCAAAAAGAGGTAGTCGGAGTAATCAAGCGCTGGCTGGGCGAAACGCGCCGGGCCGGCAACGGAGAATACCCGCGCCAACCGGGACGGCACGAGGATTATATCGCGGCCAGCCGGTTTAGCCTGGAGCGGACCGGGTATTACCGTTTCCCTTACGAGTGGGACGTTTCAGCAATCATCGGCAACCTCTATTCCACGTCGTTCTGCAATAAACGTCTTCTGGGTGACCACGCGGCAGCGTTCGAGGCAGACCTCAGGCAGACACTGCTCGCCCTCAATCCGGCCGGGCGGTTCACCGAGCAGATTACGATCACTTACTTCTTCCTGCGGAAATAAGAAATTGGAGTGAATGTCAATGGACCAATCGGCTATTATCAGGAAAATACTTAAAAAAGCCGGCAATGAAAACCTGATCAATGAACTGACCGCCAGGCTGTCACAGTCCGAGCTCTCCTCCCTCCTGATGGCTCTTGCAAAAGAGATGACGAATAATAATACCCCCGGTGATCTCCTGAACAAATACGCCGCCAACCGCTTTGCCAAACCGTCAAAGCTTAATCCGATCGAAGTCAAAAAAGTGGAAATTGCTATGCTTGAAATGGCCGCAGCTTCAGGTTTTTCGCCTCTTTTACTTTCGCCGGCAAGTCTATTGGGAAGTTGCTCCGTCATCGCCAAGGTTGACCAGAACAATGTAATCTCCGGAACCAGAGGGCTTGAGCTTCTCCCGGACAGCACGAATATGCTCGCTATCTATCTTGCCGATGGCCTGAAAAACAAAACCCTTGATAACACGTCGGCGCCCGTGCACTTGTCTGCGACCTGCCGGGTCACCCGCGGTCAATTGTTCCGAGGTGACAACTTCGTCCCCCATTTCAGCCTGTTCAGCCTCGTCAGCTCCGGCAAGGACACCGGTTCCTACGGCTTTGAAAAAGCTGCGCTCGCCCGGCAGGTCGAGTTTTACCTGAGCTATTTCGGCGGCCGGCTGGGGCAGGCAATCGAGATTAAACTCAATGCGCGGGGCGGCTATCCGGATGGCGGCGGCTTTATCGACCGGCTCTGTTCCCACCTCCGCGGTCTTTATCCCGGCGTCACCCTAACCGTGAACCCGGAAGCATCCGACAACAGCTACTATCAGGGCGTTAATTTCAAAATCGTTGTCAAGCAGGTACCGATTGTCGACGGCGGTTTCGTCGATTGGACCCAAAAGCTGCTGGGAAATAAAAAAGAGCGCCTGCTAATCAGCGGCGCCGGCATCGATCTGCAACTCCTCACCGGGATGCTGGCCTGACCAGTCGCTTATTTCATTCCGCCGTTCAGCCGGTTGCACTCCCCGATTATCTCCTTCAAATATTCAAGCATGTCCCGGCGTCGGCGCAGCGGCGAAGCGTACTGTTTTGAGCCGACGCCGGTGCGGATGCGGCGCGCTTCGCGCAGGATACGTCCGTACTTTGCCGGTGTGCGCTGCAGCGCGTAGGCCAGGGCCGTGTCCTTCGACGTCACATCCCGCTCCGCCAGGGTGAAAGACATGCGCGAAATGCCGGCGACACCCCATTCGACCGCAGCTGCCGTTAGCGCGTACAGCCCCCGCAGGGAAAACGTCCGTTGGCTCCGGGCGAGCCAGCCCGACCAGTACGAATTGACATTACCGATAACGTAGCCGAGCAGATCCGCTTCGGAAGCATCAAAAGCAAGCTCCGGCGCCGGCCGGCCCCAAACGGTCAGCCCGTGTTTTTTCAGCGTAAACCAGGTGACGGCATTGATCCCGTGATAAGACCTGGCGACCTTCCCGCCGTAGTAAGCGACAACCGGTTCGATTGCGTCCGGCTCTTTGCCGAGTTCAGCGAGCGTGAGATAATGGCCCTCGAGCTTGCTCTTTGGATATTTCGCCTTGATTTGCGCGTGCAATGCCTTCAGTTCGGAAACCTGCCCGCAATTAAGCGGCTGCTCCATAACCACGGTGAAATCGATGTCGCTTTTCCCGGCGTGGTAGCCGCCGAGCGCCGCCGACCCGGTCAGATAGATCCCGGTCAGGTTGTCGCCGAAGAGGGCCAGCAAACCTTTGGAATAATCAGTGAGAAGACGGTTCAGCTCATCCGACATCAGTTCACCCTCCCTGTCTCTTTCATCCATCCCGCTTCCCGCCATTTGTCCGCTCACAGCTCGATACCGAAGCATATCCCTTCACCTTAGCGCATACCACCGGCACATCACTCTAAAATAACTTCCGGTCTTCCCGGCCTGAACCGCCGGGCCGCGTTCCCCGCCGACAAAGCCCGCTTGCTTCCGATATATTCTAATTGCACTATACAACCGCCTGGGACCAAGGTCAATACTTTGTAAGTAGGGAAGCGATCGCTTCCGGGTGATATCAGGGTTTATAAAGTTGCTTATTTGTGCTATACTGCTACCTGGGTGAAAGGAGCGGCGAGGCGGTATGAAACGGGTACTGCGGTTTCTGTTGGTTGTTTGCATCGGGGTGGCAGCGGCCGCCTTCCTTTACCGGGACGGCTTGTTCTTCGATTATCTCGGCCTCCACCTTGAGAATCCTTTCGCTCCGACCGTGCGGGTGCCCGCCGTGTATTCACCGGCCGACCGGAACGAAAACGGCGTGGCCGACCCGCTGGATATCGTAGCCGCCGCCCGGGAAGAAGCGGTACGGCGGACAATCTACCGGAGCAAATATTACGCCGGCGGTTATCCGCCGGCGGGTGAAGGCGTGTGCACCGACGTCGTCTGGCGCGCCCTCAAGGGAGCCGATATCAGCCTGAAGGAACTGATGGACGCGGACATCGCGGCTAACCCCGAACTCTACCCGCGGGTGGGCGGGTCGCCCGACCCGAATATCGATTTTCGCCGCGTGCCGAACCAGCACGTCTTCTTCCGGCGTTTCGCCGAAACTTTAACCACCAAGCTGCTTCCGGGCGATATCGCGAATCTGCAGCAGTGGCAGCCCGGCGATATCGTTGTTTTCCTGGAAGGCTGCCAGCACATCGGGATTATTTCGGATAAGCGGACGCAAGACGGCACCCCTTACCTCATCCACAATAACCCGCCCTTTGCCTCCGAAGTGAAACTGAAATCACTTGCGGCACCGGTTACCGGTCACTACCGCTGGAAGTACTGACGGGCGGCCGGGATTGGCCGCCCGTCAAAAAGAGGATGCCGGGGATTTTCTCCCGCGGCATCCTCTTTTCACCCAGATCCCCGCGCAGTGTCAGATGTCCAGAATACTGTTCATGTCGGCAATACTCGTCTCAAGCAGTTCGATCCGCTCTGCCTGAACGGCGATGATCCGGTCCAGGGCATCCTTGATTTGCTCGACATCCTGATCACGGCGGGCGCTCCGGATGACCAGAGTTTCCGTCCAGATATCCCCAAGCGTTGCGGAGAAGTCAATCCGGTGCTGCCGTAAGATGTCGACGGCGTCTTTGAGGGCATCAATCTGCTCATCCGTCAGGTTGTCCACGTCCTGCCGCAGTTCCTTGATATGCGCCACCGCCGCGCTGTGCGCCCGACGGGCTTCCGCCCGCAGTTCCAGGATTTCCGTACGGTTATCCCGGATCGTGGCGAGTTGTGGCTGAATTTCACTCCGGATATCTCTGATGTTTTGAATTCGCTCCTGCAAGGCACCTTTGGCAGCCGGGGCGGTTATCTCCGCCGTCGCCGCGTAAACCTGGGAACCAAGACCCATCAGGCAGACCAGCAAAATGCCGGTAATTATCTTTTTTCTCATGCGTATACCACCTTTCCGCTAAAATTCGAGCTCCGCATCGTCAATGTCTTCCATGTCGTTGATGTGCTTGAGCATCGTGTCCAACTCGCGGCTGATTTCATCCAGGAGCGCCTCTTTCTCGGCGCTCGCCGCGCCGGCTCCCGATTTGGCGATGATCCCGGCGCTCTGTCCGCTGCCGTCCGTTGCCTCCCCGGCAGTGTCGCCGGTCTCGGTCTGGACGGCATCATCGGTTTCCATCTGAGCCGCATCGTCGGTTTCCGGTGCGGCCGGCTGATTGGCGGGAGCCTTGCCGCACCCGGCCGCGACCGCCAGAATGAGCATGAGGATTAACAGCAAGTAATATTTTTTCATGGCATACTCCTTTCCGTAATCCGTATTACTCATAGTATAGACGGCCTTTGTCAACCCGAAAGCGACGAATTGTAAACGCCATGTAAACATTTCAGCGCGGCAGATAAAAAATAAACACCGTGCCCCGACCGGCTTCGCTTTCCACTCGGATGGCACCGCCGTGAGACTCAACCAGATGCCTGACGATGCTCAGTCCCAGTCCGGTACCCTCCACTCTCCGGGATGGCTCGCCGCCGCGGTAAAACCGCTCGAAGATGTGCGGCAAATCCGCCGCGGCGATGCCGGCGCCGTTGTCCTGGACGAAAACTACCGTCCGGTCTTTCTCTTCCCGGACGCGAAGAATGATCGTCCCGCCGATGTCCGTGAAGCGATAGGCGTTATTGAGCAGATTGCGGATAATCTGCCGGAAGCGGTCCGGGTCGGTGTACACCTTAAGTTCGGACGGGCAGTCGATCGTAACCGTTATTTGTTTTTCCGCTTTGACCGGGCCGGCAGCGGCGACAACCTCTTCCAGGACGGCCGTTGCCGGCAGTTCCTGCCGGTCCAGCCGAAGATTGCCGCTCTGGATTTTCGCCAGTTCCAGGATGTCGCTGGTCAGCCGCATCAGGCGCTGCGTCTCCCCCTGCATCAGCCCCAGATATTTCGGATATTGGTCCGGCGGCACAAGACCGTCCAGCATCGCCCGGATGAAGCCGTTGATGGAGGTCAGGGGAGTCCGGAGGTCGTGCGAAACATTGGCGATAAACTCCTGCCGGATCCGCTCCGTGGTTGCCAGTTGTTGCTTCAGATAGTTGAAACTGGCGGCCAGCTTCTCCACTTCATCCCCGGTCCGGATGGACAAATCGTCAACCGCCTCCCCGGCGGCCAAACGGCGCGCCGTCTGTTCCACGGTCCGCAGCGGACGGGAAATCCGGGCGGCTGTGACATAGATAAAACAGGTGCTGATGATGACGGCGGCCAGGGCCGTTCCGGCGATTACGGAATTCACTCTTGTGAGATACGCCGTCGTCTCGCTCAGGGGCGCGAAGACAAGCACGGCCCCGATGATCTTCTGGTCAACCGTAAGAGGTACCCCTTTGAAGGCCACATCCGTCGCTAGGAGGCGGGAAAATTGCCTTTTTCGGTACACGCTCTCCCCTTCCAAGATCCGCCGTAAATCCTCCCGCAGATAATCTTCCGCCAATACCGCCTCCACCTGCGTGTCCCCGGGCTCGGACAGCGAAGCCTTGTCCACCCTGACGGCATAAATGGTGGAATCCGTAACATAGCCGAGATTATCCAGGGTCGTCTGCAGCTCGGTCCGCCGCAGCGCGTCCCGGTAATAACCGTCAACCGCAGCCGTCGCCTGGGCCGCGGCTGCGGTCAGCGTCTTGTCCTTTTCGTGAAAAATCTGCTGCCGGACGGCGTAAGACAGGAGGACGGCCAGACTCCCGGTCAGCAGAAGAATGAGGAACAGGTAAGTCGCCAGCAGGCGGGTGAAAATACTTTTGAACATCAGCAGACCTCCAGCTTGTAGCCGACGCCCCGGATGGTCCGAATCCGGCAGACGTCGCAGTCCGCGAGCTTTTCCCGGAGACGGTTAATGTGGACATCGACGGTCCGGGTATCTCCTTCACAGCTGTAATCCCAGACTTTGTCGAGGAGTTGCTCCCGAGTAAAGACGATATTCCGGTTCCGGAGCAGGAAATGCAAAAGCTGAATCTCTTTGGGTTTCAAATCTACGGCTGCGCCGGCGATCGTAACCTCGTATTTGCGGATATCAACGGACAGATCGCCGGCCCTGAGCACTTCGTCCGGCGCCTCGCCGCCGCGGCGGTCCGGTTTCAGACGGGCCTTGACCCGCGCCACCAGTTCCCGTGGCTCGAACGGCTTCACCAGGTAATCGTCGGCTCCCAAGTCAAACCCCCGGACGACATCTTCCGTCATGTCCCGGGCCGTGAGGAAAATCACCGGCACCCGGCTTTTCTGCCGCAGCAGGCGGCAGACTTCCCAGCCGTTGATAACCGGCAGCATCACATCCAAAAGAACCAGATCGAAATCCGCTGCCTGCACCGCCCGCAGGGCTTCACTGCCGTCATGGCAGAAAACGAGCCGATACCCCGCGTGCGACAGATAAAGGTCGACCAACTCGCAGATATTCGGGTCATCATCCACGACCAGGATGCTTTCGCCCACCATTAACATTACCTCGCTTTATACCCGCCGGTCCGTTTCTTGTGCACGCTTTCCTATTACTTAAACTTCTCTGCCGGAAATCCTTCAGCCTTCCCCCGCCATAAATTTCCTGGCAAGACCCGAAATATGGCAATGCGAAAAGCTGCCGGTATGCGCATTAACCCGACAGCCCTTGCTGGAAAGACAAATAATGATAACTGATACTGCGCTAACGCCGGAACAAAGTGCTTCCCTTTACAACGGAAAAGCGCCGGCGCTGCGAACGCTCAAATCAGTTCATGCCAGACGGATCAGGGCAACTAAAGGTATCATTAATACCAACGTGCTGACTATCCACCAGGCCGATTCCGCATTGCCGGCTATTCTTTCTTTCAAGCCGATAACCGCAGCCGCCAATCCTGCCACCCCGCTGATCAACGCGACGGCCAGGGCGACCAGGCCGCGGTTGGCGCAGCCCAGAACGGTTACCGGCAGGGCCGCGTTGATAAAGAACAGCACCGTGAGAATAGCCGGGTAAACCACATGCCTGATGAGTTTTTGCGTATCGTTTTTCATCGTTGCCTCCTTTACGGCCCAAAGTCTGCTCTGTGCCGTCCCGGTCTGATATCGGCGGCCATCATCACTTTATTTGCGTACATCTTGTCCATTAATTCTGCTCCAATCATTCCACACTGCCGCATTAAGTACCTGCCCGCAGTTCTTTTCCGATAATCAGGACAGAGTAATTTTTAGCTGGGTCAGCGAAAAGCGGGCTATTTTCAGGTTCATATCAGGTGGCAAATATTGCATGGAATATATCATTGACATCAATGCAAAATATATGTTACATTAAATGCAATATATATTTTGCAGGAGGAGGACGCTGTGGAGTTCCTGAACCGGGTCAAGTCCACCCGCATCGCGCGGAATCTCACCCAGGAAGAACTGGCGAGACTGGTCGAGGCCACCCGCCAGACCATCGGCTTGATTGAGGCCAACAAATACAACCCGACCATCAAGCTCTGCCTGAAGCTCTCCAAAGTGCTCGGCAAAAGTCTGGATGAACTATTCTATCTGAAGGAGGATTAACATGGCTCTGTCCAAAAATCGGGGTCCGAACGGCAGCGTGCTCCGCGACGAGCGGACGGTCCAGGAAAAAAACTCGCTCGCTGCCCAAGGCTTCCTGCTTTTGTTCTTCGGTCTGTTCCTGAGTATTCTCTACCGCCAAAAATTCCTGCACCAAAGTATCGGCCAGTATCCCGATATCGTCATCCTCTTCTTCCTCGGCGGTATCTACTTCGTTTTGGGCTTCCTCAAACAACGGTTCCTGCAAAGGTAAACCCGGTTGCCGCTGAATCCTGACCACGCGAACTAAACGGCCACGGTGAGTTATTTCCATAGCTCACCGTGGCCGTCTGGCTTACCGCTCGACTGTACCAGCCACACCGGTTCAACGTCTATTTAACTGAAATCAGCCTGATTGTACTTCGCTTCCCTTCCTGGCAGAAGAGGAGCAGGTCCTCACCGTATTTGCTGATACTGAAGCTTACTGGGGAAAGTTTGACCTTATGCTTTTGTTTTCCCGTCTTACCGTCAAGCACATAGAGATATGACGCCGGTCCGGTTTCCTCATCGTACGTATGCCATAGCGCTCCATACAAATCTCCGCTTGCGTCAAGAACGAGATAGTTCATGATCCCTGTGATATCGGATACCCACCGGACCTGACCCGTACTTGTCTCCACTGCCTGTAAGCTGACTCCCGCATCGCTATCGCCGTGCACATACAAAATCCCGTCCCTGGCGGCCCAATATGGAAAGCTGTGCTCGCTCAGGGTTTTCTGCCAGACCAGTCCTCCTGTCTTGATGTCTAGAACATAAAGGCTCGGATACTTAAAGATAACTGCTTTATCGCCGTCCACTGCCAAATCCATAATATATTTATCCCGGTCGGCCGTATACTCCCATAGCTTTTCCCCGGTCGCGGCAGCCAGAGCGATAACGGAATACCGATTAACCGTCTGGCTTTCCCCGTCAACAATTATGTTTTCAAACTGGGTGCTGATGACTCCGATTATTGCCGCGTCTTCATTCAGACACAGCGAAGTCAGCATACTGCTGCCGTCGAAACGCCATAACTCCTCGCCGGTCACGTAATCGGCGGCGATAAGAGTGGTATCGCTGCTTTCCGGTTCCTGGCTGAAATAATAATCAACCCCGTCCTGAACGATGTATCGCACATCTTTCGGGGCAGCGGACCATGGCATCTCTTCCGGTTTGGCAACCGCCTTGCCGGTCGCCGGGTCCGCATAGCGCCATTCGTCCCCGACCCGGTAGTACAGCACTCCCGCGTGGATGAATGGTGAGCCGTTTATCCAGTTCTCAAAACTGAGAGCAATGTGCCATACCTCTTTCCCGGTTGTTTTCTCAACTCCGTAAATGGTGAAGTGGTCTTCGGCAAACAGGACCAGATCACCATGTTCAACCGGCACCATATAGTACGGGTCTCTGGCCAGCATGAACTGCCACTTGAGCTTCCCGGTCCGCAAGTCGAGCGCGTTGAAGTACGCAGGCGGCGGGTCGTTGCCGGTTTGCTCCAGCCGGGAGGCAAAATACAGGGTGTCCCCGATAATGTGTCTTTCCCCCAGATTCTGCATTGTTGTATACGACCATTTCACCTGCGGCTGCGTCAAACCCAACTTGACCGGGTCGGTGACGACCGTCTTGGTGGTTATCGGCAGGCTGAAAAGCAGGGCGACAGTGAGCGGCAGGACGGCGAGCGGATAGAAATAACGGCGGAGGAAGCCCGAGAACTTTTCACTGTCCCGGACGGCATAGTAGACGGAACGGAGCAAAGCGAAGGATAGCATTGAAAGAACAAATTGGAAGAACATATTATGCAGTTCAAATATGTATGGCGGATCAGCGCAGTAGGCCGAGCAGGAGAAAAGAATTGAGTGGGTCAGAAAAGCCATCGACCACGTGCCGGGTTTGGCTTTATCCCTGAGAAGCAAGTCCCACAAACTGACGCTGAACCAGACACCGAGACCGACCAGGATGGCAAAGCCGGGCCATCTCCCATCCCTACCGACCACGTAGCGGAATTGGTTAATTACTTTCCCGCTGGCCAGAAAGAAAATGGCGACCGTTATATATTGCAGGAAAGCTAGCAGCGGAATAACATGATACTTCTGGCGCATTCTCCCGTTGCCTCCTTTTTCCGTGTCGTGTCCTTGGACATAGCCGACAATCTCTCGCGCCTTCCCCGGAGAAACCTGGCGTCTACTCTCTAATTCCTAATTCCGCCTTATACTGCAGAAACCTTCTAGCGTGCGTTTTCGTTGATATACCGGAACCGGGTAGGATTGCGGTCTATGGCCGCAACCCTACCCGGTCTACGTATCGCTCAAATCGACTTATTTACCCGGCTCGCCGGTGATGATCAGCCCGGACTCGCGTTCGAAGTGGTACGACAGCACGACGCGGCCGTCGCCGGTCACCGCCCGGAGGCAGGGGTAACCAGCCTGAAGCGTGAGCACCGTTTCCGCCCGTCGGGTCGTCAGGTCAACCACCACGATTTGATACACCGCCTCTTCCGGCACTAACCCTGACTCATAATCGTGCGCGACATAGGCCAGATAGCGGGCGTTGTAGAGCGGCGGATTGCCGAGGTCGGCCAGCGGCCGCTGCTGCAGCGTATCGGTAAACGTCACCATCTCGGTGCTCCTCTGCCGGTCGGACAACGGGTCGCTCAACTTTGCCAGGTCCACCAATTCGATGCCGAATGGCCGCAGCGGGCCGGATGTCGCCGCGAACCGCACATTCGGCAGCGGATACATCACATTCGTGTAATCCAGGCCGTCCAGGTCATTGATATTCCGTTCGATGTACGTGGCGGCAGCCGGATGCAGCAGATTCACGCTTAGCACCCCATAGTATCCCTCATAACCGGAAAGCTTGGCGATAACCGCTTCATCACCGGCGGAAAAATGCGGGGCCAGGATATAGGCCGTATCGAACAGATCGCTGTCCACCGGCAGATGCTCCGCCAATGGTGCGCTTTCCCCGGTACCCAAGTCATAAAGATGGAGTCCGTCCTTATCCGTGTACACGATCCGCTTCAGGTCGGCGCTCACGTCGTAGGCCGCATAGTGCTCCTCCCGGCCGGCCAGGGCTTCCCGCACCGCGGTCGGCAGTTCCGTCATCCCGCTGTTCAGGCAGTTAAGGTCTAGGTCGGTAACGTAGAAACCGTCGTTCATTTTGAAGATCAGCCGGTCGGGCAGGATGCGGACGCCGTCGCACCACTCCTCCTTCGTCTGCGGCAGGACGAGCGAGTTTACGAGCCGGTTCGCCGCCGGGTCGTAAATCGAATATGTCAGGACCGTTTCCGAGTTCGGAAGCTGCCGCACCGCCCGCAGCAGCAGCTTGCCGCCGATATCGCCGCCGGAGACGTTGATCGGCAGGGAATAGACGATAGCTTCCGCCCCGAAAGCGGCCGGGTCTAGGTCTGAATATGCTCCGCTGATCTTCACCAGATCTGTTTCCGGATATTCGTACCGCACGCTCCGGTAATAAAGACTTCCGTCCTCCCTTTCCCCCAAAACAGCGTAAGTTGTGCGCCACACCCGTCCGGTCTGCGTATTTGCGATAGCGTCGAGTTTGACAGTATATTCACTCCGGGCTGGGTCGTAAGTGACCTTATCCATGACAATCCCCCAGGGGTTGGGTGTACCGTAAGGGATCATCCCAATGTTGACATTGACGGTGGTATCACCCGGCTCGGTGCCGTAACCGCGCGCCAGTTCCGCCGCCAGATCGAGCTGCGCCTCAGCGCCGAAATACAGCTTTATCTGTTCCTGCACGGCCGCGACGGCCGGAATCGCGATCTCCCGGAATATCGCGTCTCCGACGGCCGTTTCTCCGGCCTCCACCCTTGCCATCCGCTGCAGCACATAGCTGATCAGAAAGTACTTGTGTTCCATTTCCGCCGGCTCAGCGAACTCGTCGTTCAGGACGGTGGTGATGCCGTCGTAGATGTAGTCGGACCAGATCCGCTCCAGCTGAGCGGTGTCCGTCACCTCGATAACCTCCTGCTCCGACTCGGCCGGGTTCGTCCGGCAGCCGCCGGCCGACAGCGCCGTCAGTAAAATAAAAGAAATGATTATTGCCGTCGTTGCTTTCCGCATTCAACCCTCTCCTTCACCGGATGGTCCTGTCTATTAGGCGTCGGATCAGCCCGGAAAGTTCCGGTCGACTCTATTAGGCAGCAGTTCCGCTTAATGGTTCCTTAGCCTGTTCCTGCAGCGCACTGCCGGCTTTCTTTTCCTGGCGCAGTGCAGCTTCTGGTATTGCGTGGCTGCCCCATGTATAAAAAGCCAAGCAACAAAGGCGACAGCGGAGCCGTCGCCGCAGCTTGTAGACAAACCCTCGTATTGTGTCATTGGTATGAAAAGACTCAAACCGGCGGAACGCATCCAATGCGTTCCCTCGTATATAATGTAGTCAACCGAGTGAGCTATTTGGAAACAGATATTTGGAATTGGGGGAAGGGCATGGCCCGACCGCTAATTTCAAATATCGCGCGGTGGCATACTTGTGGTAT
>Ga0228535_1000797_pt1 | contig 70705 bp, 71 predicted proteins | sample SJ1metagenome_FD_168457 | JGI IMG/M metagenome (GOLD analysis project Ga0228535, IMG submission 168457) | Enriched culture of PCE-dechlorinating microbial communities from Ithaca, New York, USA - SJ1 | ecosystem: Engineered > Modeled > Simulated communities (microbial... > Unclassified | place...
TTTTCGATGATATTGGCAATCAATGCAATGTCGTAGCGAAAAGTGAAGTGGACTATGATGAGCAAGCCTATCGCATCACGTTCAAAGACGGAGAAATCATCGAAGCGGGAGAAAATCATGAGTGGTACGGTGAATGGCGGTCAAATAATAAGCTGACCCCCGGTATTGTAACCACCGACTGGCTTTATCGCCGTTCACAGGCACGTAGTCGCAAAAATTCAATGGACTTTAGGATACCGGTCAATGGACCTATAGATACACCACCTGCCGATTTGCCAATTGCACCATACCTGATGGGATACTGGCTTGGAAATGGTAACCATAGCAAGCCAGAAATCACGATAATGACACAGGATGTTGATGAGGTGCTGAACAGAGTTCGACCGTACCATGAAATCCAGTCCATATTGCAAAACGTGGGTGACAGTAAGAATGTACGAGTACCCGATCTCAAGAAGGTTCTTCTCTCTTCGTTCCACGACAAAGTGATCCCTCCTGAATATCTTCGGGCAAGCCGCGAACAGCGGCTTTTATTGTTACAGGGGCTTATGGACTCGGATGGTTGTGTCAGTGACAGAAAGGGGCAGGGAATTTATTGTTCAACCGAAAAGCCCCTTGCAGAGAGTGTAAGTGAGTTGCTTTGGTCACTCGGCATTAAGAATGCGGTTACCTTTGCCGATTGCACACAACGGTCTGACTGGACAAAGCGAAGTGTGGAATGCGGTCGAGTGCCGACTGGCGAAATCATGTACACGGTTAAATTTACAGCATTTGATGACATTGAGGTTGCTGGGCTTAAACGAAAACAATGCCGGGCAATCCGACGCAAACCCAATACACGAAGCCACTACCGCTACATCGACAGGATTGAGCCCATCCCCAATCGTGGAATGCAGTGCATTCAGGTAGACAGTGCGTCTCATCAATATTTGGTGGGGCGTTCTTTTTTACCAACGCACAATAGCGAACTTGCCGCGGCAATCGCCCTTTACCTTCTGTTTGCTGATGGTGAGGCCGGAGCCGAGGTTTACTCTTGCGCCGCAGATATCAACCAGGCAAGTATCGTGTTCAACACCGCCAAGGCCATGGTGGAACAATGCAGTGACTTGCGAAAGCTCAGCAAACTTGTGCCATCCACCAAGCGGATCATCTTTCCTCATATGAACAGCTTCTACCGGGTGTTGTCATCGGAAACGAAGTCCAAGCAGGGATTCAATGTATCGGGTCTCATCTTTGACGAGTTGTTCGCCCAACAGACCCGCGAGTTATTTGACACAATGACCAAGTACACCGGTGACGCCAGACGACAACCGCTGAATTTTCTGATCACCACGGCAGGGCGTGACAAGACCTCGATTTGCTATGAAATTCATTGCAAAGCAAAAGCTATTCTGGACGGCTCGAAGATAGACCCTGCCTTCTACCCTGCTGTTTTCGGAATTGATGAGGAAGATGATTGGCAAGACGAGCGCGTTTGGCGTCGTGTGAATCCATCCATTGGTGTAACGATACCATTTGAAGCGGTGCAAGCTGCCTTCGAGCAGGCAAAACAGAATCCTGCAGAAGAGATGCATTTTCGGCAGTTTCGCTTGAACGAATGGTGCAATGCCGATATCCGCTGGATGCCGATGGATAAATGGGACGCCTGTGGTGAGGAACTACAACCCGAGGACTACGAAGGGCGTGAATGCTACTGCGGGCTGGACTTGTCATCTACTGGCGACTTGACCGCACTCGTTCTGGTGTTTCCACCCACCGCTGGCGACACAAAGTACACAATCCTACCGTTCTTCTGGCTGCCAGAGGATGTTATTGATCTTCGCACCCGTCGTGACCACGTCCCTTATGCCGTGTGGAAGAAGATGGGGGTATTCCATACCACCGAAGGCAATGTCGTGGATTATGACTACATCGTGGCATTCATCGCCAAATTGTCTGAGCGATTCCGAATCCGTGAAATTGCTTATGACCGCTTTGGCGCGGAGAAAATACGTCGTGATCTTGAGGAACTGGGCGCGGAACATGGATTTGTTGTTTTTCCGTTTGGACAGGGTTTCATCAGCATGTCTCCACCAAGCAAGGATTTGTTTCAGTTTGTGATGGAAGGCCGAATTCGACACGGCCACCACCCTGTCCTCGATTGGAACATGGCAAACGTCATCATTGATCAGGATGCGGCGGGTAACATCAAGCCAAACAAGAAGAAATCCACTGAAAAGATTGACGGTGTGGTCGCTCTGGTCATGGGAATCGCGAGAGCCACGATCGGCGGCAACAGAGAATCCGAGAGTATCTATAATCAGAGGGGGCTGCTCATATTATGAACTCTGTTAGTGATAAAATAAGATAGTAAATAAACATCTTCATCACTTTGATCACTTGGAGGGGGAAAATGAATAGATTACCAACAGATCGCCAAATATTACTGAAAATATATAAGCAATATTTCAAGACCTTTGAACAATTCAGTAAAGAGAAGGCAGATCGTGATACGAAAATATACGTTCCAATCGATATAAAACAGATATCAAAAGAGTTTGGTCTCGACCCGGATATTGTTTTCGGAAGATTGTATTACCATCTTGATAAAAAATATGGTTATGAACAATCTGACGGAACAAAAGTATGTCTATTTTCACCTGTTGTTGGCAAAGATCGAAACGCAGTTAATTTTCCACTTGTTTCCGCAATTTTATCGGACATGCAAGAAGAAAAGAAGAAATACATGATTTCGATAATTTTGTCAATTATTGCATTGACCGTATCATTTCTTAGTATCCTGACATCTATTATCAAATAACAATGTTTTAAACTCGATTTATGGGGGCTGTCTCAAAACGAAAGTTTTGAGGCGGTCCTATTTCTTTGCGCAGAAAAGCAAAAAGCAGGCTCCGAAGAACCCGCCCCTTGTTGTAGAATTTAAGCTGTGAAACATAAACTACACCCCGACTATAGCAAATTCGGGATGGGTAATCAATTGGTTCTACCCATCGAAACGGGTATCCTCATTCCAGCGGACGATTCGGTCAGACTGCTCAGCCAGGTGTTGGAGGAGTTGAATTACAGCAAGTTGTACGCGGCGTACTCCCAGTTCGGGAGAAATCCAGCGGTCAGCCCGAAGAATCTTTTCAAGGTACTGGTCTACGGATACATGAATAATACCTACACCAGCCGAGGTCTGGAAACGGCCTGTCGGCGGGATATCAACTTCATGTGGTTGCTGCAGGGTCAGCGGGCTCCTGACCACAATACCATCGCCCGATTCCGCAGCGACCGGCTGACCGATGTGGTCGAGGACTTATTCCAGCAGTTGGTCCTTCTATTGCACGACCATGAAGAAATCTCGTTCGAGAATCTGTTTGTCGATGGGACCAAGATCGAGGCCTGCGCCAATAAGTACACCTTTGTCTGGAAGAAGGCCGTGGACAAGCATGCTGCCAGGCTCCAGGACAAGATAAAGATCACTCTCGAGCGTATTTTCGGCCCGGTATCAACGCCTGAATCGATCTCAGTCGAGTATTTGCGGCCGTTTGTCAGGCAATTGCAAGCACAGATGACAGCAGTCGGAATTGTTGCGGTCAGCGGCAAAGGCAAGCATAAAACTCAAATCCAGCGGGATGCCGATGAACTGACTGAATATCTCGAGAAACTGGAGCAGTACGACCGCTACAATAGTCTGTTTGACGGGCGCAACAGCTTTTCCAAGACCGACACCGATGCGACCTTCATGCATATGAAAGAAGACCACATGCGCAATTCTCAGCTCAAGCCAGGCTACAATGTCCAGATCGGCGTCGAGGGCGAGTACATCGTTGGCGTGGATATTTTCAGCGAACGGACAGACTACGCAACACTGGTGCCATTTCTTGATCGGATGAATCAATACCTGCCACAGCCGTACCAGAACATCGTCGCCGATGCAGGTTACGAGAGTGAAGAAAATTACGTCTATCTGGCCAAGCAGGGCCAAAATTGCTACATCAAACCACAAAACTACGAACAAACCAAAACAAGAAAATATCGGCAAGATCTCTATCGAGTCGAGAACATGGTCTATGATCCTGAAAAAGACGTTTTTTCCTGTCCACAGGGACACTCCATCTTGCCGGTCTTTGAAAAGCGACGCAAGTCGAAGACCGGATATGTTGCCACAACTCAGGTTTATGAATGCTCATCTTGTGATGCCTGCCCTGTCAAGCCCAAATGTACCAAAGCGGCAGGTAACCGGCGATTACAGGTTGCCAGGACGTTCCAGAAGTATCGTCAGGAAGCATATCAAAACATCACTTCACCGTTTGGCATACTGCTGCGAATGAATCGATCGATCCAAGTTGAGGGCGCGTTTGGTGTACTTAAAGAGGATCATGGTTTCAGAAGATTCCTGATGCGCGGCAAAAAGAATGTCCGGACCGAATATTTGTTGCTTAGCCTGGGCTATAACATCAATAAATTACATGCCAAGATCCAGAATGAGCGATGTCAAATGCTGCTTCACCCGTTGGAAGTGGCCTGAAAAAAGCTTCGTTATCCACAAAATAGAGCGAAAGCCTGCTTAAATTCGCCCTGAATTGGCTTTGACCCGAAAAAAATCGATTGGTTTTCCACATTTTAAAGCTGGATGATGTTTTTCGACCGATCGCATAGAAGGCAAAGTTAAAGGGACCGCCTCGCCAGTAGATTTTCATCTACTTTTGAGACAGCCCCTTTCATTAGAGGTAGGTATTTATGTCAATTCTCGATCGATTCACCAAGGCTCGTGACAAACCGCAAAACTCACTTCTGGGAAACACCTATAGTTTCTTTTTTGGCAGTACGCCCAGTGGCAAAACTGTCAACGAACGGACTGCCCTTCAAACCACAGCCGTTTATGCCTGTGTCCGAATCCTGTCAGAAACCATTGCCAGTTTGCCGCTTCATACCTATCGGTACACCGACCGAGGAAAAGACAAAGCCCTGGATCATCCGCTGTACTATCTTCTTCATAGTGAACCCAACCGAGAGATGACTTCATTCGTGTTTCGTGAAACGCTGATGAGTCATCTTTTATTATGGGGGAACGCCTACGCGCAGATCATCCGCGATGGACGAGGTCGAGTTTTGTCGCTATACCCACTGCTGCCGGACAAGATGCTGGTGGATCGGTCAACGACCGGCGATATTACCTACCACTATCAGACCGATCGCGGCATGTACGTGCTCAGAAGTGATGAGGTGCTGCACATCCCAGGTCTTGGGTTTGATGGCCTGATCGGCTACTCCCCCATTGCCATGGCCAAGAATGCGATCGGAATGGCAATCGCTACCGAGGAATATGGCGCAACGTTTTTCGCCAATGGGGCCAATCCTGGCGGTGTTTTGGAACACCCTGGGATTGTCAAAGACCCTAAACGACTCCGTGATAGCTGGAATGCGGTCTATCAGGGCAGTGGCAATGCACACCGGATTGCCGTTTTGGAAGAAGGCGTCAAATTTTCCCCGATCGGGATCCCTCCTGACCAGGCTCAGTTTCTGGAAACAAGGAAATTTCAGATCAATGAGATTGCACGTATCTTTCGTGTACCCCCTCATATGTTGGCTGATCTCGAGAAATCAAGTTTTTCGAACATCGAACAGCAGTCCTTGGAATTTGTGAAGTACACACTGGACCCCTGGGTCATCCGCTGGGAACAGGCGATTCAGAAAGCTCTATTTCTGCCATCTGAAAAGCAGCAGTACTTTGTGAAGTTCAATCTGGACGGTCTGCTGCGCGGGGATTATCAGAGCCGAATGTCTGGTTATGCCACTGGTCGCCAGAATGGCTGGTTATCCAGTAATGATATTCGCGAACTTGAAAATCTCAACGCGATCCCACCGGAGCTGGGTGGCGACCTCTACCTGATCAACGGAAACATGACAAAACTTCAGGACGCAGGCGCGTTCGCATCAAAGAACATTTCAAAGGAGGAATCAAATCTTGAATCGAAAGTTTTGGAACTGGATCAAGAACGAAAACGGCCGAACCTTGCACCTTGAAGGTCCCATTGCTGAAGAAAGTTGGTACGGCGATGAGGTCACCCCGAAGCAATTCAAAGCCGAGTTGATGAATGAAATCGGTGATATCACCATCTGGATCAATAGCCCGGGCGGCGATGTGTTTGCAGCAGCTCAGATCTACAACATGTTGATGGATTACCCAGGCAAGGTGACGATCAAAATCGATGGACTTGCTGCCAGTGCTGCTTCCGTGATCGCCATGGCCGGGGGTGAAGTATTAATGTCGCCGGTAAGCATGCTCATGTGTCATAACCCGATGACGATCGCATTCGGCGACACAGTCGAGATGGAAAAGGCAATCACCATGCTCAGCGAAGTCAAGGAATCGATCATCAACGCCTATGAGTTGAAAACGGGCATGTCACGGGCCAAGATCTCACGCCTTATGGACAACGAGACCTGGATGAACGCCAAAAAAGCTGTTGAGTTGGGTTTTGCAGACGGGATCCTGTTTTCAGATTTCAGCAGCTCGCTGGAAGGTGAAGGCATCATCTTCAGTAACCTTGCCGTGACCAATTCACTTATGCGAAAGCTACCCCAACGACCCAACCCACCGGATCCTGAACCACAAAACCAAATCCCAACCACCACCGTAGAGTCGCTCGAGAAGCGGCTTTTTTTGATTCAGCCTTAAGGAGGGCAATTTATTATGAACATGATTTTGGAACTTCGCGAAAAGAGAGCAAAGGCCTGGGATGCTGCCAAAGCATTTCTCGACAGCAAGCGTGGCACCGACGGCCTGATCAGCGCCGAAGACACCGCCGTCTACGACAAGATGGAAGCTGAGGTCGTCAGCCTTGGCAAAGAAATCGATCGTCTGGAACGCCAGCGTGCTTTGGACCTGGAAATGAACCAGCCGGTCAACAGCCCGATCCGAAACGTCCCGAATGGCACTGGCCAGGATACCAAAACCGGTCGGGCTTCGGATGAGTATCGATCCGCATTCTGGAAAGCCATGCGCAACAAGACCCACTTTGATGTCCAAAACGCCCTGCAGATCGGCACCGAAAGCGAGGGAGGCTTTTTAGTACCCAGCGAATTTGAGCGCCAGCTGATCGCTGCACTGGAGGAGCAGAACATTTTCCGTCAGTTGGCGAATGTGATCACTACCTCGTCCGGCGATCGCAAAATCCCTGTTGTCGCCAGCAAAGGTACTGCCAGCTGGGTCGATGAGGAAGGATTGATTCCAGAATCGGACGATGCCTTCACGCAGGTGACGATTGGCGCGTATAAGCTCGCCACCATGATCAAGGTCTCCGAAGAGCTTCTGAACGACAGTGTCTTCAACCTGGAAAGCTACATCGCCAGGGAGTTTGGCCGCAGGATCGGTGCCAAAGAGGAAGAAGCGTTCTTTATTGGTGACGGTTCTGGAAAACCGACCGGTATCTTCAACGCCACCGGCGGCGCGACCGTTGGTGTGACATCAGCTTCGGCAACCGCTATCACCACGGATGAACTGATCGATCTGTACCATTCCTTGAGAGCGCCATATCGCAAAAACGCGGTGTTTGTCATGAATGATGCCACTGTCAAAGCGATCCGTAAACTCAAGGACGGCAACGGTCAATATCTGTGGGATACTTCGCTCAAAACCAATGACCCTGATACTATTCTTGGCATCAAAATAAAAACCGCTGCTTCTGCACCCACGATTGCAGCATCTGCCAAAGTTATCGCGTTCGGTGATTTCAGCAACTATTGGATCGCAGATCGTCAGGGCCGTTCCTTCCAACGGCTTAACGAACTGTATGCCGCCAATGGCCAGGTCGGTTTCAGGGCAACCCAGCGGGTCGACGGCAAGCTGATCCTGCCTGAATCGATCCAGGTCCTGCGGATGAAAGCGTGAGGTGACGGAACATGAGTAATGTCAAAAACTACACCGAACAGGGCGGCGAAAAAACCGTCATCGGTGGCACTCTGGAGATTGCAGAAGGTGGGCAGGTCCTTGGCCTGTTCACCCCTGCCGCTTTCCAGGCAGATAGTGTGGCTATAGATGTTCCTGGGCTGGTAACAGATTTCAATGCACTCCTGGCCAAACTCAAAGTCGCTGGATTGATGGCCTCAGAGTAATTAATTCTCGATAGCTTTGCTAAAATCAATACAAAGAAACAAGGAAATTGATCTTACCAAGTATCTTTGCTATACTTGATATGAAAAGTATTCACATCTGATATTCAAAGAGACTGGGAGTGATTAAATGCCAGGAGTTGCAAATAGAAAACGGGATATTGGCAGTATAAAGCGCGAGCAATCAACTGCGGTAAGATCAAGTCAGAAAAAAGGCCTGATCCAATCCTCACATGAAAGCCGGATCATCAACGTATCACAGAAACGGCAGATTACCCTGCCACTAAAGTACTATCAGGCATTAGGATTGGGTGATCAGGTTGAATGTTCATTTGAAGATGGTGCAATCATCATCCGCCCTATTTCCAAAGACGGTGGTGAATTTTCGGTTGAAATACTGAAAGATCTTGTGGCCCAAGGATTATCGGGTGATGAATTGATCGCCAAATTCTCGGAACAGAGCCAAAGGATCAAAACGGCGATTGGCCAGATGCTAAAGGATGCAGATGATCTGGCTATTGGCAAGAGTAAGTCGGCAAGTGTTTCAGATATTTTTGGTGATATCGAAGATGTATGAGATCAGATTTTTACCGGCTGCTGAAAAGTATTTCAAGAAGATCAAAGAGAAGCCGTTGAAAATCGCGTTTCTGAAAGCGATTGAGACCATCCGAGATAATCCGTATTTGGGTGAAATGAAGCGCGGCGACCTTGCTGGAATTTATGGATTTGACGTAAAGTATTCCGGGGTAAATTATGAGATTGCCTATACCATTTACGAACAAGACAATAAATTGGTCGTCGTTCTATTAGCTGGCACAAGAGAAAATTTCTACGATCAGTTGAAGCGTTATATCAATTAATTTGTAGAAGAAGATTTAGCCAATCATTTTTATTCTAATCAAGCACACTCCTTCGGGATTGTGCTTTTTTCTTGCCGAAAATCGGAGGTGAGCGAACTGCTTGTCACATTAGAAGAAGCCAAATTGTATCTGCGTATTGATGGTGTGGAGGATGATTCGCTCATCCTCCATTTTATTTCCACCGCAGAGGGTATCTGCGAGGATGTCCTTCGGCGACCCCTAGCTGAATTTGTCCCTGTCCCTGAGATCCTTAAAAACGCGGGGCTGTTTCTGGTCGCCAATCTCTATGAGCAGCGCGAGGTAGCCAACATCCCTGACCTTCTGGATTTCACCCGGCGCCTGCTGCAGCCCTATCGATTGGACGGGTGGTAATGATGAAAATTGGCGAGCTCAGTAAACGAATCACCCTTTTGCAGATTTCCACCACAATCGATGTAAACGGCTTTGCCCATGACTCAGAAGCCGAGCTGACTACCGTGTGGGCCTCTGTGTCCAATCTTCATGGCAAGGAATATTTTGCAGCTAAAGCCGTCCAGGCAGAAAACACCGTCAAATTCACAATCCGCTATCGTACCGGTATCACATCCTATATGAAGATAAGATTTCAGGACCGGCTGTTTAACATCACCGACATCGATGACATCAAATATCGCCGAAAATTTCTGGAAATCAAAGCGGTGGAGGTGTTGCCCAGTGGCCAAAATTGAACTGGAAGGCATGGATGAGCTGATCAGTAAGGTCAACAAACTCGGAACCAAAGGCATGGACATCAAACAAAAAGCACTTTCTCGAGCGGGGAAACTAGTCAAGGCAAGTATGGAATCCAAAGCCCCCCGGTCGGATCAAAGCAAAACCCACATGGCAGACAACATAGCCGTGTCGGACATCAAGCAGGAAAACGGGGTGGATTTCGTCCAGGTCGGACCGACCAAGGGCGATAACTCCCCGTTTTTCTATAGCAAATTCACTGAGTGGGGTACATCCAAGATCCCTGCCCAGCACTGGGCCGAAAAGTCCGTGCGGGAAAACAAAGGCCCGATCAATAACGTGATCCGGGAGGAACTGGAAAGGGGCATTAATGGTGATTAACAAAATCGTCCTGGAAACCCTGGCAACTGTGGGTGTTCCCGTGGCCTTTCAGAAATACACCGGCAAGGAAAACACCTACATCACCTTTCATGAATACCTGCAAAACGGTGAGGATTTTTCCGAGGATCAGGAGAGTCACACCGGACACTTCATCCAGGTCGATATCTGGTCGAAATCGGACTACACCGCATTGGTTGCAACGGTGAAAACATTACTTATGGCAGCTGGGTTTCACCGCCTGAACGAAGCGGATTTCTATGAGCCGGACACCGGGCTTTATCACAAAGGGATCAAATTCTATTATCTCGAATCACAGGAGGACACCTAAATGGCCAGACAAATCGGTCTTAGAGATATTCACATCGCGCTTCTGACCAAAGACGACAACACCGGGGCGACCTATGCCACCCCGACCAAACTGGAACGCGCGATCAGCGCCAAACTCTCCCCGAAGGTCAATTCGGAGAACATCTATTCAGATGACACCGTCGAGGATGTCATCACATCCTTTGACAGCATCGAGGTCGAAATCGAACTGAATCAATTGTCCCTCACAAGCCGTGCGACCTTGCAGGGCGCATCGGTTGTGACAGGGGTCCTGATCGAAAGCAAGCAGGACCTGGCACCGACTGTCGCTCTGGGCTTTAAGTCTAAAAAGCATAACGGTAAGTACCGCTTCGTCTGGCTTCTGAAGGGCAAGTTCGAGCTGGCGGCCGATGAATATGACACCGAAGCGGATAAGCCCGCTCCGAAGACCGCCAAGCTCAAAGGTACATTCTATTCGCGTGATTTTGATGGCAACTTCCGTTTCATCGCCGATGAAGACGAGGTCGGGATCGATCCGCTGATCATCGCCAGTTGGTTCACCGCTGTTCCGGCTGAACCGGTCGCCACCCCGTAAATGAAGGAGGATTTTTATTTTGAAAGCTTCTGAACTGAAAAACAAAGGCATCCCCTTCTCCCTCGGCGGCAAGGACTATGAAATCAAGCTCAACATGAATACCTTTTGTGAACTTGAAGATGTTTATGGCGACATCAACCTGGCCTTTGAGGATTTACAGAAAATGAAACTCAAAGCTATCCGCGCCCTGATCTATGCCTCGATCAAGGTCGAAGATGAAGGAATCTCCCTGCGTCAGGTCGGAGAGCTTTTGGAGCTAAGCGACCTCGAACGGCTGGGAGCAGCGATCAACGAAGCGCTCGACAAGGCCATGCCCGAAACGGAGTCAGAAACACTGGGGGAACAGATAGCCACTTAGAGTCCAACACCTGGGACTGGGAGTGGCTTTTCTATTTGGCGACCAATCTTCTCAAAATGACTGAGGATCAGTTTTGGCTCAGTACACCAAAAAAGCTCCAGGCGCTGTATAAGGTCTATCGCTCGGTGCATGGGTTTGATCTGGATGATGCCACCGACACCATCGACAACATCTTGTTTTAGGAAGGAGGTGTTTATTAATCATGGCCGGAGATACCAATACCGTCATTGCCCGGATCGGACTGGACGATCGCGGGTTTCAGGAAGGTGTTAGCAAAATCCAGCGCAGCCTGAAAGTGGTCCAGAGCGAGTTTGCTGCCGCCAGCGCCGGTTTGGGTGATTTCGGCAAATCGACCGAAGGCTTGAAATTAAAAGCAGATAGCCTCAATCGACAGGTGGACATCCAAACCCAGAAGGTCCGCGAGCTGGAGCATGCTTATCAAGCCAGTGTCCGGGCCAAGGGTGAAGATGCCAAAGCGACCGAGAACCTCAAAATCAAGGTCAATTACGCCACCGCCGAGCTCAACAAAATGCAGCAGGAGCTGCAGGAAACCACGCGGGAACTGAACCTGAAAAGCTCGGCCTGGTACAAGCTCTCCCAGAACATGGATGCTGCTGGAAAGAAAATGAAGGTGTTTGGTGACAAGCTGTCCTCGGTCGGCAAGACGCTCTCAACCGCAGTGACCTTGCCGATCTTGGGGATTGCCACGGCATCCACCAAACTGGCGATGGATGCGGTTGAGTCCGAGAACCTGTTCGAAGTGGCGATGGGCGATATGGCTGACTCGGCCCGTAAATGGTCAGATGAAACGTCTAAAGCACTCGGGCTGAATGCTTATGCAGTGCGAAAGAACGTTGCCACCTACAACGCCATGCTGACCTCGATGGGCCTTTCCGACGATGAATCCCTAAAACTCTCCGAAACCTTGACCCAGCTGTCCTATGACATGGCGTCGTTTTACAACTTAAGTCCGGATGAAGCGTTCAACAAGCTAAAGTCCGGTATCTCCGGTGAAGCGGAGCCCTTGAAGGCGCTCGGTATTCTGGTGAATGAAAACACGGTCAAATCCTATGCTTATGCCAATGGGATTGCCAAGCAGGGCGAAGCTCTGACCGAGGCCCAAAAGGTCCAAGCCCGGTTTGGTGTGATCATGGAATCGACCAAAAACGCCCAGGGGGATCTGGCAAGAACCCTGGACTCGCCGACCAATAAGCTTCGGATCATGCAGGAACAAGCCACTCAGCTAGGAATCCAGTTCGGCCAGATCCTGATCCCTGTATTGGAAAAGATCATCAGCGTAGTAAAGCCCCTGATGGACGCTTTTCAGGGTCTTTCCAAAGAACAGCAAGAGCAGATCGTCAAAATCGCCCTCGTTGCAGCAGCTGCCGGACCGGTGATCGGGATTGTCGGCAAGATCATTTCTGTCATTGGCGGCATATCAACTGCAGTCGGAGTCATTTCGGGTACTTTGGCATCGGTTGGCGGCATCAGCGGTGCTCTGGGTGCGGCCTTTACGGCACTGACCGGTCCGATCGGGCTGGTGATCGCCATCATCGCGGGACTGATTGCCGTGGGCATCCTTTTATATACGAACTGGGACACCGTCAAACAAAAGACCTCAGAAATTTGGAACAGCATCAAGTCTGGTGTCGAAGGGCCGATGAATGCGGTCAAGAACACAATCCGGACCGCTCTAGATGCGATCGTCGGCTTCTTTCGCAACTTGAAACTCCCAGAAATCAAAATCCCCAAGCCAAAGCTGCCACATTTTGAGATTTCAGGGTCGTTTAGCATTAATCCGCCCAGTGTGCCCAAACTTGGCATCAAGTGGTATGCCAGCGGCGGTATCTTCAACAGCCCAAGCGTGATCGGTGTCGGTGAAGCGGGGTCAGAAGCAGTTGTCCCGATCGATCGGCTGGAAAACCTGATCATCTCGGCGATGCAAAAAGTCAGTCTTGGTAAAAAAGGGCAACCTAATGTGGGTGCATCGGGGGTAACCAATACCTACAACATCACGATCCACAATCCCAAGCCGGAAAGCTCCGAGGACAGCATCCGACGCACACTTTTGAAGCATTCCTATGGGGTGGTCTAAATGGAACAGTATAGTTTTGACAGCGAACTCCTGCAAAACAAAGCCTGGGGAATCTATGAAGTATCGGATGGTCTGGGCACACCGGGATTTCGTGGTGAAAACATCCAGATCCCCTATCTGGATGGCAAGCACTGGATCAAGAAGCGCTACAGCGATCGAGTTTTGACTTTCCTGATGTGGGTGCGTTCGGTTGATCCGTCCACCGGGGCAATCCCCAGCGACAAGACGCCGGATCAGGTTTTGAGCGACAACATCGATCGCTTGGGTCAGCTGTTTGGTTCACCGGGCCAACATGTCTTGGCCATGCAAATGCCGGACGGCACCTCACGCGAGGCGGCGGTCGAGATTTTGCGTCCGGTCAAATTTAGCCGCAAGCCGCTTGGTCTAACCAAATTTGCTCTAGAAATATCCATGGCGGATCCGTTTTTCTATGCTATTGACCTTTACTCCGATCAGCAGCTCATTTCATTACCAACCTTCGCCTGGGTTCATACCAACCCGGGTACAGCGCCTGCCACAAAGATCAGTCTGGTCCTGACCGGGCCATTGGAGTCACCGAAACTGGAGTGCCTGGAAACTGGCACCTGGGTGCAGTATCAGGGCAGCATTTCTGATGGTGAAGCAGTCACGATCGACATGGCGGATTTCACCTGTGAAAAAGACAGTTTGAACATGATCTCGGCCATCAAGCACGCGGGTGATGCCAATTGGCTGATGCTGAGTGCGGGGGACAACCATCTGACCTTAACAAGCAGCGTGACCGGGGGCAACTGCCAGATCCTCTATTATCCTGCCTACTTCTAAGGAGTAAAACACCATGTATCCTACGATCAACAACCATCGCATCCCGTTTGATCTGGATGGTACCGAAATCGGATACCGCACCGCAGCCAACAGCTCCATATCAACCATTCTGGCTAACGGGATCAACAGCTGGCTGAGCGAATCCGACAAGCAAAACCTAAACAGCGAGACAAGGGCTCAAAGCTGGGGCAAGTCCCTCGACAGCCCCGGGTTTGCCTTGTGGTTTTTCTTCCCTGAGGCACGCGTGATCAACCAGATCGCTTTCTTTTATCCCAGCACACCTATCTCCACCATTTCCACCCATACCATCCAAGGTTCGGCGGATACGACCAATGGTATGGATGGAACCTGGGAGACAGCGAGCTATTCGTTCATCACCCCTGCGGTGGATCTGGACTACTGGCGAAAAAATATCATGGCGGTTTCATTCTCTGGACCCGTGAAGGCGCTACGCATTGCGCTGCAGTCAACCGGTGTCAATAACTCGATTTGGATCCAGGGCCTTCACTTGTATGGTACAAAGGCATCTGGCGAACAGCCTGACGACATCGTATTCTGTGATGCAACCGGAACGCCTTTGACAATACTCACCGATTGGGGTGACCAGCCGGAAGGAACGACCGAGGTGCAGACCATCAAAATCAAGAATGCCAGTGCCAGCAAGATCGCCAATGACATCTCACTGCTCTTAAACCACAGCGACTTTGCCTTTTCGTTTTCAGAGTCCGGACCATGGCAATCATCGCTGTCGATTGCAAGCCTTGGCCCGGAGTCCCTGAGCAGCTTGATTTACGTCCGAAACAACCTCATTCCACCGCTTCTGACTTTGGGACCGAAAGCAGCACGGCTGATCGCAACGGTGGGCAGTTGGACATAAAGGGGGATTAGACCATGGGACTTCCTGCACTAACCCTCATTGCCCCGGTTGACCTCGCTTCATTTTCTGATCTGGCAGTTGCATTCGATGCTTCCTATGCAGATCCGGCAAATGGTCTGGTCGCATCTTCGGTCGTATTTGAGATTGATACCGTCAACACCTTTGACAGTGTCAATAAACGCACGAGTACCTTTTCAAACAAGACATCTGGTTCTATTTGCCGTATGGCTGTCATTGTCTTTGACTCAACGTGGTACTGGCGGGTGATTGCTACGAACTCAGATGGAACGACCGTTTCTACAGTAAAAACCTTTTCTGTCGCCAACACCGTCAAACGCACACTGTATCAGGTCGAAAACATCGCCAAGCAGGGACCGGACTGGACCAGCAAGCGGGTTTTGTACCAGTTCGAAAATATCGCCAAGTTCGGGCCTGTGTGGTCTGGGACACGCGCCATTTACGAGTATGAAAACATCACGTCAGATCCGCCTTTTCCTACCATTGACCGCATATCCACCAACCGGACCACACCGGGGTCTGTCCTGACCATCTATGGTAATGGTTTTGGAGCCAAACCCGATACCGACCCGACAAATGTGGACCGGACCTTGCGTGGTTATGGCGGTTTTGTGTATCTGGGTGAGCAGCTATGTAGCATCATCTCCTGGAGTTGGCAACAGATTGTCTGCCAAATCCCCCAGGAATCCCAGAGCAGCGCGATCAAGGTGACTTTGACTGCTCCGGTTGAATCGGGTGTGCGGGATAGTAACCTGATCGGGATCGAGATCATCGCCGGGGAACCGACCCAGGATGTGGGACTGGAGCTGTTCATCTATGACAAGAATAATCCCAACACCATCCTGTGTCAGCTTGAAAGCGCCAAGGCAAAATCCTTTCAGATGCTGCTCAACAATGCCGGAAGCGGGCGGTTTTCGATCAGCCGCACAGATCCCAAGGGTGGCGATCCGGCGATTCTGACTGACCAGAACTTTGTGCTTTGTCGGTTAGACGGCGTTGATATCTTCAAGTGGATCATCGAAGGCATACGGCCCAATTATGTCGATGATTCCGAGCAGCAGCTGATTGAAGTCAGTGGCCGGGGTGTTTTGACTCTTTTGGAGCGAGCGGTTGTCTATCCCGAAGATATGCCGCACCCGACCAGCCTGGAGCGCGTGTTTGTTGACATGCATGGCGGAGCAATCCTTCGACTGCTGATCCTTGAAGCGCAGCAGCGCGGGTGTTTGCCGGGTGTCGTCATCGACTGGACATCGGATCAAGACAGTGTCGGCACGCCGTTTGAAGATCTGACGACCGTATCCTTTCATGCTGGAACGCCTTTGACTCAGGTGATCAGCAAGCTCAGCGACGGGTTTGGTCTTTTCGATCTGGAAATGACACCGAACCTATATTTGAAGCTTTACAAGGTGAAGGGCACAGACATTTCTCAGGAGATCATCTATCGCCCTGGTCAGGCAATCCTTCGTACCCAGAAACAGACCGACAGTACGAAAATGACCAACGCCCTGCTGGTGGAAGGTGAAAATGGCGCCCTGGTTGAGACGACCCATCCGACCGGTCAAGCCAGCTGGGGGCGGCGCGAAGGATACCTTCAAGCACGAAACATGGCCGATGACTGGGCAAAACTTCAGGACTACGGTCAGCTGTACCTGAAATCTGCTGCTGAGGTCAACTGGGGCATCCAGGGTACGGTATTGTCGTTTGTCAATTCCAAGGGGCAACGCCTGAAACCGCTGGAGAGTTTCTTGCTCGGGGACTGGATCGGTTGGACAATTCCACCTGAAGGATCTGACACCGCTGGATTTTCCGAGTCGGTTCGGGTCAAGGGGATCTCTTGCGAGGAAGCAGACTCTGGGCTTTTGACCTACACCCTGGATCTCAACAATGTCCTACTGGAACACGATATCCGGATGAATCAGATGGTAGAACGCATGGCGATGTTTACCCAAAACTCGCCCCTTTCAGCTCTGTCAACCCAGACGCCAGCGAATAAGGACCATAACCATACGCATGCTGCATTGAACGGATTGTCTTCAGATGATCACCCGCAGTATTTCAATTCAGACCGGCATGCTTCGGATACACATTCGAGCCTCATCCGGGTCAATGGCGTCAAAACAGCCGGTGCGGACCTGCTCTCCGGGGAAGTGACCTTCCAGGCGGGAACCAACGTCTCCCTGTCTCAGGACAATGATCTCAAAACCATTATCATTGCAGCCTCTGGTGGCGGCGGTGGCAGTGGCTATGAAAATCCGATCGATGAACCACCTGCCATCCCTCATGCAATGGATGACGAGTTTTCCGATACGGTTTTGGATGCTAAATGGGCCTGGGTGAACCAGGGGGCTGCCACATGGACTGAGCAGGATGGGTTTGGAAAATTGGTTGTTCCGACAGCAGTTGGTGACAACATGCGTGTGTTGGTTCAATCCAAGCCAACCGGCGATTTTACTATCGTGGTCAAACTGGCACGGTTTCATGTTCCTTGGAACAACTTCTTCTCTGCTGGACTTGTCATGCGAGATAGTGCCACCGGTCGGTTGGTGATGTGGGGGCTTTGTAAACGAAGTACCTATGAAGGTGTCCATTACTTCAAGTTCAACAGCCCAACCTCCTTTAACTCGGAACCCTTGCTGCGCTCGTTCTCGGAGTTTAAATACCTGCGCTGCCGGTTTGTTGGGTCAACGGTCTATGCGGATATGTCCTATGACGGGACCAACTGGGTGCAGCATGTATCTGAAACAATCACGTCCTTTTTGACAGGGTTTAACCAAGTCGGGATTGGAATTTTCAGAAACAATAATGACGGCAACTCCAACTACTATGGCTTGTTCGACTGGTTTCGGGTGAACCAATAAATTCTTGAAAGCGAGTGCAATGATGACTGAAACACAAATTTATGAAAGGCTGGTCCGCGTTGAGGAGTCGGCCAAATCCGCACACAAAAGAATCGACAAAGCCGAAGAAACTCAAGCCGAACTACATGCCTTAGCCATGTCAGTCAACAGCCTCGCTTTATCAGTTAAAGCAATCACCGAACAGAATAAAGAAATCGTTGATCGACTGACCCAAATCGAACACAAACCCTCAGTTGGTGTCGATCGACTGAATCAGCTGGAGCAACGAATCTTGGACATTGAGCAACAGCCGAGCAAGGACTGGAAGAGACTCAAATGGATCATCATCTCGATTCTAGCATCGGCAATGATCAGCGGTCTTTTGACTTATTGGGGGATTCAAAAATGAAAATACGGTTTTCCAAAAAGATCGTGGTGGGAGTCAGCCTGGGGCTGGCTCTTTTTACATTCGCGGTCCTTGTCGTCTACTGGCACACCGGGGCTGAACCCGCGGTTCTGATCGGGGCAGTGTTCGGTTATGCAGTCAACCAGCTTTGGCAACTCGCGGGTATCAAGCGAGCAGAAATCAAAAAAGGAGAGAAAGAAAATGACATCTGAAATGATTTATGGAATCGCAACGCTGATCGTTGCTGCAATTTTGTTTGTTCTGGCTCGAATTGGCTACAAACGCCAGGTCAGCGAGATCTTGTTCTATCTGGTGGTCCTGGCTGAAAAGCAGTTCGGTGGCGGGACGGGTGAGATCAAGTTTGCTGCCGTGACCGCCTGGATCTATGAAAAGATGCCGATCGCGTTGCATCTATTATTCACGCAAAAGGAAATCAGCAACCTGATTGAACTGGCCGTGGCCCGAATGAAAGAGTATTTGGCACAAAACCAGAAAGCATCCGAACAAGTGACAGGAGGCAACTGAGATGGCAGTAAAAGCATTTTCACTGGTCCAGGAAGGATCCGAGCTGCTCTCGCCGCATTTCCGGGTCCGGGAGTTTGCCTGCAAGGACGGCAGCGACACGATCTACATCGACACGCTTTTGGTCTACTATCTCCAAAAGATCCGGGAGCATTTCGGTCGACCGGTGCGGATCCACTCGGCATACCGAACCCTTGCCTATAACAAGAAAGTCGGCGGGGCACAGGAGTCACAACATGTTCTGGGCAAAGCTGCGGATATTCACATCGACGGCATCGAGCCCAAGCGGATCTATGATTATGCAAACTCCATCGGCGTGGGCGGGCTGGGGCTCTACCCGTCGTTCGTGCACATCGATTGCCGGGTGGGTCGGTCCAGGTGGAACGGGTGAGGAACACAGGCGAAAAAATCGATGATTTTGCTGTCAGATGATATGTCATGTAATCTTGAAAAATGAATAATAGGCACCTACCAAAGCGCAACTTAGTAGGTGCCTAAACATCATTAATCGATCTTAGTTAAATTATGCAATGATCAGAGTTTTTCCAGCAAAGATTAAGTCAGGATTGGAAATGTTGTTTGCCGCAACAAGACTTTGAACCGATACACCAAATTTGAACGCGATGCTTGAAAGAGTGTCACCCAGTTGGATCACATAAGTGTTCGCGGAAGCAGTTGTTCCTGTGCCAGAGATTACACCATACTGCGAGAAATGATTATTCTCAAACCGCAAGTAGTTCTTTCCATCCAAAGTCACTGGGGTTACTGGTAGAATAGCCGTGTTGCCATCCGTGTCAATATACACAATACCTAGTTCCCCTTGTCCCGCGAACTCATCAATCGGTATTAAAACAGGGATATTTTTCTTGATGTCAGCGTTATCAACTTCACGAACTTCAACTGTTCCGTCATTCCAGACAATTTTCATCATCAACCGTATGTTGTAATCTTTAAGCAGCATTTGTCCGGGTGCCAGTTTGGCAAAGGCTTGTGCAGTCTTTAAATCGAAAACTTCTGTCTCCAGCCATACCGTTATATTTTTAACTGACGGACTCCAAATTTCAGGGGTAGCTAGGCAATAGTTGATATTTTCTGTTTTGACACCACTTGTATCAAGTGGATTCGTTTGAAGTGTAACAACTTCATGACGACCTAAGGGTTCTTTGACATCCTCCACTTCATCGGATGCCACTAATGTTGGAGAATAGAATGTCAGATCTAAAAAGTCTATCCAGGTTACTTCGGAACACCAATGTGAATTATATGCAGCATAGGGACCAAATCCATAGGAATCAGAAATATCGTCAATGTCTTCGTCCATTACCACATCGGTTGCTCCGCTTGGCGTTGTGTGGTCAGCATCTGCATACTGGTATACCTTGAGATTGCTTGGAGTTGCAACAATTTTCAGGTACCGCATATCTGATTCGCCAACAGAGGTTGTTGGGAACAAACTTTTATCAACCGAGGCAAGCTTGGTAAAGCCTTGGTCCGATCCACCTACACTCATATAATCTAATGTTACATGACTAAACAGAGCTGGGTCATTTAACTTGTTTACGTTGACGTTTTCCAGCTTGAATAGGTCAATGGTTGAATAACCGACACCAACAAAATAACCTGTCAAAGTTCTTGGGTTAGATCCCGCATCGTATTTGGTATTGAATAGAAATCCTGCATACTGAAGGGTATGATATGATGCAGCTTCTTCATCAATTGCAAATTTGAACGTCTTCTCTTCTGCTGTCGAATTTGGGTTGAAAAGGAAATCATGAAAACCGTTTGTGCCATAACCACTGAATGTGATAGATGTGCCATCATCTGAAATTCGGATATGCCGATGTTGAAATAATCCTTCATCTACCGAATAATAATCGTCTTCGGGATCATCAAAGAATGCAATCAATTTTTTTGCTGTGTACGATTCGGGGGAAGAAGCATCATAATTACGACTTGAGGGATCTACTGTCGCCGAGAAATTTGTATGATCCACAATATACCAGTCAATTTGAGATGCTTTGATTTCAGCAGCAGCAACATTTGTCACTGGAAAGACCGAAACCATAAAGATCAATGCCAGGATTAGAAATGGTATTTTTCTACGTTTCATTTGCAATGTCCTCCATTTTCTGTGGTGAACGAATCGTTATCCAAACTACTTGAATCTGGATACAGCAAATCGTTCCAATAACGAGTGGGTGTTTGAATAATCAATTACGCATTTCAATTATATGATTGATTATTCAGAAAGCAGACGTTAAACCAGCAACTAATAAGGAACATCGCCCCCTCAAAAAAATATAGTAAAGCTTGAACTCAATTATCAATTTGCTCTGATAATGATCAAGCAAATTTTCAAAACTTATATTTGAATTATACATCGCAAATGTAACTTATAGCTATATATTCTGACAAAAACATGGGTTAATGGATAAAATTACTTTGAAATAGTCAATTGACTTATAGCGACGAGCTAGGAATAAATAATGAAGAGTACTACTTCTGAATCAGTCAATGGAAAACCCGTCGTGTAATGGATAAAATTGGAGCAATCATTTTAATTGATCTCATCTCAAAAAGATATTCTATAAGAAAACGAGAGGAGATCCCATGTCAGAAAAGCCATTACCCGACGAGTTCTTTCCGCTTTATGACGTTGCCAGAGAGCGTGCCATGAACCATCCCGTATGGAACAAGTGCGAGATGGAAAAGTTATTTGCCATTGATCAGTCAAACATGTCGGATGAATATGAGGACTTGCTTGTGGGTGCGTACGATCAGCAGATGGTCATGATCATCCACGAGCTCTACCAAATCTTCATTGGCGAGAAGCCGTTTCGTTAATCTCATTTGAATACTGTTATAAATCGATTTTATTCCTAGTTCAAGCTTAAAAATATATGACTGTTCTGTTCTATGGTTTTTATCGTTACTTTGATCTAACCAAATAGAATTCCCACTATGTAGTCGATATGCTAGGGGGCTCCATTTTGATTTGGAAATTTTATAAATTCATATTTAATATCGTAAGACGAGGCGGCGGATATTGTTCAATTTAGTTTGTTTGCAAGCACTTGGTCACCAAATTTGAAATATACTGCGCTTGTTTCATCGTCTTTGTGTTGGAATTTTATATAATATTCTGTTCGCATCATCGCTCCAAAGGAATTCTGACTGTCAACATATGATTTTACTGTTAATATGTCTTTTTCTTTTCCAAACTCCCACCCTTCATAAGGGTCAAGCCACCCACCTGGGAACTTAGCTGTTGAAGGGGCCTTCAAGACAGACTCAACTAAAGTTTTACAATATGAAGTTAGTGTCGAAAGTTCTCCAAAATCTCTTATAAACACATAATCAGCATTTAGGCCATCTTCGTTATAAATTACTTCAGTATTTTGATCAACTATTTCAACTATCCTTCCATTCAATACATGATAAGCAAATATTGTAGACAAATCCCCGTCATTAGCAGGATAGGAAAATAGAAAGTCGCTTGAAGTCGCTAATCCGGAATTTTCAACTTGGATGTTATCTTTATCACTCCAGATAGGCATATTGATTTCTTGAATAATATCATAAACTTTTATTGCAACATCTTCTTCTATTCCAACAGAAATTAAGTCTCTGCATATTGAGCTTTGTAACTTGATTTCATTTTCATTTGTGGTTGTTGATTGAGTTGTAGACTGTGTTGTAGATTGCGTGGTGGACTCTGTTGATTCGTAGGTTGCTACTAGAACTTTTTCAGTTGATTTGATGCCAGTATAAGAAGTCTCTGATTTTAATTGTAGTTCTAAATATTGTTGATCTTCATATTTTTCTTTTGCTATCTTGTACTCTGCAGAATAGAATCCATCTATTAGAGAACTCATTAAAACGGCAATCATAAATAAAATGAACCAACCCAATAGTGTGTATCCAATTTTCCGCTTCCGAAAAATTGGAATCATATTTCGAATTTTATCAAAGAGTAAAATAACGCTTGGTACTACAAAAATGAAAATAACTAGTAATGATGCATTAAGCTTATCATAGAAAAGATCAGTTTCAGACACTTCAAAATCTGGGGACAAGAAAAGTGAAAAGGCAAACACAACAATAGCAAACAGAAAGAACAACCATTTTGCAATGTAATTGATTTTTTGCAATGGTGATTTGCTATCAAATTTTTCAGCAAAATGATTGACATGTCCAAAACCAACAGATGAAGTATTTGAATATTTGTTTTCGGTTATAACGTAATCTGATTTAGCACCACATTCCATGCAATATTTCGCTTCATCTGCCATTTGTTTCCCACATTTGCTACAATACATCTATATGTGTCCCCTTATATTAAATTTATTTATTTAATACATATAGTAAATTGTTGAAACCTCGCGAGATACCATCAATTTTATATATAGATAATATACCACTGCAACATGACATTTAACTTATGATTTCGAGATTGACAAAATATGTTTTTCGATTGATTCCAGTTAAATTTGTACGGCTATTAAAGTTTCTTTTGGATTATGTTGAAAGTCTCTAATAAGACCGAGGGGGAAAATCCTCGGTCTTTTTATTTCAGCCATCAAGACCGTCCGAATTCCCCTTCTCTCATGGCTTATTTTGAAGGCAGTAAAATCCGCCTTCGTCAGGAGGCTTTGTTTATGAATGTTCAGCAAAGGCAAGCGATCCATCGCCTTCGTGGCGAGGGGTTGAGTTATGCCAAGATATCAGCGTTGACCGGGATCTCCGAAAACACGATCAAATCATTCTGTCGCAGAAATGGCCTCGGTAGTGTCGCAACTGAAGAAACAGCTGAAATTCCTTCAGGTTCTTTCTGCCGTCAATGCGGCTCTCCCCTCACCCAGACCAAAAGAGCTAAGCATAAGCGGTTCTGTTCTGATAAATGCCGCATGACCTGGTGGAACTCACACCCGGATGCCGTGAATCACAAATTGGTCCGACAAATCACCTGCCAATCATGCGGGAAAGCATTCACTGCCCTTGGCAATCGCACCCGGAAATACTGTTCCCAATCGTGCTACGCCCATGCAAAGGTGGTGCGGGTATGAGCAAGGAGCTGGCCATTATTCGTTACCGCGCCTCAATGACCATTTTCAATTCTTGGGCTTCGAAAGGGATCATTTCCAAGGAAGAACTACTAACAATTGATACAATCATTGCCCAAAAATACGGTCTTTCTTTTGACAGTATATATCGCCTGTAAGCCTTGATACGACGGGGTTTTGGAGTGATGAATGTGTTAACAGAAAGGAGGCAAAAACAGTGAATCGAACTATCACCAAAACAAAATTCCCGCTTGCACCACTCCCCTCCCTCACCCGAGTCGCTGCCTATGCTCGGGTGTCGTCTGGCAAAGATGAAATGCTCCATTCTCTTGCCGCCCAGGTCAGTTATTACAGCGAGTACATCCAGAAACAACCGGGTTGGATTTACAGTGGGGTCTATGCTGACGAGGCAATAACTGGCACCAAGGACAATCGACCTGAATTCCAGCGAATGATCTCGGATTGTATGCTGGGAAAGATCGACAGTATCATCACCAAGTCCATTTCCCGTTTTGCCAGAAATACAGTCACGCTTCTGGAGACGGTTCGAGAGCTCAAGGCGTTTGGCATCGACGTCTATTTTGAAGAACAGAACATCCATACCCTGTCCGGCGAAGGCGAGCTGATGCTGACGATCTTGGCATCCTATGCCCAGGAAGAAAGCCTATCGGTCAGTGAGAATTGCAAATGGCGGATTCGACAGGATTTCAGCAAGGGGAAACCGGGAAACATCAAGGTATTGGGTTATGACTTGGTAGATGGTCAGCTGGAAATCAATACCCAAGAAGCGGAAACCGTCAGGATGATCTTTGCCGATTACCTCAGTGGCATGGGCAAAAATGCGATCGTGAAGAAACTGCGAGAGCTAGGTGTCTCGACAAAGACAAACCGAAATTGGCAGGTCAACACCATTTACACGATCCTGCGAGATGAAAAATACATAGGACAGCTATTAATGCAAAAGACCTTTCGCAGTGATCACCTGAACAAGATCAAGAAAGTGAACAACGGAGAGATCCTTCAATATTGCATCGATAAAAATCATCCTGCGATCATTTCAAATGACATTTTTGAAATGGTGCAGCAAGAGATCGCACGTCGTGAGAAAAAGTACATGCCCCGACCTCGAACACCGATCTTCTCGGAGTTCACCGGCAAAATTCAGTGCGGGATCTGCGGGGCTAGTTTTCGCCGAAAGATAGTCAACGCCGGAACTCGCTTCGCAACGGCTAAATGGGTCTGTTCCAGTTACAACACCTACGGGATATCCGCCTGTTGTATGAAGCCGATTCCGGAAGATGTCTTGAAACTACTGGCAGCTGATGTTTTAGGAATTGACACCTATGAACAAGATACAGTCGCATCAAATATCCAGAAAATCATCATTCCAAAATTTGGCGAGATTGAATTTCACACCATGGATGGTCGATCAGAGATAAAAGCATGGCGGTATCCATCCCGGTGTGACAGTTGGACCGATGAAATGAAACACGATGCCAGAATACGAACGGCAATAAATCGAGGGGGCAACTAATGGACTTAGCTAGATCCGTCAGAATCATCCAACCAAAGATCAATCGAATGAATCCTGGTCTGATACATATTCATTCCAAAAGACGTGTCGCCGCTTATGCTCGGGTATCCACAGACAGCGAGGAACAGGCGACCTCTTATGAAGCCCAGATTGATTACTACACCAAATTCATCAACGATCGGCCTGACTTTGAGCTCGTGGGTATTTATACGGACGAGGGTATCAGCGCACTCAATACAAAAAACCGTGACGGATTCAAGCGTATGATCGCTGATGCACTAGCTGGTAAGATCGACCTAATCGTCACGAAATCAGTCAGTCGGTTTGCCAGAAATACGGTCGACAGCCTATCAACGGTCAGGAAACTAAAGGAGAAGAACGTCGAGGTATTTTTTCAAAAGGAAAATATTATGACCTTCGATGGCAAGGGTGAGCTTCTGATCACGATCATGTCATCATTGGCGCAAGAAGAAAGCCGCTCCATATCGGAGAACGTCACCTGGGGGCATCGCAAGCGCATGGCTGATGGCAAGGTCACATTGCCTTATGGTCGATTTCTTGGCTACGAACGCGGGGAGGATGGTAGCCCGAAGATTGTTGAGCACGAAGCGGAAATAATTCGATCAATATTCCGAATGTTTATTGGCGGCAAGACGTTCTCCGCCATCGCCAAATGGCTGATAGATCATTGCATCCCGACACCAGGTGGCAAGAAGATCTGGCAGGTTGCCACCATCCGATCCATCCTGACAAATGAGAAATACAAGGGTGACGCGATCCTGCAAAAAGGATTCACGGTCGATTTTCTGACCAAGCAACGTAAAATCAACGAAGGCGAGATCCCACAGTATTATGTCAAAAACAGCCATCCCGCGATCATTGCCCCGGATGAATTTGATGCGGTCCAGATTGAGATCGAACGGCGAACGAAACTGGGCCGACCAAACAGTTGTCAAAGTCCCTTCTCGGCCAAGATCGTGTGTGGCGAATGCGGCGGATACTACGGTGCTAAGGTCTGGGGCAGCAACACCAAATACCGGCGATTGATTTGGCGATGTAATGAGAAATACAGGGGCGAACACAGATGTAAGACGTCACATGTCACTGAGGACGAGATCAAGAAGCAATTTCTGATAGCGGTAAATGAGTTGATGGGCAACCGGGATGAAGTGATTGCGGATTGCCGTTTAGCGCAGAAGGTACTGAGTGATTGTTCGGAGATCGATGGCAAAATAAAAGAGCTATATCGTGAAATAAATGTGGTTGCTGGGTTATCCCGGAAAGCGATCCAAGAAAATGCCCGTGTCGCCCAAGATCAGGACGAGTTCAACAAACTGATCAACGGGTTTCAGGAACAGCACCGGGTTATGACGGAGCAAATCGCCGTGCTTGAGAACCAGAAGAGCGAACGTCAGAACAAACGTCTGGTGATTGATAACTTCATCAACGAACTCGCATCGCGGCCATTGGTGATTGACGAGTTTGATGAACGGTTGTGGATGGCAGCGGTAGAGCGGGTTACGGTTGGGGTTGATAGTAAGATGGTGTTTGGGTTTAGGGGTAGCGAATGAAAAACACACCTCATGTTTTGGGCTGGATCTGGATATTGAATGATTATTGGATAGGTTGTTCTATGACACGCAAATACGAACACATCCTTGATATTGATCGGAAAATTGCTAATTGAACCAAAAAAGTGAAGTTCACTTCCGATTAATAGCCGCGTACAATTTGTCGTGAGTAATGCGAATATGGTTCTGCATTTCGCTTAAAACTGCGATTTCGTCTTTGCTAATGATAGCTTGAAGTAATTTATTATGTATCTCTGGTAAGGTAACAAGAACCTGATCATCTTGATGTACCTTAGTACTACTTGCTATAGTAAAAGAACGCAGTGTGTGGTAGATAGATATAAAAAGTGAATTTTCACTGCTTGAAATCGTTATATCGTGAAATTTAAAATCCAGATTGATTGTCTGGGAGAGGTCCTTATGAGCAATCGCTGTTCGCATCAGCTCAATCGTCTGCTGCAGCTGGTCAATAAAGGTTTGATATTTTACTGGTTCGCGTTTGAAATTACCAGCCAGTTGTAAGACACTCCATAATTCAATTGCAGCACGGGTTTCAAGTAGTTCATCAAGTTCATTACTTCCGAGCAGGACGGCCCAAGACAAAGCTTCGGCTGAAATCTGAGAACGGCTGCAAACATAAGTTCCTTTGGCAGCCCGCGACTCAAGGATCCCAAGGTAATTGAAAATCTTGATAGCTTCACGAAGTGAGGAGCGGCCTATGCCAAACATCTCTGCCAGCTCACCTTCTGTTGGCAACCTGTCACCTACCTTATACTGACCTGAGGCAATCAATCCCTTTATTCTTTCCATGACCTGTTCGACGATTGTGTTTTGCTTAATTCTATCTTCCATAGATATACCTCGAAAAATTCTTGGAGCCACTGTTCCTACATACCGAAGCTGATGCCGTATATCAAGTGAATTTCATCTATATAATTATAATTCATATTGTCTGATGTTTCTATAATAAGCGCAAGATCAATAAATGAGAAAATCGATTGATTTCGTCATGAATAAGAAAAGGCGTAGTAGGAGTATTGCAAGTAATCGCAATCAGAACTTTTGCATACGATGAAATGTCCGGACTAAAGCAGCTAGATATTGTTGCTCTTTCTTGCAGGTTCACGTTTGAAGTACTTAAAGCCAGACGAGACCATCAACATGATCATTTTTTTCGGTCTGATGCAGGGCTATATTCACCGAGTAAAGAGTGCGTGAATTTCAACTTAGCTCATATCATCTGATAATTACCTACTGATCTTGTTCATGGCCAGCTCGGCGATCGAGTTTTACCAATATTACTAATAAATGTACTTACATAATTTTCTTCTGATCGGAGATGATGCTATTCCAGATCATATTGGCTGATTAATTTGAGACGAAAAAGGCTGCCCCACCAGACAGCCCCTTTCGTTGAGGAAGATTCTTCAAGATGCTTAGGATTTTTTCCGAGGCACATGAATACTGAGATGTTCGACGTCCTGGGCAGCCTCCATCAGGATTTCGCTGACCGTCGGATGAGGATGAATGGTTTCTGCAATTTCTTCATAGGTAGCTTCAAGTTTCATTGCCACACAGATCTCGGCAATCATATCTGTTGCCCTTGGAGCAAGGATATGGGCACCAAGGACTTCTCCCGTTGCGGCATCGGTGATGATTTTGGCGAGACCATCGTGAATTCCAACGATTTTCGACTTGCCGTTGGATGAAACCGGGAATCGACCTACTTTGATCGAAAGACCCTGCTTCAGTGCAGCTTCTTCGGTCAGCCCGACACTTGCCAGTTCAGGATCAGTATAGATACAGCCAGGAATGATCCGGTAATCCATCCGATGCTTTTCGCCCGCTGCATTTGCAGCAGCGACCAAGCCTTGCTCAGATGCAACATGAGCGAGGAGCACCTTGCCAGTGATATCGCCGATGGCATAAATGGACGGGACTGTTGTTTCCATGTAGTCGTCAACAACTACGAAGCCTTTGTCAACTTGGACGCTTATCTGTTCGAGCCCAAGATCCTCTGTATTTGGTCTACGCCCGATGGCAACCAGGACACGATCGGCGATGAGTTCGGAGGTCTTCCCGTTCAACTCATATATACATTTGGCCTGATCGGCTGATTCAAGGGCAACAACTTTGGCCCCGGTGATAATCTTCACGCCATTGGCTTCAAGATGCTTGCGCAAAATCGCAATCAATTCGTGGTCCGTACCAGGCAGGATTTCCGGCATCATTTCGACGATGGTCACGGATTTGCCGAGCTGGCTATAAACGGTCGCGAATTCGACACCAATGACACCGCCGCCAATGATGACCAGGCTTTCCGGACACTCAATCATGGCCAGGATGGCATCGCTGTTGAGGATTTTGGGACCGTCGATGCCCGGGATCGGCGGTTTGGACGGTCGTGAGCCCGTCGCAACAATGGTCTTGGTAGCCCGGATCATACGATTCGCCGGGGCGCTGACTTCCAATGTGTGAGCATCCAGGAAACGAGCCCGGCCACGGATGATTTCGCCTCCATGATGCTTGACCAGATGTTCCACACCGGAACGCAGCTGTCTGACGACTTGGTTCTTCTTACGAACGATAGCGGGATAGTCGATCTGGACTTCAGGTATGATGACGCCATAGGTCGAACTGTGCTTGGCCATATGGGCGATTTCGGCTGAATGCAGCAGAGACTTGGTCGGAATACAGCCCCAGTTCAGACACGTTCCGCCCATCTCTTTCTCTTCGATGACTGCGGTTTTCTGGCCGAGTTGCAGGGCGCGGATCGCAGCGACATATCCGCCCGGGCCGCCGCCGATGATCACCAGATCGTAGTCAAATGTATCGTCAGTGGTTGGGGATTTTTGAGTGGGTCGGTCAGATTCATGCAAATCCGGTGCCGGCATAGATTGTGCAGGCACGCCAGTTCCTGGCAATAAACTTGAGATGTCTTCCCCAGGATGGCCGATGATGGCGATGGTTTCGGTAATTGGCACTGTTTCACCTGCTTGGCGGACAATTTTGAGCAGATTGCCGCTGGCGGGCGCATCGATCTGGATCGATAGTTTGTCGGTTTCCATTTCAAAGAGCGGTTGACCTTCCTTGACCTCGGACCCTTCAGGAATCAGCCAGTTGGTCAGCACACCTTCAGTCATTTGCAGGCCTTGCTTGGGCATGATAACGGGTGTTGCCACTTCGGTTTCCTCCTCAAATCAACAGATAGGGATTCTGCATCAATTGTTTCAACCGCTGCAGGAACTTGGCAGCAGGAGCGCCATCGATGATGCGGTGGTCATAGGTCAGGCTGAGCACCATGATCGGGCGGATGACTATGGCATCCCCTTCCACCACAGGTACGCGGTCAATTTTGCCGACAGCCAGAATGGCGCTTTCCGGCGGATTGATGACTGCCGTGAATTCATCGACGTCGAACATGCCAAGATTGGTGATCGTAAAGGTGCCGCCTGTATAATCATCCACGGTCAGCTGGTTGCTCTTAGCTTTGCTGATCAGCTGATTGGCATTAGCTGAGATCTGAGCCAGGGTTTTCTGTTCGGCATTGCGAATGACCGGGACAATCAGACCATTATCGAGGGCAACAGCCAATCCGATATTAGCGGTCGGGTGCAAAACGATTTTGTCCTTTATAAGCGAGGCGTTGAGGATCGGGAAATCCATGAGAGCCTTGGCAACAATCTTGACCAGGATGTCTGTATAGGAAACTTTGATGTCGTTGGCCTTGAGACTCTCACGGAAGCGGATCATTTCAGTCATGTCCACTTTCATCCGATGGTTAGCCTGGGCCATTTCATGTAGACTCTGCGACATGCGATCGCCGATCACTTTGCGCATACCACTATAGGGCAGATAAGAGGGTTCTTTGCCTGTTCCCTTATCTTGGATCAGGGTATTAGCTGTGGCAGTTTCTTTTACTGTAGTCGACTGGCTGGCCAGGACATCAGCCTTCATGATTTTGCCCTGTGGACCAGTGCCGGTCACTTGGCTCAGATCAACACCGCCCATTTCTGCGAGGCGATTGGCAACCGGGGTGATCCGTTGCTGGGCCGAAGTTGTCGGTGTGCCAGTCTGCGGATGCTTCGCCAGGAATTCAAACACATCCCGTTCGATGATCAGCCCTTCCGGGCCATTGCCAGTGACGGCAGAAAAATCCAATCCGTGGTTAGCAGCGGCTGTCTTTGCCCGAGGCGTTATGAAAATCCTTTCACCTGGAGCGCGCTGATCAGTGTTGCTTGTTGTATATCCCGTTTGGGCTGATTCGGGTGCTGTTTGCTGGGAAGTCGGGGCAATCGCATGTTCGGATTGCTTCGTGCCTGCAACCGACTCCTGCTCCGGTACTTTCTCACCGGCCTCACCGATATAGGCGATCGTTTCGGTGATCGGGACTGTATCACCTTCAGGGCGAACAATTTTCAGCAAGACGCCGGCGGCAGACGAGCCTATTTCGATGCTCAGCTTGTCGGTCTCCATCTCGAAGAGCGGTTCATCGAGTGCTACGGTGTCGCCTTCTTTTTTCAACCAGCGCGTGATGATTCCTTCGGTCATTTGCAAGCCTTGCTTAGGCATGATAATGGTGTTCAAAATGCTCACCCCTCTCTATAAAGGGTCGCTTTGACTGCCTTGATGATCTCTTCTTCGCTCGGCACGACAGCAGCTTCCAATAATGGATTAAACGGCAGCGGGCAGGCTTTGGCTCCGAGTCGTCCGACTGGGGCATCCAGATATTTGAACGCTTCTTCACCAATCATCGAGGCCACTTCTGCCCCCCATCCGGCGCTCCGGTGAGCTTCATGAACCACGACAGCACGCCCCGTCTTCTTGACAGACTTGATCAGGGTTTCCTTGTCGAAAGGAACCAGGGTCCGCGGATCGATCACTTCGACCGAAATACCTTCAGCGGCCAGTTTCTCTGCAGCTTCCAGGGCCCGGTTAACATAGAGAAGGTTGGCGATCAAGGTGACATCCTTGCCTTCGCGGGCAATCTTCGCTTCACCGAAGGGAATCATGAAATCTGGATCATCCGAAACTTCACCCTTCATCGTGTAGAGAGCTTTGTGCTCAAAAAACATGACGGGATTATCATCACGGATGGCAGTACGCAACAACCCGGCTGCATCAGCCGGACTGGATGGCATTGCTACCTTAATTCCTGGAAAGTGCATGAAAATGGTTTCCACGCTTTGGGAATGGGTCGCAGCATTGCCACGACCGATGCCTTGCTGGCCGCGGATGACCAGTGGGATTGTGGCCTTGCCGCCGAAGACATATCGGGTTTTCGCAACTTGATTCAGAATCTGATCCATGCTTATGAACGCAAAGTCCATGTACATCAGTTCGATGATCGGACGCATACCGGCGCATGCTGAACCTAGTCCAGCAGCAACAAATCCAGCTTCCGAGATGGGGGTGTTGCGTACACGTTCTTTGCCGAACTCATCGAGCAAACCACGAGTACAACCGAAAATGCCACCCTGTTTGGCGACATCTTCACCCATAACAAAGACCGTTTGGTCGCGACGCATTTCTTCAGCGATTACATCCTTGATTGCTTGGGCATATGTTTTAATACTCATTTTCAATCACCTGTTCATGTTTATATAAGTGTTCAATTTCAAATCCCGACGTAGAAAACATCGTCTGTGACTGTCGCTGGATCCGGTTCAGGGCTGGATAGTGCAAACTCAGCCGCAACATCGACATCTGCCTTTGATTTGGCTTCAATGGCATCAAGTTCTTTGGCCGTCGCAATCTTATCGCCGATCATGTATTCACGCAGGCGACGGATCGGATCCTTTTCTTTCCATGCCTCGACTTCTTCACGCGAGCGATATACTTGCGGATCACCAGTCCAGTGGCCGAGCCAGCGGTAAGTTTTGCATTCAATCAGGGTCGGTCCGTCGCCAGCTTTAGCCCTGGCGACTGCCTTGGCAAAGACCTCGTCGATTGCCAGAACATCATTGCCGTCTACTGTGTAACCCGGAATGTTGTAACTGGTTGCTCGGACGCTGATATCCTCGACCGAGGTGCTTTCAGTGGTGGGGACAGATATGCCGAAAAGGTTATTTTCGCAGATAAAAATGACTGGCAGCTTCCAGACTGCAGCCAGATTAATTGCTTCATGAAAGGTACCTTCATTGGAAGCACCGTCGCCAAAAAAAGAGACCGCAACCTGGTCAGAACCACGTAGTTTGACAGCCAACGCTGCACCTGCTGCAATGCCGATCCCACCGCCGACGATTGCATTAGCCCCAAGGTTGCCTTTGGTGAAATCAGCTATATGCATTGACCCAGAACGGCCTTTACAATAACCAGTAGCCTTCCCCATGAGCTCAGCCATCGATTTGCCCAGTTCTGCCCCTTTTGCAATGCAATGTCCATGACCCCGGTGGGTGCTGGTGATATAGTCGGTATCTCGCAGTTGCGAGCAGACGGTTGCTGCGATTGCCTCTTCACCGACATAGAGGTGAACCGAGCCACGCAGCTTGTTCTGCTCAAAGAAGCTCAGAGCTTTCATTTCAAAGTTACGTATTTCGTTCATGGTTTTGTAGATGTGGAGCATTCTTGTTTTTTCAATCATGTTTTCACCTGCTTTGATGATCCTAATACAGTTCTATTCTTATGTTAGTCCTATAATCTTAATGTCTGATGTTATGATATATTTTTTTTATTATCTGTCAACCGAATGATTCTATAGATAATTTTATTCTAAACACCAAATATACTGATGAGCATAAATCCGTAAGGTTCTGCCGACCACGATTGGTGGAGTCTATTCCAACACGGCCAGCAGAACCTTGCAAATCATATTGTAAGCATCAAAGATCGGGGGGACCGTATCGGCTTACTCGAAAGATACTTGGATCTTTGTTTCCTTACCTGATTTATCAGCGGTTAAAACTTCGAAGCCACCCTCAACAATATCTTCTACAGAAATAACTTTGGTGACGCACTTCTCGACCGGCATGCGACCAGTCGCAATCAGATCAAGGGTCGCGGGGAAATCATAAGTATTGAAACACCACAAGCCAACGAGGTTGATATCTTTATACGCCCAATCATAGGGATTGACCTTTATCGGATCTACATTCAAGCCGCTCTGGACATAGGTGCCTCGTTTGCGCATGATCCGAAAGCAATCATTGATTGCAGACTCAATGCCAGTACATTCAATCGCAATATCCACACCAATGCCGTTTGTCCGACTGAGAATTTCCTCTTCCAGATTGCATTCCAGCGGATTAAACACTTCGGTCGCCCCAAAATCCCTGCATCGCTGGGCACGGATCGGTGTGACTTCACTCATGAAAACCTTAGAAGCGCCTGCTGCAAAGCAGGCCATTAGAGAAAATACTGCGGTCGGACCACCGCCGGTGATCAATACGGTATCGCCTGCCTGTAAGCCAGAACGACGCACACCATACAAAGCAAGCGAGGCCGGTTCGACACAGGCGCCCTGCTCATAGGTCAGATTATCCGGCAGTTTGACCAGTTGATAATCCTTGACTAGGCAGTATTCACCGAATCCACCCCAGTACCACTGAAGGCCAATTGCTGCAAACTGTTCGCATAGATGTTCAAGGCCGCGACGGCAGTAATAGCACTTACCACAATGTAATAGTGGCATGATTGCAACACGGTCACCAACCTTGTATCCTTCAACTCCTGAACCAATTTCAACGATATCACCTGAAAATTCATGTCCCATGATGATTGGAGCTTTGAATCCAGTAAGTGGATGCGGTTGATCAACATAAGTAACGTGAGGGCCTGAAACATATTCATGCAAATCAGTGCCGCAGATACCACAGCGCTTTACCTTGATGACAGCTTCACCAGGGCCAGCCTTGGGCTCAATTATATTTTCTATTCTAATATCTTTGGCGGCATACCATAATGCAGCTTTCACTTTAATTCTCCTTAATCAGAGGATCGGGCATGCGATCAGCTCATCGCTCGGGAATTTGGAAATGACTTCAGGGCCGTTTGCGGTGATGACAACTTCGTCTTCTATACGAGCACCGTCCATCCCTTCGCCATGGTAGGTTTCGAAAGCTAAAACCATACCTTCCTTTAGTTCGACTGGGTGGTCAAGGCTATATGCTCGGTGGACCATCGGGCGTTCCCATAAACCAACGCCCAAGCCATGAGCGAATGCCAAGCCAAATGCTTCAGCTTCAGATTTAAAACCCCAGTGAGCGGCAGAAGGCCACGCTTTACAGATGTCAGCTGTTGTCGCACCTACTACGGCAGCATTTATTCCAGCATAAAGCATGTCATAAGTGATTTTGTAGATTTCTTTCTGCTTCTCTGTCGGCTTCCCACAGCACAATGTCCTGTAGTAGCATGTATGATAGCCATTAAGCAAAGTGACAATATCGGCAAAGATAAGGTCACCAGGTTGGACTAGACGATCCGAGCTCAAGTGCGGGTGCGGATTGGTCCTTGAGCCGCTCGTTACTTGGACATTGATAACCCATTGACCACCGAGGCGGTGCAGTTCATGGGCGGCCACAGCTTGGATTTCGTTTTCTTTTACACCAGGGCGGATGAACTGGGCTATTTTATAAAAAGCAGCATCGACAGTTGCAGCAGCATTTCGCATGATCATAATTTCATCGTCGGTTTTGATAGAACGAGCTTCGAGCATGACGTCATTGCCATCACCAATCTTGAATCCTTTTTCAAGAAGGACGGTAATCAGTTGACCATCCAGATTGTCGACACCGATCGGTTCACTTTCGCTGATGTCATGTTTGTCAAGCACCATGCGCAGGTCTTTGAGGAAACCTTCGTATGCTTTCCATGATTTGGGAAGAGCGCCATTCATCGTTGTATGAGCCGGAAATGTGCGGTCGGCGATCCAAGGACAATTGATCTTTTCTGCCGCTGATTCCGAACCAAAGCCAAAGATGTAAGGCTCGCCATTTCTTGGAATAATCGCATAGCGGCCCATATTGTCTACTTCCGGTGACGCGACAGCCGTTGAAGTAGCATAGCGCTTATTGCCACTGTCAAACAAAAGCAGGCAACCAAAATCTGTTTTTGCCATTGCTTCCTTGATCCTGGCGACACGCTCTTTACGCATCCGGTCGAAATTTATTCTTTCTTCGTAATCGACACCCATCATACCTTTTGTTCCATATTGCATAATTTGTCTCCTCTCGTCGTTTAACCTTGTTTCATGTCATCATCTTTATTCAGATATATTTAGATCCTGATGGACTATTTTTCAGAACAATACTTTTCCGCCAGCAATAGTTATTGCGATACCTGTAATATAGCTTGATTTGTCGCTGGCAAGGAAAGCAGCCAACTCACCAATTTCTTCCGGTTTTGCCATACGTTTCAACGGAACGTCACTCAGCAATCTGGTCTCATATTCGTCTGGAGTCATGTTTTCGATCGGTCCACGCTTTTGAAAGACCTGTTGCATGATGACTGTATCTGTATAGCCTGGGCAAATCGCATTTACATTGATTTTGTGTGAAGCCAACTCTAGAGCCAGAACCTGAGTCAGCATTGACACAGCGGCTTTCGAAGCACAATAGACACCATTACCAGCTTCCCCGACTTTGCCAGCCTGTGAGGAAATATTGACGATTTTGCCGTAATTTTGGTTTTTCATAATTGGGATGACTGCCTGGGTCATCAGAAAAACGCTTTTAGTGTTGATTGCCATAACTTTATCCCAAATCTCTTCAGGTAAATCTTCAATCAGTGACGAATTGACAATCCCCGCGCAGTTGACGAGTATATCAATACGGCCAAATCGTTCAATAGTTTTCGCGATAGCAGATTGAATTTGAGATTTGTTGGTGACATCTGCCTGTAACGCTAAGCCCTGGCTACCGATGTTTGTTATTGTCGTAATACTAGCTTCGGCACCAGCAAGGTTGATATCCAGTGCTGCAATGTCTGCACCATTTTGTGCCAAACAAAAAGCGACAGCCTGGCCAATCCCCTGCGCAGATCCTGAAACTAGAGCCACTTTCCCTTTTAGCATATCAGGGCACCTTTCAAATTTTATTCAACCCCTGTTGCTGGCGGGTTGGTTTTCTGCCAACCCGCCAGCATTATGAAAATTTCAAAAAGAGCGTAATAATATCAAGAATTAATTACTTATTTGGCCATAAAGACATCAACATTTTCCTGCGTAATCGTGAAGACACCAGTGTCAACAAATGTCGGCATTGGATTGATGCCATTTTCTTTCCATCCTTGTATCGGATTCATAAGCTCATTTTTAAGTTGGAACAGGAAATTCATCGCCCAGTAACCCTGGTTATATGCACCTTGAGCGACTGTTGCAGTGACGTCACCAGCTTTAATAGCCTCTAACAGAGCAACATCCGCATCAAATCCGACAACTTTGATTTCCCCAGCTTTGCCTGAGTCTTTGACAGCAGTCATAGCACCGAGGCCACCATTCGAGTTCCCAGCAAAGATTCCCTTGAGGTTAGGGTGAGCCTGTATTAGAGCAGAAGCCGATTTGGCAGCATCGGTTAATTCACCAGTGTAATTACCAGAAGCGACAACTTTCATGTTTGGGTACTTGGATTCAATACGGGCCTTGAACCCAGCTGCGCGAGCTTCAAGCGTTGGGGTGCCCGCTACATAGAGTACGGCAACTTCACCGGCTTCGCCGAGGTTTTTAGCCATGATGTCGGCTCCTGCGGCACCCGCATTTTCATTGCCGGTCTGAACGATACTGTATCGATTGCTGTCAGGCGAGTCTGAGTCAAACAGGATGACCGGAATTCCGGCAGCCATGGCCTTATTAATTGGTTCTTTAAGGCCTTCGGCATTGACACAGGTTATTGTAATACCAGCTGGTTTTTTGGCAATAACTTGTTCAAGCACTGTTACCTGCTGGTTAATGTCGAATTCTTGGGCACCTGTATAGACTGTTTTAGCGCCAAATATTTTTGCAGCATCCGTGAAACCTGCATAGCATGTCTTCCAGTATTCGAGACCGCTCATAAATGTGATCATGTAGTATTCATCGTCAGGATTCGGATTCTTCACAAGAGAACCGCTGCTGGTAGATGGGGCCGCTGCAGCGGCTGTCGTGGTTTCTTTTACAGTAGTGTTGGCGCAGCCACCAAGAAGCGCTGTTAGCATGACGACCAACAAGATCAGGGCAATCGATTTTCTGGCAAGTTTGTTCATTGGTTTTCCTCCTTCTTTTTTAGGGCAGATTGATTTTGGATCAGAACTGAGATACTAGTCGAATTGAAACTTAGGACAGGACATTGATTTGTTCACGAACTGGGGAAGAATGGATCTGGTCAGGAATCCATGAAGTCAGTTTTCAATTTGGGATGACTGACTTGGGCGAATGGAAACAGGGATAGGCTAATTAGGCGAATCCAGCGGCTGTTCAGTTGGAAATAAGACGGGGTGGAGCTAAATCACCGGTAAGGTGTTTTTTTACCGGTTAATTCCTAGTGTTTCATACGCTTCATGCGCTTAGTGTGACTGACATGATCAAGTGTGACAGCGAGCAATAGGATCAGTCCGCTAATCAAATCCTGACCATAGACCGAGACGTTGAGTAAGATCAGACCGTTATTTACGATATTCAACAGGATGACACCTAGGACAGCTCCAAGGATAGACCCTTCGCCGCCAGCCAGGCTAGCTCCTCCGATAACAGCAGCGGAGATTGCCCTAAGCTCTGTTCCGGCACCAGTTGTCGGCGTCGAAGCGCTAAAGCGAGCCAAGCTTAGGATTCCTGAGATACTAGCAAGGAATGCGGTCAAGACATACACACTGATTTTGATTTTGGTAATGTTAATGCCTGAGAGTCGAGCTGCTTTTTCGCTGCTACCGATGTAAAAGACTTTTCTAAATGGTTCAGAATATCTCAAGACAAAATCACCGATAATCGCAAATGACACAAAGATCAGGATTATTGCTGGGATACCAAAAACCTTGCCAGAACCAATCCATTTAAATGCTGCCGGTGCGCCGCTGACCGATATAGATGATCCCTGTGTCGTCAAGAGTGTCGTACCTTTTGCAATTCCCTGCATGGCAAGTGTCGTGATGAACGGATTGAGGCCAACCTTACCTATGAAGAAACCATTTATTAGTCCACATAATGAGCCGACTGCCAGAGCAATCACAATAGACACCCAGATATTGACTCCCAATTTGGCACAATAAGCTGCCGTCATTGCTGTCAATCCCATTACTGATCCAACCGAGAGATCAAGCCCGCCCAGAATCAGTGCTATAGTAACACCAATGACGACGATGCCATCACTCGACAAACCCATAAGAGCTGTCAGAAGATTGGACGAGGATAAAAAATAGGGCGACAAAATGGATAGAATAATCGACATCACCACAATGATCAGAAAGACTGCAGCTTCTTTCATCGCAAGTAATTTCTTCAAGGTTTGGATCGGAGATTTTTGTTCCAAGTGCTTGACCGAAGAGTCAATCATAATTTTTACCTCAACAAATAATCTAGAATCACCCAACATGGGCAGCACAACGCATGATATTTTCTTCGGCGATATCGCCACCTTCAGCAACACCTGAGATCATTCCTTCACGCATAATGATGATCCGGTCGCAGATTCCAATCGCTTCCTGAAGTTCAGAGGTAATGACGATAATCCCTACCCCCTTATCACAGAGATTCCTTAGCAATTTGTAGATTTCCGATTTGACATTCACATCAATTCCTCTTGTTGGTTCGTCGATAATTAGGATTTTAGGTTTAGACGCTAACCACTTGGCTAGAAGAACTTTCTGCTGGTTTCCGCCAGAGAGACTACCGCACTTTTTTTCGGCACTAGGTGCTTTGATGTTAAGTGATTTCATGTATTCATCGCCAAGCTCGACTTCTTTGGTTTTATCTATCAACATTCCTTTGCGCAATTTGCCAGTGACGGCTGCCGAAATGTTAAGATTGATGCTCAGATTGAGGAAGAGTCCATCGAGTTTCCGATCTTCTGTCATATAGACCAATCCATTCTTGATCGAGTCTTCATACTTACGCAGATTGACCTTCTGTCCTCTAATATATACTTCCCCACTATTGTGTCTATCAATACCGCAAACAGCTCTCATCAATTCACTTCGGCCAGAACCTACCAGACCTGAGAATCCAAGAATTTCTCCTTTTCGCAAGTTGAAGCTTATATCTTTAAATAACCCCTCTGCAGAAAATTTTTCGACTCGCATCATTTCATCCTGGGTCAAACTGCATTTTGCTGGGTAGAGTTTATCTATTGTACGGCCTACCATTTGACTAATCAGTTTGTCATTCGTCGTATCTTTGACATCCATTGTGCTGATATACTTGCCATCACGCAAGACCGTTACTCGGTCACAAATTTCAAAGATCTCTGACATTCGATGGCTGATATAAAGGACGCTAATACCTTGTGACTTGAGTTGGTTAATGACCTTGAACAGATCCGCAACTTCCCGTTCAGTAAGCGAAGATGTTGGTTCATCAAGAATCAGTAGTTTGCAATCATACGAAAGCGCCTTTAAAATTTCAACGACCTGTTGTTGGGCCACATTCAAGGTATCAACCCTCTGGAAAGGACGGATACCGGCATTAAACATGCTGAGGATTTCTTTGCTTCTATCGGAAAGAGAATTGAAATCAATGGTTTTAAATCTGTTTTTAGGCAGGCGATTAATAAAGATATTTTCCGCAACATTCAGGTGAGCGCAAAGACTTAATTCCTGATGAACAAAACCGATACCCATTTGTTGGGCTTCGTGTGGATTTTTTACGAATACCGCTTGTCCATCAAAATAAATCTTGCCCTCATCAGGTGGGAAAACGCCTGCAATGATATTAAACAAGGTTGATTTGCCGGCACCATTTTCCCCCATGATTGCATGGACTTCACCTTTGCGGATTTTTAAGTCAACATTGTCCAAAGCCTTGGTGCCAGGAAAAGTCTTGGTTATCCCTGTCAATTTCAAAATCAGATTGTTATCATCCATGAGGATCTCCTTAAGGACCGGATCATATGATTTATGACTTTGATCATCACCAATTTATAAATTGATCTTTTTGATAACTTGTGAAACTTCTTGATCTCAGATTATCAGACAATAAGGCGCATTGTCAATGCCATCGTCTACTTTCGGCAATATTATTTATGACATCGCACAACAATGATCATTTGCATTCAAAATATGGCTTTCGAATTCACTCGTTGGTTTCTGATTGTATGGCGTTTTATATCCGATAATGCCTTGCCTACAGAAAACATCATTTGATTAAACATGCTGCACTATATTAGAATGGACATATATTTCTAGATCGAAACTATAAATTTGGAAGGAATTGCACATTTATGTTCGCCTCCGAAAGAATTCGCATGATAAAAAATATTCTGAGCGATAAACGATACTGCGACGTTGCCGCTCTTAGTGCGATTCTTAATGTTTCAGAGGTCACAATTCGAAGAGATCTTGAAAAGCTCGAATCTGATGGGTTCCTCGTAAGGACATATGGCGGTGCTTATTTAAAAGAGGAAATCGAAGAGACTACAGAAATTGAAAATGAAAATCACACACCAAGCAATGATGAGACCTGGTCAGAGCTAGCTATGCTTGCCGGCAAGCTGATCCTAGAAAACGAAGTCATTTTGCTAAGTCAAGGTCCCGCCAACCGAGCGATCGCTCGCAATATCCAGTCCAAGCGAAATTTAACCATCCTGACAAATGACTTGATTATTGCTGCAGAATTTGCATCTTGCATAGGAATCAAAGTAATTCTACCTGGTGGGGATCTTGATTTATCACAAATGTGTTTAACAGGTAAGCTAACCGAGGAATACATTTCACGCTTCAATGTTGACAAGATTTTTATCGAGGTCCAAGGTGCCAGTATTCAGCGTGGTTATACAGTCCGGAACACGGAACAAGCATCCTTGCTCAAGGAGATGATGAATATCGCAAACGAGAAAATTGTGATTTGCCAGGCTGATGTCTTTAATAGCAACACATTAATGCAAATCGGTCCTCTTTCAATTGCAGATAAGGTTATCACCCAGCCTCAGATACCCGAAGATTACAAAGCATACTATTACACACATAACATCCCTCTCTTCACTACACTAGACGTTGTTGAATCGTCTTTTATCGAAAGGAAAAATATTAATCAGCCGGTTGCTTTAATGTAATCTCTTTAATAGTTGATCGGAGCTATCCATGTCGAATTATTCACTGGTTATCGAGAATATCGATCAACCGATATCTGATTATTTTGATCTTAAGATCCATCATTTCGAGTTAAATGTCGGTGAAGTACATATGTTGATTGGTCGCAACGCCTCAGGTAAATCGAGTTTGGCGAATCTTCTGGCTGGAAATACACCGATCATGAATGGACAAATACGTATTAATGATGAACGTATTTTGATTAACTCACCTAGTGACGCTTTACGCAATGGAATTTTCCTAATCAATCATGAATCCTCATTACTAAACCAATTTTCCATTGCTGAAAATATCTTTATGGGCATTATGCCGCTGACAATTAGGGCACTTAAATTGATTAACTGGCCTAAATTGTACAAGGAATGCCAAAACTTATTTGACACTTTTCATATCAAGCTAAATCCAAGAACACCCGTTGGTCATTTAGATAATAGCCAAAAGCAAATCATCGAACTACTTAAGGCTTATATTTCTAAAGCCCGTTTCATCTTGATCGACGAGCCTGTAAGCTCTTTAAGCCAGGTTGAACATGCTTCATTTTTTGATGTTATTCAAAATATGAAGCGTGAAGATTTTTCTTTCCTGATTATTTCTCACCAATTGGAATCTATAGGCTTTATCGGTGATAAAATCAGCATAATTCGCGATGGCGAGTTAATATTGACTGATAACGTAAAGAATCTTGAATTGGATAAAATGATTCACATTATTGCCGGGAGCGACTGGCGAAAACGCTACCCAAAATTACCTATAAAATTTGGAAAGGAAATTTTTCGTGTTGAGAATTTACGTTTTTGTGACATTCTGAATGGAATCAGTTTCACCCTCAAGGAGCGCGAAATTATTGGTATTACAGGGCTTATCGGTTCTGGAAGGACACTGATTGCACGGTCATTAGTTGGTTTGAACAAAAGGGATAGCGGTACGATTTTCGTTCGCGGTATCGAACAGACTATTAGCTCACCGATTGAAGCTATTCGTCTCGGGATAAGTTATATCACAGAAAATCGACATGACGAGGGATTGTTTTCCGAAAAAAGCATCCAAGCCAATATTATCGTGACCAGCTCGAAAGAGAGCTGGTCAAATTTCCTTGTGCAAGATAAACAAAATCGACGGACAGTTCGCCGATACATTGAGCGTCTCCAAATAAAGCCAAATGGTGAAAATAGGATTGTATCAGCACTAAGCGGAGGCAACCAACAGAAGGTTCTATTAGCCAGATCTCTTGCATCACGATCAAGTATCTTGATTATGGATGAGCCAACACGAGGCATCGATGTTGCCGCAAAGATTGATGTCTACAACCTTATGACCGAGTGGGTCGACAGAGGTGCGGCGATAATCCTACTTTCCTCAGACATCAATGAACTCATTGGGATGTGTGACAAGGTTCTTGTTTTATTTGAGGGTAAAATCGCCAAAGTATTGAACCATAGTGAAGCTACTGGCGAAAAAATTGTGGCTTATGCGACTGGATGTCTTCGATAATCTCATTATACAGTGTAATTCTGAGTTTATCAGTCAGCTTTTTAAGGACGGAAACAGTAGGCACCTCACGGCCTAAGCAAACCAGCGGAGCAAAATTTTTGTCAATTTCTAACAAGGGTAATAGCTGAGGGGACCGCTCTAGCGACCGCTGTAACCATTATTCTTGAAATAATTGCGCTAATAGAGGAATTCATTCTAGCTTGACACTGCCGAAGTCATCTTTGATGATGATTGGTGCTTTTTGAAGATTGCGCGAATCCAAAGGATCACTTTGATTTTCTAAATAATATAAGTAAAATTTTTCATCGAGTAGCTATTGAAAACTGATTATGTGTGCTTAATTTCTTCCATTTATACAGGTTTTTGCCATTTTTTAGCGTTTTTTAAAAATGCACCGAAAGCCAATTTTGCACCCTTTGATATCTAACTAATCATGCACACCCCTTCAATCATCCAACGATCCTAAAGATGTATCTCGGGCGAAATGTTACGGTGCAAGCAGTTTAGCTGCCTTCACAAGCAATGTTACTTAGCTGATTTATTGTCATGAAAACCCCGAAAGTCCCTGATAAGAGCCACTTTGAGGCAATAAAAATACCACAAACCGACAGAAGCGATTCTATCAATTTATGGTACTTTTGGTGGCAATAGTACTAGGAATTGATACAATGCACACCCCTGCGGCGGGGAATCGTTGGTTTATTGAGGGATCGTTGGTTAATTGGGAATCGTTGAACATTTATTGGACAGTTTGCAAATTATTGTATTTTTTATCATTAATGATTTATGTTTTTCATCATTTATTGCAAACATCGAGTGCTCCACTTTTGTGTCATCTTATTTATGATCAGGCTGATTTCCATCGTAAAATCTATACTTCAATTCGTAAAGCGCCAGTAAAGGGCCTTGATTATATGTTTCATCTGGGTAAAGCCTTTTCATTTCCTGATACTGGCTCATCATCCATGGGATAATCTCTTCACCACCTCTTATACCAAGAATCAGACAAGCCATAGATTGCACATAGGGTCTTCGTATTTCATTAAACTTATTATACAGCAACGGTGAATAGTTTTTTTCACTTCTCGCCAATAATCGCATGGCATTATCAATGAAATTGTCGTTATCACTACGAATAAGCTTTTCAACAACTTTTGGCATGAGTTCTTCTTCAAATTCCAAAACTCTTTTAACCAAGGCTACCCGGTTGTTGAGTTCGAAATCTTTACGCAAGAAATTTAGAAGCGCATCCGGATTCTGTTCTGACTGTATCTGCTCTTTTTCATTTCTGATTCGTTCAATGCGTTCTGCCCCTAAGTTTGCATATTCTAAAACATAATCATTGGCTATTTCTTCGATACCATTATGCGTAAGAATGCTATAGACAAAACGTTGCGTAGAAATTTCTTCAACTGGATTATTACGGAAAAATTTTCTGGTCAATAAGTTCTGGTGCATCCTTTACCTCGAAAGTATAGATATATGCTTGCTTCATCATATATCTCGATTAAATATTAGCCCTTGATTTTTCTGGATTAAGATGCCGATTACTCTTCATTTTTATCCGAATTCACTTCATTCTTTATGAACGGATTTTTGATGTTTTCAGCTATTTTGCGGGGTGCATTCACAGCCCCGGTGAAAATTCCTTTTGACACGTCCTTCGTAACTTTACCAATTTTACCGATTGTCTCTTGCCTGTCTTTCTCTTTTTTATCTTTTATAGACGCACTCTCCAGAATCACTTCTTCATTGACATAATAGAGCCATACACGATCTCCTGTTCTTAATTTTGAACCGATTTTTTGATCATTTGGATACATGATCCTAGTGACCTGACCATCTTCTTTACCAACAAAAGCCATGTTTGGTTTTTCTAATTTCTCAGTGACTTTCAAACCTAGGCCTTCAAGGTCCTCTCGTGCTTCATAAATGTTAAGACCAATAACTCGAGGAATTTCGAATTTTCGTACTACATTACCTAATAAATTTTTGCTCTTATCAATAACGTCTTGAGTGAGATAGTAAACTTTAACCGTTGTTCCAGGATTAACGCGCGATCCAAATCTTGGTTCGGTATACATTACTTCGTTTTCGCTTTCATCAGCAAACCCAACATTAGGATTTGCGATAGCTGATGTTGGATTCAGGTGAAGTTCATCTTTAAGGACTCGTAATGCTTCGTCAATATGAACATCCTTAAAATCAGGAATTTTAATGAGGGCTTTCTGCTGTTCATAGATTTCAGAACCAATTTTTACTCCAAGATTTAAAACATCTGGAGCAATTATTTCGGCCACAACTTTTCCACCCTTTATTAACCCCTTTTTCCAGCCCATTTTCCCGCCCCCCATTAATCGTAATCGCCTTAATTGTATCAATAAAACATATGTCAACAATTGCAACTGTTTTTAATCATATATTTTCAATTAATCATCCCAACCCCGTCGCTCAGTACAGAGATCGTCCATCCAGCCTTCGTCAAAGACCGAACCACAGTCCTTGTATGGCACGGCACGAGGTTTTCCCATTTTGTAGTATATACACGACTTGGGTCCGTAGCAAAAACTCTCGAATCTGTACTTCTTGCTTACACCCCAGTTGTATTCAATCTCAACTGCTGACATAGTCGCATAAACACATTGAAAGCACTTGCCTTTGTAACAACTAACACTTAACATCCTTGCGCCACGCCAATCATAGGTTGCCATATCAGGTGGCTCTATCAAATATGGCGGTGGGGTAGTTTCTATTTGTTCCGCCTTTTTGGTGATTTTCAAGCCTCCGGCGCGATAGTAATCGGCATAATCACTGACATCATACATTTTCGTCCAGGCAGTACCTTTTACCTCATCGCCGATACGGAATAGTAATTTCATCTGTTGTTTTTCAGAAATGGCAACAGAAAATCGAGCCTTGATACCATCCGATTCGCCATCCAGGAAAATATTATAGCCATTATGATAATGGGTGCGGTTATCTAGTCGATAACGCCATACGGTCGTGCGAGGCTGGATGGACACGATTTTGCCTTGCCATTCGATTTTCTCTGGTTCATTTACCATCATTAAAGTATCCTCAATTTCGGCTTAACCAGATCATAGCTGTTTTCGATCAATCTGATCAAAATAAAATGTTTAAGCCACTGGAAATCACCCAAGAAGTTCACGTAACTTGTCCAAGAGTATTGCTTTTCTTGCCAAATAAAACTTTTCAAAGTCTTCTATTTCGAGGGAAATATCCTGCGGAATCAGGGCTTGATTACAAAATTCCACTTTTTGCGCATCATTCATATCATTGTAATAGTCAACTAGCCGCATATCACTTTTGCTACCGTTACTCCTACCTTCAAGCAGATGCAAATTGGGCAGCCGATTGCGCATACCACGCCATTTTTTCCAGTCTTCAATAGAAACTGATATAGGTTTACTTTCGTTGAATCTGTTGTCCGGATGTAGATGATCTTGCTCATATTTGAAATTTCTATTTGTCCAATCAAGATTCAAGTAGTATAAAACTTCTCCGGCAACCCTACTTCCTTTTTCCGTATTGATTACATCTTCAATTTTGCCTTCAGTGATTCTCAAGTCATTCATTTGATCCAGCATTTCAACGGAAATATCATAATCAAAGCTAATAATATTGCTCTTCATTTGCTGGAGCTTACTAGTCGTTCCTGATTGGAAATATGTGAATAAAATTGCTCTAAGCAAATAAGCACGAACTCCATTAATGTTTTTATCCGAATCTTGATTATAGTAAATATAGAAGATAATCGGCAATAAAACGTTCCAACTATTTGAAAAGCGGCTTACTTCAATCTTCATTACCTTCAGCATGCTCTCCAAATTTTCTAAAGACTTTTTAAAGCCATTCCAATTATTTCTCAAATCCTCTGCAATTTTTTTATTAATATTGGATTTTACAACATCGCCGTATAGCATTAGCGCAGAACGAATAATGAAGTCTGTACCAAATCCTTCAAACGAGTCAACAAGAATTTTCCCAAATTCAGTTTTTGCACTTGGCCAATATGCTTCAAGAATCGACATCGTTATTTCAGATTTGCGTAGCGCCTTGCCGCCACTATTAAATCTTACAAACATCTCTAGAGCATCATCTTGCTTCATATCCGTTATTTTCGTGTATCTTATCAGCTTTTCAATATAGATCTTTTCATATAGTTTTTGCAGAATGTTTCGCGCATAATCCCTACTGTCAGAGGGAACGTTTATGATGGCTTCATCAATTGCCATTTTTCTTGTTGATTCATTCTGGAATTTTTTATCAAGGATATTTTTCACTTCAAATTGAGTTGGACTCAGTCTACCAATTTTGTCACTGAATTTAATATCAAATTTCTTACTGTTATACTCTTCCTCATCAACCAAAATTTTATTTTTATTTAGCTCTACAAGTAGTTTGGCTACTATCGTACCCCCAGTCTTTTTTCTGGCATAATTCGGTCGAATACAAGCTTCCCCAATCAATGACAAAAAAAGAGACGTTAACCTTTGTTGTCCATCCAATACAGCCGTATCAGTACTATTAACGTCTATGTTGGTTAAACCGTAATTAACACTGTCAGCTTGCTTTCTACTATCAAATGTAACATTAGATAAGAAACTACAAAAATAAGTATCCCAAGTCACATTGGAATCATCAACGTGCCAAAATAGAAATGTAGCAATAGGGTAGTTTAGCAAAATAGAGTCCCAAAGCTTTTCAATTTGTTCCATGCTCCAGACAAATTGCCTTTGGAATGCTGGCATAACGTATTTACCGTCATTTATGTTTTGCAAAGCGTCATATATTGTTATGCTGTCATCTATTAAATTACTCATTTTTATCCCTTTCAGCCACAAGATTAAGTTAACTTGGTCTTTGGTCAGCTTATAGAGTCACAATATAACCACATATTTATCTTTTGTTAATCAATAAATCATTTAGCTTGGAAATTTCCATCGCATTACTGCAGCCCTTTCCATCATCTTTGTAATTTGTACAACCTAAAAAGAAGTGATGCTCTTTTCGTTTCTTCTTAACAATCATATAGCCATCTTCACAGCGATCACAGCGTCTAATGTCAGCAAGGCATTCCCTCGAGTTCGTCATAAAATCGCAAATCTCAGGTTCATTTGTGCAGATATAAAGTGGCAATCCAATACTTGCTTTAAACGGTTCATACTTAAGAGGGAAACCGCAATTCGGACAACGCAGTTCAAATTTCCATGATTCATCACGAACAACAGTAGATACATCGTCATTTCTGATGTTGTGATCATTAATGAGCTCAACAATAAATCTTGATGGTCGATTCTTTGGAACTAAGACTATTAATCGGTTTTTCGTACGCGTCATAGCAACATAGAAAAGGCGTCTCTCTTCAGCAAACGGAATTGATTTATCCTCGTGGAGTACCAATTTCATGATTGGGTCTTCTTCAAGCTGACAGGGGAAGCCAAATCGATGGTCTACAGCATTGATAAGAATGACGTTATCAAAACCAAGGCCTTTTGAGCTATGTGCAGTTAGAAAAGTCAGTTGGACTTCAGGAAATTTATGACACTTCAAGCTTGTGTCAGATAACTGCTCAAAGTGCTGCGTTTTTGCAATGTTGTATAAATCAAAATTATATCGACCTATTAAAAGGATACTTTTCTTAGGCCCGAACTCCTCGACCAATTTCCCAATCGCATGTACAAGTGCGTTCGCTCTGTTTTCATTTATCTTTTCAGAATCTTCATATGGAATAATTACAATTGGAGATTTCAATTTTCTTGGTGATATCAAGCGCTTTTTGATCTGAGATGAATTCTTTTGAATAAAAGCCCCAGCAACATCAATAAGTTCCTGGGAATTTCTATAGGTATGCGTTATTTTTAATTCAGTACCTGAGCCCATCAATTCAAGAAATCTTGTAAACAAAGTAATGTCAGAACCCGCAAAGGCAAAGATTGATTGCCAATCGTCACCAACTGCTACAATTTTTGCATCTGTTATTTCGGTCAAGCGCTTGGCAAGATTGAATCTCTGTAGTGAAATATCTTGGTACTCGTCAATAACAATATAATCAAATGGCAGTTTTTTTCCTTGCCCCTTTAACCAATCGAGAATTTTTTCAGCTTCGTTGATCATGTCGTCAAAATCTATACTCCGACGACTGTGTAATTCGTCTTGGTATTCACGATATATTTCTTCAACGATATCAATAAATAGACGTGTTCGAACGTTGTCCGTATTTTTCCTAAATTGATCGAACGTCTCCTCATCATAACCATTAGTTTTAAACCTGGAGATAAATTTGGTGACAAAATCATTGAATTTATATATATATTTATCTTTACTCGTTTCGATTATTTTTTTGTAAACTTCATTTGGAGATCTCTCCAATAATACAAAGCCTTGTTTAACCAGGATTTCTTTGAGATGATTCAGCATCGATCGTCCATCTTGGTAAACAGAGAATGTTTCAATTAAAGTTGTACCAAATCGACGATGAATCTTTCGCTTATCACTAATTTTAGCTTTGTATTGAAAGAGCTGCTGTGGAGAGTAAAATATACTTGAACCATTTTCATGTATTCCAAAATGCTCCAAGTAGACTTCCAAATTGCCCTGCTTGATAAAAAAATCCGGCGTATATGGTTTCGACAATTCTGGAATTGGATATGGATACCGTTTCTCATATTCATACTCCAAATTGTTTAAGTATAAGAAATTTGCTATCTGGACTTCCTGATAGGATCTAAGGTATTCACCTCTGCAAGTTCGCATTGCTTTGGTGCGATTATCCATGACCTTTTTGTTATATTCATTTAAGCTGCTTCTTAGAGTAATCAGATCTTGAGCAGCCCTATACTGATGATATTGTTCGAGAGTAGTAAACTGTAATGCTTCTTCAGGCACATCAAAATAGAGACTGAAAAAATAAAGGACTCTTTTCAAAATTGATGGATTCTGAAAAACGATTGTCTCCAGATAATCTGAAATAATTGAACCTGGCTTGTAATGAATATTAGGAGTAGAGTTTGAGGCCTTTTTAATAATTTCAAAGCCAAATTTATGGAATGTGGATATTATTGCAGGGATATTGAGTCTTTTATTAATTCGATCTCTTAACTCGTCAACTGCTTTATTCGTAAACGAAATAACAAGAATTCGCTCAGGTTTGATCTTTTTGACATCAACCAAATATTTCACTTTAGCTGCCATTGTGGTAGTTTTACCGGCGCCGGCCCCAGCAACAATCAATGCATGATCTTCATCATTCAAAATCGCTCGACGCTGCTCATCATCCAAGCGGATTTGCGGATCTATTTTTGAAAGAATAGTATCAAAATATGATTTATTTCTCTCGAGTTGTTCATCTATCCACTTTTCATTATGTTTGGTGACTACGTCTCTGATTTGATCTCTTGCACCATTACCGTTTGCATATAGTTCAATTTCTGATTCAGGAATGTATCGTTCTGGAAATGAATATTCAAAATGGCCTTTTACCGCATCAGCTTTTTTTTCTGAAATAATTGGGTTAATATGTTCTGTGCTTATAGAATTTGATTGGACATTGAAGTCTCTTGATTGGTCTACATTTTGAATTTTTTCAGCAGGGATAAAATAGCGGGAAGGCAACCCACATCCAGGGCAACTATCAGCTCGATCAGAAATATCTTTATTGCATTCTGGGCATCTGATGAGCACCATGAACTCCCCCGAATAAAATGTAATCTCTAACACTTATAATAGTATATTTCAATCACAGAAAACCCACAATTATTGAATTAGATTGAATGAATATGTGACTGAAAGCTTATTGTGCTTATCCTCATATCGTATTCATGTACAAAGCTGACGCGAACAAGCGATAGATCTACTTCATATCTATTTCTGTAGCCATCTGTTTTCGAGTAGGCTCCTCTTTGTTGCTAGGGCAACATCATATATAATTTGCTTTTCATAGCTGCTGCAATCCTCAAAAAGATGGACCAGTTCTTTTCGGAGTTCAACTGGATCATGTGCCTGATTGTTGATTAATAGTTGATCTATAGTTACACCGAGCACATTAGCAATTCTTATCAAGGATTCCAGGCTCGCCTTCCTTTTTGCAGTTTCTATATAACTTATGTAGGTAACAGACATGTTGACCTGTTCTGCCAAATCGGCTTGGGACATACACTTATGCAATCGGAACTCTTTTACCCTGCAGCCTATGATTTTGTTACATAAAGTCATCTGCCTCATCCTCCAATTATTATAGAAATTTGCTTTTATTCTATATAATCGGTTGACATTTCCAGGTTAAAACTAATATTAGTACAAACGTCTTTACGATTTCGAAAAATCAAATATTTTCGCTTGAACTTAAACTGTAGGTTGAAAATTTAACCTACAGTTCATTCAAAATTCAGCGCAGCTAAGATACTTTTAGAATATCCATATTCATGGGAGTGAACCATCATGAATGAACGCAATCCCACGCTTAGAGGTGTTGACAACGAAAAGGACCGAATCCGCGCTCGGTACAAGGGGATTGATCCGAATGAACTCGATATCATCCCTGCTTTACCACAAGAAAATTTCTATGAGGATAAGAGAGAAAAACGCGTAGCAGTTTACGCTCGTGTTTCAACTGATGATCCTCGCCAAACTTCATCTTACGAATTACAAAAAAATCACTATATGGATGTCGTCAACCATCACCCAGGATGGAACTTGGTAAACATCTATGCTGACGAAGGAATCTCAGGCACCTCTCTACAACACCGCGACGCATTCATCCAAATGATAAATGACTGCAATGCTAGGAAAATCGATCTGATTGTTACAAAGAGTGTATCTCGCTTCGCACGAAATGTATTGGACTGTATTGGTTATGTTCGCCAACTGGCAGCTATGAAACCGCCTATTGGAATTTTCTTTGAAACCGAAAACATTTATACACTCAACGGCAATAGTGAAATGAGTCTATCCTTCATCTCCACCCTGGCTCAGGAGGAGTCCCATAATAAAAGTGAGATCATGAATGCTTCTATTGAAATGCGTTTCAAACGAGGCATTTTCCTTACTCCGCCACTTCTGGGTTATGACCATGACGAAGACGGAAATCTTGTTGTCAATGATGAAGAAGCTAAAACAGTGCGGCTGATTTTTTTCATGTATCTATATGGATACACTTGCGTTCAAATTGCCGAGACATTGACAAAGCTTGGCTGCCGAACAAAGAAAAATAATACTTCATGGTCTCCAAGTACTGTTCTTCAGATTCTGCAGAATGAGAGGCATTGTGGTGACGTCCTCGCACGAAAAACTTGGACGCCAAATTACCTTACCCATAAATCCAAAAAGAACAAGCAGGATCGTAATCAATACAGGAAGAAAAATCATCACGAGGCAATCATAACTCGGGATGATTTCATTGCTGTTCAGCATCTGATCAGCAATGCTAAGTATGGTAATAAAGGCATTTTGCCAGTACTTCAAGTGATTCCTGATGGTGCCCTAAAGGGTTTTGTCTCGGTAAATCCGCGATGGTCTGCATTTCGTGCGGAAAGCTATCGTGAAGCTTCTGACAGCGTACATGACAAAGAAAGTGAATCCACATTTGATAGTCTCGAGATAGAGGCGAAGTCCGGCGAATTTGATTTGCGTGGCTTTGAGATTGCCCGTTCACAGTTTTTTGATACTGCCCGAAAGATTAGTGTCACCTTTTCACCAGATTGTTTCCAATTTAGCACTGATTGCGTAAGGAAATTGGAAAAGGCGCTTTACATAGAAATGCTAGTTCACCCACGCGAACACCTACTGGCAATTCGACGTTGCGGCAAAGAAACCAGTAACGCCATTCGTTGGGCTAATACTGTTGATGACCAGATTTTCCCCCGCAAAATCAACTATGCAGCATATATTGAGACACTATATAAAATCTTTGGCTGGAATTTGGGTTGTCGATATCGTGTGCGTGGACTCCATAGGCAAAAGGACCTTGATGCGGTCATTATGTTTGACATGAGAGAGACAGAAATGTTTATTCCTCAAACGGTTCTGGGATCGGGTCAGGATAATGGTTCAAGAGATGACATTCTTCCAGAAGATGTCCAGCCGTTTACTACTGGACCCAAAAGGGATATTAAGGCCTACCCCTCAATATGGGCTGACAATTTTGGCAGTAACGTCTATAGACATGCACAAGCGAGAGAATTGGTAACTATTGATATAGATGATGCTTGGAAAATTAATGAAGAAAGTCAGCCGTTCAACCATTCTCAAGAGCTAAATGTCACTTCGAAAGATGTCGTCAGCAGCCAAATCAAACAAATCATATATGATATGAAGCAGGAGGCTCCAGGAGATGGAGAATGATTATGTTTTATCAAATACCTTAACCGATCCGGTTTCAGTAGCAATGAATGGCCATGACCTTTCTCCAACTAGAGTAGATATATATGATGATGCTTTCAGCTACGACGGGTATCAGGTTGTTCGAGGTGAATTTTTTGCTCATGTCTATGAGCCATCTATCACTTTTAATAATTGTAAGGTGTCTTTAAATACTGCTTGCTTAAATCGATTGCCAGATGTGAATTACGTTCAAATTCTCGTCAATCCTGATGACAAAAAACTAGCCGTTCGACCCAGCACCGAAGATGAGAAGGACTCCTTCCTTTGGTGTACAGCAAAGAGTGCAAGACGTAAACCCAAGCAAATAACCTGTCGCATGTTTTTTGCAAAGGTAGTCCAGCTAATGGAATGGAATCCCAGCTACCGATACAAACTACTGGGAAAACTAATCCGCAGTGGCGATGAGTATCTGTTCGTTTTTGATCTTAATGATACAGAGATATATCAGCGCATTATTGATGGGGAAAAGGCGAAGACTTCTCGAACGCCTGTTTTCCCGGCTGAGTGGCAAAATCAGTTTGGTCTGCCTGTTGAAGAGCACCGAAAATTGCTTCAAGTAAATATCTTCGAAGGATACACCGTGTTTGGCATCAAAGATGATAAAGCAGATGGGGCATTAAAAGGTTTAGTTAATAAACAACCTGTCAAGGAGGACGTTTTTCAATGAGTAATAATTCAAAAACAAGGCCTACCATAATGGTTGATCTAAGAAAATATCGTATCAGAATTCATAAAAGAACATTGCATTGCATTGGTGATCCTGAGTATGTTCTGTTATTAGTGAATCCTGAAGAGCACACACTTGTAATTCTTCGAAGCATTCGCTCTGATCCCAGGGCTCACCATATTGCTGGTAGCTCTCATGAAAACAAACAGTCTTTCGAATTATACAGTCGTTCTCTAGTAGAAAGTCTTAGAGAGGTCTGCTGCAATTTAAAGGACAACCAACGATACCGATTGTACGGCGAAATTCTACCCAGCGAATCTATTGTTCGTTTTTATATATTAGATGCAGTTCAACTGAACGGAGCATAGAAAAATCATGGCTGAACGAAAAGTCCATGTGTTGAAAATTGATGAAGAGTTTAGACGGTTAATTGTGCCACCTTCTTCGGATGAGTTGTTGCAATTAGAAGAGAATATTATTCGTGATGGGTGTCGAGAGCCACTAAGCGTTTGGTATACCACAATCCTCGATGGTCATAATCGTTATGAAATATGTACTCGATTACAAATTCCGTTTTTAATTCATCGAATTTATTTAAAGGATCGAGAGGAGGCAATTGCATGGGTATGTTCCAACCAACTTGGGCGCCGAAATATAACGGATGAAGCGAAAAAATACCTTATTGGAAAAAGGTATGAAATGGAGAAAATCATTGGTGCCCACAACTTATCAGGAATAAACCAGCACACAAAAAAAGAGGTCAGGTGTCAAATTGACTCCGAACCACGTTTTGTAGATTCTGCAAATCGTACAAGAGAAAAGCTTAGCGAAGAATATCGAATTTCAGACACCACTATTTATAGATATAGCAAATATGCACACGCTATCGATTCATTGTCACAAATTTCACCAGAACTTGTACCGAGGATATTATCAGGTGATGTAAAAATCCCTCACGAGGACATTATAGAATTTTCACAACTTCCATGCAAGACGGTTGTACAGTTAAGCCATTTATTAACCAGAGACAAAACTGACTTTGTTGGAAGTCTGCGAAAGCTCGCCTCTCAAAAACAACGTTCTATTAGTAAAAGATTTATACCTGCGACCATTAGTTCAATTAAGGACATGCCAATATACGACCCAGATGCGGAGATTTCGGGACTAGCATTAACCATCCCGTCTTGGGTTAGCTCAATCAACCGAGCACGTGTGGCAACGGATCTACGCCAGACGTCCTATGATGCGCGTTGCAAACTGAAAAAAGAGCTTTTCGGTTTAAAAGAAGCGATTGACTCTATGCTTGAAACCATAAAGGAGGGCGATTAATGGACGACTTCAGAGATTTTGTTCCAAAAGTTCATTTTGAACAGATACCCATAAAGAATCTAGTTTCCAATCAGGAATATCAGCGAAATCTGTCAGCTTCACATGTTCACCGAACGGTAGCAAACTTCGATTTGTATCAGATAAATCCAGTAAAAGTCAGCCGAAGAGACGGCGTAAATTATGTCTTCAACGGCCAACATACAATCGAGATTGTTGCCACAGTCTCTGGATCACGGGATACACCTGTCTGGTGCATGATTTATGACGATCTTGAATACGCTCATGAAGCGGATATTTTTGCTAATCAGCTGAAATTCGTCAAACCTCTACTTCCGTACGAGATTTTCATGGCCAATGTCGAAGCTGGTAACGATGACCAGCTCATTATCAAATCTCTTGTGGAATCCTATGGGCTTTACATTTCCTCCGGTAAATCTCCTGGAGGAATATGTGCAGTTTCAACTTTGGAATACATCCATCATAAATATGGGTTTCACGTTCTAGACCGTTCAATCCGGCTATGTGTTGGTACTTGGGATGGTGACTGCAATTCTTTTACAGCTAACATGTTAAAGGGAATTGCTCAACTGATTGTGGCGTTTGGAGATGTTTTAAAGGATGACCAATTCAAAGAGAAGGTTGGGGCGTTTTCCATTAAAGAAATTGGGCGCACTGCAAAGGAAAGAAAAGCCGGCTCTCTTGGTTATGCCGAGGCTATGCTAATTGCATACAATAAGAAGATGAGGGCACCACTGAAATGGTCAAAACTGTACATTTCTAAGAAAGCGGTGCGGGTTGATGATTATGAAGTAGAATTGGATAATGACATTGGAAACGATGATGATATTGGTAATAACATGTAGTTGCTGATTTTCAGATATAAAATTAACTTGGTCAACAACGCAGAAAATACAGGATTCAAATACTCGATACTTATTCCAAAATCAAAGCAAACAAACAAAGTAAAACTAGGCAGAAACATTGAAATTTCAATTTTCGCCCCCTGCGGGGGGGGGGATCTTCTTATAGGCACTTTGCTCAATTTTTACTGTAAACGATACAACCTAACCATCAGAGAGTTCTGAATGAAGTCTATATTGACGAGGTCAATGTCGGCGAATAATTTTATCTGCTTTCGAATGTATTATTTCCCTGATGCAGAATGGTTTGCATATGTTGGCCAAGTTGGTTCATAATCACTGTTTGCTTGGTTTCCCCAAAGCATCCAATTATCTCGTATGCCTCTGGCAAATAATTCAATATACGGTCCTGGGCTGCATTTTTCAATTATTGGAAATATTTCATCTGGTTTCCTAGAGTGCTCACGCTTTTGTGTTCTAATTAAATTGACTTGGCTTCTTGCAGGCGGCAATGTTCTTACATCAGTCCCTCTTACTCCAAATAATAATATCTCTGTCACATTGCGAAAATAGAATCCAACGCCTCGTCCGTCCGGTTCCCCATCCTTTCTGACTTTTTCCCAGATAATGTTACCTTTATATTTGAACCCCCAAGCCTTCATGACTTCGAGACCTTCAGGTAACAATGCGTTGGGTACCCATAAATATAAATGAGCAGAATCAGAGGCAACTTTAGTAACTGGAAGGGAAATAATTTCTTCCAGACTCATTGTCGAATATCTATTCAAACGCTTGTGTTCAGGTGCCATCTTTCCTGTTCTGTTTTGAAACTGCCACGGTGGGTCTGCAAGTATTGTTTTAAATTTCACCCCATCGCAGAATTCCAAAAGGTTTCTTGCCTCAGGCGTCATCAGCGTTGTCGTTGTCATATTGCTCCTCAACTTCTTCATTTGCAGCTTCATGATTCTCGAAAAACTCATTAGCATTTCTGACTATATTGGGTTTGATTGCTATTGCCAACACTGGACAGCCACCGTGTCTGCGCGAATCTAATCTTGGCAGCAATTTCCCAATCCATGTTGTACTTGCACCATATTTGCCATATACACCAAGTTTTTTAAAAAGTGGATTAAGCTTTTCACTTCTTGTGACGATTGCAGCGACACTTATCAATCCGCACTCATAGTATGTCCTAAAAGCGAATATATCTCTATCAAAAGTTTGATCTTTGCTATTCCATTCCATATCAACTGCAACACGGCCTTTAACATAGTCAATGTTATGACCGTCAATATAGTCACGAACCGTAACTTGTTCTGCAGCTGTCTTGGCAAAAACCCCTCTTTTATTCCCCTTTCTTGGGTAGATGTTTACAACCAAATCGCCTGAAATTTTTATTTCTTTCCAATTTAACGGCTCCAAACTTGCAGCGAATTTTTTTGGAACAATAGTTTCATTGCCGCCATCAGCGAGAATATCCTCGCATGTTATTGTCAATTCTCTAAGTGCTGTCATTAATTCATTAAATTCGGTTGGATATGAGGCAACAAGTATTTCAAGTGCATGATTGTAATTAAAAAAATCATATTTTGCTTTCAATTCTTCAGAAATTAGATTTTCCCATCTGTTATCCATATATCCTCCAGATCTTCATACAAGTCAAGTTGATTTTAATATTCCTTAAATGCTGTGTCAAAGCAGAGTTGATGAATATCTCGAGGTAAAACGTTTGCAAACAAGTATATACTCTCCCAGGCAAATTGAGTGAAATCCCCTCTTGAAAATACCGAACATACGTTCTATTATTGTTCGTACAGGCAGGGGGTGATCGGATGAGCAAGCGGGTTTTTGTGAAAGTACTTTTGGAGATCGATGAGATTGGAAGAAAAACTCCAAAGCAGCTGACCTGGCCGGATGGTCGTGAGTTTCAGATCGATCGGGTCCTGGAAATCCGTCCTGCCCCTGCCAAAAGCGGTGGTGCTGGGATTCGGTATACCTGCCGCATATTGGGCCATGAAGTTCCAGTCTACTTTGACAACAACAAAGGCTACTGGTGGTGTGACGGTCGGGATGAAGCAGTTTGACGCAAGGAAGTGAGGATAGTACCATGTATACGCATATAAGCATGTATCAGTATCCAAGGGAGTACGATTCCGTGATTGATGAAAACTTAAGCTTTGGTGATTATCTGCAAAGAAAACGCAGCGCCTTAATGGTCCAGCGCGAACTAGCAGATCGGATTGGTGTTTCGGTCGCTTATATTTCAGATGTTGAAAACGGACGCAGGGACCCACCGCCCTACGATAAACTCCTCCTGATTGCAGACGCCTTAAGCCTTAAGGGACAAGATCGCACGCTGTTTTTCGATCTCGCTGGAAAAGGCCGAAAAGAAGTGTCACCGGATCTACCAGAATACATTATGAATTCGGATGTGTCAGATTCCGTGAGATTGGCGTTACGTACCGCCAAGGACTCCAAAGCCTCGGTCCAGGACTGGCTTGATTTTGTTGAAAAAATGCGCCAGAAATCTAATCAAGAATAGCATGTCCTATCATCTGGACCGTCCTGAGTGCCTGAGATACCGAATGAATGAGATGTCATAATTGATGGTTTTCACCCCGATTATGGATCTTGAAAACACAAAGCCGATCTTCTATTCTGAGTATCCGACCTTCGAAGGCAACGTAACAAAACGCACGCATCTTGCATAGCAACAGATACCCCCTCATCAATTCAATTTAGAACATCATAGCCTACACGTTTGAAGTTTTCATGTGATCTTTACCTTTAAGCGGATTTGCGTATATTTGATAAGGAGTTTTACAGCTATGAACTCACAAACGCAAAAACAACCGATGAGCCGTGTACCGCATTTGACTGTCTCGAATATTGAAAGTATTGCCAGGGATGTCATCCACTCTTTTTCTCAGGGTTCCGATCTGGAATCAAACGCTGTCAATATAGAACGTCTGGCAGAAAAGCACCTTGGAATTCGACTTGACTATGCCCACCTCTCCAATAATGGCTCGATCCTTGGGATGATGATCTTTCAGGATTGTTCGGTGCCACTTTATCTGCCAAAAGAAAAAACAATCAAGATCTTCGAAGCAAAAGCCGGGACCGCGATGATTGAACATTCCTTGACCGAAGATCGAAATCGGGGGCGTATCCGATTCACAATCGCGCATGAGTGTGCGCATTGGATCCTGCACCGTCCGACACTCAAAGTAGTAACAAAACGACCATCCTTGAATCTTCAGCAAACGTCTGATCAGGAAGACCTGGCGATTGTATGCCGAAAAGTGACAACAAAGCCAAAAATGCCAGGCGAGCGAACTGCAATGGATTGGAAAGAATGGCAGGCGGATAATCTTGCCTCTGCTTTGCTGATGCCATCAGCTGCGGTGCATACTTTCATGAAGGACTACACGCGTCGACTGAGTGAAAAATCAAAATTTATGTTCGCCGACTATGGTGAGCAGTACGTCCAGGCACAGACAAGTAGCCTATTACGGCAGCTGGCTGCTGTATTTCAGGTATCTGAGCGAACAGCTGAGATCCGCTTGAACCGACTTGGGATTCTATGCCCACGTACAGACGTCCCTGAACAGCGCCCTTCCCTCGACCTGGAGAACAACTTTGAACAGGACTTTTTCTTGTGGTAATGGTTTCATTTTGCGTTTGCATACGCATATAAGCATAAATGTGAATAACATGTGGAAAGCGAGGTGGATAACACATATCTGAATCATCGTGAACTTATGGTTGATCTGTGTCAAAGACAATGGAGGTGGCACAATCCATGACGCAACTGAAATGTCCCAAATGTGGTAGAAGGGTAATCGACACCGAGAATGGAGTAAAAACTGAGATCCGAGTCATTCAGGACCAAATAGACTGGGTTCCAGATTTTTACACCAAATGCTGGAAATGTAAGACCGAGTTAGGAATTAAGAAAAACTAAATCAAATACTTCGTACAGAGCACGATGCGAATGCGACATACGAGCCTGACAAGTAGCCTTTAGAGCTATTTTGTCAGGCTTTTTTATTTAAGGCTACTTGTCCGGCTCCTTCCTGAAAGGAGCAAACAAGTGAAAATCAAGTACACATTTGTGACCGGAGAGATCGTTGAAATCGAAATTGATGACTGCCTGGGTGCAGAAATTTCCGAAATTGAGCACAAGTCAGACCTGAAGGATCGCGCAGAAACCCGTCGCCATCATTCAATCGAACAATTGGGCGAGCAGGGCATTCATTTTGCTGATCCCAAGAGCAACATTGCAGCGGTGATTGAACTGAAAGAAACCATTGCTGAATTGAGGTCCGATCTGGAGAAACTCCGGAAAGCTATTTTGGCGTTGCAACCTCAGCAGCAGGAATTGGTGCAGCAAGTATTTTTCGAGGGAAAAAGCATGGCTGAGATTGCGCGAGCTGAAGGTGTGACACCAAAGGCCATTCAAGATCGCATAAACAAGATCAAAAACCGGATACGAAATTATTTCGAAAAAAGTTGATCGAAGGGGCTTCCTTTTGCTGATTCCCGTGGCTATTAAGTGAGGGCTTTAAAAGACACCCTCACCAGCACCTTGAAAACTTCATACTGCACGGGAGCGGGGGCTATTCGGCATAAATGACCGTTAGTTGGCAACGTTGAAAGAGACGACCGGCGATCCGTGGGACTTTTCTCCCTTTAATCAATTTCAAGGAGGTTTTCTTCGATGCATATTCGACCAGGAGATGTTTGTCAAATTCGAATTCATACGCAAAATGGCGAGAAGGTCGTCAAAGGACTTCTTGTCGAACAAAATGAAAAAGAGCAGTTATGGCTGTTGGTCTATTTCATCAACCCAGATCAACCAGATTATTCTTTCGATACCATCTCCATGACCACCCTGTTTGGCAGCAAGCGCGACGTTGGTTTTAGCGAAATCAATGGCGGCAACCTGATGATCACCACTGAAAAAGTCATTGAGCGTATCATCGGTTTTGTGTCAGAGCGGATATTATCCAGTATCTGCTGCGACATTTTTGATTCCAAGTTTTCATGGAAACTGGAGCGACTTCGCAAGTACCGGTCAACCGGGATCAATTTCTGGATCAATCTCAATCCGTATGTCGGCCAAGTCATTCCAGGCATGCGACGGCAATGAAGCTATTGGACCACCAGGTGGCCGCACTACAGAGAACAATGGATCGAAACCGGGTGGCGTACTACCTGGCCATGGGACTTGGCAAGACATATGTTGGGGCCGAGAAACTGGTGAGGTTGGGAGCGGATCGCAACCTGGTCGTCTGTCAGAAATCCAAGATTGATGACTGGGCAAATCATTTTCGTGATCATCATGACTACCCGGTGATCATCTATCAGAAAAGGCAGGAGCTTCCCAAGCGATTTGTGGCAGTGATCAACTATGACCTACTATGGCGGCGACCGGAACTGCTGGATCTCACCGACCATACCCTGATGCTCGATGAGTCCAGCTTGATCCAAAACCGGACATCGAAGCGCAGCAAGTTCGTCCTCAAGAGCACCCCCAAGAACGTGATCCTGCTTTCGGGTACCCCGATCGGTGGCAAATACGAATCGCTTTGGACCCAGTGTAATCTACTTGGCTGGCCGATCAGCGAGGATCTATTTATCCGGCATTTTTGTGACTACCACTATGACAAAACAACCCCCTTCCCCACCAAAATCATCAATGGCTACAAGAATGTCGATCGGCTGAAACGCAAACTGGCTGGGTATGGTGCGGTATTCATGAAAACCGAGGATGTCATCGACTTGCCTGAGCAGGTGTTTGAGCAGATCGAAGTTAAAGCGACCGCCAAGTATTTGAAGTTCAAAAAGACCCGGCTTTGCTCGAATCCAGACATCGAGGGCGGCAACTCCTTGACCCATCTGCTTGGCCTTCGCCGGTTATGTGGTGCCTGGAATGAGGACAAACTGACAGCCCTAAAGGACCTTCTGGATAGCACCGACGAACGTGTCGTCATTTTTTACAACTTCAATGAGGAACGCGATGCCATTTTGAACCTCATCGATGACCGCCCTGTCAGCATCATCTGCGGTGAAACCAAGGATTTATCGGCGTATGACCAACATGAAAACGCTGTCATCCTGGTTCAGTACCAGGCGGGTGCCATGGGGATCAATCTGCAAAAAGCCCGGCGCATGATCTTCTTCTCCCTGCCACTGTCATCCGAGCTTTTTGAACAGGCCCAGAAACGCATCCATCGGATTGGACAGACTCAAACCTGCTTTTACTACCTGCTGCTGGTAAGAGACAGTATCGAGATCGATATTTTGAACACCCTGCAGCAAAGACAAAATTACACAGAATATCTATTTCGGAGGACACATGAATGAGACTCAATTTAAGAAAAAGGTCCAACAGTTCCTAACCGACATAGGTGCCTGGCATGTCAAATTTATGGGCACACAATACACTCCATCCGGGATACCGGACATCCTGGCATGCATTCACGGGAGGTTCTACGGGATCGAACTGAAAACCGATCATGGGGTCGCCTCTCCCCTGCAGCTTCGTCAGCTCGAGAAAATCAGGCAAGCCGGTGGTCAGGGAATTCTGCTGCGACCCAATGGATTTGATGATTTCAGAAAGGAGGTGCTTGCTTGGATCCATTCAGCCACAGCCGAGTCGAACAATGGAACAAATGCCGATTCAGCTGGTACCTAAAGTACATCGCCGAAACGGGTGTCATCCCAAACCAGGATGCCGATAACGCCTTGATTCTTGGTCAAACCTTACATCTGGGAATCGAAAAGGACGTCAAAGCGGCCATCGACTGGTATTTCAGTCAGTACTACGTCATCACCGATCTTCATATCAATGAAGTGATCAAGCTTGAAAACTTGATTCCCAAATCCAGAGCCATTCTCCCACCCGGTCAGTTTGAAGTGCCGATCCAAACCGGTGAGTTTGTCGGTTTCATCGATCTTTTGGCCGACGGCGACATTTACGATTTCAAGTACACCAAATCGATCGAACGCTATCTGGACTCTCCCCAGCTCAGTCTCTATCGCTACTATGGCCATCATTCGGGTCGGTTGTTTTTCGTTCATATCCCCAAGACCCAGATCCGGATGAAGAAGACCGAGGACCTCTACCAGTTCCGAAAACGCCTGAAAAACGAGCTATCGACCATGCAGTTCTCGATTACGGAAGTGCCGTACAGCCGAGACAAAGTGGAACAGGTCGCATCAAATGCAATCGAGATGTACAAAACCAAACTGGCTTGGAAAGAGGAAAACGAGCGCCAGCAGGTCCATCCAACCTATGATCCCGCAAGCCTGATCTTGCAGTTCTTTCCCAAAACCATCACCAACCTCTGTGACTGGTGTGATTTTCAAAATTATTGTCTAGGAGGACAAACCTTTATGCTTCTACCCAAAAACGAACGTCGTGAAGTTCTGATCAACACCACTCCCGACATGTGGCTGTATGGTGACAGCTACACCGGCAAGACCGTGTTCATGGACAGCTTCGACAATGTCCTGTTTCTGAACACCGATGGCAACGTCGATCACATCTCCAGCCCTGTTGTCCGGATCAAAGACGAGATCACCCAGGATGGCCGCATCACCCGCCGCCGACTGGCATGGGACATGTTCCTGGAAGCCGTGTCTGAGCTCGAAAAGCGGGACAACTCTTTCCAGACGATCGTCATCGACCTGGTCGAAGATGTTTTTGAACATTGCCGCTTGTACATGTACGACAAACTCGGCATCGAGCATGAACAGGACGCCGGGTTCGGCAAGGGCTGGGACATGGTGCGGACCGAGTTTCTGTCGACCATGAAACGCCTGAAAAACTGCGGTTACCAGCTGGTATTCATCAGCAAGGTCGTTTCAAAAGAAATTACCCGAAAGACCGGCGAGAAAGTGACGACGTTCACACCGAATGTCAATGACAAGGTCAGCAATGTCCTGGCCGGGATCGTTGACCTGACCGCCCGGGTCGTAGCCGATGGCGATGACCGCTACCTGTCATTCAAGACGTCGCCCTATATCTTTGGCGGCAGTCGATACAACTTCGGCGTCGACCAGATCCCACTCAACCGCGATGAGTTCTGGAAGGTCCTGCACGCTGCCCAGGCGGGGAAAGCCGTTCGACCCAAACGCGAACCGGTTGAGAGACCGACTACGCCGCAGGCATCAGAATCATCTATCCCTGAAGATACTCTTCCCAGCCAAGCACCCGAACAAACCGAAGCAGAACAGCCCCGTCGCGCTCGTCGCAGCAGAAAGTGAGGATTTACCATTATGGATTGGAGCAAATTCGATAAACAAGTAGACTTGGATGCCTTGAAACAGGATGTACAAGAGGCATCGAACAACAAAGGCACGTTCGATGAACTACCCGATGGTATCTATGCCGTCAAGATCAATAAGATGGAACTCAAAACCAGCAAGAAAGGCGACCCGATGGTCAGCATCTGGTTCAAGGTGACCGAAGGCCAGAACCAGAACCGCCTGATCTTTTACAATCGCTTGGTCAACCAACCAGTCGGGATCCACATTGCCAACGAGTTGCTGCGGTCGTTGGAATCGGGCCTTGATGTCAAATTTGACAGCTATGCCCAGTACAACGATCTGCTGTTGGACATGTCTGAGGAGATTGAAGGATCCGGACTGACCTATGATCTCGAAATCAAAACCAATAACAAGGGCTTTCGTGACTACGCCATCCTCGAGGTTTACGAGTGATCTTCTTCGACTTCGAGGTGTACCCGCGGGACTGGGTTGTGGTGCTGGCAAACGCCAGCACCCGATCTACGGCCGAGATAGTCAACAACCGCGACCAGCTCGAAGCGTATTATTCTCAGCATAAACAGGACATCTGGGTTGGTTACAACTGTCGGGAGTATGACCAGTACATCCTGAAATCGATCCTTATGGACATGAACCCATTTGATGTTTCACACGCGATCATCAATGAAGAAAGACGTGGTTGGGAGATCAGTCGGGAATTTAACCAGATCCCGTTGATCTTTTTTGATGTCATGACTGACAAATTCAAGGGCCTAAAACAGCTTGAGGGGTTTATGGGCCATAACATCGAAGAAACGACTGTCCCATTTAATGAGAACCGCAAACTGACGGATTCCGAAATCAAGGACGTTTTACGCTATTGCCATCATGATGTCGAACAGACCATCGAGGTGTTTCTCAATCGCCAGGAGGAATTCGACAGCCAGATGGCATTGATCAAAACATTCTCGCTGCCGATTGGATTTCTGTCGAAAACCAAACCGCAGCTGGCAGCCATCATCCTGGGTGCGGTTCGTTGTCGTCATGATGATGAGTTTCAGATCACGACCCCGTCTGAGCTCAAGCTCGATAAATATTCAGAGGTTCGTGACTGGTACCAGAACAAACACAACCATTTCTATGATTTGTCTTTGACCACCAGTGTCAGTGGGGTCAAGCACGTCTTTGCCTGGGGCGGGTTACATGGCGCCAACGAATGTGTCTGTGAGTCCGGAACCATCCTAAGTATCGATGTGGCGTCCTACTACCCTGCCCTAATGATTGAATATGGCTTTGCCAGTCGCAACATCCAAAACCCGCAAAAATATCGTCAGATCCGGGACGAGCGGATCCGGCTCAAAGCGGCCAAGGACCCAATGCAGTTGCCATTCAAGATCGTTCTCAACTCGACTTATGGCGCCATGAAGGACAAGTTCAACGCCCTCTATGATCCGCTCATGGCCAATAATGTCTGCGTCAACGGACAGCTGTTCCTTCTGGACCTGATCGAAAAGTTAGAGCCGCACTGGCAGTTGATCCAGTCCAACACGGATGGCTTGGTCGGAAAAGTAATTGGCGATGTGTCTGTCATTTATGAGGTTTGTCGTGAATGGGAGTCACGGACCCGGATGGTGCTGGAATATGAGACGTTTGCCAAGATCGTGCAAAAGGACGTCAACAACTACATCCTGATCCGCGAGGACGGGTCTTTCAAGTCCAAGGGCAGCTATGTCAAGAAACTCGACGTGCTCGACAATGACTTGCCGATCGTCAATCGCGCGGTAGTGGAACATCTGGTTTATGACGTGTCGGTCGAAGAAACCATTCGTGGTTGTGCCAACCTGATGGAATTTCAGAAGATCGTCAAACTCAGCGGCAAGTACACGCATTTCAGGCATGGCAACAAGCCGTTGCGGGAAAAGACGCTACGGATTTTCGCGTCCTCTGACATGGCTGATCCCGGTATTTACAAGGTCAAGTCAGAAACCCGGATTGAAAAAGTGGCTGGATCCCCTGCCAACTGTTTTATCAACAACGGTAACGTCAATGGCAAACCTATCCCGGACAAACTCGACCGTGGATGGTACATCCGCCAGGCCAAGGACCGCGTCAATGATTTCCTGGGCGACCTGGAATTTCTATCTCTACTATGAAAAGGAGCTGATTCTACTTGGATCTATTCAAAGGTTATTTACCTATGCGTGGCAAACGCGCCATGGAAGCGTACAAAGACCGTTCGTCGTTTTATACAATTGGCGCGGTCAGTGAATTTACTGGGTTCGGTGGCATCCTAGCTGATGATTTCATTCAGATCGATCTGGATGATGGTGATGAAGCCAAGATTCTCCTGAAAATCATCGAAGATCGAAAAATCCTCTGTTCTGTTCTGAAAACGACCCGTGGCATGCATTTTTATTTCCGTAAAACCGGTCAGACTAATAACCGAGTTGGTGCCAAACTGGCAATCGGTTTGACTGCAGACATCGGGGTCAAGAACCGCCTGGTCCCCTTGAAAATCGATGGCGTCTTGCGTGAATGGATCCATCTGCCAGATGAGGTCGATCCGCTGCCCCAGTGGCTCAATCCGGTCGACAAAGTACCGGATTTTCATTCGATGGACGAGGGCGATGGGCGAAACCAAACCTTATTCAATTACATCCTGTCCCTTCAAGCTGCTGGATTTTCCAAACAGGATGCCCGGTTCACCTTGCAGATCGTCAATCAGTATGTCTTGAAATCACCCCTGCCCAAACGTGAACTGGAAACAATATTCCGTGATGAGGCATTTGCCAAACCGGCCTTTTTCAATGGCACAACTTTCCAACACAATGTGTTTGGGGACTTCATGATCAAAGAAAATCATGTCTATCTGGTTCAAACTCGACTTCATATTTTCAATGGTCAGACATACACGTCTGACACCACGGAAATCGAAGAGGTCATGATCCAATTACTACCAAATATTTCCCAATCCAGGCGCAAGGAAGTCCTTAGTTATCTTCGTCTGACCGCTCCCGAAAACGTCTATGCTGATTGCCGATACATCGCGGTCAAGAACGGGATCCTGGATATTGAAACCTTGGAATTACAACCATTCTCACCCGAAATGATCGTGCCCAACCAGATCCCTTTTGACTGGAATCCATCGGTTCAATGTCCGGACGTCGATGAGGTGCTTGACCGGATCAGTTGCAATGATCCCGGTCTCCGTTGCCTTTTGGAAGAAGCACCCGGCTACGCCTTGTTTCGTCGCTCAGAATATGGTGCGGCTTTCTTTCTGACCGGCCGTGGCAAAAACGGCAAATCGACCTACCTTGATATGATCAAACGCCTTTTAGGCAAGGGAAACTACTCGGCCATTTCATTCAAGTCGTTGGATGAGCGTTTCAAAACCGCGGAGCTGGTTGGAAAACTTGCCAATATCGGTGATGACATCGGCAAATTGTTCATTGAGGACAACTCGATCTTCAAAAACATCGCCACGGGCAACACGATCAATGTCGAACGCAAAGGCGAGAATCCCTTTGATTTTGATCCGTATGCCAAGTTATTCTTCTCCGCCAATGACATGCCCCGGATCCATGACGTATCGGATGGGTTGTCACGTCGTTTGTGGCTGATCCCGTTTAATGCGACATTTTCTAAGGGAGATGATGGGTATGACCCGTTCATCATTGACCGACTGAAAAAGACCGAAGCCATGGAGCGATTTCTGGTTCTGGCAGTCGTGGCACTAAAACGGATCATTGGCCAAAAGGGGTTGACCCTTCCTGGCGCGGTTTCTTTGGAAAAGGATAAGTACGAGATGCGAAATAATCCGATCAAGTTGTTCTTGTTGGAGCATGAGGTCGCAAATCGATCCTCGCGGGAAATGCATCTGGCGTACAACGTCTGGTGCCGTGAAAACGGCTACCAGCCACTATCCATCTATGAATTTTCAAGTGAGATATGTCGCCAAACAGGTCTTGAAACCAAACGCATTCGAGTTGATGGCAAACAGATGGCCGTTTTCAAACCGGCTCTGTGACGAGTGTGTGCGTTGCTGTGATTAGGTACTCGTCACACGTAACCAGATGATTCAGGGTCGACAGCCGGTGTTAATCGCTGTGACGAGTGTGATGGGCTTGTGCGTAGGTACTCGTCACAGCCAAAACGCCCTAGATGCAGGTGTTTTAGGTCGGTGTTACGAGTGTGATTTCTGTTTATACCTTCTATAAAATAGAGAATTCATCCGAGTATGAAAGAATTTCCTATATATAAAAAGAAATATATATAGAGTAGTAACGCTCACTCGTCACACACCTCCATTGTCTAACTAATTTGCAGCCATGATTTATGCGCCTGCTTGTAACATAAGCGGGTGCTTTTTATTTGGGAAAGGACCAGTGAAATGAAGAAACCACTGATTTATGTATGCTCCCCACTGGCGGGGGATTTTGTGAACAACATTGATCGAGCAGCCAGGTATTGCCGGTTTGTCAGCAGCCAAAATGCGATTCCCTTGGCTCCGCATCTTTACTTTACGCGGTTCCTGGATGATGCCATTGCAGAGGAACGCGAACTGGGGTTAGAAATGGGCCTTGATGTTTTAGGCATCTGCGATGCGGTGTGGGTGTTTGGCAAAAAAATCAGCTCCGGAATGAAACGCGAGATTTTGCTGGCAAAGGAAATTGGTAAACCCGTTCTGTTCTTTGATCAGATGTGTCAACCATTGGAGGTGCAAGATGAATCCCTATGAGAACTTGGCCAATGCCATCATCCTGCGGGCAGTTGCGGATTACAGAAAAGCCCGGCGTACCTTGGTTAGAAAGCCAGCAGATGTTTCTGCCAGCTTTACGATTACCCGCCTCTTGCAATTCTTTCATTCGGATTATTTCAGTGTTCTGTCCAATCTGAACCCTGTTGCACTTCTTGAACGACTAGACCGGGAGGTTTATTCATGACTGTGAAGGATTATTTCAGACAAGCATACTTCCTTGACCAACTTATCAATTCCAAACTTGAACAATTGGAATCACTGAACGCCATTGCTAACAAAGCAACATCAGTCTTTTCCGAGATGCCGAGAAACCCCTATCGCAATACGTCCACCATAGCAAATGCCGTTGATAAAATCATAGACTTGCAGACGGAAATTAACTGTGACATCGACCGGCTTGTTGACATTAAACGTGAAATTGTGGACCTCATCAAAAGGATTGATATGCCGGAGTATCAGACAATCCTTGAGAAACGTTACCTCAGCTTTCTTTCTTGGGAGCAAATAGCGGCGGATATGAACTACGGTATCGACAATGTGTTCAGGGCGCATAAGAAGGCACTCTCTTTCGTGTCGATTCCCAAAACTCTACAGTAAAATCAAGTGAAATCCAGTGAGCACTTCTGATATTATTAAGCTAGAAAAGTATAGTTTGTGACAAAGCCTTCGCGGGCAACAGTTC
>Ga0228535_1000798_pt1 | contig 70612 bp, 51 predicted proteins | sample SJ1metagenome_FD_168457 | JGI IMG/M metagenome (GOLD analysis project Ga0228535, IMG submission 168457) | Enriched culture of PCE-dechlorinating microbial communities from Ithaca, New York, USA - SJ1 | ecosystem: Engineered > Modeled > Simulated communities (microbial... > Unclassified | place...
GAGGGCCACGGTCCAGGGACCTGGGCGACGTTGCCTGTGTGGTTCGTCGCCTTCCCCTATGCCATGTTTCTGGCGCAAAGCGACAAATCCCAGGGGGTTGGGGACAGCGTCCCCAAAGGCCATGGAACTACGCGAAAACCGGATGAGCCGAAAAAGACGTGAATCCCGCGGCCGGCCGTCGTATGATACGGCCATGATCCCGCGGGACACGCGCGGGACGATGACCTCGTGACACAGGGGACCATGATGACGCCGAAAGAACGAGTCTATGCCACGATCCGAGGCGGTTCCCACGACCGCCCGCCCGTCACGCCCATCTTCATGGCCTGGTCGGCCCACTTCATCGGGCGGACCTACCGCGACTACTACCTCGACGGCGACGTGCTCGTCGAATCGCAACTGGCCGTGACGCGGGCCTTCCACCTCGACCAGGTCAGCGCGATCAGCGATCCCTGGCGCGAGGCCTGTGCCTACGGCATGGCGCTGGACTACCCCGAAGAAGGCGTTGGACGGCCTCGCGAGATGCTGCTGGGCTGCGCCGCGGACTTCGACCGAATCCGACCCCTGGAGATCGAGAAGGCCGAGCGGTGCCGCCAGCGGATCGAAAGCGTGCGGAAGATGGCCCAGGCGGTCGGCTCGACGCACAGCGTGCTCGGATGGTGCGAGGGACCGCTGGCCCTGTACGCGGACCTTCGCGGCGTCGAGAACATGTTCATGGACCTGATCGACACGCCGCAGCGATACGTTCAGGCGGCCGAGACGATCATCGACAACCAGATCCGCTTCGCCCTGGCCCAGGTCGAGGCCGGCGCGGACATGATCGGCGTCGGCGACGCGGTCGCCAGCCTCGTGAGCCCCAAAATGTACGAGCAGTACGTTTTGCCCTTCGAGAAGAGACTCTTCGACGCGATCCGCCAGGCGGGCGCTGCGGTCAAGCTCCACATCTGCGGCGACGTCACCCACAGCGTGCGCCTGATGGCCCAGACCGGCTGTGACGTGATCGACCTCGACTGGATGGTCCCGATCCCGCAGTCGCGGGCCGCCGTCGGACCCGATGTCACGCTCTGCGGCAACTTCGATCCCACAGCGGTCCTGCTCCAGGGCACGCCGCAAGACGTGGCCCACGCCGCCGCTCGATGCATCCGCGAGGGCGGCCAACGCTTCATCGTCCAGCCGGGCTGCGAAGTCCCGCCGGGAACGCCCGAACAGAACATCCGAGCCTTCTGTCCCTGCGACGGCTGCCTGATCCCGGACTTCACGCGCAGTCGCTGATCAGCGTGACATCCGCCGACTCGCAGCAGGGGCAGCGCAGCGTCGGCCACTCGCAGACCCCCTCCGTCCCGAGGGCCACGCGTTGTTGGCCGGGCGAAGACGATTGCTGGCGGCGCTTCAAGTGCCTCTGCGCCCTGCGCGGGATCGCCCGGCATTTCGCCGTGAGGCGTCCCTCGTGCTGTGGCACCTGACCCGTTGACTCCTCAGGGCGTGGAGATCATGCGGCGGACTCGCAGAACCTCGGCCACGCTCCAGGCCTGAGCGGGACAGCCGCCGGGACGGTGCGGCGGGTCGCCGTCGAGGACCTCGGAGATGCTGCCCAGGCAGGCGTCCTGGGTGAGGTGTCGCAACAGGGGACGGATCAGCTCGGCGGCTCTCTGGCGGCTGCGGTCGCTGAACCGATTGACCTTGAGGTACGCCTCGACGAGCGGGCCCATGAGGTACGGCCAGACCGTGCCCTGGTGGTAGGCCTCGTCGCGACAGCGAGGCGAGCCGTCGTACCGGCCCTTGTAGAACGGGTCCCGACGGCCCAGGGTGCGAAGGCCGTATGGGGTCAGCAGTTCGCGTTCGACGATCTGGACAATCGCCTGCTGCTGCTCGCGGGTCAGAGGCGGAGCGAACGGCAGCGACACCGCGAAGATCTGGTTGGGCCTCAGACTCGCGTCGATCGCGCCGTCCGGGAGGATCGAATCGTTGAGGTAGCCTCGCTCGGGATTCCAGAAGACAGAGGCAAAGCTTTGCCCGACCTGCTCGGCCATCGCGCCATAGCGATCCGCACCGGGCAGGCCCTGCTCGTCGCAGAAGCGTTGTGTGCGACGCAGGGCGTTGTGCCAGAGGGCGTTGATCTCGACCGCCTTGCCATGTCGCGGCGTGAACGCGATTCCATCGCACATCGCGTCCATCCAGGTCAATTGCGTGCCGGCGTCGCCGGCCAGGATCAGGCCATCGTCGTCGGCATGGATGCCGAACCGCGTGCCGGCCTGGTAGGAGTCGAGAATCGATCGGATCGAAGGCAGCAGCCTGTCCTTCACCATGCCGACGTCGCCTGTGGCGTCGAAGTACTCGAAGGCTGCGTGGATGAACCACAGCGACGCGTCCACGCTGTTGAAGTGCGCCTCGCCGGTTCGGTCGTCGAAGCGGTTGGGGATCATTCCCCCATCGGCCGCGGCGGCAAAGGTGCACAGAACCGACCCGGCCTCCTCATGTCGTCCGGTGGCCAGGAGCAAGCCCGGCAGGGAGAGGAACGTGTCCCGACCCCAGTCGGCGAACCAGGGAAAACCTGCGACAATCGTGGTGCGTTCGGTGGGTGGCCCAGCGGTGGCCCAGCCGCCCTCGGCTGGGTACTCTTGGGAATCACCCCCGAGGGCGGGGGTGCCACAGCGCTGGGTACTCTTGGGAATCACCCCCGAGGGCGGGGGCGCCACCGCGCGTCGTGCGACGAACTGATCCGCGGCCAGACAGAGGACCTTGTCTTCCTGCTCCTTGGCCCCGGCCAGGCGGATCAGCTCCTCCTGGCGGGCGAGCAGGTCCCGCCTGATCACAGAGGCATCGATCGGAGGCATGCACTCCAACTCAGTCGGATCGCCCAGGCGCGCCCAGAAGACGATGCGGCCCCCTGTCTCCACCCGCCCATGGAAAACGCCGGGGGACCAGAGGTCCTCGACGTGGTGCAGCCCTCGCTTTCGATTGACGCGATAGAGGAAGTCGAACCACCACTGCGGCTCGCTCCGATACCGCAGCTCGGAACACCCCATCCGCAGCGAGCAGCCGACCAGACGATCCTGCTGGACGATCACTCCGTCGTTCAGGGGCGTCTGACGGTACGACGTCCCCCATTTCTGGCACAAGTGGAAATCACGAAGGGCCACGAGCGGCCGGAGGATCAGGTCGAAGGGCTCGCGGACCGCTTCAAACGTGTACTCGACAAGAACGGTGTCGCTGTCCCTGGCAAGATAGATCGCCCTGGAGAGATCGACGGGCGGCAGACGGAACGAAAAACGTGCGCCGATGTCGCGGTGGAACTCGAACAGAAATCCCCGCCCCGCCGGAACGCATCGATCGCGAAACTCACACGCGCCCAGATCCAGGATCTGCCCGTTCCAAAGGACCGTCTCCAGGCAATTCGACAGGGCCATGATGCGGTTGACCAGCGGATCGGGCGAGCCGACCAGCAGGCCGTGATAACCGCTGGTGTTGCAGCCGACGATCGTGGACGACGCAAAGCTCCCCCGCCGGTTCGTCAGGAGCCATTCCCTGGTCAGCAGGTCGTCAAGTTCGCAGCCCTTCGTCGCAACCCGGGCGATCTCCATGGCGTCAGACCGGGACGGCGACGCGGGGCCCAGCCGCCCTCGGCTGGGTACTCTTGGGAATCACCCCCGAGGGCGGGGGTGCCACGGGGCTCTGCGCCACGATCGGCGTCTCGCACGATGCGCACCGCCTCTGCAGGTGGTCCAGCACGTTCATGAAGTTGATGTACGAATCATAAGGCGAATCGTAGGGATTGAAGTACTTGTGAACGTCGCCATCCGCAAAGTACTTCGTGCACATGTAATAGAAGTGGTCCGACGTTTGCAGCTTTCGCCAGTCGGCCAGGAGCTGCTCGTCGTTGGACCGCTTGACCTTCTTTTCGAGCCGGTAGAGCTCGTAGATCGCGTTGGACTGCATCGGGTTGCCCAGCCACGCGGACAGGTCCCGCTCGGTGTCGGCCCAACTGATCACGTGCGGCACGTCGATCACGCCGAGCGGCTCGTAGGAGGCCACCACCTCGCTGGGCGTCTTGAAGTTGTTGTCGGGATGCTTGAGGATCTGGCCGGGCAGATGCCGCATGAAGTCGAAAATGCCGGTGTCCGCCCACTGGTGCTCGCCGAGGGTTTCGTAATCCATAAAGAGGTTCACGGTCTGTCCGCAACCGTTGATGGCGTTGATCCAGTGCGAGAATTTCTCCGTCGTCAGCGGCCACTGGGCCCAGTGGCGGTTGGAGAACCGGAATGCGATGTCGTCGCTGAGCGAGTAATTCTTCAGCAGCATCTTGATCCGGCGGCAGCCCTTGGGCCGGTAGACGAAGTTCGGACTCCGATAGCCCAGGATGTGGTCGGCGCCTTCCGTGACGACCGCGTCGAAGCAGCCCATCGCCTCGATGAGCAGACCCAGGTCGTTGTTGTAGATCAGCTCGGTGTTTCGGAACACCTTGGGCGTCTGCCCGAACAGGCCTTGGATCAGCTCAGTGTGCTTGCGGACCTGCTCGACGAATTCCTGACGCGAATAGAGGAAGGCGAGACTGTGATGGTACGTCTCCGCCAGGAACTCGACGCAACCGGTCTTGGCCAGCGCGTGGAACGTGCTGAGGACCTCGGGGCTGTACTTCTCCAACTGCTCCAAGAGAACGCCGGTGAGGCTGTAGGCGATGCGGAACCGCCCCTCATGCTGTTGAATGAGCCTCAGGAGCATCCGGTTGGCGGGCAGATAGCACTTGTTGGCCACCTTCTTGCAGATCGCGGCGTTGCGCCCCTCGTCGAAGTACCGCTCGTCGTTGTCGAAAACCGTGTAGTGCCGCAGCCGCATGGGCTGATGGACCTGGAAATAGAAACAAACCGAGGGCATAGCCGCACCAATCCTTTCCGAACCTGTCGATCCGTCTTACACTTGCCCGATTTCCGAGAAGGGGCTCCCTGGATTTACACGGGCACCTGCGTCTCTTCGTAGATCCGCAGGCAATTGCGGGCGGCGTCCCGCCACCGCAGCTTGCGCACTTCGAAATTCCCATGATTGCGCAACGTCATCCGCAGAGGCGGATAGCGCAGCACCGCCACGATCTTGTTCGCCATCTCGTTGACGTCCCAGAAGTCCACTTTCAACGCATGACGCAGAACCTCGGAGACCCCGCTTTGCTTGCTGATGATCACCGGCACATCGTTGTCCAGGGCCTCCAGCGGCGCGATCCCGAACGGCTCCGACACCGACGGCATCACGTACAGATCCGCCATTCGGAAAATCCGACGGACATCGTCGCCCCGCAGGAAGCCGGTGAACAGCACCTTGTGCCCGATGCCCAGTTGCGCCGCCAGTTCGACCGAGCGATACATCAGATCGCCCGATCCGGCCATGACGAACTTGACGTTGTCCATTACATCCAGCACCTTCTTGGCCGACTGGAGGAAGTACTCGGGCCCCTTCTGCATCGTGATGCGGCCGAGGAACAGGACGATCTTCTCTTCCCGCCGAATCGTGACCGGTTCCGTCGACCACGTGCCGTTCCGCTCCACTCCGTTATAGACCACCTCGACCTTGTCGCCTGGGATGCCGTAACGGCTGATCACCACACCCCGCGTGAAGTGGCTGACCGCGATCACCTTGTGGGCCCGCTGCATCCCCTCGCGCTCGATGTCATAGACCATCTGATTCACGTGTTCGCCGCTGCGATCGAACTCCGTGGAGTGGATATGGACGACGAGCGGTTTGCCGCTGGCCATCGCCACGCCGATGCCGGCCGGATACGTCATCCAGTCGTGGGCGTGCACCACGTCGAAATCCTCGTCCCGCGCCAGTTCCATGGCCATGGACGCATAGCGGTGCACCTCGCGATAGAGGTCTCCCGCGTAGTCGGTGACGCCGCCGCCCGGGGCGGCCGCTGTTTCCGTCGTGGTCGTCGTTTCGCGTTTGAGACGCAAGTACTCCGCGATCTGCTCGTCATATGTTTGCGGCGTCGCGTACGCCTGCAAGGGCGATAGGATCGAGCGGAACTTGACGTTGGCCAACTCCTCCTCCAGGGACCGGGTGACCCGTTTTCGACCCGCGCTTTTCCTCGCATGAGGGGTCAAGAGCCTGACGTGCGTCGCATATTGGCTGTCCACCATCTTGGGCAGCACGAACGTCACCTTCACCCCGAGCTGATCCAGCGCTTTGGTCAGGCCATAGCATGCGGTGCCGAGACCGCCGCTGATGAACGGCGGGAACTCCCAGCCCAACATGAAAACGCGCACTCGCGCTTCCTCACCGTTTCGTCCCATATGTCCTCACTCACTCTGAGGTTCTCCAAGTCGCCCAGCACGACCTCCCTGCCGGCGGCACCCAAGAGCAACAAGCTCCGGCATCGCGTCCACGCAACATCCTGGCTATATGAGACTATCGGCAACGATCGGCACAATCTTGATTTTCGGGCGTTAAAAAGTTTCAGGACGCATCCGTTGTGGTCACCAGAGGGTCCAGGGCGTTTCGACCTCCGTCACCACATGCAACCCGCGGTATCACTCATGATACAGCCGTATTTATAGGACTGGCCAACCTCCAAGCCAGCCTCTCTCTTCCGAATTCTCACATCCCCCAAGGTTTCTATTATAGGACCACCGAAATGCTACGGGCTTTTTGGGAGAAACCCGCCCGGAAGGCGACGAAGCCTGAAAATGGGGCCTTGGGCTGGTATGCGTCCTTAGACCTCCCGATGACGGACCCGTCGGACGATTTTCCGGAAGAAAAGGACGCGAATCGCTAAATGTCCGAATCGACCGGGCCGATAGGCTCTGTAGGTACAGGCGGACAGCCGCGATGGCGGCAGGATCGCCCGGCCGGTAGCAGCAACCAGACAGGGTGAGGCCCCGGCGGCGACATGGTCGCGACTGCGGACTGCATGCGGCGCGATGTCGGTCGCGAGGAGATCGCCACCAATACCGGAGAGTCGATATGAACAAGCATCCGAGAAAAGGCGGGAAGGGAAGCACGAAACTCCAGGACCTCGTGGTCGTCGCATTCCTGGACGAAATGGACCAAGCGAGGGAGTATGAAACACTCCTTCGTCTCAACGACATCCCGGCGGTCGTCAGGGAACATCTCGACGGCGGCCTGGACGGCAAGACCATCGCGATCATGGTCCCCGAGGACTACCTGGACGAGGCCCACGTCGTCATTGAGTCGCAGGACGCCTACGACGATCTGTGCGACTTCACGATGGAAGAGGACGAAGACCTGGATTTCGGCGCCGACGACATGGACGACGAAGGGTACTGAACCTGCGGACGGCTCGCGGCTTACACTGCGAATTTCGTCGCGACCCATGGCCGAGCAGTGCGAACACCATGCGGCGATGCCGTCGAGGCTTACCACAAACAGGCGATAGAGAAAGCAACATCATGCCAGAGACAAACGCCAGCAATAGCTGTGAACGCCGTGCCACGAGCGACCGCCGGACCAATCTCACGGACCGACGCCGATACGACCTGGGCGGCAACCCCTACGACCCGAACTTTATCGACCGCCGGGCGCACAAGGACCGCCGAGAGAGTGTCGTGGACCGGCGTATCGGACTGGACCGCCAGCGAGGCCCCGGCCGGCGCCGCAGTGATGAGCGGAAATCGGCCGAGGAGGGGCAGATGTCGGACGAACAGTTTGAGTTCATCATGGCCATCGACGAGTACAAGCGGGTCAATGCCCGCCCGTTCCCGACCTGGACCGAGGTCCTGGAAGTCATCAAGGCCCTCGGCTACCGCAGGGTTGCCGAACCTCAGGCCTTGGCGCCCCACGGCTCCGTCTGTGACCCCGACGAAACTGCCGAGGATCTTGAATCCGAGGAATGAAATACATCTTCCCCGCACAGTCGCGGCGTCCGACCGACGCGACTGTGCGGAGGAAGACCCTGCTCCTGCGCCCCCCCACCGATCTTGCTTACTCCATGTGAGTCTTGGGCTTTCCATAAACGCCCAGCCTCTTGAACATTTCGTCCGCGATCCAGATGGTACTGCTGACCACTACGACCAGCAACCAGTCGATCCCGGTCAATGGGACCGTCCCGAAAACCATTCGGCCGAACGCCGTATGGATGACCAGGATCTGAAGAACGATCGCAGCCGCAATCCCCATGAGCAGCCAACGGTTGGTGAAAAAGCCGATCGTGAACACCGACTGGTACTGCGACCGCGCGTTTACCGCCTGAAACCACTGGAAAGCCGCGAGCGTCGTGAATGCGATGGACTGGGCGTGAGCGTGCGTACCGGACCGAATCTCGTAATAGAACAGCAGCAGCGTCCCGATTGCCATGATTGGCGTCAATATCCCCATACGAAGAAGAATCGCGCGGTCCAGCACCGGGTTCCTTGGGTCTCGCGGCGGCATCTTCAATACGTCGCTGTGCAACGGCTCGACCCCCAGCGGAATCGTAGCGACCCCATCAGTAACCAGGTTCACCCACAGAACCATGATCGCCGTCAGCGGCAGGGGCAGCCCGACCAGCAGCGCGCCGACCAGGGTGAGCACCTCGCCGAGATTGGTCGCCAGGAGGAAAAAGACGACGCGACGCAAATTGCTGAAGATCACCCGCCCTTCCTCGATCGCATGGACAATCGTCGCGAAGTTGTCGTCGGTCAGCACCATGTCGGCGGCCTCCTTGGCCACCTCCGTGCCCGCTCGCCCCATCGCGATGCCGATGTCGGCGCCCTTCAGAGCCGGCGCGTCGTTCACGCCATCCCCAGTCATCGCGACGATGTGCCCCTTGGCCTTCAATGCCTCCAGAATCTTGAGCTTGTTGGCGGGGGAAACCCGTGCGAACACGCCGGTGGACAAGGCTGCGTGGGCCAGTTCCGCCTTGTCGAGCCGGTCCACGTCCGGTCCGGTCAGCGCCTCGTTCCCCTCGGTGATGCCCACATGCCGGGCGATCGCCACCGCGGTCGTCGCGTGGTCGCCGGTGATCATGATCGGCCGGATGCCGGCGGCCTTGGCCTCCGCCACCGCTTGCACACTTTCCTCTCGCGGGGGGTCGATGAGCCCCCACAACCCCGCGAGCGTCAGGCCTTCTTGAACGTCGTCCGGCTTCACCTGTTCGAGGCCCGCGTCGGCCCCCACCTCCCGATAAGCCCCCGCCAGCACGCGGAGAGCGTGTGAAGCCATCTCCTCGTTGGCCTGCACGATTTCCCGCCTGCGTTCCTCAGTCAGCTCGACCGAGTTGTCTTCGATCAGCACGTGAGAGCAATACTGGAGAATCCGGTCCGGGGCACCTTTTACGTACAGGACCCGTCCGCCCCCTTCCTCCGTGCGGTTCAGGGTCGCCATGTACTTGCGGTCGCTCGAGAAAGGAAGCTCCGCAATGCGGGGCATCTCTTCCCGCAGCTTGTCGGGGTCGAGGCCTGCCTTTCTGGCGACGACGAACAGGCCCGCCTCGCTGGGGTTGCCATCCGCCTGCCATCGGCTGTCCACCTGGCGAAGCCTGGCGTTGCTCGCCACAGCCCCGATCCTCAGCAGCCGCTGGAGGGCTTCGGAGGATCGATCGGACTGGCCATGCTTGATCTGTCCCTTCGGATCGTAGCCTTCTCCGGTCACTTCGAACGCCCGCCCGCCCGCCCAGATATGTCGGACCGTCATCTGGTTCTCCGTGATCGTCCCGGTCTTGTCGGAGCAGATGACGGTCGTCGAGCCCAGCGTCTCCACTGCCGGCAGTCTGCGGATGATCGCGTGCCGCTTGGCCATCCGCTGCACCCCCAGCGCCAGCACGACGCTGATCACCGCAGGCAACCCCTCGGGAATGGCGGACACCGCCACCGCCACCGAGAACAGGAGCATCTCGACGGTCTCGTATCCGCGAGCCAGGCCGAGGAAGAAAACGATCACCGCCATGCCCACGCCCCCGATTCCCAGGATCGTCCCCAACCGGGCCATCCGGCTCTGCAAGGGGGTCTGTTCCCGCTCGGTGCTCCGGACTTCGTGCGCAATCGTGCCGATCTGGGTCCGCATGCCGGTCCCGACGACGACCGCCCGGCCGCGACCGCCGGTGACACCGGTGGACATCCAGACCATGTTGCGCCGATCCGCGACGGGAGACGCTTCCGCCACCGGACCATGGATCTTCGCGACGGCCTGCGACTCCCCGGTCAAGGCCGACTCGTCCACGTGCAGATCCTCGCTCGACAGCACACGAGCGTCGGCCGCCACGCGGTCACCGGTTTCCAGCACGAGCACGTCGCCGGGAACCGCCTCAGACGCCTTGATCTGACGGGGTTGCCCGTCCCGCAGGATTCTGGCTTGAGGCGCGCTCATCTTCCGCAGCGCCGCCAGGGCCCCTTCCGCCCGCCACTCCTGGACAAATCCGAGCACCGAATTGAGGACCACCACCCCCGCGATCACCCCCGCATCCACATAGTGTGCGCCGAGCAGCGACACAACCGCCGCACCGATCAGCAGATAGATCAAGGGGTTGTGGATCTGACGGATCAGCAGCATCGCCGGATGGACGCCCTCGCCCGCTTCAAGAGCGTTCGGCCCCACCCGCGCCAGGCGCTCCTGCGCCTCGGAGGCTTTCAGTCCTTCTGCAGACGTATTGAGCCGCCGAAGCGTCTCCTCCGCCGCCAACGAATGCCACGCGAGATCCGCTTGCCGCTCGACCATGGTCGCGTCCCCCAACCGAGTATTCCATCGCTGTCTTTTGCGAACCGATTCGCGCAGTATAGACTCGGCCCTTGCGCCGGACAAGTCCGGGCTTTCCTCTCAAAGGCGAATGTCGTTCACGAACCCGCGGATGCCGGTGAAGATGATCTGAGCGGCCAGGGCCGTCAGGATCAGGCCGGTGAGCTTCATCATCATCTGGAGGCCCTTTTGCCCCAACAGCTTGGCGATCGGAACCGCCAGGAACAGAAACAGCGAGATCATCGCAACCGCCAGGAGCACCGCTGAACCGGCGATGAGCCTCTCACGCGTGTTGCTGATTTCCATCCCGAGGACCAGGAGCGTGCCGATGGTGCCCGGTCCGGCAATCATGGGAATCGCCAGCGGCACCACCGCGAAGTCCTCGTCCACGTCCTGCGCGATCTCGCTCCGTCTGCCGGTGACCATCTGGATCGCGGTGAGAAACAGCAGCGCGCCGGCGCCCACCTGGAAGGCCTGAACGGTGATGCCCAGAACGTGGAAGATGATATTGCCGAAGAAATACACCGAAAGGCAAATGGTCAGAATCGCCAGGCTCGTGCGGGCCGCGCAGCGATGACGGGCCTTGGCGTCCATATCCCCTGACAGCAGCAGGAACATCGACACCGAAAAGAACGGCGACAGCAGGAAGAAGACCTTGGTAAAGACGTCCAGGAAGAGGGGCATTTACGCACTCACTCAATCAACCATCTTGGAGCCGGGCCCCGACGGCCCCGACGCACAAGTGGTGCAGTATACCCCGATTCCCTCTGCAATGGAACCTCAGAACGCTCCGACGCCCACCCAAGCGTATCCGCGTTGACAGCGATGTGCGACCATGGTACGCTGGGGTCATGGCTCGAACCCTGTGCGTAGCGTTGGTGAGCCTTGGGCTGTTCCTTGGGTTGTCGGGATGCAAGAGCAAGCCCAAGGAACAGCAGATTTGGGAGCAGGTGAAGATCGGCGATCTTGCCCCGCGAGACAAGCTCCCTGCCCCGCAGTTCTTCTCGACCGTCCAATTGGAGGTCCGGATCCTGGACCTGCCCGCCGATCGAGTGGATCGTCTGGACAGTCTCTGGCCGATCCTGTCGGCGGACCCCATCAAGTTGATCAGCTACAACGCCTTCCGCGGAAACGCGTTCCGCATGCGGTACGGTCGGACGGACTCCTGGCCGAAGATCCAATCGCTCCTGGTCGAGGCGGGCGCTCAGAAAGCTTCGACGGTCTCAATCGTCCTGCCGGTCAATGAAAGCAGCGACCTGGCTGTGGCGCAGGTGCCCATGAGCCGGGAGATCACGTTCATGGGCAACAACCTGATGAAGCAGACGGTGCGCGTGGAGCCGGGGCTCCTGGCTCTGCGTCTGCGGGCCGAGCCCATCCCCTGGGCCCGAGGCGTCAGCAAGATCATCGGGTACCCGACCTGCACGATACCCATCACCAGCGCCATCGGACCGCTGCAGGAAAGGGCCCGCAAGAACGAGTTCTACTTCGAATCCGCGGCCTTTGCCGTTCAGATGGCGCCGGGCGACCTGGTCGTCCTGGGTCCCGACGGATACACCAGCGAGCGACAATCCCTGGGCGGGCTGTTCTTCAATCGCCCCGAAGGGATGCTCTTCTTCAACCCCGCCAAACGAACGCCGCCGGAGCGCAAGCCCGCCGTGCGAGTGTACGTCTTGGCCTGTGTCGCGATCAATGACTGAGGGAATATGCCGACCGCGAGAGTCGCCCTGATCCACTGCCCCAATTACGAGCCCGACCGGGTCGCGCAGGCTGTCGCCCGACAGGTCGAACTGCTGGGCGGGATCGACGCCTTCGTCAAACGCGGCGACTCGGTCCTGATCAAGCCGAACTTCATCGCCCCGAGATCGCACCACCACAGCGCCGCGCAGACCCATCCGGCGGTCATCCTGGCGGTGGCCCGCCTGCTCAAGGACTGCGGCGCAAGGCCCTTCGTCGCAGACTCGCCCGCCTGGGCGGACACGCTGGCCTGCGCCCGCGTGCTGGAACTGATCGAACCTCTGCAGAAGCTGGGCGTGCCCATCCGGCAGCTCGACGATCCGAAGAAGTGCAGACTGCCGCGAGGCGGGCCCAGGGTGGGCCTGAGTTCCCTGGCTCTCGACGCCGACGCGATCGTCAACGTACCCAAGTTCAAGGCCCATCAGCAACTGACCGCCACCTTCGCGGTCAAGAACCTGTTCGGCTGCGTCAGCGGCAAGCACAAGGCCCTCTGGCACTTCCGCAGAGGCGACGACGAAACCGAGTTCTGCAAGATGTTGATCGGAATCTACGAGCATCTGGCGCCGGTGTTGACGATCATCGACGGGATCGTCGCGATGGAAGGCCAGGGTCCGATCCGCGGCCCCAGCCGGCAGCTCGGCTGGCTCATCGCAGGCACAGACCCCATCGCCTGCGAGCTGACCTGCTGCAACCTGATCGGCCTGTCGCCCGAGAAGCTCCCGATCGTTCGCACGGCCAGGGAAATCGGCTTCGGCTGCTCGGACCCCGGCCAGGTCGAGATCGCAGGCGACGCCCTGCCGGAACCCTGCCGGGACTTCGTCCTGGCGGAACTGGGCCCGATCAAGTTCTCGTTTTTCCACATCTGCCGCAGCTTCATCCGACAGGTGCTCCTGCTTGCCCGCGGCCGTCGGATCAAGGTGAGCCAAGGAACCGTCGAAAGCCGGACATAGATTCTCAAACACACGACAGACCGAACCGGTAGAGGTGCTCTTGATCCCCTCGTGTGAGGAGGCTTGGCAAGGAAGGTCAAATGACGATGGATAGAACTCGAACACTGATCAAGCATCGGCTGACTCGCAGCGTCGTGTTTGCGGCCTTGATGTTGGGTGCGGCCATGCCCGGGTGCCGACATGCCCTCGGAACTCCGTTGGGGAGGAACAACAATACCCGCCTGACGAACACCGTGGCGACCGCCGCTTGGGCGCAGCCGATGGAGCAGCCGGGGCTGCCGAACCTGCACAAGGTGTCGGACGACCTCTATCGCGGGGCGCAGCCGACCGCCGAGGGAGTCGAGCGACTCAAGGCCCTCGGAGTCAAGACCATCATCAACCTGCGGTCCTCGGACACCGACAAAGACCTGCCGATCCTGCCGGGAATCGCGTACGAACGCATTCCCATGACCGCGTGGCGGCCGAACGATGCGGACGTCGTGCGGTTCCTTCAGATCGTCACCGACGAGAGCCGCCTGCCGGCGTTCGTGCACTGCCGGCGAGGGGCCGACCGCACCGGAATGATGGTGGCCATCTATCGCATCGCGGTGCAGGGCTGGGACAAGGAGCAGGCCATTGCCGAGATGACGCAAGGCGGCTTCCGTTTCAACAGCGGCTGGCAGAACCTCGTCCGGTACATCCGCGACCTGGACATCGAAGCGATTCGACAACAGGCGGGCCTCCGAGAGCCGCCAACAACGCACTGATGATCCGCCGTCTGTAGCGACGCTTCAGGGCCTTTCCTGCGCCGGCGGCTGGAGCGGACCGGCCGGAATGATCTGACGGTCCATCGTCGCGGTCCGCCAGTGGAGCTGGGCGGAGGCGGAGCCGCTGTTTTCGTAGTACTCCATGCAAAGCGAGTAGACGCCCGGCTCCAGGTAGATCGCGACGCTGGCGGCATCCATGGCGCCGTGATCGAACCACTTGTTGACGATCAGCTCGTTGTCGAGCCACAGCCGGGCACCGTCGTCCGACCGGGTGATGAACGTGTACTTGTCGGCGACCGCGATCTCGAGGTCCGCGGTCCAGCGTGCGGAAAACTGATCGTGAGGAACCGGGACGCCGGGACCGCCATCGCCCCAGTTGAAATCGATGTTCGCCTCCAGGCGGGTGATCGCAGGCGCGTCGTCCGGGGTCGTGCCCACGAAGTACTCAGCCTTGACGCCGCCGGGACTGCCGATCGTCGTGAAGGTCCAGACTTCGCCGGCATGTGGGACGCCGGACAGGTCGATCTCGTCCACCGCCCAGAAGTATTGGGTGCTCGTGGCCAGTCCATCGAGCGTAAAGTCTGGGCTGGGCAGACGGCCCTTCAAGACGCTTGCGGCGCGGGCCGCGACCGCAGCTTCATCGGCGCCGAAGTACAGCAGGTGCTCCGCGGAATCCCGCCCGGGACTCCAGACCAGATCGAGGGTCGTCGCGATCCATTTGTCTCCGTCGCGAGGCCGGGGTGAAAAAGCCGCCCCGGTGGCGGCAGTGAAGCTCCAGACGTCGCCGGCGTGAACGGCCTTGCCGTCGGCCTCGACCTCGTCGATCCGCCAATAATAGGTGACGCCGGACTCGATCCCCCGGAAATGGTAGTAGAGAAGTTCTGTCGTCATGCTCCTGACGAGGTCGGCCTCGGTCAACTCGGGAGTTGTCCCGAAGTAGACGTTGTGAAAATACGCTGTGTCGCCCCTGACCCACTGCAACACCGCAAGCACGACGCCGATAGCGCCGTCGGCGGGGGCTGCCAGACCCGCTTTGTACCGGACATTCTGCGTGATCCGGATGTCGTCGTAGTAGACCGACGAGGCCCCGTTGCCGTACAGGTCGATGGCTTGGAGCGTGCCATGCTCGTTGTCGTCCCACTCATGCGTCGCGATCAACGCGCCGGCATAGTGCCATTCGCAGGTGTTCTTCCCCAAGTCGATGAAGAACCTCAACTCCACCCACCGGTCGTACAAGATGTTGGTCGTCGCGCCATCGCCCTGGGCCTCTGCGGTGACGACCCCTGTGGCGAGGTTGAACTTCAACTGGACGGACCAGTCCTTGACGCCGTTGTCGGCATACTGATTCAACAGGATGAAATACGACTCCCCGGTGGAACCCTTGGGTATGTACTGCATGGCCGAGAACTCGTACCGACCGCCGGCCAGCTTGAATTCGTGAACCAGGTCCGCCGAGCCAATGACCTCCACCGAGTTCCTGCCGCTGTGAGCGTGCTTGTCCGACGTCGGCGCCCCGACGGCGGGATCATTGTCCCAGCCCTTCCAGCCGCCCCTGCCATGCAGAGCGGCGCCGGCCGGATAGGACTCGAAATCTTCGCTGAAAACCTGGCCCGATGCGAGCGAGCAGATGCCCGCCAGCGTAACCGCCATCGCTAAGACTCTCAGCTCTCTCATGGTCCGTCCCCAATTCCAGCACAACCGCTTCGGTCAATACAAACCATCCTCAGAGAGCGCGAAAACCAGGGACGGAACATCGTATCTCGTGTCATCTCCGCTGTCGGCCACAGCGAGAAAGACGCCCTCATCCGTCGTGAAGAACGCCACATCCCCCGCTCCCTGAGCGGGCACGGCTTGAGACTCCACAAAACGAGTCCCGTTCCACTTGTAGAGCGTCGAATCGACCTGATCGGCCGCATCGTTGCGACGGTTGGCGACCGCCAGCCAGAGTTCCTGGCCCACGGCCAGCGAATCCAGGGCGGCAGCCCCCTCCGTCGGCAGGATTTGATACGGGACGAAACTCGTCTGGTCCCACTTGTACACGCGAGAATCCACCCGGTGTGATTGCGCATTCGATCCATTCGCTGCAATGAGATATGAATCCGCGCCGATCTGCAAGAACTCCCAATCGGCGGCGCCCTGCGTCGCGACGGCCTGAAATTCGACGAAACCCCGGCCATCCCATCCGTAGATCCGGGAAACCTCGCTGCCCCCATCGCCCTCTTGCGAATTGGCGATAGCCAGGAAGGGCATCTCCCCGATGGTGAAGAACTCGCAATCCGCAGCCCCGCTCGTCGGGACCGACTGAAACTGGGTGAATTGCGTCCCGTCCCATCGGTAGATCGTCGAATTCGCATCCCATGTCGCATCGAACCGGCTGTTGGCGACCGCCAGGTAATGCCGGCCCTCGACGGTGAAGAACTCGCAATCCATCGCGCCGCTGGTGGCAAGGTCCTGGTGCCACACGAAGGCCGCTCCGTCCCACCGATACAACTTCGAATCGACGCGATAGGTCGCATCGTCCCGCTCATGGGCGACCGCCAGGAAATGCTGGTCTGCGATGGAGAAGAACTCGCAATCCGAAGCCCCCTGGGCGGGAATCGACTGCTGTAGGACGAAGACGCTTCCATTCCATCGGTAGGTGTTCACATCAACCTGATGAGTGAGATCGTCCCGGCTGTTTGCGACCGCAAGATAGCAGTTGTCTTCGATCGTGAACGGTTCGATGTCCCGCGCGCCCCGACTCGCGATGGACTGATGCCAAACGAAGCCGGGCTTCGGGTTCGCCGAGATCGTCGCCTCTTTCGCCAGGGTCGCAACCGCCGCGCGGACCACGTCTGTCGCGAAATCGTAGTCGTACGTGACCCCGCTGGGCGAGAGCGGGTCGTTGGCGGGCCCGTCGTCGGCATCCCCCGGCTGATGGTAGTAGGCGTTGGAGCCGTACCACCAGATCTCGGTGGCGGTGTTCTCCGCAATCATCAAGGCGGGATACCCTGCCGCGATGAAGGGCCCCTGGTCGCCGGCGTCCCAGTAGAACCCGCTGGGGGACCCCGGATCCACTTTCAACGTGGGAACATACGTCGCAATGGCGTCCATGAAGACGTGGGCCCAGGCCAGACACGCCGGGGTCTTCCGCGTCTCGATGTCCAGATCGATCGGAGCCTGCGGATTGCTGTCCCAGGCAGGTCGAAGAATCATGTCGAGATTGAGCACGCCGAGGACTCGCTCCTTGCCCGCTGCGACGACCTTGTTGACATAGTCCTGGCTGCCCAGCATCCAGTCCTCCTCCGCGTTGAAGCCGATGAACCGCACGGTCGCAGCGGGATTGTATTGCGTCAGCACGCGGGCCGCCTCCAAGACCCCAGCGGTGCCCGAGGCGTTGTCGTCGCCGCCGGGACGTTCCCCGACCGAGGTTGCGTCGTAGTGGGCACAGACGATGTAGACGTCCTCCGGTCGTGTGGAGCCCCGCAGTTCCGCAACCACATTGCGATAGGTCCCCTGAACTTCGACGGTCAAACCCATCGCGGCAAGCTGGTCCACCAGATACAGACGAGCCTCGCGGTTTCCCGGCGTCCCGGCATCAGTCCAGGCGGGATTGAACAGAGCGACCCCAGCGGCCCATCCGTCGCGATTGCGGTAGCCCTGGTCGTAGGCCGAGCCGCCGTAGAGGCCCAATCCCATGTTCTGAATGTCGACTTGATAGATGCGATACTGGCTTCGAGAGGTCTTATCGACCGCTTCGTGGACGATATCGCCGGCCTGCGCCCAGGGCGACCCCAGAGCAGGAATAGAGCATATCAGGTGGAGAACAGTCAGCATCATGAGCGAACTTCGCATTCCATCACCGTCCGGAGGCTGAACATCGCTTGCACGATCGCCCGGTCGATCCGGCGATCAACTCCCCCTCAAGAATACCCGCTGGCAACGGGAAAAACAAGCCCCTCCGGCCCGCGTCTGCCTCGGAATCTGAAAAACGGCCGATTCCTGTGAAATCTTTCGTTCGCCGGTACGACTGAGGGGATGAACCGAACGCTCAAGACGCTGGAAGGAGTCTCCCATGACGAGTCAACCTTCGTACATCACGTTTCGCAGACACACGTTTCTGTCGAGCCTGGCGATGGGCCTGTGCGGCATCGTCATCACCCTGCTGATCAGCGGCACGGTGGTGGCGCTGTACGTCGCGCATCTGGCGGGCGAGAAATCGGACCAGGTCCTCTCGCTGGCGCAGGGCGCGATCCACGGCCTGCCGGAATTCACGAAATCCCTGCCCCCGGCCCTGTCGGACATGTTGAACGACCGACGAGAACCTCGGTACGTCCAAGAGCTGTCCGTCTCGGCCCAAGCGATCTCGGAGCCGGATGAACACGGACGGATCCGAACCGAGATTGAAGTGGTCAACAATGGCGATGCGGTCGTCTCGCTTCTATCGCTGAGGATCACCCTTCTCGACGAAAAGGAGCGTCTGATGTGCGAATCTCAGGAGTGGGCGGCCACCCCCGTCGCAGCCGACGGCGGTTGGCGAGGACCTATTCTGCCAGGCTCGAAGCGACGCTTCGTCAGCTACGCCGGATGCCCTTGGGCGGCCCGTCATGCGGAGACCCTTGGCGCACAAGTCGAAATCACCGAACTGCGGGTTTGGAACGAGAAGAGCCAGAACTCTCAGGCCGAGACGAGCGCTGCCGCCAAATCTGGCGACTCGGACACGAATGGATAATCCGCGATTTGCTCCTGGACTGACTCTCCGGTTCAACCGAGCATGACAAAGGGGACCGCCCCCCCCAGAGCGGTCATTTCATGCCCAGTTCCTTCTTGAGCTGGCGGACCCATCTGTCCACGCGGTCGGCAGTCTTACCAGGTTCGCTATCCTCGTCCAGGGCCAAACCGACCAGATTGTCCCCGAGTTCCGCGGCCGAAGCCTGGAAGCTGTAATCCTTCTTGGAGCACAAGCCGATCACCTGTACGCCCATGGGCTTGACCTTCTCGTAGAGCAGGCCGATGCCGTCGACGAAATGATCCGGATAGCGTTTCTGGTCGCCCAGTCCGAAGAAGGCGACCTTCTTGCCTCGAAGGGCCTCGCTGGTCAACGAATCCTCGAACAGGGCCCATTCATCCTGCAAACCGCCCCAGTGCCACGTAGAAGTGCCCAGAATCAGCGTGTCGTACTTCTTGAGTTCCCCAGCGGTCACCGTTCCCACGTCGAGTAGATCGACCACCCCCGGCCCAAACGCTTTGCCGATCAGTTCCGCCGCTTTGACGGTGTTTCCGGTCGTGCTGCCATAGAATAGCCCGATCTTGGCCATCAGTTTTCTCCTTCTCCTTGCCTGGACCTTCCCATTCCCGGACCCGGCGGCATTACAGTGCCCGCCGCTCTGAGTTTCAGGTGTTTACGAAACCTGTGGCGACGCGGTTCAGAACTCCTACCCAAGGAACCGAAATCTGTTTCTCATTATAAGGGATCGTCGTAGAATGACGCCATCTTTGAAAGGGATGCAAAGGTCTACGTGGCTCCTGACGCTCCTCGGATTGGCGATCGTCTTCATCGTTCTGACCACGACCGTACTCAAGCTGCACCCATTCCTGGCCCTGCTGCTGGCGGCGTTCGGCTACGGAATCGCCTCGGACAGGATGTCCCTGAAGGAGGTCGTCGACGCGGTCAACCTCGGCTTCGGCGGCACGATCGGCTCCATCGGCATCGTGATCCTGGCGGGCTCGATCATCATCATCACCGGCAGCGGCGGCGCGTTCGGCAAGATCCTCCAGAGTTCCGGAATCGGCGACATCATCACGACCCATCTGGGCGAGAGCACCAGTCTGCGCATTCTGCTGCCATTCGCGGTCGCGGCGGCCCTCAAGACGGCACAGGGCTCCTCCACCGTCGCGATCATCACGACCGCAGGCATCCTGGCGCCGATGCTCGAATCGCTTCACCTGGACGGCGGCACAGGCAAGGCCCTGGCGGTGGTGGCGATCGGCGCCGGCTCCATGGTCGTCAGCCACGTCAACGACAGCTACTTCTGGGTGGTCACGGGCTTCTCCAGAATGAGCGTCAAGGAAGGCTGCCGTTTTCAGACGCTCGGCACGCTGGTCCAGGGCAGCGCCGCGGCGGCGGCACTGTGGCTGATCGGCGCGTTTGTGCTGTAGCTCACGAGCCAACTGCTGCGGCAACTTCAGGAATTCCCAACGAGACGACGTCCTCTGCGACACGACACAATTCGACACGTTCCGAGGATGGCTCCTGCGACGAAGACCCCGGATAGCGTGCAAGCCCGCCAGAGAGTCGCCCCCGGCACAGGGACGAATATGATATACTATGGGGGACCGACATGTTGACCATGACTTTTCCGGAACAGGTGGATATGAGCATCACGGGCGCGATAGGCAACACTCCCCTGATCGAACTGCGAAATCTGAGCTCCACGTCGACGGGCGCGCTGCTCTTCGGGAAGTTCGAGGGGGCCAATCCCGGCGGCTCCGTCAAGGACCGTCCCGCTTGGTATATGATCAAGAAGGCCGAGGAGTCGGGCGAATTGACGCCGGGCAAGACCATCCTCGAAGCCACCTCCGGCAACACCGGCATCGCCATCGCCATGATCGGCGCCGCCAGGGGTTACCGGGTCAAGCTCTGCGTGCCCGAATGCGTCAGCCTGGAGCGTCAGCAGATCCTGCAGGCCTTGAACGCGGAGGTGACGCTGACGCCGGCCCAAGAAGGCACCGACGGCGCGATCCGCAGGGCCCGCCGGCTCCTGGCCTCGGAGCCCGACGCGTACTATATGCCCGATCAGTTCGCCAACGAGGCCAACATCCTGGCCCACTATGAGACCACCGGGCCGGAAATCCTCTCGCAGACCGAGGGACGGATCGACGTCTTCGTGGCCGGCATGGGAACCACCGGGACGCTGATGGGGGTCAAACGGTTCCTCATGGAAAAACGGCCCCAGACCAGGGTCGTCGGCGTCGAACCCTGCCAGGGCCACGCGATCCAGGGGCTCAAGAACATGACGGAGGCCATGGTGCCGGCGATCTACGAGCCCGACCTGCTCGACGAGAAGATCACCGTCGACGACGAGGAGGCGTTCGAGACGACGCGTCTGCTGGCGGCGCGGGAAGGGATCTTCGTCGGCATGTCCAGCGGAGCGGCCATGGCGGGCGCGATGCGAATCGCCCGCAAAATGACTCACGGCACCGTCGTCGCCCTGCTGCCCGACCGGGGAGACCGCTATCTGAGCACGACTCTCTTCCGCTCCATCTGCGCCAAGTGTCCGCCGTAATGCGCGTGTCGCGGGTCTACTCCACTTCCTGAGTGACGACTCGGAGGATCTCCTTCTCTCTCGCCTGCAGGAGTCCGCCCAGGCCAAAGAGACTCAGCGCGTAGATCGTGGCGATGACCGCCAACTCCGCGATCGAAAGGACCAGATAGGCCAGTTGAGCGACCAGCCCATCGGTTTGGAACACCAGAAGGACCGCCAGAGCGGGCAGGAACAGAAGCGACAGAATCGCCATACAGATCAGATGCGCCAGGATACTCAACAGCGCCCTGGCCGCGCTGACTTTGGTCTGGGCAAGCGTGCCCTCGCGAACCCGAAACGGCAGTAGCGACGAAATCACATTGCCCAGAATACTGGCGAGGAAGAACGCCCCGAACAGTTGCACCACCGCCGCCAGGATGACGAGCATGCCAAGCCGCAATCCCAGCGCTGCCAGAGCCAGATACACCACGCCCAAAGCCAAGGCCACCGGCAACAGAGCCAGGTTCTTGCCCAGCAGGATGTGCGCCCTGGACATCGGGGACAACACCAGCGTACGAAACGCCGCGCGGTCCAGACCGAACTGATTTGTCATCAGATAGATCATGCCCAGGAACGGCAGCAAGGCCATCCCGGTCGCGTAGAAGAGCTGCCTGCGAAAGCCGTAATCGCGGGAGTGGGAGAACAACGCCGTGCCGGCGAAGACAATGATCATGACCACGTTGTACGCCAAGGCCATCTTGACCTCGGTCGCCCGCCGGAGCGATTGCAGCGCAGCCAGCATCATGGTCACGGCGTCCTCCGGCAGACACGGCACTCTGCGTTCCAGCAGGCTTTCCCCCGCTGACGCCGCGGTCTTGGGACGCGCCAAACGCTCCGCTCGGGTCTTCTTCCGTCCGGTCCTTCCCTCGTAGAACCGCACGGTCGAGCGATAGGCTCGGGACAGGCCCAGCGAGCCGATGCCGAACAGACCCAAGGCGGCCAGAGCCGCCGGGGCGGGATGGCCTTCCCCCAGGGACATCGCCCCCTGCCCGACCCACAGCGGCGGAACCAGCTTGTGCGCCAGGAGAACCGCAGGCGGGATGCCGTCGCGGGGTTGCGGTTCACGCTCGCCCTGGGCCTGCGCCTGGGTTCGAGTCCGCATCCTGGCGGGATGCTTCGGAAAAAACGTGAAGTTCAGAAGATTCGGAAGCTGGCAGAGCAGCACGAAGGACATCGTGACAATGGCGACCACCGCGCGATAGCGACGCGGATTCCTCATGAGAATCACCAGCCATCCGCGCAGATGGTAGGTCCACGCCGTGACCGCGAACAACAAGCCCAGGACCAGCGGGACCATCAAGAGCATCGCCACGTGCCCGCGCAAAGCCAGACCGACCGCCAGGAACAGCATCGCAGGGAAGAACACGATGATGCTCAACGTGACGTGAGACGCGAGGTAGTTCACGAGGAACACGCTCTTGAGCGAGACCGGCAGATGCAGAAGCTTGCCGATGTCGACGGATTCGGCCCGCTGGATCGTCGAGAGGATCCCGATGCACCAGAACAGCAGGAACATGACCGCCAGAGCGTCGTACACGGCCAACAGGACCGGAGGGGCCGCTCCCTTGAGACCCAGGACGCCGGCCAACAGGCCGGCGATGCCCCCGCCGAGGCCGATCAGCAGCAGGCAAGCCACGACAACAAGGCTGATCCCGATGTTCACCCGTCCGCCGCGGGCCCACTGGTTTCGTGTCAGCCGCCAGCGCAGCCACAGGATGGTTTGGATCTGGCTCCAGTGCATTCACCCCTCCAGCCAGCTCAGGGTCTGTCGCTCGACCTGGCCCAGGCCCACCGTGGCGATGAACCGGTCCTCCAGGGTGCCGCTCTGACGGATCTCGGCCATCGTGCCCTGAAAGACGAGCCTGCCCTGCGCGATGATGCCGACGGCCGAGCACAGCTTCTCCACGATCTCCAGGACATGAGAGGTCAGGAAGATCGTGGCGCCCCGCTGCACACATCGGCTGAGCATGTCCCGCAGCACGCGCGAGGCCACCGCGTCGACCCCTTCGAACGGCTCATCGAGGAACAGGATGTCCGGACTGGCGATCAGCGCCGCCGCCAGGGCGAGCTTCTTTTTCATGCCGTGCGAGTACTCCATCGTGAGCTTGCGTTCCTCGTCCGCCAGGCCCATCAGCGACAGCAGCTCCTCGCAGCGCTCGCGGACGGTCGGCAGCGGCAATCGATACATCCGCCCGACGAAGGTCAAATACTCCCGCCCCGTCAGATTGTCGAACAGACCGAGCTGCTCGGGCACGACGCCGACCCGACGCTTGATTTCCCGGGCTGCGTCGCTGTCGGACAGATCCTGGTCGAGAATTCGCATCACGCCGCCGCTGGGGGCCAGCAGGCCCGTCAGCATCTTGATCGTGGTGGACTTGCCCGCGCCGTTGGGACCGAGGAACCCGTAGAACGTCCCTTTCTCGACGCGCAGGTCAAGATCGTCCACGGCGACCACCTCGCCGAACCGGCGACTCAATCCTCTCGTCTCAATCGCAAGTGTCATAGGGACATAGTGTAATCGGGCAGGGTCTTGTTGCCAACAGACAACTTCAGGGCGGAGAATGCCGAAATCCGAAACCCACGTCCCATAACCCAAACTGCGACCCGCCCGGCCGCAACACTGGTGTTTTCGGGCCTTTCCGGCCGATAGATACACCATATGGGTACTCGGTTCACGCATGTGCAGTCGGATGATACAACGCAGGAGGCGACCTCCGTGCCTGTGCCGAGATCGCCAGGCACTCGCCAGCGAACCAAGCCTTGCCCGTTCTGTGCCGAGACGATCCGCTTCGCGGCGATCAAATGCCGCTACTGCGGCGAGTTCCTCACCGGAGACCGACGCCAAGCCCTTGGGAAGCTCCGCGCCGGCGCCGGCGAATCCCAAGACGATTCGCAGACTCAAGACGCGCCGGCAGAGGAGGAGAGCGACCTGCTCTGGTCCGGCCGACCCAGCCTCTTCACTCTGGCGGGCGCGGCGGTCCGAACCACGTTCCTTGTGGCCCTGTGCGGCGTAGCGTATCACTACCCGTTGGCCCTGTTCGTAACGCGCCTCCCCAAGTCGAACGTGCCCGCGGCGCAATTGGCGACGGTCGAAGGGTGGGTGGATCTCGCGGCCCTGGGCCTGGCGGTCGTTGCCCTGCTGGTCCTGGCCTGGAAGATCGCCTCGCTCAAGAGCATCCACTACGAAGTGACGCCCGATCGGGTCGAGTGGTCCCGCGGCATCTTCGACCGCCAGGTCGACAACATCGACATGTTCCGCGTGGTCGACCTGAAGCTGCACCGCTCGCTGATCGAATGCCTGCTCGGCATCGGAACCGTCGTTTTGATCACGAAGGACGAAACCGACCCGGAGTTCGAGTTCGTCAACGTCCGTCGGTGCCGGCGCCTGTACGACATACTCAAGGAACTCAGCCTCAAGGCCGACAGGAAGTGGAACGTCCTGCACCTCGACTAGGCATCTTCGCTACCCTGAGGAACGGGGGAGAATTCCAAGAAACCGGTAACCGACCGCCCGGAAGAGCCACTAGTACAATATGACTGTGCCAGCAGCCAACATGCCGGACGAACGATCCGTGTCGCAGGGGCCGCACGATGAACCCCTGGACCGGATGTCGCGAGCGTGGACCCTCCCCCTGCTGCTCCTGCTGTTCGTCGGCAGCGGATGTCCGGCCCTGATCTATCAGATCGTCTGGCTCCAATCGCTTCAACTGATCATCGGCTCGTCGGCTGTGTCCCTGGGAGTCCTCCTGGGCACGTTCATGGGCGGCATGTGTCTGGGCAGCCTCTTGCTGCCTCGACTGATTTCTCCGGCTCGCCACCCGCTGCGGGTGTACGCCGTGCTCGAACTGGGCATCGGATTTTTCGGCATCGTCCTGCTGTTCGTCCTGCCGCACGCCAGTCGCGTCTACGCGTCGTTCGTCGGTCCGGGCTGGGCCGGGGTCCTCATACGAGGACTCGTCTGCGCCCTCGGCCTGCTGGCTCCCACAGTCTTCATGGGCGCGACCCTGCCCGCGATCGCCCGCTGGGTCCGCGCGACGCCGAAAGGGGTTTCCTGGCTCGGTTTCTTCTACGGCGGCAACACGGCCGGCGCCGTCCTGGGCTGTCTCCTGGCGGGCTTCTACCTTCTGCGGGTCTACGACATGGCCGTGGCCACGTATGTCGCCGCGGCCATCAATCTCGCGGTCGCGTCGCTGGCCCTGTTGTTGGCCGGGTATACGAGCAACCGAACACTCGAGGACGGACCGGCGGCTGAAATGCGAGAGTCCGAGCGACTCGCCCTACATTCTCTGCGTCCCCCGAGCGGTGGCCGCTCGACAATCTACGTGGTCATCGCCCTGTCCGGCCTGTGCGCCCTCGGCGCGGAGGTCGTCTGGACGCACGTCCTGTCGCTGCTGCTGGGCGGAACGGTCTACACTTTCTCGATCATTCTGGCGGTGTTCCTGACCGGGCTGGGCATCGGCAGCGGCCTGGGCTCGATGATCGTCCGCGAGATGGTCCGACCCCACCTGGCCTTGGGCGGCTGCCAACTGCTCCTGGTCGGCGCCATCGCCTGGGCGGCGTGCGGACTGGCCGAATCGCTGCCCTACTGGCCGGTCGATCCCTCGCTGTCGAGAAGCCCCTGGTTGACCTTCCAGATCGATCTCGTGCGATGCGCGTGGGTCGTGCTGCCGGGCGCGATCCTCTGGGGCGCGAGCTTCCCGCTGGCCCTGGCGTCCGCGACGTCGGAGAGCCGGGACCCAGGACGGCTCGTCGGCGGGATCTACGCAGCCAATACCGTCGGCGCGATCGTCGGCTCGGTCGCCTTCAGCATGATCCTGATCCCCCACTTCGGCACCCAGAACAGCCAACGAGTCATGCTCGCCCTGGCGGCCGTCGCGTCGGCGCTCGCGTGGGCCACAGGCGGAAGGACCGGAGGTCTGACGAGACTCCTGCGGTACCGTCTTGCCCTGGCCGCTGCGGCCCTGATGATCGCGATCCCAGCGATCTCGAGAACGCCGCCGATCCCGCCGGAACTGATCGCCTATGGACGCTACCTGCCGACGCGGACCTCCATAGCCGACGTCCTCTACGTGGGCGAAGGCAGAAACGCCACGATCGCGGTGACTCGCCTCGACAACGACGTCACCAGTTTCCACGTCTGCGGCAAGGTCGAAGCGTCCACCGAGCCTGCGGACATGCGGCTCCAGCGCATGCTCGGCCACCTCTCGGCCCTGATGCACCCCAAGCCCCGTTCGATCCTCGTCGTCGGCTGCGGGGCAGGCGTCACCGCGGGCTCGTTCCTCGTGCATCCCGACGTCGAGCGGGTCGTGCTGTGCGAGATCGAGCCGCTGATCCCGAAGGTCGTGTCGCTCTATTTCGCGCGCGAGAACTACAACCTGGTGAAGGACCCGCGGGTCCAGATCGTCTACGACGACGCCCGTCACTACATCCTCACGACGCACGAGACCTTCGACGTCATCACTTCCGATCCGATCCATCCCTGGGTGAAGGGCTCGGCGTCCCTCTACACCCGCGAGTACTTCGAACTCTGCAAGAAGCGTCTGAAGCCCGGCGGCGTCGTCACACAGTGGGTCCCGCTCTATGAAAGCCGTCTGGACGTGGTCAAGAGCGAAATCGCGACCTTCTTCACCGCCTTTCCCGAGGGCACGATCTGGAGCAACGACATCCAGGGCGACGGCTATGACGTGGTCCTGCTCGGACGGACCGACCCGCTGAGGATCGACATCGACGCCCTGCAGAAGAGGCTCGACCGGGAGGACCACCGCCGGGTGGCCGAATCCCTTTGGGAAGTCGGATTCTATGGAGCGACGGACCTTCTGGCCACCTACGCCGGCCAGGCCCCCCACCTGACCGACTGGCTCAAGGACGCCCAGATCAACACGGACCTCAACCTCCGACTCCAGTACCTGGCGGGCATGGGCCTCAACGCGTTCGAAGGGACAGCGATCTACGACGAACTCCTCGCCTACCGAAGGTTCCCCGAGACCCTCTTTGTCGGTTCTCCAACCGAGAAGCTCAAGCTCAGAGACGCCATCGGCAACTCGCGATAGACCTCCCAAACCACGGCACCTCGAGACAGCCGTCCTCGCGAGTCTCTTTCCGTTCCCTGTTTATGGGGCGATGCTCCGACTCGTTCGCCATGATCGCATCTGTGGGCCGACCCCGAGTCCTATATTCTCTCGTGAGCCAAGAGCCCCAAAGGACTCGTCGGGCGTAAGGCATCGTCCGTCAAGGTCATCCCTTCCTCCACGCCAGAATCCGCGGAGTCCTTCGTCTCAAACGCCGATAAACCGGTCGTACACGGAATGGGGTGATGATCCAGGTTTTCGCATTCATGCGGCGGAATCAGCCCCTGAACAATCTGTAAGGCCCAGAGAAGAGGGACTGTGTGTCTGCGAAATGGAAAAAAGAGCTGCGCGGGACGATCGCAGAGAGCAAGCCCCTCGGGCAATGCCGGCAATGCGGGGCATGCTGCGCCTTCATCAGCATCCCTCCGTTCAAGGAAGACGAGTTGGATCGCCTGCCGGAGGACATCCTCCGCGTCGTAGACTGGTACACGCAGAACCATCGTTCCCGTCCGACGTCGCCGACGCCCTGCTATTTCTACGACATGACCACGCGTCGATGTCTGATCCACGAACACAAGCCGCAGACCTGTCGCGACTTCGAAGCCGGCGGTCCCGGCTGTCGCACGGAGCGGAGCTACCTCTTGCCTGCCCTGGAACAGTATCACAACGCGACCAAACGCTGGGCCGAGCACTACACCCGCTTCGTCAACCTCGAAGGCCGAATCCAGGAGATGGCCGAGTTCTGCCTGGACGACGAAGTCATGGAAGACCTGCTGAACGAGTGAGGGTGGGCTCGTGACGTCCGTACGTCACGAGCCGGACGGAAGCATCACGACTCCACAGCGAAGAGTCCGCATTCCCCCGGTTTCCAGGCATCGACCTCAACACCGCAACCCCGTCATGCTCATCCGGAGCGAACGAGCATCTTCCTTTGTACTTCTGCCCGACACCGGTTATACTGGTTTGCGAAATCACGCGGGGCAAGGCGGAACCGAGCATAGCAACTCGACGTCCGGCTTGTCGCCGGAGCGAGATCTGAGGATTGCCGGTTTGGAGAGAGAACCATGAGACAGAGCCAATCAAGTCAGTCGTGCGTCTGCCTATTGATCCTGTCCTGCTACAGCGTCGCGGCCGTCGAGGCGTATTCCGGCGGCGGCGGGACGCCCGCCTGTCCCTACGTGCTGGCCGGAAAGCAGGACATTCTGGAGCTGGCGTCGGATCCGAACAACTTCGACAAATCGTTTCTTCTGCTCGCTGACATCGACATGGAAGGCGAGATGTTCGAGCATTCTCCCCTCGCGCAGGACGCCGGGTTCAACCCCAACTTCGGGATGTACGACGGCCTGTTCACCGGCGTCTTCAACGGCGACGGCCACGTCATCGAGAACTTCGCGATTGCCGGACGTGGTCCTCTCGGCTTCTTCGGGGCGATCGGGCGGACCGGCAGAGTCATGCACCTGGGCCTGAACAACGTCCGCGTTGAAGGCCCGACGGTATCGGATGTCGGCATGCTCGCAGGGATCAACATGGGGAGTATTGTGGGCTGCTATGCCCAGGGACAGGTCTCGGGTCTGGGCAATGTGGGAGGTCTCGTCGGATACCAGTACCGCGGGACGATCGTCGAGAGCTTCAGCCTGGGGCAGGTGCATAGCGTCGCAGGAGGTGCAGGCGGACTGGTCGGCGTCCTGGCCACCGGCACGATCGAGCGATGCTACGGCGCCTGTGCCGTGACGAGCGAGATTCCCTCCCACGGCGGCGGTCTGGTCGGCCGGGTGGAGATGTTCAGCAGAGGCAGTTTCCCCAGCGAAGTCTCGGACAGCTTCTGGGATGTCGAAGTCAGCGGCCAGTCCACGAGCAACGGCGGCCTCGGCCTGACCACGAACGAAATGCACAGTCCGGCGGTCTTTCTGAACGCGAGGTGGGACTTCGCAGACGAACAACGCAACGGTATCAACGACATCTGGACGCAGCCTGAAGGCGGCAGCTATCCGGCTCTGAGCTCGTTCTCCGGCGTTCAGCCGGTTTCGTTGGACGGCGAGGGGACCGTGAACAACCCCTTCGTCGTTTCAACCCCACGGGAACTGGCGGCCGTCGTCTACTACGGCAGCGCAGTGTTCGTTCTCGACGCCGACATCGACCTGTCCGGCATCACATGGGCGGTCCCGGTCGCACGACAGTTCTCCGGATCCCTGGACGGACGAGGGCATTGCATTCGGGGCTTCTCCCAGGAAGGCTCCTGCGGTCTGTTCGGAACGATTGAAAGCGGTGCCGCCGTGATGAACCTGCAACTCCAGGGCTGCGAGATCACGCCGATGGACGGACCGGCTGGCTGCCTGGCCGGCGAGAACCGGGGCCACGTGGCGTACTGTTCGGCCGACGGCATCGTTTCCGGAGGCGACGTCGCCGGGGGCCTCGTCGGGCGCAACGGGGGTGCGATCTGGCAGTGTTCCTTTACAGGCGCGGTGCGCGGACACGGCACGGCCGGTGGGCTCGCGGGTCACAACACGGGCACCCTGCTGAGCGATTGGAGCGCGGGGGCGGTGTCGGGTGATTCCAACGTGGGCGGGCTGGCGGGACTCAATGCGGGATCCATCAAGTCCTGCTACAGCATCGCGGCCGTCATCGGCCGATCCAATCTCGGCGGCCTGCTGGGCAGCAACGGCGGAAGCGTCGCGGACTGTTACGCCAGAGGCGCAGCGGCCGGAACTCGCCGCGTCGGCGGACTGATTGGGGAGAACACCAGGAACATATCGAACTGCTACAGCACCGGCTTCGTCGCCGGACTGGAGGATCTGGGCGGCCTGATCGGATGCGACGATCTGTCCGCGGCCGGTGCCCTGAACAGCTTTTGGGACGTCGATGCTTCGAGAACGCGAACGAGTTCAGGCGGGACCGGGATCGGTCGAAAACAGATGCAGGAGATCGGTACGTTCCTGGCCGGCGGATGGGATTTCGTCGGGGAAACCGCCAACGGGTTTCAGGACCTCTGGACGATGGCGGACGACGGCTATCCCGCCTTAACGATGTCCATCGTGTACACTGCACCGCTCCGCCGATAGACACCCCCTGGAAGGAGAATGACCATACGCGTCGCATCGTTGCTCGCCGCGATCTTGTCGCTTTCGCTCGTCTTGGCACGAGAGGCGTATCCATAGAATCCACGAACGGAGGCGGGCGTTTCCACGACGCTGGCCAGGCACCTGCGAGAACTGGGCTTCACCCATCCCGACGACATGTCTGCTTCAACGAGAATCAATGCCGGGTGCGGATCGCCAACGCGGCCTGCGAAAGGAAGACCTCCTGACCCTCCTGGGCTTCAGACCCGACACCGACCACCCTGCACCATAGTACCTTTCATGCGATTGCCCTGGCGAAACCTGCAGAACACTTGCATGGGCAGGGGATGTTGGGGTAGAATAGAGGGGTCTGGGCCGGACCGGAGGTTGAGCTGAGCCGGTGGATGTCGCTTCGCTTGAAAGTAAGGAGTTGCAGGTATGAGCTGCCGAAAAGCCTTCACATTGATCGAACTCCTCGTCGTCATCGCAGTGATCGCGGTCTTGATGGCCATTCTGATGCCGGCCCTGAACCGGGCTCGAGAACAAGGCAAACGCGTCGCCTGCCTCAACAATCTCGGGCAGATGATGAAGGGCTGGATCATGTACGCCGACGACAACGACGAAAAGATCATGCCGGCCAATCCTGCGCCGCCCTCTGCGGAACTCCCCAACGGCGGATGGGTGCACTACTACTCGGGTGCAACCGCCACGCAGGAGCAGAAGATCAACGGGGTTCGCGCCGGTCTGTTGTTCACGTACTGCCCCGAGGTCGGGCTGTACAAGTGCCCCACCGGCATCCGCGGAGAGGTCGTGACATATGCCATCACGGATGCGATGAACGGCTATCCCGGCATCCCGGGGACCAAGGATCTGATGGTCTACAAGCGAATCAAGATCAAGCGGGCCGACGCGAGGATTGTTTTCCTGGACGAAGGGCGTCTGAGCCCGAACAGTTGGACGCTCTGGTACGACCAGGAACGCTGGTGGGACCAGATCACCGCCCGCCACGGCGACGGCACGAACTTCGGCTTCGCCGACGGCCACAGCGAGTACTGGAAGTGGAAGGACCCGCGAACGCTGGAGGTCGCCAAGGCCGACTACGACTTGTGGCAGGGCTCTCTCCGAAATGGGGCCATGTCCAATTCGCCGGGCAATGAGGATCTGCACGCCGTCCAACGAGGCGTGTGGACAAAACTGGGATACACGCCCAGCAACAGCCGGTAGACCACGACCCGCAGCATCACCAACGATTGCCGATCCTCCCACGCGGATTTTCGCGCGTTTTCGGACAGGGTTCGCTCCGTCCTCCTTGACCTGCCGCCAACTCTCGATACCATGAGGGGCTCTCGTTCTCGAATAGCCGGCGGATCGGGTCTGTGCCGGACAGGCCGGCGCCGGCGGGTTTTGAAGAAGGATGTGTGCGAATGACCGATGGCAGCGAAACGCTGGGTGTGATCTTCGATATGGATGGGGTCCTCGTCGATACGGGCTGGGCCCATCGACAGGCGTGGTTCGATACGGCGGCGATGGAAGGCTTCCCGATGTCCGACGAGTTCTTCCGGGGCACGTTCGGCATGCAGAACGCCGCGATCCTGCCGATGCTGAGGCCGGGGATCTCGAAGGATGAGATCAGGCGTTTGTCTCAGTGGAAAGAGCAGCGGTACCGAGAGGTCGCGAGAGCGCGTCCAGACTTGGCCGCCGGGACGATCTCCTTGCTCAAGGACCTCAAGCGAAACGGGTTTCGCCTGGCGATCGGATCGTCCGCGCCGCCGGAGAACCTCGATGTCTTCTGGAACGCGCACTCGCTGGCGGACTATTTCGACGCCCGCGTGACCAGCGAACAAGTGACTGAGAGCAAGCCGTCGCCGCAGACCTTCCTCAAAGCGGCCGAGAAACTCGGACTGCCTCCCTCGCGGTGCGCGGTGGTCGAGGACGCCCTGCAGGGCGTGCAGGCAGGCAAGGCCGGCGGCATGGTCGTCGTCGCGGTGACGACCACCCACAAACGGGAGGACCTGATCCACGCGGACCATGTCGTGAACAGCCTGACCGAACTGAAGGCGGCGGACTTCCTGAGACTGCTCGGCAACGGCGAGAAGTCGAGGACCTCTTGAGATGGTCTACGTCAAACTCCTCCTGACCGCCCTCTTCTGGGGCGGGACGTTCATCGCCGGACGGCACGTCTCGCAACATCTCGACCCGTTCACGATCGCATTCCTGCGATTCGCGATGGCTTCCGTGCTGCTGCTGACGCTGACCTATCGCCAGGAGAGCCGGTTCCCTCGATTGACCGGAGGACAGTTCGTCCTGATCGCAGTGTTGGGCGCCACAGGGATATTCGCCTATAACGTCCTGTTCTTCAAAGGCCTGCACCTGATCGAGGCCGGTCGAGCGTCCCTGATCGTCGCGACGTCGCCGGCCTTCATCGCGGTGGCCTCGGCCCTGTTCCTCCGCGACGGCAGTTCCAGGCTTCTTGCCCACCCCGTGCGTGCAGCGGGCATTCCCCTGTCCATCCTCGGCGCGATCGTGGTCATCTCGCGAGGCGACCTACGACAGATCCTCGCCGGCGGAGTCGGCCTGGGCGAGCTGTTCATCCTCGGCTGCGTGCTGAACTGGGTCATCTACTCCGTGCTGGGCAAGGTCGCGATGCGAAGTCTGTCGCCCTTGACGGCCGTGTCCTATTCCTCAGCCGTCGGCGCTCTGGCCCTGGCTGTGCCGGCGGCGATGGAAAACCCCGTCAAGAACCTCAGCAACGCCTCCTGGCTCGACTGGGCGGCGATCGCCTACCTGGCAGTATTCGGGACGGTTCTGGGCTTCGTATGGTTCTATCAAGGGGTGCGGGCCATCGGCGCCCCTCGCGCGGGCCTGTTCATCAACTTCGTTCCCGTCTCAGCGGTGCTGCTGGCGGCCCCCCTGCTTCACGAGCCGATCACCTGGTCCCTGGCGGTCGGAGCAGCTCTGGTCCTGTCCGGCGTGTTCCTGACGAATCGCTCGCCGAAAGCCGGCTGAGGCAGGTCATTGTCGAAGTTGCGCCCACAGGAGCCTGCGGAACGGGTCCAGGACCACCGGCAGCGGGACCACCTGGACCTGGGCCGCACCGAGCGTGCCCCCGATGCTCACGGAGGCGGCCCCCGACTGGAAGGTGGTCAGTAGCCGATCCAGCGCACGCACGCCGGGCAGGTTCACTCCCCTGAGGACCCGCGTCGATCCGACGGCGAAGCCGCTGACTTCGCTCTGGCCGCCGCGCTGGAGATCGGCGATCCTCACCGCGCCGCGGACCTCGACGCCACGGTTGAAGTATGTGAAGGCGGGGATCTCCAGGGACGCGCCTTCCAGCCGAATCGTCAGATCGCCGGTGCCCGTGGGGCCTTGTGGTCCAAACTGAAGGTTCAAAGTGTCGTAGAGGGTCCCAATGATGCTGTTGTTGCCAAGGTCCGACCTTGTCAGATTGACCCGCGCCTGCCCTTGCAGCGGTGAGAAGTCCTTGTCCAGCACGGCCGACGACCCCAGCAGCGCGACGGCGCCGGAGAGATGACCGATGTGCGCCATCGCTTCGGGATCGATCACGTGGACAATCTGATCCAGGTTCAGATCGTTGAAGTCGGCGGTCAGGCTGGCGTAGCGGATGCCCGCATGCGTACTGACGCGGGCCCTCGCATTCACCTGGCCTTCGAACACCCTCCAATCTGCCTGATCGATCAACAGACGCGAGTCGCCGAGACATCCTGTAATCCGCAAGGACTCGACCTCGGCCGGACCGAACCGCCCGTCTTCGACCTGTGCCTCCAGCGAGAACCGCAGTGGCTCGGGCGAACGGGCCTCCGGGCCCACGTGCTCGGCCTCGAACGAACCGGAGACGAACCCCTCGAATCTCGCCAATTGCGGCGCCCAAGGCTGCAGCAACCTCGGCTCGATGTGTCGCCATCGCAGCTTCACGGAACTGGTGAGCAGCCGGTCCAGGCAGATCTGAACCTTGCCTTCCACCTCGCCGCCCAGAGTCTCCGCGTACAGCTCTTCGACGCTCAGCGTCTGACCCTGCGCCAGCGCGACCAGACGAACTCGGGCGAGTTCCTGCTCTTCGACCAGGACAGTGCCCGCAAGAGTGGCCTCGCCGTCGGCGGTCCGTTTGGCGAGGTTCACCCGCAGTCGCGACGTGCCGTCGGCATAGAACAGCAACGAGCTTCCCTCCAAACGGACCGGCCATCGTTCGGTCGCCAGGTCCACGAACAGGCAGTGCGGGTCGTCGATCCGGACCCCGACGCTCGCGTGGGCCTTTCCCCCCTCCTGCTCAAGCAGAATCTCGTCCAGCCGCACTTGGCCATCGGCGATGCGAAGCTTGCCCTGAACCCGTTCGACCCGAAGCGGCGAGATGTCGACGTCCTGCACGCTCCAACTGCCGGTGGCGACTGCCGAACGAAGGTCGAAATCCTCAACCGCCACTTGAATCTCCGCGTGGGCCCGTCCGCTCGCATTGACCGTCAGACCCGCTGCGACCGCCAGGGACTCCAGCGAAAGGCCGTCCGCGGTCGCGCCGATCTGAGTCAGACTTGCAGCCAGGTCATGCCGGGCGTTCAGCCGCCATTGACCGCCGAACAAGTCGATCACATCGGTCGCCATCCCGATCGTCTCGTCGTCGGCCTTGAGCCTCACGGGCACTTCGAGCCGATGGACCGTCTCTGTGCCCAGCACGATGTTCTGGCCGGTCAATTGGCCGGTCATCTCGATTCCCAACGGCTCAATGCGACCGAAGATATCGCCCTCCAGACGCCAGCGTCCTGGAGGCCCTTCGGCCTGCGTCGTATCGACCCGAACTTCGTCCGCCGGCCAGTCCGCCGTCAGATGAACGTTCTGAAGACCCTTCTCTCGGAAAGACAACCCGCCTGCGGCCGTGACGATTCGCTCTCCTTCTGCCGCTCGAAACTCCCGGAGGTGGGCGCCCCGCTCGTCCCCCTCGGCAGTCAGCCGCACGTCCAATGACGGCAAGCCCCAAGGCGCCAGATGAGGCAGGCCATCGACCGCCAGAGACGCCGACCAACGTCGCACGCTCGAATCGAAGACCGCACTCGCGGCGGCCCCCTTCGCGCCAGGCAAATGCAGGTCCGTCAGGCGAATCTCAGGCCAGGCCACGCGAATCGTCGCGCCGGCCTCCGCGAGATCCACCTGCCTTCCCTGACGAGACAAGAGCATCGTCGGGATCGAGAGCTTCCATTGCGATTGCCGCCAGTCCAAGCCGGCGCCTTCCAGGTCAACGGCCAAAGCCATCTCGCCGGAAGGATCTTTCGCTGCGCCGCGGAGGGTTGCGAGCAGCGTCTTGCGTCCGAAACGCGGGGATTTAACGGCGACCTGATACGTTCCCTCGTTCCGGACTCCCTGTTCATCGCCTGCTGTCGCCCATGAGCCATTGAACTGGCCGGACTGGGCGTTCAGATCCCAACGGCCCTGGGCCTGAGCGAGAACCGAGCCCCAAATCGCAGCAAGCTGTTCGATCCGAACCTCTCCGTTGACCGCGCGAACCTCGCCGCCCAGGCAGATCTCCCGACCCGCAGCATTCGGATCTCCGACAATCAGGTCCTTCGCAGTCACGACGACCTGATCTGCCGCCGCCTGCACCGCGATCGCGCCGCGAGCGGCGACGGGCCCGACCACCAACGAATCGAAGCGGATGGTTCCCACGACCGAATCCCGTCCGACTTTGCCCTCCCAGCGCCCCGCCGCTCGGACGGGCGAGAGATCGCGCCCGACCAGACTCTGCACCAGCGGGGCGACATCATCCACGACGAACCCTGCCTCGTGCGCCCAGTCTCGACCCTGGGCCACCCGGCCGTGAGCCCCGACGATCCGCGGAATTTCAGCTTCGAACCGCCAGAGCAGTCGCCCCTCCGGACGGGCACAGAAAGTCACCGGGCCCACCGTCTGCGCGATGTCGTTGGGTTCTTCGATATGGACCCGGCCATTTCGGACAGCGACTTGCGGCAAAGAAACAAACCGCCTCTTCTGCCGGCGTTCGTTGCCGATCTGAACGCGACTCCATACGTCCTGGATGTTCCATCGTCCATCCGGACGTCTCCGCAGGTGGACTTCCGGACTGTCCACCTCCACCGATCGCAGGTTCACCGGCCGCCCGACAAGCAGCAAGGGGATGATCTCATGGACGACTTCGATCCTCTGGGCAGCCAGCGTCACGTCGCCGGTCAGAGGCATTGCGACCTCAACGTTGCGGATCGTCGTGCGGCCGCCCCATTCGATCGAGATCGAATCGGCCTTCACGTTCATCCCGATCGCGTCGCCGGCCTTGGCCAGGATCAGTCTCTGCATCCAGGCGCTCTGGAGGGCCAGATGGACGATCCCCGCACCCGCCAGGATCAGCAGGACGAAGAAAACCAGAATCCGAATCGTCCATCGCAACATAGAGTTCTTCAATGTAGACCCATGCTCCCCATCGTATCGCCAGGCTGGGTGCGCGGTCCCAAGAGCCGCGAGGGCATCATTCGATATGATGATCCACCGGCGGGACAGTGCCGAGGGTCCGCGGACCAAAGCCCAGGATCCACCAATCGTCGCGATAGGCCCGTCCGACCGAGGGGCCCGAACTGGCGACAACTTCGCCCGTGTTGGACCAATAGGCGACGTAGGCGATGCCGGCGAAGCTCACCTGCTTGATCTCCTTGACGATGGCCACTTCCGGCGTGATGATTCCTGCGGGAACCCCTGCCGCCGTGGCGCCGCTGCCCGCGGCCGCACCGATGGACGGGATACCGATGAGGCTGTCGTACCGGTCGATGCCGACGCCGGAACTGCGAACTTCAAGCATGATCTCCGCGTCCCGCATGTCAAACATCAATTGCACTCCCGCCAGCAGCAGTTTGGCTCGCACCTCGCCTAGAACGAACGCCTTGTCGGGCGAGCCGAAAAAGCGGTCGTCCACAAAGACCTTCCGTCCGTGAAGGATCTCGAAGCTCAGCGGCGCAACCGCCTCTCTCACCGCTTCGGAAATCAGAAACTGCTCCGTGGCCGTCCGCTCCGGGTCGGTGACCCGCTGCGTCGCACAACTGCACAACAAGAGCCCCAGCAGCCCCACGACCGCCGCATGCGCAGAGACTCCTGCGGTCTCCAACACCCGCCCCACGCACTGTCGGGTCAATGCCATTGTGCCCTCTCGTATGAAACCTGTGGCCATGAAACCTGTCGCGTCGGGCATGGACGTCCAGCCCTCTCTATTACATCATATCGGCACTGGAGTTCACAGGGCTTTTCCCGAAATGTTCTGATTGCCTCCGCGCGGGAGGCAGGTCCGGAATATCCTTGAATCGAGAGGTAGCCGTCAGTACTCTGTCGCGATGCGCAACCTGCGGGAACCGCTTCGTATCGACGAAGACTACCCACGAAAACCTGCGAGGCCGGAGTAATCCCATGAGCTCAAGCCCCCTCGTGTCCCTGTCCAAAGCCCTGCTCCACTGGGCCGCGTCCTTTTTTCGGCCCCTCGCCTTGAGGACCGCCCGGTTCCTCGCCCTCGCCTGGCCGGGAGCGGCTATCGGCCTGGCGATCGCCGCGGCGCTCATTCCGGCGTACGCCGGACTCTGCATGGGGACCGGCTTGGGAATTGTCGTCGATGTGGGCGGCACCTTCCTGCTGGGCGTCCTGGCCGTGGCGTTGTCGATCCTTCTCGTGTTGCTCGGGTTGGCGATTCTCCGCCGTCTGCCCCCGCGGTTCGTTGCAGTCTTCGTCGTCGTCCTGGCCTGCATCGTGGGCGTGGGCGGTGGGTTTGGCTACAGCCCCGAATTCGCCATCCACCTGGCAGGTCCCCCGGCGGCATTGATCGCACTGGCTGGGGCGGGACTCTCGACCTTGCTTCGACGCGGCCCGGGTCGCGCCGGTATCGTCCATGGCGTTTTGGGCTCGCTGATGTTGGTCGTCGCTGCCGCGTTGAGCGGTTGGCTGATCTCCTGGGTGTTCACCCCCGGCCAAGACCCGTTTCTCGCCGATGTCACGCCGGTCGCCGGCAGGGCGGCCTCTCTCGACGCCCCCAATCCCGCCCAGTCCGGCCCGTACGGGGTGGGGACACTCTTCTACGGAAGCGGCACGGATCTGCGGCGGCCGGAATATGGCCCGAAGGCGGATGTCAAGACCGACCCGGTCGACGCCTCCCCGTTTGTGACCAATCTCGATGGCTTCAAAGCCTGGGCCCGCAAGAAGTACTGGGGCTTCGGACCCGACCGATTCCCGTTGAACGCCCGCGTGTGGTTCCCCGAAGGCAGAGGCCCCTTCCCGCTGGTGCTGATCGTACACGGCAACCACAAGATGGAGGAGTTCTCGGACTCTGGCTATGCCTACCTGGGCGAGCTGCTGGCCAGCCGGGGGTACCTCGTCGCCTCCGTCGATGAGAACTTCCTCAACGGCAGTTGGGCAGGCGACATCGGATGCGAGAACGACGCCCGCGGATGGCTGCTGCTCAAGCATCTGGAGCTCTGGCGCGCGTGGAACGGACAAGCGGACAGTCCTTTCGCAGACAAGGTGGACTTGGCCAACGTCGCCCTGATCGGCCATTCCCGCGGCGGCGAAGCGATCCTGCACGCCGCAGCCTTTAACCGGCTTTCCCACTGGCCCGACGACGCGACGGTCCGCTTCGACTTCCACTTCGCGATCCGCACGCTGATCGCCGTCGCCCCCATCGACGGCCAATACGAGCCCGCGGGCCGCCCGGTCCCCGTCGAGAACGTCAACTACCTCGTCCTCCAGGGCAGCCACGACAGCGATCTGGATTTCTTCGCGGGCGCAAGAACCTATCGTCGGGTCGAGTTCAGCGACGATGACCATTGGATGAAAGCGGCCTTGTATATCCATCGCGCCAACCACGGCCAGTTCAACACGGTCTGGGGCCGATACGACATGGGACCGCCCCTGAGCCGCCTGTTGGCCCTGGGCCCGCTGCTGGCCCCCGAGGATCAGAGGACGATCGCGAAGATCTACATCTCCGCATTCCTGGACGCCACGCTCCGCGGGCGGGCCGATTACATCCCGATGTTCCGCAACCATCGTCGCGCCGCGGCGTGGCTTCCCCAGACCGTGTATTTCAGCCGATTCGAAGAATCCGGTTTTCAGATCCTCGCGGACTTTGACGAGTCGATCGATGTCACGAAGGGGTCCGCGTCCGGCGTGTCCCTGCGCGGCGAAAGCCTGAGCGTCTGGCGACAGCAGGAAATGAAGGGTCGCGGGGACTGGCCCTTGCGCGATTACGCGGTCGCGCTCGGCTGGAACACGCCGCACCCTGGGCTGCCGGAGCACGCGCCGTGCTTCGCGATCACCCTGCCCGAAACGTTGTCCGCGGATTGGGGATTGGATGACGCCTCGGTCCTGTCCTTCTGTCTGGCGGATACGAATGACCATTGCGAACCTCTGCGCCCCGAGAGCCCGGCCGGCGGAGATGGCAGTCGCCCGCCGGAGCAGGAAGGGATCGACTTGACGATCGAACTGGTCGATTCCAGTGGATGCATCGCGAGGCTGCCGCTGAGCCACGTAGCGGCACTCCAACCCGCTCTCCACGTGACCTTCACGAAATGGGCGTACTGGGAACGATTTCGAAACAAGCCGCCGGTGGAGCCCGTGCTCCAGACCTGGGAAATGCCCCTGAGCAGCTTCACCGATTCCAATCCCGCCCTGAATCTATCGGAATTGCGGGAAATCCGATTCCGCTTCGATCGTATGGCGTCACGTGTCCTTCTCCTGGACCAAGTGGGGGTCGCGTCGCCGGGGAAAATGAAAAAGTTTGAGTGATGCGTCCCAAAAACGCCCGTTTTTCCAGGCGTTCGTGCGGATTCAATTCGGTTTTTGCGAGATTCTTCCTCCCGACGTCACCGTGCCTCTTGATTCTTGGACGCCGCGATGGTAAGATCGTCATATGGTTTATTGGGGTGGAGAAAAATTATGAATGAGATGATTCTGACCTTGTTCGTAATGCTTCTGTTCTTGCTGGGCGTCACTGCCAGGGCATAAAAGGCCTGTCGTTTTCCCCCTCGCGAGTGGGCTGCGGGGTCGCACTATATCCTACGCGAGGACTGGTCTTTTTTTCCTGCTGCCGCCCGGAGAATGCCGGCCGAGGGCGAATCGGCCGCGTGATGCGACCGTCGCCCCCGGCGGGCTTTCAAATCAAATATAGCAGATCCTGAATTTTCAGTTTATCCACAACTACGCCTCTTCGACCACCTTGAAGCCCATCGCGTCGGCCAGCGCGAAGACCGGTTCCTTGAGGTCGCCGTAGACGGTGACGCGGTGCCAGCCCCACTGGTCCCACAGCGTGAAAAGCTTCTCGATGTCGCCGACGGGTTCGGCGGCCAGCTTCGTCCGGCAGGCCCGGTCGTCCGGGTCGTTGGCGACCGCCTTGCCGCGATGGAACAGGATCTCCTTGCGTCCCTGGTCGGCTTCGAGCGTCGTCGTCATGTAGCCCAGCGGCAGGATCGAGCGGACCGAGGCCCCCTGGCGATCCTCAGAGTGCGTCATGATCGTGAACGGATTGGTCGAGCCCTGCGGCCCGAACGCCTTGTTCGAGGCCACGCAGTGAGCGTAGATGATCTGGCGCTTCGAGGTGTCGATCACCGGGTCGGAGATGTAGCCGGGACGGCCCTGCGTCAGCGAGGTGGCCATGAGCATCGTCGCGGTCGAGCGGGTGTCGCACTCGCAGGCGCCGACGAGGCCTTCGTTGCACAACTCGTGGAAGCCCAGGCAGGGATACGCGTGAATGTGCCCGCCGTAGAAGCCGCCGAGACAGTTGACTGTGATGGCGTTGGCCCCGTGCTTCTTGAGCACCGCCTTCATGCCCAGGTACATCGCGGCGGAGGTTTCGAGCGTCTCCTGCGAGACCTCGATCACGTTGGCTGCGTTCCTTCGCCAGCGGTTGGCGACGGCGCGCGATTCGTCTTTGTCCGCGGTCTTCCACGCTTCGTTGACCTCCGCGAACGACACCCACTCCATCGGGATGCCCAACAGCGGCTGGGCCGGACCGGCGTTCTGGTCGCGGACTGCGAGGATCTTCGACTCCTTCAACCGCTGGATGCAGTCCTTCGTGGATAGGAACTTGATCGGATCGGACGTGCAGGCGAGGTCGCCGACTTGGGGGAGTCTCGCCATCCGCACCCGGGTCGTCGCCTGGGCGAACTCAGCGGGAGCGCCGCCCTTGCGGACGATGTCGAAGCACTTGACCGCCTCGACCAAGTCCTCGAACCGCGACGACGCCACGAACCCGACATTGGCCGCCTGCGCGCGGAGGAAGGCCGCGGTGTAAACGAGGAATCCGCCGCTGCCGCCGTACTGGAAGTCCACGTACAGCACCGGTTTGCCCGATTTCGCGATCGTCTGGGCCACCTGATTCCAGCAGTTCAGTTGCATGACGAGGTAGCCGCCGATGGCACCGGACTTGTCTTCGTCGAGGATCTTCTGGGCCTGGTCCGGGCCGGTCGCCATCGAAGAGACGAACTCGAACTGCGGGCACTCTCGGGCCAGGCCCGCGTTCGTCTTCTCCATCACCGGCTTGAAATCGAACCCGACGTTGGGCCAATCCGGTCCCGGCTGCACCGGCGCGTGCAGCGCATAGACGATCCGAATCCGCATCTTCCCCTCGCCCGAAGCCGCCCGGGCCGCACCCGCGCTCGTCAGCAGTTCCGCAGCCCCCGCGCACGCCGCCCCGCACCCGGCCGCCAGGAACTGCCGCCGATTCAGCCGACAGCACGCACAACCCGAAACCAACTCGTTCTTGTCCATAGTTCTTCTCCGGATGTTGATGATTGTCAGTCCACGAGCACAAGCCCGAAGGAGTTCGGACACTGATCCCTCGTTCGCACGACCTCGATGTAGAACCCGCCCGCCGCTTCCGACCGCTCGGACTTCGCCGATTTCCCCTTCCGGTGTTCCATGTCGGATCCGTCTCCAAGAAGCCGTGAATTCCTGCGACCAGCACTCTCCCATGTTATATCCCGCCTCAGGCCACTCGGCAAGAGCCATCCGTCAGGCTCCTGCAGGAGGCCTGCACACGACGGCAGTGGACGACATGGACACGGCGGCTCACCCTCGGTCCGTCACATCCACGGCATCGATGCTGTCCACGGCGTCCAGAGCGTCATTGAACTTGATCCCTCTTGCCGATAGAATGGCCCATCGGCGTCGGGATCGTGACCGACCAGCGTACGACGGATGGCGCAGAAAGGAGCGATGTTATGGCCGGAACCGTCAGCAGAAGGGTATTCCTGCGACAAATCACAGGGCTGGCCGGAGCGCTGGCCGCCGCACCATACCCCCTGCGGGGCGAGACCGCCTCTACGCGGAAACCTCTGAATGTTCTGTTCATCGCGGTGGACGATCTGAGGCCGCAACTGGGCTGTTACGGCGACCCTGTCGTGAAATCGCCCCACATCGACCGGCTCGCCGCACGCGGCACCGTCTTCACCCGGGCCTATTGCCAGCAGGCCCTGTGCAGCCCTTCGCGTATTTCGCTGCTGAGCGGTCGTTATCCCGCGACGACGCGGATCTTCACCATCGGTCCAGCCCTCCGCGAGACGATGCCGGATATCGTGACGCTCCCGCAACACTTCAAGAACACCGGCTACTTCACCCGAAGCCTCGGCAAGATCTACCACGTCGGCATCGACGATCCGCCGTCATGGAGCGTGCCTTCGTGGCAATCGAAGAAGCCCCGCTACGGCCCCGAGGGTCAGGACGCCGTTCGCAGGTACCGCGAGGCGATGGAGGCCGCAGGCAAACCAATCCCCGCCAAGGGCAAAGGCGGCGCGTTCTATGCCGGCCCCGCGTTCGAATCGCCCGACCTGTCCGACGACGAACTCTCCGACGGCGACATCGGCCGTGAAGGCGTGGCGGCCCTGCGTGAGCTGGCGCGAACGCCGGAACGGCCGTTCTTCCTGGCCGTGGGTTTCCACAATCCGCACGTGCCGTGGGTCGCCCCGAAGAAGTACTGGGACCTTTACAGAGAAGAGACCCTCCCCCTGCCCAACAACCAATACACCCCGAAGGATGCCCCGAACTTCGCCGCTCGCTCGGGCGACGACTTCTACTGGTACGGCAACGTACCCGAGGACCGCAGAATCACACCCGAGTTCGGACGCCGGTGCCTGCACGGATACCTGGCCGCAGTCAGCTACATCGACGCCCAGGTCGGCCGCCTGCTCGACACGCTCGCACGGACGGGCCTGGAACAGAACACGGTCGTGATGCTCTGGGGCGACCACGGCTACTACATGGGCGAGCACGGCTGGTGGGGCGGCAAACACACCAATTACGAAGGGGCGACCCGCGCCCCGCTGATCATCAGCGTTCCCGGCCAGAACCCTCGCGGGGTCAAGTGCGACGCGTTGGTCGAGTTCGTGGACATCTACCCATCGCTTGCAGATCTCTGCGGCCTGCCCGCCCCGAACGGCACGGAAGGCAAGAGCTTCAAGCCGCTGATCGAAAACCCCGCCGGCTCGACCAAGGCCGCCGGCCACAGTTGGTATCCCAAAGGAGGCTACGAAGGCGTGGCGATGCGGACCGACCGCTGGCGGTTCGTCGAGTGGCGCAAGGCGGGCCAGCCGAGCCTCTACGAACTCTACGATCACCAGAACGATCCGCAGGAGAACCAGAACCTCGCGAACAAGCCCGAGTACGCCGAGACGATCCGTGAACTCACGGCCAAGCTCCGCGGGAAGTTCCCGCCGAAGTAGTTGATGGAAAGAGAGTACGGCTGGGCACGAATGCCCCAGGAGGTCCAGCGAACAGGCGACACCCGCGAAGACTCGTTCGAGTGCACCACCGCCTCCGCAGATTCAACACCGGACAAGGAGAATAGAACATGAGATGTCTTACACGATCTCTGCTAACGGGATTGGCCCTAACCACGACGGTTCTGGCCTCGGCGAACGATTTCCTGCCCATCCGCCTGCACCCGCAGAACCCGCGGTATTTCCAGTGGCGTGGCAATACCCTTGCCCTGATCACCAGCGCAGAGCACTACGGGGCCGTTTTGAATCTCGATTTCGACTACCGTCGTTACCTCGAAACGCTCCAGCATGACGGTATGAACTACACGCGGATCTTCTCCGGCAGCTATGTCGAACCGGCCGGCGCATTCGGGATCGAGCGGAACACGCTGGCCCCCGCGCAAGGGCGCTTCCTGTCGCCCTGGGCCCGCAGCGACCAGCCGGGCTACGCCGGCGGCGGCAACCGATTCGACCTCGATCGCTTCAGTCCTGAGTACCTCGCTCGCCTGAAGGACTTCCTCACCGAGGCGGGCAGACGCGGCATCGTCGTCGAGCTGACGCTCTTCTGCTCCACCTACGGCGACAGCCAGTGGTCCGTGCACCCGTTCAATCCGAAGAACAACGTCCAGTCGCTGGCAGTGAGCAACTGGCGAAAGCTCAACACGCCCGACAATGGTCCTGCCCTCGCCTACCAGGAAAAGCTCGTCCGCCACCTGGTCCGCGAACTCAACGCGTTCGACAACGTGTTCTTTGAGATCCAGAACGAGCCTTGGGCCGACAACCGCACGATGGGCGAAGTGATCAATCCGTACATGACAGACAACTACCGCTGGCCCAACGCGGTGGAAATCCCGACCGCCGAAACCGTCGCGTGGCAGGCGAAGATCGGAGACATCATCGCCGACGAGGAATCACGTCTGCCAAACCGGCACCTGATCGCCCAGAACATCGCGAACTTCCGCCTGCCGATCCGCCCTGCCGATCTGATTCCGACCGCGGGGCTGGTGAACTTCCACTACGCCTATCCCGAGGCCGCGACCTGGAACCTGTCCCTGCCGATCGCGATCGGCTACGACGAGACGGGCTTTGCCGGCCGGGACGACGCGACCTATCGCCGCCAGGCCTGGAACTTCCTCCTCAGCGGCGGCGGCCTCTTCAACAACCTGGACTACAGCTTCACCGTCGGCAAAGAGGACGGCACGGACACCGCGAGCAAAGCCCCCGGCGGCGGCAGTCCCGCGCTCCGCAGGCAACTGAAAATCCTCAGCGACTTCCTGCACTCGTTCGACCTGGCGACTCTCCGCCCCGACCGCGACTTCGTGCGATCCAGTCCCGGCGTCGTCACGCGGGTCCTGAGCCATCCCGGCCGGGCCTATGCAGTCTACATGGAAGGCCGTTTCCCAACGGAGTTGAAGCTTGATCTGCCCGCGGGCACGTGGCAAATCGAATGGCTCAATCCGGCCGACGGCTCGGTGTCGAAATCAGAGCCCCTGAGCCACCCCAGCAGCCCATGCTTGCTGACAAGCCCCTCCTTCGAAGAGTCCGCGGCCCTTCGCATTGCGAGGACCCATACAGGCCCATAGACTGAATCTGACCTGGACGATGAAGTTCATCTCCACGGCCGGGTCTCACATGCACACAAGAAACCGCGAGTTCAGCGTCGCATCAGCCTTCCTCAACGACCTTGATGCCCATCAATCGCGCGAGGTGGTGTACGCTTTGCATGTGATCGCCATAAACGACGACGCGGTGCAGTAGCGTCATGGCATCCTCCGTCTCAAGGACGCTGCTCCAGTTGGCGGCCATCTTCGCTGCATCGCGGACCTCGGTGACGATCTGGGTGCGACAACCGTGGATCGATTTCTTCGGGACTTCGATGATCTTGCCGGTGGAAACGAGAATCGTATCCAGATTGACCAGCTTGGAGCGGGTGATGGTCTCGCCCACGCGGTATTGGACCTCCGGGACGCAGCCGCTGCCGGCCACCTCGGAATGCCCTCGCAACAAGTACGGAGCTTCCTTGCCGTTGGGGCCATCCATCTTCAGCGGCGCCGTGCAGTGCGCGGTCCACAGCGCGTTTCGCGAGGTGTCGAAGGTCGCATTGCCTTGGAAGCCGGGGCGATCCATCGCGTACTGGAACAGGAGCATCGTCAACAACGAGTCCATATCCCCTTCGCAGGCAGCGGGAATCCCGCGGTCACGCAGGCGGGCAAAGCCCAGGCAGGGGAATCCTTTCGACAACCATCCCATGCAGGTGCCCACCGCAAGACCCTGAGCCTGCTGTTGTTCGAAGAGACGCTGCAATGCCACACTGACGCGAGCCGCCTTGCTGATGTCCTCTGCATTGGGCTCGAGGATCTCCTTGGCGTTCTTCGTCCACCAGTCGGCCTCAGCTCGAACCGCCTTGTCTTCCACCGCAGAAGTCATGTCGTCGAAGATCTTCTCTTCGACGGCCACGACCTCCGCCCCGAGACGCTTCCTGACTTCCTCGGGCGACTGGGCCGGCGCCGTGCCTCGCGCGGGCGGGAAAAGCAGAATCCGAGTCTGCTTCATCATCGGAACGACCCTCAGCAGGCGGATCGCTCGCTCGAGTTCGTCGTAGTTGCTGCTGGCCATGAGAGTGACCCGGTGGCCTTGACGGTGCCAACGGGGAGCATACATCCAATCATGGCCACTGGCCGGCAGCGAGAAGACGACCATGGGATGAGCCCCATCCAGAACCGGCTTGACAACGCCGGTCAGAGCGAAGTTCCGCGTATTGATCGCCAGGACCGGTGCGGCCGGTCCCGCCTTCTCCAGCAAAGCCGCTGTCTCCTGGGCATTGGTCGATCGACCGATCACCAGTTCGACGTTCCCCAACTCCTGTTCCGCTTTGAGCAGCCGAGCGGTCGCGGCCTCGACCTGCGCGGCGTCGGCTCCCCAATCGCGGTCACCGGGAGCGGGCACCCCGGTGAAGACGACACAGATTCGCGACTTCCCGAGAGGTCGGCGAGATGGCGATTGTGAGGCCCAGGCCTGCGTCCAAGTTGCCCCCGCAAGAATCAATCCGCCGGCCACTTGCGCTCCCAAGAACTCTCGTCTCGTGCAATGCTCACACATGGCAGTACTCCTCGACAAAAGACAATAGCGAATCCGATTTCAACGTGCCTGTCTGACTATAGCACCAGAGCGATGGCGATTCAAGGAAAGAGTAAACTGAGAACCGACGCGACGACGGATCGGAGCCCCTGACGGCCCGCCGTCTCCGAGTCTGCCGACTTGGCCCCCAGATCCATATTTGCGATCGCCCCTCTTGTCCGGCCCACTGTGCACGAGTACACTGGACCATGGCTTGGGTCGACATTCAGGAGCATGGACATGACGAAGAGAATGCATCTTTCGAGACGACAGTTCCTCCGAATCGGCTCCGTTGCTGCGGGCTGCGGCTTGTTCAAATCACCTGGCGGGTGGACCTGCGCAGCGTCAGCCACCCGCGCCAAACCCAACGTCCTGTTCATTGCCGTGGACGATATGAACAACGACCTCGGTTGCTTCGGGCATCCATTCGTGAAATCGCCCGGAATCGACCGGCTCGCCCGACGCGGGATGCGGTTCGAGCGGGCGTACTGCCAGTTTCCCCTGTGCAGCCCAAGCCGTTCCTCGTTGCTGACGGGGCTGCGGCCCGACAGCACGCGGGTGTTCGACCTGCAATATCACTTCCGCCAGGACCTGCCTGATGTGGTGACGTTGCCCCAGATGTTCATGAGGAACGGCTACTATGTGGCGCGTGTCGGGAAAATGTACCATTACGGCAATCCCGGCGACATCGGCACCAACGGCCTGGACGACCGGGCCTCGTGGAAGGAGCGATTCAACCCTGCGGGACTCGACAAGACCGCCCTTGAGCCGGACATCATGAACTACACGCCCAAACGCGGTCTGGGCTCGGCCATGGCGTTTCTGGCAGACAAGACGGGCACGGACCAACAACACACCGACGGCAAGGTAGCCGACCAGGTGATCCGACTGCTTGAGGAGCACAAGGACGAGCCCTTCTTCATCGGGGCGGGGTTCTGCAAGCCGCACTGCCCGTGGGTGACGCCGAAGGAGTACTTCGACCTCTACGCGATGGAGCAGATCTCGCTGCCTCCAATCACGCCGCAGACTCCCAACAACTACCCGACGCCCGCTCTGGCCTCGACCAGGCCATGGCCCTACTTGGGCGTCACGGCGGACCAGGCTCGCGAGTGCAAGCGCGCATACTACGCTGCCATCTCGTTCGTCGATGCCCAGATCGGACGGCTGCTTGACGCCGTCGACCGGCTGGGATTGCGGGAGAACACGATCATCGTATTCTGGAGCGACCACGGCTACCATTTGGGCGAGCACGGCCTCTGGTTCAAACAGAGTTGTTTTGAGGAATCGGCGCGTGTGCCGCTGATCATCTCCGCGCCAGGCCAGAAGACGGCGGGCCGGGCGAGCTTGCGCCCGGTGGAACTGGTTGATCTGTATCCGACGCTGGCCGACCTGGCCGGCCTGACACCGCCGGACCATCTCGAGGGTTTCAGCCTTCGTCCGCTGATTGAGAACCCACAGACGTCATGGGAGCACGCCGCCTTCACTCAAGTCCAGCGAGGGGACAACCCGGGTCACAGCGTCCGGACCGAACGATGGCGATATACCGAATGGGCCTTCGGCAAGCAGGACGCAGAACTCTACGATCATGACCACGATCCGCAGGAATTGCGTAACTTGGCCACAGATGCGAAATACGCCGACGTGGTTGCCAGGATGAATCGACGGAAGTACAGGTTCGCCAGCATCGGGGACAGCGGGCCGCCCTGCGGGACGCCACGGTTGTTGTCCGCAGCCTCCGTCGTGCGACGCTCGCCCTCCTCGGTGCGTTCGACCACCGGTACCCGCAACCATTGTTTGATCACCGATAACATATGACCATCGGCGATTCGCCGGCTGAGGCACCGTACCAGCGCACCGTGGGGAATTGTGGTAAAGTAGTCGCTTAGATCCGCGTCTACGACCTCACTCAGTCCCCGCTCGGTCACGTGGAAGTACGCCTTCTGGATCGCCATCTTGGCACTTCTTCCCGGCCGAAAGCCGTATTGCTCCCGACACAGGTCGGCTTCAAAGATCGGACCCATCACCAGCAGCACAGCCATTTGCGCCACTCGATCCCGGATCGCCGGGATGCCGAGGGGCCGTTGGCCGCCGTTGCTTTTGGGGATCCATACACGAAGAAGGGGCAGCGAAACATAGGTCTTGTTCCGCAGCTCCTCCTGCAGCTTCGCCAGCCATACCTCTACGCCTTGGGCTTCGATCCGGTCGAATGTAACCCGGTCTACACCCGGAGCGCCGTCGTTGGCTCGACAGTGCCGGTACGCCTCCCAGAGTACATCTCGACGATAGACCTTGTCCCAAAGACTGTAGAAACGATAGCCTGGCTCGGCTTTGGCTTTCGCCTGTAACGCCATCTGCAGCGTCTGAACCGAATTACGCAGAGTTGGTAGACTCATCGTCAATCCCTGCGGCTCTTGCCGCTTTCGTACGTTCGTTCTGAAACAGGGCCCCTTCCCTCAGCCCCCGTTACGAGGCTTCACCGGTAGTACGAGCCCATCCGTCATCTGCCGGGCCGCCCCAAGTGCTTCCGGCTGGGACGAGCATCGCCGGTCGGGATTTCCACCCGAGGATTCAACGTGCCTTTTCAAGGCGCACACAACCCGTACTATGCCCCGACCGATAAATCGCAGAAACCGTGTTCTTTTGTGCTTGACAGGGGGTTGCAGCATGCCGGCTTTCGTGGAAGTCGGTGTCGGTGGTGACAAAGTGGAGACATGATGTCACAGCCTTAATCAGTGCGAGTTCTTCCCATTGTGGTTAGTCGCGATTTGCGTGCCCTAGCGACAGAAGGCGGGGAACACACCATGAGTGGCCTTGTGGATGACTACCCACATGGGGGAGGGCGAAAGACTGCACTTGAGCAAATGCACGTCATGCCATCAGCCCGTGGATCCTCAAAGCTGCACTCCCGACGAACGGAGGACGCTGCTCGCGGACCGCGGGCCGAAGCTGACGGATGCACAGCGTGCGGTGATACTGATGCATTTGACGCAGCCGTGAAGAGCAGGATCACATATCAGCGTACCGGCGGGTCAGAAATCGCGTACTGAACCATCCGGTGCATTCAGTCGGGGTCCTAACACGGGCTTGTGGAAAGGCCTTGTCCGGGCCAGTTCTTCGTCAACGATGACCCCCAGACCGGGATCTCCCAGAGGCAGGGCGAACCCCTTCTCCACCCGGGGGTAGGGTTTGACCACATCGCCTTCACTATCGCCATTGACCCAGGGCGCTTCGATCATCGTGACGTTCGGGAGGGCGAGCGCTGCATGCAAAGTCGCCGCCGATCCGAGTGGCCCCGCGTTGTTGTGCGGGATCAGGTCAATGTAGTAGGTCTCCGCCAGGGCGGCGATCTTCCTGATCTCGCTGATCCCGCCGCAGTGGCAGACATCCGGACGAAGGTAATTGACGTACTGCTTCACGACGGTCTCCCGACAATCCCATTTGTTGTGGTAGCGTTCGCCGATGGCCAGAGGAATATCCGTGTGGGCCTGGACTTGGGCCAAGGCTTCGGGGTTCTCATGGCGGATCGGGTCTTCGATCAGGAAAGGCCGGTAGGGCTTGGCCAGTTCGGCCAGTTGGATGGCCCACGGCGGATCGTAGCGCCCGTGGCATTCGAGGATCAGATCGACATCGTCGCCGACGGCCTCCCGAATGGCGGCCAGATACTCGATCTGCTGCCGCACGGCGCGCGGGTGATCGTGAAGGTCCTGGGCGTCATAGCTGTGGAACGCGCGGAAGCGGATGGCCGTGATGCCTTTGGTGACGCGTTGCTTCGCCTGACGGGCAGCCTCTTCCGCCGTGTTGCCTGATACATGCCCGTAGACACGGACCCTGGTCCGGGCCAAGCCGCCGAGCAGCTGATAGACCGGGACGCCATAGGCCTTGCCCTTGATGTCCCAGAGCGCCTGGTCGATGCCCGCCAATGCCGTTCCCGTGGCCGGTCCGCCGCGCATGAACCGCCGGCGGAAGCACGCTTGCCAGAGGTACTCGATCCGTTCGGGGTCCTCCCCGACCAGGTAGGGGATGACATCCTTGAGCATGCCCTCGACGGAGTAGGGAAGAAAGTGATTCGTCGCATCGCCGTACCCCACGATGCCGGCATCGGTCTCGATACGGACATAGATGTCCCGGCCGGTCAGAATCGGCTCGACCCTGGTGATCTTCATCCGTGGGATCTTCCCACCCGGCGGCGTCGGAGTAACGGGCGATGAAACCGTTTCCTGTCCCAAGGCGGATCGTCCCGCGGTCCACAGGAAGCCCGTGCCGGCGATTCCCTTGAGCAGCCCTCGGCGCGTGGCGGATTTCTCACACTGTCTCACGGCCTTCCCCTTTATCAAACACGATGATTCAGGTGCCTGCACGTCAGCGGCCCAACTCCACGATCACATATGGCGTCTCGACGTCCATATCCGGATACATCCGGCCGTTGCCCTGCGTGTCCACCGCCTCGACGAAGTACATCAAGTCCCACGGGGGCACTACAAACGCGCCCGGAATTGTGGCGGACCACAGGCCCGTCTCGGGATCACACTTCATCTCCTCCGTCTGGTAATCCTCGAACTGGGTGATGTGCCGGTAGCGCAGCCGAGCCCATTTGATGCCGGAGGAGTCCTGGACCCTGGCTGTTACTGTCACGTTCTGGCCCGGAAGTGCAGACCGGACGCGCTCCAGATCCACCTGCGGCGGCTGCGTCTCATCCGGGGTATGCCGTCGCGCGGGAATGGGAGCGCTGCCCGCGGCCCGGGGCTGGGCCTTCTGCCGTGACTCTTCCAGCCGCTCCAGGCCACTCTTTAGCTTCTGGAGTTCCTCCTCCCAATGACGCGGGAATCCCACCCGGTGCACACCCAAGGCGAGATCATGGCTATAAACGTCTGAGGCAGCATCAACCACTCGCGCCCAGGCGGCGACGGCTTGCCGCTCGTGGCCCAAGGCTTCGTCAAAGGCGGCCAGATCGCCCGTCTGTTTGTACAGGTTGTACGACACGCCCGCCGGGAGCCTGTGCGAATGGTACTGCGCCAAACCCGCGAGAATCTTCAGGTCGGTGATTGTGGAGATGAACTCCCTGCTGCGTTTGTTGCCGACGCTCTTTTCCGCCTGAGCCACCTGCTCCAGGACCTGGTTCGACGTCTCCAGGAACCAGCGGCTCGTCTCGGCGGGCCGACGCATGGCCGTGTCCGTGCCTTCGATCAGACTCTTCGCGTGGTCGCGCATGCTGAGGAATTGCTGAATATCGCTGCCTTCCGCATCGGCGTATTGCGGCAGATCGTCGATCCGCATCATCTCCGCCCAGCCCCGCGTGGTCGGAAAGAGCTGATAGCGGTAACTGGCGGCGACGATCCGCGGCAGAATGTTGCTGGCCAGGTGCAGTCCTTTCATCAAGGCGGGGCCTGCCTGCGGACCGAACCGGCGGTCGAACTCGCGGCCCCAGACCTCCGCTGGCGTCTGCGGATTGTAGCCCACGCGACCCCAGACCTGGTAGTAGTGCCAGTAGCGCTCGAATTCATAATCGTAGTACCGGTATTTCGGATTCAGCAGCGGCAGGGGCTTGGCCTCGTGTGGCTCGCCCAGCATCCAGGTCGCGAGCATCTCATTGACTTCGAAGCTGTCGCCGTCATAGAGACGAGCGCTCTCAGCGAACCGCCTGACATACTCCGGGTCGCCCCAGAGCAGCAGCCGCGTCGTCCCGCCGTTCCAGAGACGCCAGTGTACCTTGTACCGCTGCGGATAGCGCAGCAGGTCCGCGTAGCCGTGCCGACGATCCCGCTGGTTCTGCCGGTTGACATGCGTCGGATGAAAGGGAAGACCCATCTGCTCCATCCAGTACTTGGTCGTCACGCGGACAGGGAGCCCCTGGTCGAGCCCATCCTCGATGATCTCGTCGGGCAGTTCCTTGGCGCGGAGGTCCACCCGCATCTCGGGTCGCATCTGGTGGACCATGCCGAACACTTCGTGCCAGAACCCCTTCATTTCGTCGCCTTTGAGCCCGGATTCCCCGTGCATTCTGAATTGCAGTCCGTCGATCTCGGGAAAGACTTCGAGAAATCTGCGGATCGCCGTTTTGTTGTAGGCCGCCAGGTTCTCCGTCGTGACGCCCCAGACCAGGCCCTCCGTGGGTCTTCCGGCCTTCTCCGAGGCCCCTTCGATCCCGCCGGCCTGGACGCCGCCCCGGTAGATGTGGTCCCAGATCGCCGCGGTGAAATCGACGCCGTGAGCGTGGGCGATTTCGATCATCCTCTTGAATGCGGCAGTGTTCCGCTGCTGTTGCTCGGCCGTGATGCCCACCAGCTTGACCTGGGGGAATTCCGCCATGTCGAAGAAATACGGATACGGCGGGGCCATGAACCCGCCGTTCTCGTAGCCGAAGACGACCACGAAGCTGTTGATGCGGCTGTGCGCCAGCATGCCGAAATACCGCCGCCAGTAGATTTCATCATACAGACGGCTTTCGAAGTAGGCCCGCTGCATCGTATAGATCGAGACGGCTCGCTCGCGGACGTAGGGGCTCTCGCGGGTGTCCCGAACCCGCACGAATGGATCGGTCCCCTTCCGACTCCACGAAATCCGGTCCGCCGCATCGAGCGCCGCATACATCAGTCCGCGGGCATCCGACCCGCAGAGCACAATCGCCGGTTTGCCTTTCAGTTCGGCGTGCCGGATGACAAGAGCCTCCGGGCCCTCGGGCATGGAGACCTCCAACCCTCTCAGTGCGCGGACGGCCCCCCCATCATTGGAGACCACCCCGGCGAAGATCAGAACATCCGACTCGCTTCCCGTTGCCTCTGTCACGCGCCGCACCGACAGGCCCCGTTCGCCAAGCGACTTCTCCAACTCGCTCACCCCGTACTCCGCAGGCCGATCCATCGCGGCGTCCAGCACCAGTTCGACCCGAACGGCGGCGCCGACCGATGCCACACCGGCAAAAGACAACATCAACGTATGCGCGACGACAATCCCAACCAATCTGTTCATTTCAGATTCCTCGATCCCCGGAGATATCCTTCTGCACCCGGCCCCCCATCGTGAGGTCCACGCCGTCCTTTCGCAAAGCATCCTGGAGTTGGCCCACTTTCAGATCCCGGGGCGAGATTCCCTGTCGCGCCGAAAGAGCCGCAGCCAGACCGGCCGCGTGACCGGTGGCCATACAATTGCCCATACTCTTGCCGGCGGCCATCGCCACATGGGTCGCGGAGATGCATCGTCCGGCCGTCAACAGGCCATCGACCTTCTCCGGCAGAATCGCGCGGTATGGCACATCGTGAATCATCATCTTTGTGAATCGGTAGCCCATGAGGTCCAGATAGCCGCTGCGCCAGGCGATCGCGTCGTCGAATGTCCGCCCGGTAGCCGCGTCTTCCTCGGTCAGGACATACGCGCCCTTGACACGCCGGGTCTCCCGGACGGCAATCTGGGGACCGGCGGCGACCAGCTCGATGTCCCTGAGTTCCTCGCCGCCGAATTCACGCATGGCCTGCGTCATCTGGAGCGCCTGCCGGCGGCTCACGCACTCCGCCTGTGACCGCTGGAGAGGGTCCGTCATGTCGAACTGCCCGAGATCGCGGGTCCCGGTGTGGTTGATCCAGTAATAATGGCAGTTCGAGACGGTATGGAGTCCCCAGCCCTTCGGGATCAGGGGGTACTTGCCGCGGGCCTCGGCCATCTTCTTCATGTCCGCCCGGCGCGCCCGCTCCGGCGGGACGTTCGCCACGGCGAGCAGCAGCGTGTTCGGCATGCGGGGCTCGCGCGTCTCCATCATCGTTTCAGCACCCGCGAAATACGCAACGTCCGCATCGCCGGTGCAATCCACGACGACCTTCGCGCGGATCGCGGCCAGGCCCTGCTTGGTGCCCACGATGACTCCGACGACCCGGTCGCCTTCCACGATCGCATCCACGACCGGGGAGTGAACGAGGTACTTGCAGCCCGCCTCCTCCAGGGCATCGAGCACGGCCACCTTGAGATACTCCACGTTGCAATAGAGCTGATGCTGGCCGATATGGACCGCCTGGTCGCCGCAGGCCAGCAGCTTCCCGATGAGCAGTTCGTGCACCGCGGAGCGGGGCCTGCTCTCGGGCCGCATCTGGTTGATCGGCATCCCCAGAGACCACGCGGCGACTCCGCCGAAAAAGGCGCAACTTTCGACCAGCAGCGTGCTGACGCCTGTTCGGGCGGCCCCGAGGGCCGCTCCTATGCCGGCAGGTCCGCCGACGACGATCAGTACGTCAGGCTCAAAGGGAATCTCGGCACGAGCACGGACCGTCGGAAGGCCGTCCGCGGAAGTCAAACCGGCGCCGGTCGCAGCGAGCCCGGCGGTTGTCAGAAACGTTCTTCGATTCATGGCTGCCTGCATGTCCATGCAAGAATCTCCTTCTCTGCCATCGCTCGGCAGGGGCTCCGCGGACCTCGGCTATTCGGTCCGCCGCGTCCGTTCGGTCAGCTTCTCCGCCTGGACCCAATCGGAATGCCCGTCCAGGAAGGCCCTATCACACCCCTCGCGGTGGCGCGCGCGACCTGCCGCTGGCCGTCCGGCCCGGTGGCCAGGTGCTACGCGTTCCAGATGCCGCCGTTGCGAGGGACCTTGCCGCTGTTGTCCTCGGCGTACAGGGTCAGTGCCGGACCGATCTGTCTGAGATTGTCGTGGCACGTGATGTTCTTGCCCTGGTCGCGGGCCCGGTTCTGGCTCGGGAGCAGGATCGCCAGGAGGACGGCAATGAACGCAATCACTACCAGCAGCTCAATCAGCGTGAATCCTCTGGTCCTCCCCATAACCTCACCTTTAGCACAGGCCACTTGGGTCACGGCGTCACGGTCAACTCGACGGGTTCGGCATTCAGGCCCTTGACGACCACTTGCCGGCTGCCGGCCGGATGAACGATTCTCACCGTCCGGGTCTGTCCCGGTGTAAGGTCGAAGAAGTTGTCCTCAAACACGGCTCCAACCACACCGGCCATCTCCAGCGATACGCAGCGGACGAACGCCTCCGAGGTGATCGCGACCGCATTCCCAACGATTCCGGCCTGGAGCTTCGCGGGCGGCAGATGCAGGTAGCGCTCGCCGATCAGAAGCACGCTCGCCTCGTGTCCCGCAAGACGAGCCCGCAGGAACTGGGTCCGCAGGCTGATCTCACCCAACTCCGTCGTCGTGAGACATCGCCTGGATTGCCCCGGCTCAACGGACACCTCCGCCTGCATCCTGCCCAGCACTCTGCCGTCGAAGCCGAGCCGCTGAACGACCAGGGTTCCGGCCACCGCCTCCGGGGAATCATTGACCACCCACACGCAGATGCGGTCCGGCGTCTTCTCGAATGACACCAGCACCGGCTCGTAGGCCCGGCGCAGGAAGTAATAAGCGATCTTGGGCTCCAGATAGTAGTCAATCACGCTCGAGTAGATCATCGGCCAGGCGTCATTGAGCCGCCAGACGATATTGCCCCAGCAGCGCCGGTTCCCGTCCGGATCGCCATCCGGAACGCCGCGACGTTCGCGTTCGACACGATCACGCAGGTACTCGCCATGCGCCATGCCGATCACACGGATCAGTTCCTCCGCCGACGCAGGGTCGCAGTATTCCTGGATCGTGCCGATCCTGTCCCACGTGGCGACGCCTGTCGAATGATAGGTCCACGCCGGCGGCCACGCGGGTTGTCCCGGCTTGCGAACGGCCGGACTGAATCCCTGGGGCCAGAGTTCCTCCTCGCTCAGGAACCGCCGCATGCTGCCCGGCGACGGGACGCTCGTGCGCAGGACTTCCGAGCCGAACAGAGGTACCGATGCCTCCGGAGCGAAATTGATCGTGGTGTAGTCATGCCAGTCGCCCTCCAGCGGCCAATTGCCGGTCGGACCGCCGTGGGGCGAGCTGGGATGGAACAGCCGGGTTGAGTCCAGACGCCGACAGGCCTCCGGCATGATCATCTCGAATATCTCGCGCTTGGCCCTCGGAACATCCGTCGTTGACGACCAGAGGTACTGCTCGTTGCCGCCCACCCACAGTAGAACGCAGGGGTGATTGCGCAGTCGGCGGATCGTCTGCTCGATCTCCGCGCGGCAGTTGTCCAGGAACTCCGTGTCGCCCTCGCGATGATCGTAGTACCCGAACATGAAGTCCTGCCAGATGCAGATGCCACGACGGTCGCATTCCTCGTAAAATGAAGGCGGCGGGAGTTCGCCCTCGCCCCAGACGCGTAGGATGTTCATATTCGCGTGCTCAGCCAGATCCAGCAATCGCAAGGCACGTTGCGGCTGCCAGACGTGAGTTGCCCCCTCCACCGGTACCCAGTTGCCGCCGCGCAGGAAGATCGGCCGGCCGTTGATATCGAATCGGAACCGTTTCTGCCCGGTCGCGGGATCGTTCAGCACAGGCTTGACCTGCCGAACGCCAAACGCCGTGCGCCGCTCATCCAGGACGCGGTCCCCAACATACAGGCCTGCAATCAGTGTGTAGAGGTTCTGGGGGCCGTGCATCCGCGGCCACCACAAGCGGGGCTCGCGAAGAGAAATCGCAAAGCCGGTTTCCCCGGAAGCCGCAAGTTCGCCATGGTCCACCTCTCGTCCTGACGGATCGATCAGTCCCCAACGAAGCGTTGCCTTGTCCCCATGCGTCTCCGCACGAACCTGCACGTTTGCAGAGCGAAAGTCCGGCGACAGACTCGTTCGGATACAGACGTCCTCGATCCAAGCCTGCCCCGGCAGATCGAGAACGACGTCGCGATACACGCCCACCTTGACCGAATGGGGCGCGGCGCCAATGTAGGAACCGAAATCACAGTGAGTCTTCCGCAAACTCTTGTGCTGCGCGGCCGCCGGATCGTCAGGGGGCAGTCTCGCGGCCTGCGTGAATCGAAGGGGGGACGAAAAGACGATGACCAGGCTATTCGGCCGACCCGGGGGCGACAGATGGCGCGCTACTTCCACGGAGTACTCGCGGAACATGTTCTCGAAATGACCGATGGCGACCCCGTTAAGATGGGCGTCCGCCAGCGTGTCGAGGCCCGCGAAACGCAGAAAGGCCGGACCGCGAATCCCATCCGGAGTCACAAACCGGCAGGCATAGGCCCAGTCCTTCTCGCCCACCCACGCGCAGGCCGCGGCGTTCCTGCCGATGCGGGGATCCGCGATCCGGCCATGGGCAAGCAGCACGTCATGGACCTGCGCCGGCATCGTCGCAGGCATCCATCCGTCGTCGGGGTTCCCCAGCGTTCCGAGCAGATCATCGATCGCAGGCTTGTCCGTCTCGAGCTGCCTGACGAACCACCCTTCTGTCAGAACCACCTGTCTCCTCTGGCCTGCCTGAACATGGAGGGCAAACAGGGCTACTGCCGCAACTATGACCGGCGACGTGCGTTTCATAACAGACTCTCATTAACTCGATGATGTTTGACAGCGTGCCAGCCTACATGCCGCCGGCGACACAATCCGCCAGGAAGTAGTTGTCGTGTCCCGGCACGATGATATCAGCCATGGTCGATAGACGGTCCATCGTACGGGCGGACCTCTCGAAATCCACCGCATTGAAGTAGCCCCGTCGTTCGCGGAAGAAATCCCGCGTCGCCACCGCATCCCCCGCAATGACGACAGACAGGCCATCGCAGTCAAGACGCAGACTGTGATGCGTCTCGGTATGCCCCGGTGTGGCGATCACATCGATGGCTTCAAAGAGGCGATCCGGCGCACCTTCGATACGACGCGGCAGCTTCGCAGACTTGTTCACAGCCTCCGCCACGGCAGGCGCGGCCAACCAGCGGGCATCGGGAAAGTGGGCAATGCCGGCCACGTGATCCCCGTGCTCGTGCGTCACGAAAACCGCTGCGACGTCTCCCGGCCGGGTGCCGGTGCGCCGATCCAACTCCGCAGCCATCTCCGCTGCATCGGCCAGCGAGGGGTCCACCAGGAGGCGGAAACCCTCTCCCGTGATCAGCGTACAGGTGCAGATGGCCGAACGGACGGCTTTGGCGTCACTCTCTCCCCAGTAACGGTTGCGGGACAGGTTGCCGATCGTGATCACGTCCCACCGCTTGACGTTGGATTCCCTGCGCCCCTTCCACCGATGCCGCGGATCGCCCGGCGCGGGTCCCCCGAGAGCACTCCTGCCCCCGGCTATTTGCGCCAGTAGCGCACCACCGGCGCAGGCCAGAAACTCGCCACGCGAGAGCGGCGACGACTTGCCATCGTTCCAATCTACTGGACGTTGATCGTTCAAGACACACACCGACAACTAGGATGGATTGGTCTACACTCCACGGGCCTCAGCCCATGACCGCCTCCAGGTCCTGCCTCTCTGTGGCCGTCATGGGGCCGGTTCCCCGCACGATCTGCACGTTTTCCTTCAACTGATCGACCGACGCCACCCCAATCACCGCGACGGAGATGGGCAACCCCAGGGTATAGCGGATCAGCGTCTTGGCATCCACCTGGTGCGAGGTATCATCGTGATACGGGAGGCGAAGCTGCCGGAAGGGATTCCCCGTGACCAGGCAGCCGTTGCCACCGCCCATGACCTTCATGGCAATGACGCCCATTCCTTTACGACGGGCCGCAGGCAGCAGGTCTTCGCGGAAGGGACGACGCCGGCTGACCGGGTTCAGCGTCGTCAGGAGCGTGTCGAACTCGTACATCTCGATGGCGCGTCGGAGTACCTCCGCGTCGTCGTGACCGGTGACGCCGATGAAACGCGTCACCTTCTGCTCGCGCAGTTTCTGCAAGGCGGTGACGACCCCGTCCGGCCTGCCCCATACCGAAGGGTCTTCCTTCGCCGTTGCGCCGTGGATCTGCAGCAGGTCGAAATGGTCGGTCTGCAGCCGCTTGAGGCTCTGCTCGACGCTGCGCATGGTGCCGTCATAGGAACGGTCGCCCGTCTTGCACGCCAGGAAGACTTCCCCGCGCCGGCGGGCGAGCACCTGGCCGGAGTTGGTCTCCGATTGCCCGTTGTTGTAGCCCGGCGCGGTGTCGAAGTAGGTAATGCCCAGATCGAGGGCCGCTTCCGCGATGGCCGCGGGGTCGTGACTCTCCGACGGCGGAAGCTGCATCCCGATGACGCCGCCCAGGGCCAGGACGCTCACTTCCACCCCGGTCCTGCCCAGCGGTTGCCGGCGAATCCACGGTCTCTCAGGGGTGATTGAGGGGATTGGGTTTCCAGCGGCCATCGCCCGGGCCCCGAGCCCGACAGCCGCCACGGCTTGGATGAATTCGCGACGTTTCATGACCACCATCGTAGTCTGATGGTTCTCGCTTGTCAAAGGCTTGGGAGCCGCCCTTGCGTGCGCGTACTGCGGCCGGCTATAATTCGGGCATGTGCCGGAGTTCGTTGCGGGCGCCCGCGATCCTGCTGCGAGGGGCCGGCTTCTCTGCGTCGAAATACAGGCGTGATTGCTGTCAACCAGACCATTTCGGGAGGTAGAGCCGATATGTCACGATCCCCCCAACCCGAGAATGCGGCGCCGATCGTCGTTGGCCTGCTGATCCTGTGCGTATGCGGAGCCGCATTCGCCGGCAACGAATCGGACCCCTTCGCCCGGGCCCAGGCCGATCTGGGACAGATCGATCTGCCGGCGCTGAAGATGGCCGTTCAGGATTTGAAGCAGAACTTCCCCACCGAATACACGCAAGGCGATGAGTACCTGCGTTCGGCCGAAAGCTTCGAGCGGCGGCTCCCGGCGATTCGAGAGGGTCTTCGGCGAGGCGATCCGGCCGCCGTCGAGCAGGTCGGGCTTCTCGTCGCTCTGGAGCGAAAGGCGCTCCTGTCCAATCCCCTGCTCGATTTCTACCGCCTGTTGCTGATCAAGCGCAAGCCCCTCGACGATCCCCGCCGGGCCAAGGGCGACGAGGACAACGACAAGAGCCTGGGGAGATTCCTTGGATTGCCCCAGCAGAGCTCGTGGCAACTCCACACCATGACGGACACCACCGGCTGGGACAACGAGATCGCCGTGCTCGCGCCGCTTGGACCTGAGGGCAAATTGACAACACTCTATCGACCTGAGCAGGGGCGGCTGGTCAGCGACATGGATCTGCACTTCGAGGACGACAAGCTGATGTTCTCGATGCCCGACGCCACGAAGCACTGGCAGATTTTCGAGCTCGACCTGGCGACACAGAAGCTGCGGCAGGTCTCCCCGGCCGATCAGCCCGACGTCCACAACCTCGACTCCTGCTATCTGCCCAACGGCCGGATCGCCTTCATCTCCACCGCCCCCTTCCAGGGCGTCCCGTGCAATACCGGCGTCAACGTGGGCATGAGCTACGTCATGGACGCCGATGGGACCCACGTCCGGCAGGTCTGCTTCGAGCAGGACCACAATTTCTGCCCCACCGTCATGAACGACGGACGCATCCTCTATTTAAGATGGGAGTACACCGATATCCCGCACGTCTGGGCCCGATACCTGTTCACCATGAACCCGGACGGCACGGGCCAGCGCGAATTCTACGGCAGCGGTGGCTATTGGCCGAATGCCATCTTCTACGCCCGGCCGATCCCCAACCATCCCACCAAGTTCATCGGGATCGTCACCGGCCACCATGTCGGGCGGGTGGGCGAACTGATCCTCTTCGATCCCGCGCAAGGTCGCCAGTCCACGCAGGGCGTCGTGCAACGAATCCCCGGTCGCGGTCGGCCTGTCGAGCCCATCGTTGAGGACAAGCTGACACTTGATAGTTGGCCCAAGTTCCTGCACCCCTGGCCCCTGAGCGAGAAGTACTTCCTCGTCGCCGGCAAACCCCGCCCGAACGACCTTTGGGGCATTTACCTGGTGGACGTCTTCGACAATATCGTGCTGGTCAAGGAGATCGAAGGATACGCTCTGCTCGAACCGATTCCCCTCCGCAAGACCAAACGTCCGCCGATCATTGCGGACCGGGTTGACCTGGACCGCCAGGATGCGCTGCTGTACCTGGGGAATGTCTATGCCGGTCCCGGCCTGGAGGGCGTCCCCCTGGGCACGGTCAAGCAGCTCCGCCTCTACACGTATCAGTTCTCTTACCATGGAGTCGCGGGCATCAACCACCGGGTCGGGACGGACGGACCCTGGGAGCCCAAACGCATCCTCGGGACCGTGCCGGTCGAAGAGGATGGCTCCGCGTTCTTCCGCGTCCCGGCCAACACTCCGATATCCATCCAGCCGCTCGACCGCGATGGACGCGCCCTGCAGCTCATGCGGAGCTGGACCACGGCCATGCCCGGCGAGATCGCCTCGTGCGTCGGCTGTCACGAGCAGCAGAGTTCCGGCCCGCCCAACCGCAAGACAATCGCCAGTCGGCAGGAACCCACGGAGATCGAGCTCTGGCGCGGCCCGGTCCGCGGATTCAGCTTCCAGCGGGAGGTGCAGCCGGTGCTCGACAAGTACTGTGTTTCCTGCCACGGGGGCGGCGCAGGCGACAAGGGAGCGAAGCCCGACCTGCGGCGGGACCAGGGGCGATTCGTCGCGTTCAAGAACGGCGATCCCAAGGCGCGGATCGTCTCCAATGTTCCGCAAGAGCAATTGGTGAAACAGTACGGCGGGGTCTTTCCACCCTCCTACATCGCCCTGCGCAGCCTCGTGCGGGTCGGAGGTCTGGAGAGCGACCTTCGCCTGCTCGCGCCGTGCGAGTTCCACGCCGACACCACGGAACTCGTGCAGATGCTGAAGAAGGGCCATTACGGCGTCCGCCTCGACCCGGAGGCATGGGACCGAATCTACACGTGGATCGATCTCAACGCCCCGTGCCACGGCACCTGGCGGGAGGTGGTGGGACAGGAGAAGATGCAGAGCGATCATCAGCGCCGCATCGAGCTGCGACGGATCTACGGCGGCGACGCGGAAGACCCGGAAGTCTATCCGGCCGTCTATCAGGGCCCCATGGAGCCGATTCGTCCCGCAGCCGCCCCCAAGGTGGTGTCCGAACGCATCGAAGTCCCCGGCTGGCCTTTCGGAGCCGATGAAGCCGGGAGCCGGCAGGCTGCCCGCGGAGAGATTCATCGCACGATCAAGCTCGGCCAGGGGGCTGAATTGAAATTCGTCTACATCCCGGCGGGCGAGTTCCTCATGGGAGATGCAAAGGGCGAGCTCGATGAACAGCCGGCGACACGCGTTAGGATCGAAAAGCCCTTCTGGATGAGCCAGTTCGAGATCACAAACGAGCAGTTTGCGCGGTTCGATCCGAGTCACGACAGCCGGTTCCAGGACAAGGGAAGCTGGATGTTCAACGAGTGGGATCTCGGCTGGCCGCTGAACCAGCCCGGGCAGCCCGTCGTGCGGATCTCGTGGAGGCAAGCCATGGCGTTCTGCCAGTGGCTGTCGAAACAGACCGGCGTGCAAGCGACCTTGCCGACCGAAGCTCAGTGGGAGTGGGCCTGCCGCGCGGGGACCGACAGCGATCTGGCATACGGAAATCCGGACACGGACTTCTCCCCGTACGGGAACATGGCCGATGCGACCATCCGGGACATGGCGTACGACGCCCGGGACCAGAACCCCCCGGACATCGTACCCCGCGACGATCGTTTCAACGACGGCGAGCTGGTGACGGCCTGCGTGGGCGGCTACCGCCCCAATGCCTGGGGCCTGTACGACATGCACGGAAACGCGTGGGAATGGACGCGTTCGACCTATGCGGCCTACCCCTACCGCGAGAATGACGGGCGAAACGATCTCGACGACGGCCGGCCCAGAGTCGTGCGCGGCGGTTCCTGGTACGACCGTCCCAAGCGCTGCCGCTCGGCGTTCCGCCTGAGCTACCCCGCCTGGCAGAAGGTGTACAATGTGGGCCTCCGCGTGATTATCGAGGCGGATTGCCCCATGCAGCTTGCGGCCGAGGTGAACCCGCAACCATGATACAGCGATGTTTGACTCCTATGTGCCGGCCCGGGATCGCGGTCGCGGTTGTGATCGCCGCACACGTCTGCGTTGGCGGGTGTCGACCGCGAGAGGAGGGACAGTCGTCCGAGGCTCCGCAACGGAACCTGGTGCAGGAGCCCAATGAGACTCCGGCTGCCGCTCGCGTGAGCCCTGAAGAGAGGCCCATTCCCCGATTCGCGAAGAACTCTCCGTTCAGCGGGGAGTATGAGCTGGCCATGCAGGCCGAGGGCAAGCGTCTCTGGGCCCGATCGTTTCTCTGGGAGCCGGCACCTGAGTTCATGGTGGAGAGATGGCTCGCGCCCGAGCCCGACATGCGGGGCAAGTATATCCTGATCGAGTATTGGGCCACCTGGTGTGGCCCGTGCCGTCGGTCCATTCCGTTGCTCAATGAACTCCATCATCGATTCAAGGACCGACTGGTCGTGATCGGTATCTCCGATGAGTCGGCGGAAACGGTGCGAGCCCTTCAGGAGCCCCGGATCGAATACCCTCTCGCCATCGATACGCAGGCGAGAATGAAGACGGCCCTGGGGATTACCGGCATTCCGCACGCAATCCTCCTGGAGCCGCAGGGCTGTGTCGTGTGGGAGGGGTTCCCACTGCTGGAGGGACATGAACTCACGCCGGAGGTCGTGGAGCGTATCCTCAAGACCGACCTGCGGGACCAGCCCGTTTCGAAAGCACGAGATGCAGGGACGGAAGAATGAAGCTGATTGCTCTGAGTATCGCGGGACTGTGTTCCCTGGTGTGCCTTCTGCGCGCCGGTGAGGAGACACCGCAAGAGTATTTCTCACCGCATGTCCTCGCCCGTGGAAACGGCGACAGGCTCTATGTGGCGGGCGCAACATCGAAGCGTCTCGTGGTCTTCGACCCCGTCGCGGAGAAGGTAGTGGACAGGTTCTCGCTCCCCTGTATGACAAGTGGGATCGCGGTTTCGCCGGATGGCGTGCGGGTGTATGTCACGGCGATGTCTCCGAGCGGTGAGGTCTATGCGATTGATCCGGTCACCGGCAAGACGGACCTGCTTGCCAGCGCGGGGCACACACCAAATGCACCGGTCCTGAGCACCGACGGCAAGGTGCTCTATGTTTGCAGCCGCTTCAGTAACGAGGTAGTCGTTGTCGATGTGTCCTCCGGCAACGTCCTGGCGAAGATCCCTGTCTTGCGGGAGCCCGTCGCGGCCGCCTTGACGCCGGACGACTCCGCGCTGGTGATCGCCAACCATCTCCCGGTGGGCCGGGCGGATCAGGACTCCATGGCTGCGGCCGTCTCACTGATCGACACCCAAATCAGGAGAACTTTGACGGCCATCGATCTGCCCAACGGCTCGACCAACGTCCTGGGTCTGTGCCTGTCTCCTGACGGTGCGTACGCCTATGTGACTCACATTCTCGGGCGTCATCACCTGCCGACCACGCAGATCGAGCGAGGCTGGATCAACACGAACGCCCTGAGTGTCATCGACCTCAAAGACCGCAGGCTTCTCAACACGGTGCTGCTCGACGACGTCGATCTGGGGGCCGCCAATCCCTGGGGTGTCACGTGCACCGCCGAGGGCCGATTCCTGGTCGTTTCCCTGTCGGGAACACATGAGTTGTGCCTGATCGATCGCGCGGAGCTTCACGCCCGGCTAGCACGAGTCGCCGCAGGCGAGCAAGTTACCGCTGCTTCCCGTACGCCCGAGGACGTACCGAACGATTCTTCCTTCTTGGTCGGCCTCAAGAAACGTGTGAAGTTGCACGGAAAAGGCCCTCGCGGGCTGGTGGTAGTGGGGACAAAAGCGTTTGCCGCTGAGTACTTCACGGACAGTCTGGCCATAGTCGATTTGGGTAAAGCGAATTCTGTAGCACCCAGGTCAGTGCCTTTGCAGACGCCGGTGAAGGCTACGGAGGCCCGTCGCGGGGAGATGCTCTTCCACGACGCCGATCTGTGCTTTCAGCAGTGGCAGAGTTGTGCGAGCTGCCATCCGGGCTCGGGGCGGGCGGATGTGCTCAATTGGGACTTGCTCAACGACGGCATCGGCAACCCCAAGAACACCAGGAGCCTGCTGCTGGCCCACCGCACGCCGCCATCAATGAGCTTGGGCGTTCGTGCGACGGCCGAGGTGGCCGTTCGCGCAGGCATCCGGTACATCCAGTTTGCGGTCCGGCCGGAAAGCGACGCGGTTGCGATCGACCGGTATCTGGAATCGCTTGCGCCGGTGCCCAGCCCCTATCTGATCGATGGGAAGCCCAGACCTGCCGCCACCCGAGGAGAGCAGATCTTCCATAGTGCCGGTTGTGCCTCCTGCCACAGCGGATCGCTCTACACGAACGGCCGCCTCTATGATGTCGGCACGGCATCGGGCCTCGATAGCGCCGAGACCTTCGACACACCCACGCTCGTGGAGGTCTGGCGGACGGCCCCTTATCTGCACGACGGGCGGGCGGCCACGATGAAGGATGTGCTGACCGTGTGCAACCCGCACGATCGGCACGGCAACACCTCGAGGCTGACGGAAGAGCAGCTTGCCGACCTCGTGGAGTTCCTATTGACAAGATGACAACCGGAGGCAATTCGGACACGATGGAGATGATCGGATGAAGCAAATGACCTGGATTGCACTATGCTCCGCGACTCTGCAATCAATCGCCTGCCTGGCCGGAGAAGCCGAATCGCAGCCACGTTTTTATGAGGGAGTCGGTCGGGTATCCGCGGCGGTTTCCATCGCGGACGACACCTTCATCACTGGCTCCGATCAGGACAACCTCCTGAGAATCTACCGGACGACGGGTCCGACCACGGCCATTGCCTGCCTGGATGTCTCGATGTTTCTGGGGCTTGATGGCGAGTCGGCCGATATCTGCGGAGCCGCCCGACTCGGAGACCGCATCTACTGGATAACCTCCCACAGCCGGGACGAAGAGGGGCGGATGAGGCCGAACCGATACCGTTTCTTTGCCACCACGGTCATGCAGAAGGAGGGCAACTTCAACATCGAGCCGGCGGGCAAGTCCTGCACGACCCTGTTGGAGCGACTGCCGCGCCTCAATACCGTCAGTACGCTTCGGCTGGACAGGGCCACGCGACTCGGGGAAGAACTGTTGCAAGAGCAGCGACAGAGACTGGCTCCCACCAGGGAGGGTCTCAACATCGCCGCCCTGTGTGCCGATCCGCACGTCGAAACCCTGTTCATCGGTTTCCGCAATCCGCGTCCCACGCGGGTCCTCACCGGCCGCCCGCACGCCCTCATGATACCACTGAACAATGGCGCGGAGGTGACCGAGAAGGGGGCAACCCCGATCTTCGGGGAGGCGACACTCTGGGATTTCGAGGGATTGGGCATTACGGACCTCGTGTATTCGCCCGCTCACGGAGCGTACTTCATTCTGGCGCAGCCATTCGACGACAGTGAGCCCTGCCTTCTTTACCGCTGGTCGGGCATGAAGGCAAACCCGCCCGAACTCCTCCGCCGCCTGAGCTTCGCGCACCCCAACGCTACGACAGCGAAAGTGGTTGCTCTTGATGGCACAGGCCAACTGCTGCTGTTGATCGACGGCGGCAGGAAGGCCGATGCAACGCCCAGGGACCGGTTCTTCACGGGGGTCTGGATTCGGCCATGAGGGAGCGGTTGGCCAGACCAACGGTATTGCGCAAGAGCATCGTTCCGTGTCAGAGGGTATGTGGGAGGCCGTGACATTACTCTGTTCCTGCCGGGCGCAGGTTGCCAGTAAGAAGACCGGTGTGGGATCATCGGCGTCTCAGGTCGCGACCTCGTGTGTACTGCGATGCTTCATATCCACTCCGCTACCGGCAGTAGGCTGACGGCTTCTCGCAGGACGGGGTCTACGTTGGTGTATACCTCATTCGTGAGCTGCGGGCTGGAGTGCTCCAGCAATCGTTGGGTCACCGCCGTGGGCACGCCCCTCTGGGCCAAGAGCGAGGCAAATGTCTTTCGGAGAACCTGGAATGTCAGGCCGGATACCTTGATCTCCGTGCGCACCCGGTTCCACCTCTTGACGCTGAATCTGTCGGCAAGAAGTTGCTCCTGTCCCTCCGGTAATGTGACCACGTGATTCGACAGTTCTGTCATGATCGCCTCGGGAACCGGCCGTTCCGGCATTGCTTTGTTCGGCTGTCGTTGTCCTTGATGAGCCATTTCCAGGTCCCTTCGGAGTCGGCCTCCCAGGTAGTTAGCGTGGATGGCAACCGCATGGCGGCACACGTAGTGGGAGCACCCCCTGTCCTCCATTCCGTCGACGGAATACCCCTTCATCGGCAGATTTTTCCGGGTACGTTTGCCGGGATCTCACGAGGGGCAATACCCCGGGAGCTAATCCTTCTTCGGCGGTGCCATGGGAGCTTCTGGCTTGCCATCTCCCTCCGTTCATGCGAGAATACTCCCATCAGAGACATTGAACGGTGGGGAATCGGCACGAGTGACGTCACACGCATCTTGAATGCCATCGAACTAGGGGACGCAGGAGCTACGGACGAATTGTTGCCCTTGGTCTACGAGGAACTGCGGCTGCTCGCGGCCCAGAGACTCTCCCACGAGGCTCCCGGCCAAACCCTTCAGGCCACGGCGCTCGTGCATGAAGCTTATCCGTGCTCCAACCCCCTCCAGCACGAGTCCCAAAGGCAAGAGCAGGCACATCCCGCCGATCAGGCCTTTGGGCAGTACATCCAGGTATGCTGCGGCACCGGCAATGGCCAGGCAGAGGAAGACCGGCAGACCCATAAACCTTCGATAGACCTCTTCGTCGGCCAGCGGGATGGTTCTTTTTTCGCTCAAGATTGTGTCCTCACAAAGAGTTGGGATAGCAGTACTTCGGTAGACATTGGGTGCTCTTCGTTCAACTCATGCACAGCCACGGCCATAACTTGGCAGGGCCCGTCCGCTCTCAAGCGATTCCTGAATGGACTTGGTGCAACAATGATCCTCACAGCATCACTCGGTGGCCCCCCGTGCGATCTCGACGTCTTTCCGGACCTCTGCGGTCAGGGCGCGCCAGTCACACAGCCCCACCCGGTTCAGGAGGATGGGATTGGTGTACTGGGCCAGGGCCGTAGCGGTGTAGCGATCCCAGTACGCCGCGGCCTGGGTCAGCTCCTGGACGGACGCGACCCGGTGGGCCTGGTCCAGATTCTCTCGGTACAGGGCCAGCTCTGTTGCGCCGCGGATCTTGTGGCCATAATACTTACCTAAATAGGCCATGGCACGGATGTCGCCCAGGGTCAGGCGGAGCTCCTTGTCCGTGACCTTGGGGAGCCGGTCCAGGATCTCAAGGGCCTTGTCCGCGTGTCCATGGAGTCGCTGCGAGACCTGGATCGGCGTGGTGCCGGTCAGTGGCTTGCCCGCAACCACGGCATCGACATAGTCCGGGATGGTCACATTGTCCGTGCCCGGATGCGTGCCCAGGGTGATGAAGCGGTTGACGTCGTGGAAACCGCTGGCCGTCTCCGCCTGGCGGGGCTGGCTGAAGCAGCCCTCGATATACCACTTGAAATCGAGACTGCCCCAGTGAAAACCTGTTGTGACAGGATAGATCATCGAGGCCTCCTGCCAAGCCGTGAACAAGTCCCGGCCCGGGACCTCAGGAAAACGGACGCTCAGGATCTGAATGAAGCGGTCGCTGCCAAGTCCCGGATTGTATCCGAGACGCCCCCAGAGCATCCAATGATACCAATGTTTGGCCATTTCGAGCTGACACGGAGTCTCGGGCTCGTTGCTGAGAAACTCACGTCCCCAGACGTATCCGTCCGAACCATAGTAGAAGCCACGGGACACGTCGTGGGGGATCTTCTGGATGAACTCCCGGACGAAGTCGGGGCCGCCCCAGCGGAAGTAGAAATTGTCATCGTTCCGCAGGGTCCAGATCGTCTTGAGGCCGCCGATGTCCTTGACGAAATTCTTGCTGAAGGGCTGCTGCGTGGAACTGAACACGTGGGCCTGGGCATACTTGAAGCTGAAGATGAACTCGATGTCCGGGTGATCGACCAGGGCCCTGAAGGTCTTGGCGATGTCTTGAGCCCCGGTCTGGTGCTGGCGGTGGATCAGGGTGATCTTGCGCCCGGGCTGGGCAGCGGCTGCGTCCAGGACTCCCTGGCCGTAGGCTGCAAAGGCCCACGCTTCCTTCTGAGCCGTGGTCAAATCGGGCATATTCTCGCCCGTAGTCAGGCCGATGCCGGCCAGGTCAGGGTACGTCAAGAACATCTGCTTGACGCTCTTGCGGAAGTAGTCCACGGTCGTGGGATTGTCGTACTTGTCCGTCAGTCCGTATTGGCCGTTGGTGCCGTCGACGAAGATGTTCCAGGTGACCACGTAAAAATCCACGTTACGATCCTTAGGACTCGTAAAGAAAAAGATTCGGATGTTATGAGGTATTGGGATCAATCGTGTAGTTCCAGTCTGGGCAGACCTCGTGTCGCTGAAGCCGGATTGCTCTCATCTGGGCGTTGGATATCTTG